>Ga0207693_10005309_pt1 | contig 10762 bp, 8 predicted proteins | sample LARL81metaG_FD_184347 | JGI IMG/M metagenome (GOLD analysis project Ga0207693, IMG submission 184347) | Corn, switchgrass and miscanthus rhizosphere microbial communities from Kellogg Biological Station, Michigan, USA - LAR L8-1 metaG... | ecosystem: Host-associated > Plants > Roots >... | reverse complement strand
GCTGAGCGCCGGCTGGCGCTCGCGGCCGGATTGGTTGCGCTGGCCGTGTTCGGCTCGGCCTGGGCGCTCCTCCACCGCGGTTTCTACGCACGCGATCAGATCGTGGATACGCCGGTTTACCAGCGTTACGGCGACGCCATGCTCGACGGGCAGGTCCCCTACCTCGACTTCCGCGTCGAGTACCCGCCCGCCGCGCTGCCGGTCTTTCTGCTGCCCGCGATCGGAGACCGGCACGACGAGCGGATCTACCGGCGCAACTTCGAGCGCCTGATGGTCGTGTGCGGCCTGCTGGCGATCGCGGGCGTCGCGATCGCGCTCTCCGCGTTGCACGCAGCGCCCGAGCGTCTGTTCGCCGCGCTCGGCTTCGCTGCCCTGGCGCCGCTTGCACTCGGCTCGGTGATCCTGACCCGCTTCGACCTCTGGCCGGCCGCGCTGACGGTGCTTGGATTGGCCGCGGTGCTCGCGGAGCGCAAACGCACAGGCCTAGGCGTTCTCGGATTGGCGGCTGCGGCCAAGATCTTTCCGGTCGTCATCGTGCCGCCGGCGCTCGTGTACGTCTGGCGCCGTTACGGCAGGCGCGAGGCGGTCGTCTGCGGGGCGATCTTCGCCGGCGTCCTCGCCCTCTGCTTCCTCCCGTTCGTCAGGCTCTCGCCCGGCGGAGTCTGGGACAGCCTGCACCGTCAGGCCGACCGCCCCCTGCAGATCGAGAGCCTCGGCTCGAGCTTCCTCCTCGTCGCCCATCAGTTCGGTGCTTGGACTGTGCACCTCAACCTGAGCCACGGATCACAGAACCAGGGCGGCTCACTGGCAGACGCGCTCGCTGCGTTCCAGAGCGTCGTCCAGGCGCTCGCGGTGATCGCGCTCTGGGTTGCGTTCGCTCGCGGGCCCGCGATGCCCGAGCGGCTCGTCCGCTACTCGGCGGCGTGCGTCGCGGCCTTCATCGCCTTCGGCAAGGTGCTCTCGCCTCAGTTCCTGATCTGGCTGATTCCGCTCGTGCCGCTCGTCCGCGGCCGCCGCGGGCTGGCCGCCTCGGCCGTGCTCGCCGTGGCACTAGTCCTCACGCAGCTCTGGTTTCCCTACCGGTACTGGGACCTCGCGCTCAGGCAAGACGCCCTCGCCTCCTGGCTCGTCCTGGCGCGGGACCTCGTGCTCGTCCTCTTGGTGGCCGTGCTGGCTATGCCGCGACGCGAACCGGTTCGCAGCTCGTAGCCAAACCGTCGGCGCCGCACTCGATCAGCGCACCCTCGAGGCGGACGCCGCCCTCGGCAGGCTTGAAGCGGACGGGCATGCCGGTGCGCATGCGCGCGATTGCGAGGTCGGCCTGGACGCCGATCACCGAGTCGTGGGGACCGGTCATCCCGGCGTCGCTGATCGCGGCGGTCCCGCCGGGAAGGACGCGGGCGTCGTTCGTCTGCACATGCGTGTGAGTCCCGATCACGGCCGTGACCCGGCCGTCGAGCCACCGCGGTAGTGCGACCTTCTCGCTCGTCGCCTCGGCGTGGAAATCGACCACGACGACCTGCGCTCGCTTCCGCGCCTCGTCGACGAGCTCGTCGACCACTTCGAACGGCCCGACCGGCGGGTCGATGAAGAGCCGGCCCAGGAGGTTGATCACGGCGATGGGCGTTCCGTCTGCAGCCGGAACGACGGTCAGTCCCCGCCCCGGCGAGCCGGCGCTCATGTTCGCGGGACGGATCACTCGCTCCGAGTCGGCCAGGTAGGGCCCGATCTCCGGTCGCCGCCAGGTGTGATTCCCAAGCGTGATCACGTCGGCGCCGGCGGCGAGGAGGCGATCCGCAATCCGCGGCGTGATCCCGGCTCCGTCCGCCGCGTTCTCTCCGTTGACCACGCAGAAGGCGACGTCCAGCTCATCACGCAAAGCGGGTAAACGCTCCTCGACCACCCGTCGCCCGGGGACGCCGAAGACGTCGGCAACGAAGAGAATCTTCAGGGGGTTGCTAATGCGGCGGTGGGGCGAACTTCGATCTCGACGTGGTTGCCGGCGTCCTGCGTATAGCGCGCGAGCGCCTGCTCCTCGACATGGGAGAAGTCCAGCAAGACGCCGAGCTTTGACGTTCCCGAGGCAACGGCCGAGCCCACGGTCAGCGAGGGGTCGGGCTTGACGTGGGTGATCGAGACCACGAATGACGGTGCACCCGTCGGCTGAATGTCGAGCTCTGAGCCGAAGCGGCGTCCGTTGATGATGTACGGGGTCAGTCCGACGACGGTTCCGTCGACCGGTGCGTAGACGTCCGTGCCCGGAAGAGCGCCGACGTCGAGAGCGGCCGTCCCAGGTCCCTCGCCTCCCGAGAGCTGATACCAACCGAGCCCGCGGCCGCTGCTGCCGAAGACGCGGCGGGCGAGACGCGTGAGCGTGCCCGGGTTGGCCTGCGAGCCGAGCGGCTGTAGGGCGACCGCGCCGTCGCCGCTTGCGTGATAGCCGAGAGCGGTCAGCCGGGACTGAGCGACCGGTAGCTGAATGCGCAGCGCGCCTTCGAGCGCGACGACCTGCGGGCTCGGCGGTCCCGAAGGCAGCAAGCGGTTCACCGGTGCCGGGGTGAGCGCCGCCCGGCCACTCGGTTTGGCAGATCCGAAAGCCGTCAGGAGCAGCGTCACCAACGCGACAATCGCAAGCACGACGAGTCCGGCGACGCGCCTGCGGCGGCGGACAGCCTGGTGGTGAGCACGGCGATTCCGGGCAGCCGCTGAGCGCCCTACATCCCTGGGCATCGGCGGCACGCTAACGGGTTGCCCCTCCACCTGCAAGGCGCCTTCGTCCGGGGGACTTTGTGACAGCCGAAGTCGTGGTGCTTCCTGGGGTTCGTCCCACAGTTCGTAACTGTCCAAAGCAAGCGCTCCATCCTCCGCGAATGACCAGTCCCAGGCGGCCGGGCGGAATCTGAGGCCGCGCGTATCATCATCGCGATGGCGGCCGAGTCGCCCCCGAAGCTGCAGATCCCCCGCTGGATCCAGCTCGTCACGCTGCCGTTGCTGCTGGTGCTGATCTGGGTCGTGGCGGGCGCCGTCCGTCACGTGATCTTCCTCTTCCTGGTCGCCGGACTGATCGCCTTGCTCCTCAATCCAATCGTCCGTGGCATCACGAGGTTCTGGATACCCCGCGGACTTGGAGTTGCAATCGTCTATCTGCTATTCGCGAGCCTCGTCGCCGCGGCCAGCATCGCGCTCGGGACGGTGGTGGTCGATCAGACGAGGTCGTCGTCACATCGGGTCGATTCCTACTTTACGACCGAGCACGGACAACCCCCGCAGACCCATGCCGAGCGGGATGTCGACCGCCTTCAGGTGTGGCTGAACCATCACGGCCTGAGGCGAATCAAGATCCGCAAGCAGGCGAACGACTTCGTGAACAACATCCGTACGCGGGACGTTCAGAAGTACACGACGAGGGCGATCAATTTCGTCGAGGGAGCCGCGATCGGAACGGTCAAACTGCTGTTCAGCCTCGTACTCGTGCTCGTCGTGTCGATCTACATGCTCCTCGACATGGAGCGTCTCTCGGCAGGGGTCAACCGGCGCTTTCCTCCGCCCCGAGGCTCACCGCCGCTCGTCGTCCAGATCGAGCAGGCGCTCGTCGGCTACGTGAAGGGGCAGCTGTTGCTGTCGTTGATCATCGGCGTGAGCGCCGGGCTCGGGCTCTGGCTCCTCGGGACGCTCGGCCTGGCGCCCGGAATGACGAAGTACGCAGTCCTGTTCGGCGCCTGGGTCGCGTTCACCGAGTTGATTCCCTATCTCGGCCCGTGGCTGGGAGCAGTGCCCCCGATTCTCTACGAGCTGGTCGTGCATCCAATCTCGGCTCTTTGGGTCGCCCTGCTGTTCCTGGGCATCCACCAGATCGAAGGTCACATCGTCGTCCCGAACGTGATGGGTTCTGCGCTTCGGCTTCATCCTCTGCTCGTCATCTTCGGGCTCCTCGCGGGCGGTGAGATCTACGGTCTTCCGGGCGTCCTCGTCGCGCTGCCGCTGCTCGCCGCCGGACGGGCGATCTGGGAGTTCTTCTCGAACCGGATCGAGCTCGAGCGGTGGGAGGAGGGCGGTGCCGACCCGCTGCCGGTCCCGGTCGAGCTCGAATCGGAATCGCCCACGCACATCGCTCCGGTCGAGCCGCCTTCGAGCGCAGCACAGCGATGAGGCTTCGGCACGACGTCGGCGCGTAGATTGTCGGCGTGAGCTCGTTTCCAACGACGCGCTTGCGGCGCCTGCGACGGACGAGCCCGCTGCGCTCGCTCGTGCGAGAGACCAGGCTCGACCTCGGTCAGTTCGTGATGCCGCTCTTCGTCTGCCCCGGCGAGGGCGTGGTGCAGCCGCTCGAGGGCTTACCGGGGATCGCGCAGCGCTCGATCGACGAGCTCGTCGTCGAGGTCGGAGTGCTCTCTGCGCTCGGTGTTCCCGCGATCTTGCTCTTCGGGATCCCGGAGGAAAAGGACGACGAGGCATCCGGCGCCTACGCAGACGACGGGATCGTCCAGCGAGCGCTCCGCGAGCTGCGCGCGGATCTTCCCGACCTGGTGCTCGCTACCGACGTCTGCCTTTGCGAGTACACCTCGCACGGCCACTGCGGCGTCGTCCGGGGCGAAGAGATCGACAACGATGCCTCGCTCGAGCTCCTCGCGCGCACGGCGGTCAGTCACGCCGAGGCCGGGGCCGACATGGTCTGGCCGAGCGACATGATGGACGGCCGGGTCGGGGCGATCCGAGCGGCGCTCGACGATTCGGACTTCGAGCGGGTCCCGATCGTTTCCTACGCTGCGAAGTACGCCTCGGCGTTCTATGGCCCGTTTCGGGAGGCCGCCGAGTCGGCTCCTTCCTTCGGCGATCGCCGCGGCTACCAGCTCGATCCCCCGAACGTTCGTGAGGCGCTGCGCGAGTGTGAGCTGGACGTGCAAGAGGGCGCAGACGCGTTGATCGTCAAGCCTGGGCTCCCGTACCTCGACGTCCTGCGTGCGGTTCGCGACAGGTTCGAGCTGCCGGTTGGCGCCTTCAACGTCTCCGGCGAGTACGCGATGGTCAAGGCTGCCGCCCAATCCGGCTGGCTCGACGAGCGCCAGGCGGCGCTCGAGTCGTTGACCGCGATCAAGCGTGCAGGCGCCGACTTCATCGTCAGCTACTGGACGAAAGAGCTCGCCGAGTGGCTGTAATGGCAAGCCTGGCGCGGCGCGCTCGCGAGGTGATCCCCGGCGGCGTCAATTCCCCGGTGCGCGCAATGCGGGCCGTCGGCGTTGACGACCCCCTCTTCGTACGGCGGGGTGAGGGCGCCTGGATAGAGGACGAAGCCGGGCGCAGTTACGTCGACTGGGTGATGTCCTGGGGGCCGCTGATCTTCGGTCACGCGGATCCCGACACGGTCGACGCGGTCATCGCGGCCGCCCGCGATGGCACGACTTTCGGCACTTCGACCGAGCGAGAGGTGGAGCTTGCGGAAGAGCTCGTCGACGCAGTGCCGTCGCTGGAGCTCGTGCGGCTGGTCTCCTCCGGCACCGAGGCTGCTATGAGTGCGGTGAGGCTTGCGCGGGCGGCGACCCGGCGAGACCGAATCCTCAAGTTCGTCGGCGGCTACCACGGTCACGCGGATGCGCTCCTCGCAGATTCGGGATCGGGCCTCGCGACGCTTGGCATCCCGGCGTCGCCCGGCGTCACGAGCGGCGCCGCGCAGGACACGCTTCTCGTTCCCTACAACGACGTCGACGCGACGGCAGCGGCGGTCGAGCGCTGGGGCGAGGGCCTGGCGGCCATCTTCGTCGAGCCGGTCGCCGGGAACATGGGCGTCGTCCCGCCGGCGCCCGGCTTCCTCGAGGCGTTGCGCGATCTCTGCAACGCGAGCGGCGCGTTGCTCGTCTTCGATGAGGTGATCACCGGCTTCCGGGTCGCCCGCGGCGGGGCACAGGAGCGCTTCGGCGTCATCCCCGACCTGACGCTGCTCGGCAAGATCGCCGGCGGCGGCTTGCCGCTGGCCGCGTTCGGCGGCCGCGGCGACGTGATGGAGCAGCTCGCCCCGAGCGGCCGGGTTTACCAAGCGGGCACGCTGAGCGGGAACCCGCTCGCTACGGCTGCTGCGCTCTCGGTGCTCCGCCGACTGCGCGAGCCGGCGGTCTACGAGGAGCTCGAGCAACGCGGCGCCGAGCTGGAAGCCGGCCTCGAGCCGTTCGGGAGAGTGCAGCGAGTGGGCGCAATGGCCACGTTGTTCATGCGCAAGCCGCCGGTTCGCAACCTCGGTGACGCCCAGGCCGCGAACACGGAGCGCTACGGCGCCCTTTTCCGTCACCTGCTCGACCGTGGTGTTTACTTCCCGCCCTCTCAGTTCGAGGCGGTGTTCATCTCCACTGCGCACGGCCAAGACGAGATCGAGAGAACGGTGCAGGCGGTTGCGGACTTCGACGGCTGATCTCTGGACGACGATCGCCTCCGAGGCCGGGAGCGAAAGCCGGCTCTGGAGCGACGCCCTCCGGCCGGAGGGCGAGCGGGAGCCTGAGGCTGTTTTCTCCCCGCTCGGCGAGGAGCGCTTCGGGCTCGGCCTCGAGACGATCTACGAGGGCTACCTCGTTCACTACGGGCGGCCGCGCCTCTTCGAGCCCGCCGACGCCGACACGGCCCTTCTGCTTGGGGACTATCTCTATGCGCACGGGCTCGTCCGGATCGCAGAGGTCGGCAGCGTCGAGGCCGTCGCCGACCTGGCCGAGCTGATCTCGCTGTGCGCGCAACTCAGAGCCGACTCGGCTCCGGGCGACGGTGCCGTCTGGGCGGCCAGCGCGGCGCTCCTGGGGGCCGGGGAGCTCGACGAGGCCCGCCTTGCCCTGCGCGACCACGGCGACGCCGGGCCCCTCACGTCCCTCGCCGAGGCCCATGCCGGCGGTGCGCTCGATCAAGCGCTTGCGGCGCACGACCGCAGACTTCGTTAGGGTCGCGCTCGCATGACCGTGCTCGCGCTCGTCTCACCCCTCGCCGCGACCGCGGCCGAGGAAGGCAAGAAGATCATCATCGCGATGTTGATCGTGGGCCTGATCTTCCTCGGCGTGATCGCCCTCGGCGAGACCTCGCGCTGGCTGCGCCACCGGCGGCACTAGTCCCGCTTGGCATAGCGCTTCGTGAACGCAATGCTTGCGCAAATGCGCGCATTCCCGACGGGCACTGTCACCTTCCTCTTCACCGACATCGAGGGTTCGACGAAGCTGCTGCACGAGCTCGGCGACGCCTACGTGGATGCACTGGCCGAGCACCGGCGCCTCTTGCGCGAGGCATTCGCCCGCCACCGCGGCGTTGAGGTCGACACCCAGGGCGACGCCTTTTTCGTCGCCTTCGCCCGCGCCAGGGACGCCCTCGCGGCGGCGGCCGAAGGTCAGGCGGCGCTCGAGTCCGGGCCGATCCGGGTTCGGATGGGGCTCCACACCGGCGAGCCGCTCGTGACCGAGGAGGGGTACGTCGGCATCGACGTCCACCGCGCGGCGAGGATCGCCGCCGCAGGCCACGGCGGACAGACCGTCGTCTCGCAGACGACCTACGACCTCGCCGGCTCGGATGGGCTGCGCGACCTCGGCGAGCACCGGCTGAAGGACCTCTCGGCGCCCGAACGGATCTTTCAACTCGGCGACCGCGAGTTCCCGCCGCTGAAGACGCTCTACCAGACGAACCTGCCAGTGCCCGCAACTCCCTTCCTCGGCCGCGAGCGTGAGCTGGGTGAGGTCGGCGACACGCTTGGGCGTTCGGACGTCCGGCTGCTGACCCTGACGGGCGCAGGCGGAAGCGGCAAGACGCGGCTGGCGCTGCAGGCTGCGGCTGAGGCAGCTGACGACTATCCGCAGGGGGTCTGGTGGGTCCCGCTTGCACCGGTGCGCGAGCCGAACGACGTCGTCGTAACCGCTGCCCGAGCGCTAGGGGCGGGCGGCTCGCTGGAAGAGGCCGTGGGAGACCGAAGATTGCTCCTTCTGCTCGACAACTTCGAGCACGTGATCGCGGCGGCTCCTGAGCTCACTGCTCTGCTGGCGCAGTGCCCGAACCTCGACGTGACGGTGACGAGTCGCGAGCGGCTCCAGCTTGACGGCGAGCACGTGTATCCCGTCCCGGTGCTCGATCGCTCAGAAGCCCGTGAGCTCTTCGCCGCACGCGCTCGGGCGGTGCGGCCGGACTTCGAGCCCAACGGCTCGCTCGACGAGCTCTGCGCCAGCCTGGACGATCTGCCGTTGGCGCTCGAGCTTGCCGCGGCGAGGACGACGATCCTCTCGACGGGACAGCTCCTGAGCCGGCTCGGCGCGCGGCTAGACCTGCTCAAGGGCGGGCGCGATGCCGAAGTCCGCCAGCAGACGCTGCGTGCCACGATCGAGTGGTCGCACGACCTGCTCGAACGCGACGAGCAGTGTTTGTTTGCGCGCCTGGCGGTTTTCCGCGGTGGGTGCACGCTCGAGGCCGCTGAGGGAATCTGCGACGCCGGCATCGATCAGCTCCAGTCGCTCGTAGACAAGAGTCTCGTGCGCGTTCGAGACGCCGGGCGTTTCTGGATGCTCGAGACGATCCGCGAGTTCGCTGGTGAGCGGCTCGCAGAATCGGGCGACGAGGACGAGTTGAGACGCAGGCACGCCGAGTTCTTCCTCGCGCTCGCGGAATCGGCGAATCTGTCGGCAGAAGCGACCGACCTCGGGCCGCGGCCGGAGCTCGTGCTACCCGAACAGGACAACCTCCGGGCTGCGCTCGACTGGGCAGCGGAAGCAGGTGAGATCGAGCTCGGCTTGCGTCTCGCGATTGCGCTCGAGCAGTTCTGGGTGGCCGTCGGGCCCTACGAGGGGGCGCGCCGCGTCCAAGCGTTCCTCGATCGAGCAGCGGACCTCCCCGACGTCGTCCGCGCACGAGCGATGCGCGTGGTGGGAGGGATGATTTTCATGACCGGCGACTTCGACCGCGGAGACGAGCTGATGCGGCAAAGCCTCGAACTCTTCCGCTCGCTCGGCGAAGAGGCCGTTGTTGCCGAGCTGCTCATACGACTGGCGATCCACCTGCACTACTCATCCGGCGACATTGCGGGCGCGCACGTACTGATCGACGAGAGCCAGGCCATCAATCGCCGCCTGGGGTCTCGATCGACAGAGGCGATGACGCTCGGTCTGCTCGGCGAGATCGCCTGGACGGAGGGGCGCTCCGACGACGCGCTCGAGCTCGCAGCGCGCTCCGGCGAGGCAGCCGCTGAAGTGGGCTTTACGTGGTGGCAGATGCACCAGCTCTACCACGGCTCGGAGTGGTCGCTCGAGCTCGGTCGAACCGGCGAGGCCGAGGCGTACGGCCGCGACGCGCTCCGGATCGCCGTCGCGATCCAGGACAGGCAGCTGATCGTCTACCTCCTCGCCATCCTCGCGACGACGGCTGCCGCACAAGGGCACCTGGAGAAAGCCGGCGCGGTCTGGGGCGCCGTCGAGGCCGAAGAGGGCCGTGGGCGAATCGGTCAGTGGGAAGCTGAGCGGGACGTCTACGCGGCGCGTGTGCTCGACCACGAGAACGAAGCGTTCGCGACCGGCCGGGTCAAAGGTCGGCGAATGACACTGTCCGACGCGGTTGGCTACGCGCTTGCCGACATAGACTGACCCACGTGACGACCCCGGCGGATCTCCGCTCCTGGATCGCGCTGCTCGAGCGTGAGGGCGAGCTCGTCCGCGTCTCCACCGAGGTCGATCCGCACCTCGAGGTGACGGAGATCGTCGACCGTACGGTCAAGGCAGGCGGGCCTGCGCTGCTCTTCGAGAACCCCAGCGGCTCGAGCCATCCGCTGCTGATCAACCAGTTCGGCACCGAGCGTCGGATGTGCATGGCCTTCGGGGTCGAGCGGCTCGACGACGTCGCCGCGAAGCTCGAGGACGTGCTCGAGATGCAGCCGCCGCAGGGCCTCGTCGACAAGGTGCGCGGCCTCAAGAAGCTGAAGTCGATCGCCGACTCGCTGCCGCAGACGACGCGGCGCGGGCCGGTGCAGGAAGTCGTACTCATCGGCGACGACGTCGATCTCCTCGCGCTGCCCGTGCAGACCTGCTGGCCGGGCGACGCGGCGCCGTTCATCACCCTCCCGGCGGTGATCACGAAGGACCCGCACACGGGCACGCGCAACGTAGGCATGTACCGGATGCAGGTTCTCGACCGCGCCACCACCGCGATGCACTGGCAGATCCACAAGGACGGGCGTGCGGACTACCTGGCGACCGACGGGCGGATCGAGGTGGCCGTCGCGTTGGGGCTCGATCCCGTCACTACGTACGCGGCGAGCGCTCCGCTCCCCAAGCACATCGACGAGCTGATGCTCGCCGGCTTCCTACGCGGCGAGCCGGTGCAGCTCGTCAAGGGGAAGACGGTCGAGCTCGACGTTCCGGCGAACGCCGAGATCGTGCTCGAGGGCTACATCGACAAGGACGAGCTGACCGCCGAGGGCCCGTTCGGCGACCACACGGGCTTCTACACCCCGGCTGAGCCGTTCCCGGTCTTTCACGTCACGGCCGTCACGATGCGCGAGAACGCGATCTATCCGTCGATCGTCGTTGGAAAGCCGCCGGCCGAGGACGCCTGGCTCGGCAAGGCGACCGAGCGGATCTTCCTGCCGGCCGTGAAGATGACCGTGCCCGAGATCGTCGACTACGACCTGCCCGTCGCGGGCGTCTTCCACAACTGCTGCCTCGTCTCGATCCGCAAGGCCTTCCCTGGCCACGCCAAGAAGGTGATGCACGCGATCTGGGGGCTCGGGATGCTGAGCCTGACGAAGGCTGTCGTGGTGGTCGACGAG
>Ga0207693_10005308_pt1 | contig 10763 bp, 11 predicted proteins | sample LARL81metaG_FD_184347 | JGI IMG/M metagenome (GOLD analysis project Ga0207693, IMG submission 184347) | Corn, switchgrass and miscanthus rhizosphere microbial communities from Kellogg Biological Station, Michigan, USA - LAR L8-1 metaG... | ecosystem: Host-associated > Plants > Roots >... | reverse complement strand
CGAGGCGCGCCATGATCAAGGACCTGATCGTCAACCTGACCACCGGCGACGGAGCCGACGTCGCCGGCCCCTACGCGATCTCGATCGCCGAGACGTTCGGCGCGCATCTCGCCGCCGTGGCATTCGCCTATGAGCCGGTGATCCCGCCGACCGTGATGGGCGGCATCCCGGCCTCGATGATCGACGAGCAGCGCGCCGAGAACGAGAAAGCCGCGACCGGCGCGCTCACCAAATTCGATGCGGCGGCCAAACGCGCCGGCGTCTCGTTCGAGTCGCGCGCCGTCATGGTCTTTACGTGCATGTCGATGCGGCGTGGGCCGGGTCCGCGATGATCTGTCCGGAGTTCCGCCATCTATGGAAGGGTGTCGAAGGGGCCGACTCGGTGGTTTTCAACCCGCACAAATGGCTCGGCGCGCAGTTCGATTGCTCGGCCCATTTTCTGCGTGACCCAAGCAGCCTGGTACAAACTCTCGCCATTCACCCGGAATTTCTCAAAACGCATGGCCATGACGGCATCATCAACTATTCGGAGTGGAGCATACCGCTTGGCCGCCGCTTTCGGGCTCTGAAGATCTGGTTTCTGCTGCGGGCCTACGGCCTGGTCGCACTGCGCGACATGATCCGCAATCATGTGCGCTGGTCGGAAAAGCTGGCCAAGCGCCTGGCAGAAACGGCCGGTTTTCGCGTGACCACCGGCCCAATGCTCTCACTCTTCTCGTTCCGACACGAACCGCCGAACGTCGCGGATCTTGATGAACACAACCTTCGACTGATCAACGCGGTCAACAACGACGGGCGCATCTATCTTACGCAGACCAAAGTCGACGGACAATTCGTCATACGGTTTCAAGCAGGCTCATTCGATATGACGGAAGCCGATATTGATGTGGCATTCGACGTTATCGTCGAGATCGCCCGACAATTGGGGTCGCAGAGAGAACGCGGTTGACTTTGCAACGGGCGCGCGATCAATAGCGCTTTTCTACGACCTCTCTTGTTTCTCGAAACGCGTCGCAGCCGGCAACCGCGTCTCGCGCGATACACCGACTTATTGAATTTTGGCAACACCTCTGAACATTCGAGCGCCGCCCAAACAGTTGCCCATGTTCAGAGAGTAAACTGCCGTCTCCGAATCAACATGTGTGCTTCGGGGCGAGCGGCGCGTTGCACCGCGCCGCAGCCCCTGACCATCGCAACCGACAAGGACGGTTCCAATGGCTGACGAGACTACTGCATCTGTTATTCCGCTCCATCAAGTCCCGCTGAACAAGAAGGCGAGGACAAGTGCCAGAACGGACGCCGGAACGACCGACAAGATAGCCGCGAAGCTAGCTGAGAAGCTGGCGGACAAGACGGGCGACAGGTCGAGCGCCAAGACGAGTACCAAAACGAGTGCGAGGACGAGCTCCCCCCGCCCTAAAGCCAACCGGCAACGCAAGAAGGCCGCCCCGGCGGATGCCGTACCACCGCCCTCCTCCGATCACCTGATCCCGCTGGACTTTTCTTCGGCGGACGATGCGCCAGGTGCCGCACTTCCGGTGGCTGCAGAGCAAACGCCGCAACCGCATCAGTTGGAAAACGCGTCGGCTCCGGCCGTCGCGTCACGCGCCGTCGCACCGTCACACACAGGTGTCGCACGCACAGGCGTCGTCTCCTTCCTCTTGACGACGGCCGCGCTGGCGCTGGCCGTCGTCGGCATGACCATGAATGGATGGTTCGCCCGCTCGCTCGGATCGAGCGACATCGCCGGTTGGCTTTTCCTCGCAATCGGCGTGGCCGCCGATCTCGTCGCGCTGGTCATGCCGTCCTGTGCCGCCAGGCTTTGGCAGCACCGTCAGCGGGCCACGTCGCTCGCCGCATGGGCCGTGTGGCTGATGACGTTCGCCTTTGCGGTCACGGCCGGCGTGGGCTTCGCCAGCACCAACATCACGGACGTGACGACTGCGCGCGCATCACGCGTCACGCCGGCCGTTCAAGCGGCGCAGGGAGCGCTAACGGATGCCATGGCGGCGCGGGATCGCGAGTGCAAGGGCGGCGTCGGCAAGTTCTGTCGCGAGCGGGAAGCGGCGGTCAACGAACGGCGGCAGGCCCTCGACGGCGCGATGCGATCGGTGGAACGGACGGCCGATCCGCAGACGGAAGCCGCAATCCGAATCGTCGCATGGCTGACCCATGGCGCGTTGCGCCCATCGGACGATGACTTCGCCATGCTGCGTCTTGTCCTGCTGGCGTTGCTGCCGCAGATCGGCGGCATCCTTTTGATGGTGAGCCGATCGTCCGAAGCTTGATCGGTTGTCGATTGGGAAGCACCGGATGGCTCGGCCTGAACTCTTCCTGCACCTCATCTGCCGTGAACGGCTTCGAAGCGAAGCGGGAAGCCGAAGGTCACCCCCGCACGGAGTTCATTGACCGGATGGCCATTGGTCAGTGCGTGGCGGAAGGCAACGTCGAAGGCGAGCTTGTCGCTGGCCTGCCAGATCAGGCCGACAAGACCGGACACGGTTTCTTCCTGACCGAACTCCCTCTCATAGAAGAATTCCGCGACCGGCCGCACCGTCCATTTCGAGGGACCTTCGATGATGGTGTCGATGAAGACATCGGCATGATGATCCCGCGTCAGCGCGGCCTCGGTATTGAAATGGATCGTCCCCCAGTCCCAGCGCTGCGAGACGATGCCGGCCCAGCTTACGCCGGCGCCGCTGTTGCCGGTGCTATCCGGCAACAAGACGCCGAATTCGGTCGCGATGCTTGGGCCGCTCTTGCCCTGAAGGCTGCCCGGCACGACGACGTGCTTGAGGAATGCGCCGGCAGACGTCAGATTGCCGGCGCCCGAAGGCGATAGCGGCGTTTCGCCCTGCCCTTCGAACACCGCCTCCCAGCCCTCGTTCAAACCAAAATTCAGGACGGTCGCCGGCGCGATCAGCGTTTGCGACGCGCCTTCGTGCTGGAGCCCTGCGGGCTGCAATTCAACCTCGACCTCTCCGGGATCGGCGACGGCCGCATCGGTCCCGTCGAATGGACGATAGGCGAATGCAGGGCCGGACGAGGTTGCCAAGCCGAGACCGATCAACGACGCGACGGCGTACCGAACGAGAACAGTGTCACCCACGATCATGCTGACACCTCTTTCAAGGCGCCCTTCAAGGCGCGGGACGAAAGACCCAGATCGCCGCGGGAGTTTCTGCTCTTGCCGGGACTGCGAGCAGCAGCCGATCGAGGTCCGGCGAGAAAAGCGAAGTTCTCGCCCCCGCGGCCGTGGCGATATGAGCAATCCGCCGATAGGAGCTGCCGTCGGCGGTCAGCACGTCAAGAAAGCCCTCTCCGCAACTGACGTAAACGCGATCGCGTTTGGGATCGACGAACAGGTCGTCGATATCGCCGCAGGTCGGGACCGACGCAACAGGCTTGCCGTCCTCGAGCGCGTAGATACCCAGTTCTGCAGGACGGCGAAACGCCACAAGGAGCCGTTGCCGTCCCTGATCCAGCGCCATGGCGAAGTTCGCGCTCCGACCCGCCGTGGACCATGACCCGATCTTCTTTGCTCCCGCACGGTCGATCACATCGATCGCGTGCGCGTCCGGTAGATTGACAAAAATTCGATCCGTGGCCGCGTCGAGCTGAAAGCTTTCCGGGTGCGCATCCAGCGGCACGCTCGTGATCTTGCTGTGGGTCGCGGTATCGATCATCGCCAGCGCGCCATCACCGTGGCCGACGAAGACGCGCCCTGCTTTGGTATCGACACGAATATTGTCCGCATCGCTGCCGAGATCGATCCGCGCCTTTGGCTTGAGATCAGAGCCGTTGAAAAGCTTGAGCGAGCCGTCGCCTGCGCTCGCGACGTAAATGGTATCATTGGCCGCGTCATAACCAACGCCCTGCGGTTCGCGAAGCCCCGCAATGTTGCGGTCAACGCGCTTCGCCTCGAGGTCAACGACCGCCAGGCTGCCATTGCCAAGAGCTGCGACAAGCAGCCGATGCCGCGCCGGATCGACCGCCATGTGGTCGATCCGGCCTTTGATATCGCCAAGCGGGATTTTTTCGTCCAGCAGCAGCGGCGATGGTTCGGCAATCTGGCCGGCGACATTTCCGACGGAGAAGCCTGCCGCGATGACCGTCAACGCCAGAACGAGACATCTTCGATGCGACGTCATTGTCCTGCCCTTCCCGCGTTTGCTCTGCCAAGCTTAGGACTACGCCAAGCGTAACCGACCGGCCGATTGCGATGGCTTTTCGGGACCTATTCCTTCTTGAGGCTGACGATGGTCTTCACGCCGCCGATGTTCTCCACTTTGACTTCGACCTGATCGCCGTCATGAACGGCATTGAAGATCAAACCATCCTGGACCTTGAAGTCTGCAGTGACGTCTGGCATCGAGCGCAGCGTGATCCGGTCGTTCCGCTCATCGACGGCGGTGACCACGCCTGTCAACGTCTGCTGAGGTCGCGCCCTCGCCGCCAACGCCGGAACGAAATCGTCGATGTGCCGGACGATGACGTCCCGGGCCGCGGCGTAGTCCTTGGTGGCCGGCGGGACGTCGGACCAGTAATTCACTTCGGCGCTCCCTCTCTCGTCATCCGGTACGGCATCGAACGCGATGATGCTGACCGCACTGTCCGCTTCGGCAGCCGTCAATTGCCTGGGACTGTCGTCCGTTGGCGCAAGCCCATCGAGGCTCAGGCTACCTCTGATGCCTGCTGGGATCGAACTGTCGACCCGGATGCCGCGCGAGACGGCGGTGTACGGCAAACCCAGCTCGCCTGCGATCCTGTTGAAATGCGCTGCGGCGATCTGGCTCTTCACGGAGCCGTGGAGACAGACGAACACGATCGTCTTGTTGCCGGAGGCAGCCTCGGCGGCTCTCGTGACCACGATAAGCTGCAACGCAAGCATGAGCGTAGCGGCGCCGATCAGACGGAACGGCTTGCGGATGGAAATCGAAAGAAAAGATGACATGCTGCGCCCTCAATGAAAATCAGGACGCGATGCTTTGGCATGTCGCCTCGCGGGGGGATCGCTGCCCCCGAAGCCCGAATAAACCGCTTGCCGTTCGGACTGTCAATCCGCTCGCGGCGATGGAACTGAATGGCGCCGCGAGGCAAAGCACCGCGCGAAGCCTCGTCAGCATCGCCAAACCGCGCGCTTGCGATTATTTGTGCTCCAGACGCCATGAACCGTCCCAGTCGGCCGGCGGCGGATTTCGTTTCAGGTCTTCGATGCGCGTCATGAAAGTCCTTGACGGACCATCCGTGGCGGCGGCCTCGCATGCGGCGGCAAAGGCGCGAAGTGCCTCGTCCCAGTGTTGCGCCCGATAGGCCGCAAGCCCTTTGGAATAGAGGTCTCGCAATCGCACCTGCTCCGGCGTCAGTTCGCCCTTCGGACCCATGATTTCGAAGACGGTCTGAGGTTTCTTCTGGCCGACCACGACCACCCTGTCGATCTCCCGGACCTCGATCGTCGCCTCGGTGGCGGCCGCGGTCGCCTCCGAGATCAGGCAGCGGCTGCCATAGATCTTGTTGGCGCCTTCGAGGCGCGAGGCCAGATTCACGGTGTCCCCCATCACCGTGTAGCTCATCATGAACTCCGAGCCGATACTGCCGACCAGCGCCTCGCCGGTCGCAACCCCGATGCGGATGTCGCATTCGGACGGGATCACGCGCACGCCAAGGAGCTCGGGCAGCTCCTTGCGGAGGCCGGCAACGCGTCCCATCATGTCAATGGCCGCAAGGCACGCGACATGCGCCTGCTCCGCCTCCTCGATGAAGGGCGGTCCCCAATAGGCCATGATCGCATCGCCGATATATTTGTCGATGATGCCGTGGTGCGCATGGATCGGCTCTGACATCGTCGACAAATAAAGGTTCATGATCTTGACCAGCCCCTGCGGCGTCACGCCTTCGCTGAGCGACGTGAACCCCTTCATGTCGCAGAACATCACGGTCATGATGCGACGCTGACCGTCGGCAGCGGCGAGTTCCGGCTGATCGAGCAATCCTTCGGCGACCCTCGGGTCGATATATCTGCCGAACGTTTCCCTGATCCGCTGGTTCTGGCGCAGCCTTTCGATCATGCGGTTGAACGCGGCCGAAAGCTGGCCGATCTCGTCTCCCGTCGTGATGCTGATCGCGCCATCGAGGCGGCCGGCCTCGACCTCCCGCGTCCCCTCGAGCAGCCGCATGACCGGCCCGGTGATGCCGCTGCCGACCAGCATCGCGAAGACAAATCCGAGCACGGACGCGATCCCCGTCGCAATTGCCGAGATCACGATCGCATGCCGCTGCTCACTGATGACCGTAGCCGCGCTCGTTTCGACCTGGCGCAGCATGTCGGCGCGGATGCCGTCGATCCTGGTGTTGAATTCGTCCCTGAGTTCGTCGACATGCCCCATCATGCGGCCGGCCTCGGGAAAATTATGCGCGTCAACCTGCTCGAGCACCCGGTTACTCTCTTCGTTCAGGCGGCGGCGCAGGTCGCTCATCGTCGTGTCGATCCGGTCGTCGAGCCGTCCCAGCGCGGCATTGTCCGAAGGCGTGCTGGGGTCATTGATGATGGCATTGATGAGCTGGCGGGCCGCCGCGGCCTCCTGCTCGACAGCGGCATCGAGGTCCTTGAAGTTTTTCAGTTGCGCGGCATAGGCCGCCGGATCGGGCGTGGTCTGCATCATCCGGGCGCCCATCATCCGGCGAAGCGCGAGCGAACGTTCGAGCGACCGGACGTTCACCCGCGCCAGATGGCCGTAGGCCGGGATGTATTTGTTGGTCAGCTCGTCCAAGAGATGGCCGACCCTGCCGGCCAGCACCATCGACAGAATGGACGTGATCACCGCAAGGACGATCAGCCCCGCGGCAATACCGATGATCTTCTGCTTGATCGACTTGCGAAACATGACTTTTGGCTTAAATCCACGAACGGCCCGGCCCAGCTTTACACTGTTACATATGTAATTGACGAGCCGAACCCGGCAATCTTCGCGTAACACACGGCCGCGAGACTTGCACGACAGGACTAAGCGCAATGTCTGTTTTGGACCATATCAACAGCATGCCCGCAGGCGCATGCCGGACGATCGGAGCCTTCGCGTCCCGCGATGTCAGCGAGCCCGTGCTGTTGCGGCAGGATCTGGTCGAGGCGATCGTCGATCTCGACATTCCCGATTCCGATGCGGCGCGTCGGCTTTCGATCAAGCTCCTGCCCGGCGTTGCGCCCTTCATCGTCCTGCAATACCGCACGTCGACCGAGTCGTACCGGGAATATGGCGATGCTGCCTGGACGCATCCGCGATACCGGCATGTCGCGACCAAGCTTCACAGCGGCATCGTCACCGTTCAGCCTCCGGGCCCGGTCGGCATGATCATCGCGCGCCTGAGACCGGACACGGCGGCGCGCCTGCTCGGCGACCGCATGGCGGCATTCATGGACGCCAAGATTGCCCTCGGCGATCTGATCAGTCCGAACGACGTGGACCTGCTGCAGGACATGGTATCCGAGGCGCGGAGCAGCGCTGCGCGGTTCGAGATCATGATGCGATTTCTGCGCACCCATGCCCGCGACGAGGTACCGGACGCGCTCGTCTCCCACGTGGCGAAACGCCTGCGGCGCAACCCGCTCGCGCGCATTCGGCAACTGGCGGATGAAGCCGGCGTGAGCGAGCGGCATCTGTCGCGCCGCTTTCGAACGGCCTTCGGCACAAGCCCGAAGCACTTCGCGCGCATGGCGCGTTTCGAGAGCCTGCTTGTGGCGCGGGCGTCGGAGCGAAGCTGGGCCGGACTTGCCTGTGCCAGCGGCTTTGCCGACCAGTCTCACATGATCCATGACTTCCGCGACATCGTCGGCGCCCCGCCCGAGCAGGTCCTGACGGCTGCGCGGGCGCCGGTGCGCGACCCGTCAGAGCCGCGCCCGATCCTAATGTGGTGAGACACAGATCAGGATCGCCCAGAACACCAATCCGCCGAGCGCCCCGAACATGCCGAAATACATCAGGGGTTGAAGATAAGCGCTCCACCCGACGGCCGTGAGCCCCGCGTCCGCCGGCCAGGTGACCACGCCGATCGGCAACGCGCCGACGGCAGTACCGGCGACGACGCATGAGGCCAGGCTGATCCATTCGCGGGACTTGCCGACGAGAAACCGCGGCATGCCGAACAGCGAGGCATGACCGAGCACGACAAGGAACGTGAAGGCAAACACGAGCGCGGTGACCGCAGTGCGTTGCCAGGTCACGGCCATCGCGGCAGCCATCAACGCGGCCAGGGCAAGGCTTGCGGCGAGACTGACAAGGAGGCTCGCGATGAGATTTGCGCATAGTGAAGCGAATGCCGCGCCGGCGGTCGGCTCTGGCCGCGACGCATGCGCGCTGCGAACCGAGTGCCTACGATAAATGTCGCCGTGGTCGATCGGATAGGACATGTCTAACCTCGCAATGACTGATGTGGCGCGCGGATCGCCGCCGCCGTGCAATCCGGCGACGCTCTGCGCGAGCATCGCCATGGTTGAGTCAAACGCTAAGGATCGAGGCCGCGCGTGGATTGTAGGAATCAGACACGAGCGGCGAGGTGTGTAAGCGCCCCTATCCGCAGGAAGCTATGGCGCACTCCAAGCGCAGCGGCGCGCTGTCAGGATTTGTCAGTAGAAGCGGTGGAAGTGATGCACCGGGCCGTGGCCGTGGCCCACACTGAAACGATCCGCGGCGGCGATGGCGGCGCTGATGAAGGCCTTGGCGTTGCGCACCGCGCCCGCCATATCCTCGCCCTTGGCGAGGCCTGCGGCGATGGCCGATGACAGCGAGCAGCCGGTGCCATGGGTGTTCGCCGTTGCGATGCGCGGCGCCGGCAGCGGCGTGATGCCGTCGCGATCGACCAGATAATCGGTGCTCTCCGCCCCCCGCCCATGACCGCCCTTGATCAGCACGGCGGGACAGCCCATTGCGAGTAGCCGCCGGCCCTGCCCGGCGATCGCGGCTTCGTCTGTTGCAATCGCTTCGTCGAGCAGTGCGGCGGCTTCCGGCAAATTCGGTGTGATCACCGTCGCACGCGGGATGAGGCGATCGCGTAGCGCGGTGATGGCGTCGGGTGACAACAGCCGGTCGCCGGAGGTCGCGACCATCACGGGGTCGAGCACGACGTGAGCGGGCTGCCACCGCTCCAGCGCCGCAGCGATGGCCTCGACGATCGCAAGCTCCGCCGCCATGCCGATCTTGACGGCACCCACCTCGAGATCGGTGAACACGGCATCGATCTGCGCCGTGACGAAATCCGGCGGCACGCGATGGATGCCGGTGACGCCCCTGGTGTTCTGCGCGGTCAGCGCCGTGATCGCGGATGCGCCATAGACGCCAAGCGCGGCGAAGGTCTTCAGGTCGGCCTGAATGCCGGCGCCGCCGGACGAATCCGAGCCCGCGATCGTCAGCGCGACCGGGGTCGTCACGGGCGCGCTCGCGCGGCTGGGGTGATCCGGACCATGACCGTTCCTAGCGCGACGGGGATGGGCCAGCAAGCCGGCTTGCCTTGCCCCGGCAAATTTGGCTATTGGACGTCAACACCCCGGAGACGACCGCGATGGTTCCCTTCTTCGTCCAGATCAAATGCAAGCTCGGCCAGTCCTATGTCGTGGCCAATGCACTTGCGGAGGCCGAGATCGCCTCCGAGATCTACTCGACCGCGGGCCATTACGACCTGCTGGTCAAGTTCTATGTCGACAAGGACACCGACATCGGCCACTTCGTCAACGAGAAGGTGCAGGTCATTCCTGGTATCCAGGACACTCACACCATCATCACCTTCAAGGCGTTCGGCGCGAGCTGATGGCGTCCGATTGCCGGGTGTTGAGGCACGTCAAGCGTGCCTCATAAGCGGCCTCATTTGGCCTGCGGGTCTCGATACCGGCTCCGCACGATGGCAATTTATTTGGTGCGCCGGCTGAACGACTCCGCGTAGGCCTCGGTGCGGGTGTTGAGGATCGGGTCATCCGAGGGATCGATGCCGCTCGTTACGTTGGTCGGCAAGAAAAGCAGCTCGTTCTCTACCTTCTTCGTATCCAGCGCCTTGATGACGGCGATTTCGCCGAGCTCCACGGTTGGTCGGCTGTCCGGCCAGACCTTCGTGGCATCGGTGGTCGAATCATCGGCGTCGGCAACCTGTACCAGGAGGCGGAACTTAACCGGTCCTTTTTCCAGCGATGCCCGCAGATTGTCGGCAAGTGCATTCGGAGGACGCTTGGCCGCCTCCTCGTCACTCACAAAAGCAGGGCCGCTCTCCGGCACGATGCGGTAGCGGCCGAACTTGCTCACGCCTTGCGCATTGGTGAACTTGAATGCATTGACGCCAAAGAAAGGCTGCGTGCCATAACTGACCGCCACAGGTCGCGGCGTCGTGACAAAAGCGAGTGCGGCCGGGTGGGTCGACACGAATTTCTCGACCGGTGTCGGCTTGGGCACATCGGGACCGCTTGCGCCGGCCGCTTGCAGCAGTGCCAGAAAGTCCTCGCCAGTTGCGACCGGAAACCCGTTTGCCGATATGCAGACCATGTCGGCTTCGCTTCCATCGGCGAGACGAAACTTGATCGCCATGCCGCGGATACGGTCGGTCGAAGGGTCGGTGTCAGGCGCGTCCGGCACGCCGCCCGCATTGGAAAAACGAATGACCAGTGGCGTGGGTGCACCTTTGAGAAAGACAGCCGAGCTGAGCGCATCGGCGCCTTGCGCCGGCGTGAAGGTTCCTTCGAACACGGCGCCCTTGGCGTGGTTTGCGCGAACGCCGGGATGCGCGCC
>Ga0207693_10005307_pt1 | contig 10763 bp, 9 predicted proteins | sample LARL81metaG_FD_184347 | JGI IMG/M metagenome (GOLD analysis project Ga0207693, IMG submission 184347) | Corn, switchgrass and miscanthus rhizosphere microbial communities from Kellogg Biological Station, Michigan, USA - LAR L8-1 metaG... | ecosystem: Host-associated > Plants > Roots >... | reverse complement strand
CATCTTCAGCAATTTCGCGGCTTCGGCCGTCAGCAGGATGCCTTTATCGGTCTTTACCGCCAGTTCGTATGCGCCGTTACGGCGTATGTTGAGCACGGTGAGTCCATGGGCCATCCCGCGCGGACGTTGCTGGTCAGGCACTGCCTCGCTATGCGCCAAGTTGAATCCTCCTGTGGCCGCGACGGCAGCAACCGCGCCTGCTCCCTGCAATAGTTTTCTGCGCTCCATAATTCTCGCGCTCCTTTCGGTGGGAAATAGTAATAGCGATCACTTCTTTCCGGCCAGCAACTCTTCCATGCTGCAATGCGGGCTCTTCCCTTTTGCTTCCTGCAACTGCTTCCAGCTCATGTGCGCGCGGCCAGTATCGATTTCAACCATGGTGATGCAGTGAGGCACCGGACAAACCAGCGCACAGAGATTGCAACCAACACATTCGTCTTCCAGTATGCGCGGCACATGCTTCAGGTCAACACCGTGGCGCAAGTCGCCGCGGGGCCGCTCTTCCATGCGGATACACTGGTGCGCGCCGTCTTCACAGGCAATGTAACAAAGGTTGCAGCCGATACACTTTTCTTCATCGATCCTGGCGATGATCTTGTAATTCAGGTCAAGATTGCCCCAGTCCTCAATGCGCGGCGTTGCCTTGCCGACCAGTTCCATCACTGAGTTGAGACCTTTGTCTTCAAGATAATTCTCCAGGCCTTCTATCATGTCGCGCACGATGCGGAAGCCATAGTGCATGGCCGCCGTGCACACCTGGACCGACGTTGCGCCAAGGAGGATAAATTCCACTGCGTCCCGCCAGTTGCCAATGCCCCCGATGCCGGAGATAGGGACTTTCACTTTTGGATGTTTGGCCACGGCAGAGACCATGTGCAGCGCGATCGGCTTCACGGCTGGCCCGCAATATCCGCCATGGCTGCCCAGTCCGCCCACGCTGGGGCGCGGCGCATACGTATCAAGATCGACGGAAACAAGGCTGTTGAAGGTGTTGACCAGCGAGACGGCGTCCGCTCCGCCCGCCCGTGCAGCCGCCGCCATGTGCGCGATGTCCGTCACGTTGGGCGTCAGCTTTACGATCACCGGCGTGCGCGCAACCTCCTTCACCCAGCCGGTAATCATGGTGGCGTACTCCGGCACCTGGCCCACCGCCGCGCCCATGCCGCGTTCGCTCATGCCATGCGGGCAGCCAAAATTCAGCTCCAGCAGGTCCGCACCGGAATCTTCCGTGCGCCGCACAATGTCATGCCAGGTTTCACGCTTTGATTCCACCATCAGCGAAGCAATGACCGTATGCTGCGGGAAGCGCTTCTTCACCTCGGCAATCTCCCGCAGGTTCACTCCGATGGGCCGGTCGCTGATCAGCTCAATATTGTTGAGCCCAATCATGCGCTCGTTTTTCAGGTCAATTGATCCGTAGCGCGACGCAGTATTAATGATGGGCTCGCCGATGGTCTTCCACACGGCGCCGCCCCAGCCCGCGTCAAACGCCCGCATCACCTGGTAGGCGGTGTTGGTTGGCGGGCCAGAAGCCAGCCAGAACGGGTTGGGCGAACGCACTCCACAAAAATCAATGCTTAGATCCGGCATGGGCCCTCCTTCCATTTGCGGCTTCGAGCGAGTGATGAATTCCCGCCGCGGCCTTCTTGCCGTGGGCAACGGCATCCACCACTTCACCGCCACCGTTCACGCAGTCTCCGCCGGCAAAGTATTTTGGATTCGCAGTCTGCATGGTCCCGGCGTCAACCATGACGCAGCCGTTCTTCAATTCGAGTTTTTCGATCTGTTGCAGGAAATCTGTTTTTCGTTTCTGGCCCAGCGCTTTCACCACCATGCCGACGTCAAGCCGAAATTCAGTTCCCGTCACGGGAACAAAGCTGCTGCGACCGCGCGCGTCTTTCCCGGTCTTTTCTGTGCGCACGCATTCAAGAGCTGCCACGCGACCGTGGCCATCGTCGATGACGCGCACGGGCAACGCCTGCCAGCAGAATTTGACGGTGTCTTTTTTCGCTAGCTCGTATTCGTAGTCGAAGGCGCTCATCTCTTCTGGACTGCGGCGGTAGACCATATAAACCTCTTCCGCGCCCAAACGGCGCGCGGCCGTCACCACGTCGATTGCGGTATTCCCGCCGCCGATCACCGCGATACGCCTGGCAATCTGCACATCAGCAAAAGCCTTGCTCTTGGTTTCCTCAATGAAAGACAAAGCATCCCGGCATCCTTCCAGTTCTTCTCCCGGAATATGAAGGTCGTCGGTCGCGCCCAGCCCAATGCCGATAAAGATGGCTTCGAAGTCGCGCTCCAACTGCGCCAAGCTAATATCCTTGCCGACCGAGGTGCGACTCTTGATCTCAACACCCAGCGCCCTAACCATCGCCACTTCTTTCTCCACATCGGTCGCGCGCATCTTGTAGGCGGCGATCCCGTAGGTATCCAGGCCACCGGGCTGCGAATTAGCATCAAAAATCACGGTTTCATAGCCGCGCCTGCGCAGCTCAGCGGCGCAGGAAAGGCTGGCCGGGCCCGCGCCAATCAGGGCAACCCTGTATCCGTTGCTCGCTCCGGGCTTGAAGAGCGGCGTGCCGTTGGCAATCACCGGATCGACGGCATAGCGCTGCAGCTTGCCGATCTCCACCGGCTTCTTGCCTTGCGAGTTGAGCACGCACGCGCCTTCGCAGAGGACCGAAGTCGGGCAGACGCGGGCGCAACTGTGCCCCAGAATGTTGGCTGCAAGAATTGTCCGGGCTGAGCCGCGCGCGTTTCCGGTCAGTATCTGCCGGATGAACTGCGGCACGTCAATTTCCGTGGGGCAGGCCTTGATGCACGGCGCATCATGGCAGAAAAGGCAGCGCGAGCCTTCCTCCAGCGCCTGCGCGTCGGTCAGCGGCGGATTGATGTCGGCAAAGTTCTCTTCGAGCTGTTCGGGCGAAAGCCGTGGTGCGGGATCTTTGAACATCAGTTATTTCTCGCGGAACGCAACTTCAATATAGTATGCGCTCAAACCATTTCACCTCCGGAAAAATCGGGGTGGAAAGTTTGCGAGTGTAGCATAGAATGCTGGTTTCGTTGCAACGGAGTGAGGATACCTGGCAATGCCACGCTGCCCGGGCAAGTGTTGCCGTGGTCAATCCTTGCTGATTTGACGATACACGTGTTTGTAGCTACACTGTAGCTCTAACAAAAAAAGGCGATAAATGCGGTTCGAGTGGGACGATAACAAGAATGCAGAGAACGTCAGGAAACACGGTCTGGATTTTAGCCAAGGTACGAGAATGTTCTCTGCTGGTAGTCAGCTCCTGGTCGAACCGGACGTTCGCGAAGAGTACGGCGAGGACCGCTGGGTTGGGCTTGGTATGATCGGCGATACCGTCGCAGTCATCGTTTTCGTTTACGATGCCGCGTCCCATGGAATTTGCATTATTTCGCTTAGAAAGGCCGACAAAAATGAAGAAGCAGGCTACTACTCGCAAGTCTTCGGACGATGAGGCCATCGATTACTCCGACATTCCCAAAATGGATGAACGATTTTTTGCCAACGCAGTAGCTGTCCAACCGCAGACCCTAATGGCTGCGCTGGGCTCCGGCGCCAAAGAGCAAATCACGCTGCGGATTGACCGGGACGTGATTGAGTTTTTCAAATCCCAGGGTAAGGGTTACCAGCGCCTGATGAATTTTGCGCTTCGCGCGTATATGCTTCGTCAGCAGAATGCAAAAGCGTCGAGTGGAAAACTTTCCAAGCGCAAGCCGCGTAGCGCTTAGGACTCGTAAACCAGAGGAATCCAAATGTCCTTTGATACTTTGATCGTAAACGGCACGGTAGTTACCGCCACCGATACTTATCTCGCCGACGTTGCCATCAGCGGCGGAAAAGTCACCGCCATCGGGCAGAGCCTGCCGCGTGAGAACACCACGCGCGTGCTCGACGCGAAGAATAGATATGTGATGCCCGGCGGGATCGACGTCCACACGCATCTGGACATGCCTTTTGGCGGGACCACCAGCGCCGACGATTTTGAGACAGGCACGCGCGCTGCCGCGTTCGGCGGGACGACGACGCTGATTGACTTCGCCATCCAGTACAAGGGCCAGCCATTGCGCGCCGCCTTTGACGCCTGGATGCAGAAAGCCGCCGGCAAAGCCACGACGGATTATGCCTTCCATTGCATCATTACCGATCTGCCCAATGCGCGGCTCGACGAAATGGGCGACCTGGTGCGCGAGGGCGTGCCCAGCTTCAAGCTCTTTATGGCGTATCCCGGCGTTTTCATGCTGGACGACGCGACGATCTTCAAGGCCATGCGCACGGCATCAAAGATCGGCGGCATGATCTGTATGCACGCGGAAAACGGCGGCGCGATTGACGTGATCGTGCAGCAGGCGCTGGCTGAAGGCAAGACCGCGCCCAAGTACCACGCGCTCACGCGTCCCACAACGGCTGAGGCCGAAGCCACCTCGCGCGCCATCGCGCTGGCGGAGATGGCCGGGTCGCCCGTCTACATCGTGCACCTCAGCTGCAATGACGCACTGGAAAAAGTCCGCGAAGCCCGCGACCGCGGCCTGCCCGTCTACGCAGAGACTTGTCCGCAATATCTTTATCTCTCGCTCGACGACATGGACAAGCCGGGGTTTGAATCAGCTAAATATGTTTTTACTCCGCCGCTGCGGGAAAAATGGCACCAGGAAAAGCTCTGGACCGGCTTGAAACAGGACCACCTGCAAGTTGTCTCTACAGACCACTGCCCTTTCTGCTTCAAAGAGCAAAAAGAAATGGGCAAGGACGATTTCACCAAGATTCCCAACGGCGGCCCCGGCATTGAGCACCGCATGAGCCTGATCTACTCCGGCGGAGTGGGCAAAGGCCGCTTCAGCGTGAACCGCTTTGTGGAACTGGTCTCAACCACGCCGGCGAAAATCTTTGGCCTCTACCCGCGTAAAGGAACCATCGCCGTGGGCAGCGATGCCGATCTGGTTATTTTCGATCCCAACCGCGAACACACCATCAGCGCCAAGACGCACCACATGCGCGTGGATTATTCGATGTTTGAAGGCATCAAGGTGAAAGGCATGCCGGACGTGGTGCTCTCCCGCGGGCAGGTAATAGTCGAGGGAGAAAAATTCCACGGCAAGCCGGGCCAAGGGAGTTTCCTGAAACGGGCGGTGTATAGCGGGGTTTAGCGACTTTCGCGCGCCTTCGCAGGCGGTCGAGCTATGTGTGTACTTAGGTAGATAACTCCCGCGATATAATCACGCTTACTGTCTAAATTGAGGAGTACCCGCTACGTGGTTAGCCGCTTCTGTTGCACCCTTATGGCTCTGCTTGCTTTAACTCTGGCGGCTTCAGCGCAGCAAACACCTGAGCCCGCGGAGGTATTGCAGAGTACTGGCGAGCGATTGCTGGCTGACCTGCGCCGCATGCCGCGCTACACCTGCGTGCAGACGATTACCCGGACTTATTATGAAGCGAAGCAGCCCTCATGGCACCATTCTTGCTCTTCCCTTATTGCTGCACATGATTCAAGAAAACATAAATTGCAAGAACGGGGTTGGGACCGCCTGCGGCTGGAGGTTGCCTTGGTCGGGGGCAGCAGCGTCTATTCATGGGTAGGTGCACCTCGCTTTACTGACGATACCCTGGACAAGTTGGCCGGCAATGGTCCGCTCGGCAGCGGCGATTTTGGTAATTTCGTGAACGGAATCCTGCTTCATACCACGTTGGATTTTAAAGGCGAGCGTGTTGTGGATGGACGCCACCTGTTTGAGTATTCGTATGAAATGTCCGTCGGCAAAAGCAGCTACAAGATAAAAATACCGGGCGGATGGACGGCGATCGGATACAGCGGCACGATGTTGCTGGATCCTGAGGCAAAAGATCTGGTAAATCTGGTGGTACGCACTGACGAGCTACCCGCAGAAAGTACCGCCTGCCTGGCGACCAGCGAAGTCACCTACGGGCGCACCTCCATTCACGACCGCATGGTCCTGGTTCCGCATGAGACAAAGCTTTACACCATCCACAGTACTGGAGATGAAACTTTAAACCAGACCAGCTACGCGACTTGCCGCGAGTACTCCAGCACGGTGAAGATGATCTTCGATGGTAAAGCGATTTCGAGTGCGCCGGTTCCAAGCAAAACGCCTGACGCTGAATCGCCCGTAGATAAACTCTCCGCCGCGTTGCCTGCGGGACTGCACTTCAACGTACACGTCATAACGCCAGTCGATGCTGCTACCGCGGCTGCCGGCGATCCCATTGAAGCAGTTCTTCTCAACCCCATGCACGGCAAGAAAAAAGAAGTATTTGCGCCAGCGGGCGCACGTCTCCATGGCCGCCTGCGGACCGTTAAATGGTGGAATGAGCCCACAGACAATTTGCAAATTACAGTGCAATTTGAATCGATTGAGATTGCCGGCAAAAAGGTCCCGCTCACTGCGGTCTTGTACCAGCCTCATAGCGCAATGTCGATGAGCTCAAGTGCCTATCGCATGATGTTCGTGCATCCGTATGATCCATCGATCGGCGGCACCTTCTTTTTCCGTGAGGCCCGCGTGCATCCTAAGCAGCTCGATTCGGAGTGGGTCACTGTGGCGCCTAACGAAGCAAAAGATAAAGAATAACCCACCGATGGCGCGAAATGGCTGGGTTTAGCGCTAGTCCGGCCAGCGGCACGTCACGACCTTGGTCTCCGTATAGAAATGCACGCCGTCTTTGCCCAGCGCGTGCAGGTCGCCGAAGAACGAATTTTTCCATCCGGAAAATGGGAAGAACGCCACGGGCGCGGGCACGCCAACGTTGATGCCCACCATCCCGGCGGTAACGTTCTGGGTAAACTGCCGCGCCGCGCCGCCGGAGCGGGTAAAGACCGAAGCCGCATTGCCGTATTCTGACCGGCTGACCACGTCGATTGCCTCTTTCAGGTCTTTCACGCGAATGACCGAGAGCACCGGCCCAAAGATTTCCTCCTTAGCCACGCGCGAGTCGGGATTTACCTTGTCCAGGATGGTCGGCCCGACGAAGTAGCCCTTGCCGTTAGCGACCGGATCTTTGCGGCCATCGCGCGCCAGCACCGCGCCTTCTTTTTCTCCCAGCTCGATGTAACTGAGGATGCGCTTCTTCGATTCATCGGTGATCACGGGGCCCATGCCGGTCTTAACGTCACAGCCGTTGCCGACGTTGAGTTTGTCGGCGGCGCTTACCAGTTCTTTTACCAGCGGATCGCCAATTTCGCCCACGGCGACGACGACGCTTGTGGCCAGGCAGCGCTCGCCGGCGCATCCAAAGCCTGAGCCCATTACGGCCGCCACCGTCGATTTCATGTCCGCATCGGGCAATACGACGGAGTGGTTCTTGGCGCCGCCCAGAGCCTGCACGCGCTTCCCGTTATTGGCCGCGGTCTGATAGATATATTTGGCCACCGCGCTGGAGCCGACGAAAGAAACGGCCCGCACGCGCGGATCGGTAAGAAGCTGGTCAACCGTGCTCTTGGCGCCGTGTACCAGGTTCAAAACGCCCGGAGGCATTCCGGCTTCATGCGCCAGCTCAACCATGCGCGCCGCCGTGCGCGGAACTTTGTCCGAGGGCTTCAGCACGAACGTATTGCCGCAGGCAATAGCCATGGGGAACATCCAGAGCGGCACCATGAAAGGAAAATTAAACGGCGTGATGCCGGCGCATACGCCCACCGGATACCGAGTTGACCAGCTGTCGACAGAAGTGCCGACGCGGTCCACGGTGTCGCCCATCATCAGGGTCGGAGCGCCGCAGGCAAACTCAATGCACTCGATGCCGCGGTCAAACGATCCCTGCGCTTCTTCCCGGGTCTTGCCATTCTCTTCAATCACCAGGCCAACCAGCTCTTCGGAGTTCTTTTCCAGCAGCTCGCGAAACTTGAACAGCACCTTGCAGCGCAGCACCACAGGAGTCCTGCTCCAGGCGGGAAATGCCTGGTGCGCCGCTTCAATAGCGGCGGAAATCTCTTCCGCGGTACAGCGCGGAATTTCAGCCACGGCCTCACCCGTTGCGGGATTGTGCTGGATATCTTTCGGCCCGGTGGAAATAACCGGCTTTCCATTGATGTACAGCGGGCAGGATTTGAGTTCTAGGGCGGTTGCGCTGGGTGTCATGAGGACCTCTCTGGATATCTGAATTTTACACTGCTGAGGCGGCGAGCGGACCCTGATCTGAGGTTTCCAGGCGCATGCCTGCCCGGCGCAGCCGTTCGACCAGGACATCGCCCAATCCGGTGGCGGGTGTAAGGACGCCGCCGCGTTTTTGTCCGCCCGGAAGCTGGTCCGCATTCAGCGCCAGGCTCAACGCTGCTTCGCACAGAAACTTTACGGTGGCGCGATTGCCTGGATCGCCCTTATCCGAGACGACTCCGTAAACTTTGCGGCCGTCGGCGGCAATTCCTACAAGATCGCAGCGGAAGAAGCCATTGTCCATCGTCTTCTGCGATGGGCCATGCCCCGGTTTTGGCGCCAACGCTTTCATCAACTTTCGTCCGAAGGACGATTGCAGGCCGGCCTGGACCATACCCAGCATGCCCAGCATGGCAAAGGCTTTGGCGCGCGCCATGGGTGGAGGAAATTTCTGGTATTCCTGATAGCGAAACTCGGGGCCGTAAGACTCGTTCCACTGCTCAAACAGTCCCGCACTGCGCCGGACGATCCGCGTGTTGGCCATTCCCATGATGAAGGGCGTGGCCCAGGCGCCGATGTCGGAATCGAAGCGCGCTTCGCGGGGATCGCGATTCAATTTGAGCTCATCCTCCGAGCGGGCTTTTGGCGGGTTGAGTAGAAATGGCTCGCGCATGCGCGCCGCCTGGCCTGAAGCTTGTGCGTTTGCCGCCGAAGCGAAGGTCCCGCCGTTCAGACCGCCGCGAATCTGGTAGAACGATTTCACTTCGCGGCAATCCACTCCCAGCTTCTTTTGTATGTGCCGGACGACAAGATACGTGCCCAGGTCGGACGGGATGGAATCAAAGCCGCAGCACGGAATAATGCGTGTCCCGTCCGCCGCCGCGCGGTCGTGGTGGCGATCAATCAGCTCGCGCACCCAGAAAGTTTCACCCGTAATGTCAACATAGTGGGTCTTGTAGCGCACGCAGGCATCGACAATCCTGCTGCCATAAAGCGAGAACGGCCCCGCAGTGGTGAGCAGGACGCGCGTTTGGGAAACGATGGCGTCCACGGCCCGCTGGTCTTGTGCGTCAGCCACCAGGACGTCAACTGAGCGGGCGTTTTCACCTGCCTGTTCGCGCACGGCCTCCAGCGCCTGGCGGTTGCGTCCGGCAATGGCCCAGCGGACATCGGAAGGAGGCGTGTTGCGGGCAAAATACTGGACTGTCTGCCGTCCGGTAAAACCGCTGGCGCCGTAAAGCACAACGTCGTATTGCCGCTCCGGCATGTTTGCCTCAATCGATGGATTGCAAGGAATTTTTTGCGTCCCCAGCGTATCATCCGCCGCAAGACATCACCACCAAAGGTTGTATCCGGTCAACAACAATCGGCGTTCCCGCAAGAGCAGCGGCTTACCAACCCGCGGGCCGGTTCCTGATTCCTACTCACAATGAAGAAGATTGCCTTAGCGCTCTCCCTGGCTTGCGCTGCCGCCTGCGTGGTGACTTTTGGGCACGCTCAGGCGCAAGCACCGACAGCCACTATGCCGTCACAGCAAGCGCCCGCAACTACCACGTCGGCGGTCGACCTCCAGACTGTAACCGACGCGTATGCCTATCTCCTCGGACGCGCCGTGGTCGTCCGGCAGGAGCGCACAGACCTGATGGAGCCAGGCATCGGCTACAACGTCATTAAGTACAACCGGGTGGGAGCGGCGGACTTCGTCAACCCCAACCTCGACGTCGCCTACATGGAGGCCTGGATCGCCGTGGATGACAAGACCGCGGTGCTGCTCGAGGTCCCAGAGGTCATCGGCCGCTACTACACGGCGCAGATCCTCGACGAATGGGGCGAGGTGATCACCAACATCAACGAACGCAATTATCCATCGCATCCGCACGGAACGTTCGCGTTCGTCGCCCCGGGGTCGACCGTGAAGATTCCAGATGGCGCCGTCCGGATCGAACTGCACTCACGTAAGGCCAAGATGCTCGCCCGCGTGGAGCTGAAGGACGATCGCGACGGCGCGGTGACGCTTCAGAAGCGCTTCCTTATGAAGACGCAGGGCACGCCGGCGATTCTGCCGGCCCCGCCCATGGCGTCCTTCGACAACGAAGCGTTGCTCGGCGCCGAACTATTCGACGACGTGGATGCGTTGATCGACAGCGCCCCCGACGTTTCGCCGGTCGCTCCCCAGTTGCAGGCGAAGGCCAGGGAGGTCGCGAGACTGGCCAAGGATGCCCAGCACCGCAAATCGCTGAACCTGATGATCAAGGAACAGATCGTCCCGAAGTTCCAGCAGTACGCGGCCACTCAGTCGGGTGTCACAAAGAACCAGTGGGTCGCGACCATCGGTACCGGCAACTATGGCGCAGACTATTCACGCCAACGTGATTAGGCAGTGAGAACGATCAAAATTTTCCGGGACCTGCGAAAAACTGCAAAAAAAAGCCCCGGCCGATGCCGGGGCTCTTCTTCGATCCGCCGCGAAACTGGGGGCAGATCAGTAGCGCGCGACCACCGGGCCGCCGAACTTGTAGTTCACGCGAGCGGTGAAGAGATCGACGTCCTGGTTGATGTGATCGACGATCAGGGTTTGGGTGGGAGAAACCACGTCGTTGTTACCCATGAACATATGATCGTACTCG
>Ga0207693_10005304_pt1 | contig 10772 bp, 11 predicted proteins | sample LARL81metaG_FD_184347 | JGI IMG/M metagenome (GOLD analysis project Ga0207693, IMG submission 184347) | Corn, switchgrass and miscanthus rhizosphere microbial communities from Kellogg Biological Station, Michigan, USA - LAR L8-1 metaG... | ecosystem: Host-associated > Plants > Roots >... | reverse complement strand
CGGGCGTCCGGTTGATCATCCCTGATCACGCGTCGGGGCTTCCCGTGTTGCGTGCGCTTTCCTTGTGTACATGCTGCCGCCACTACCCCGGTGCAGCAGATGGGCGTAGTTGTCGCTCAAAATCACCCATCCATGTCAGCCTTCCCCGATTCCACTTTCGGGTCGGCCTGCACATCGACCTTTTCGAGGATTGCTCGGCGTTCACTCACGTTGCGGCCTGCACACTCGCGCGGTCACCAATTTCGTGACCGCTATCCGGGGGCTTCAGACATTTCGTCTCCTCCATGCCTGCCCCGGTTGCTTCCGGCTGGAGCGGCCGCCGGGCGGGGGCTTGCACCCGCTGGAAAAGCGCCGCCTTGTCACGGCGCACGTGGTTAGCCGTCAGTTCCTCAATCGGTGCACCGTCGTCTCATTCGATGACCTCGTCCGCCTGGGCCAGCAGCAACAGCGGTACGGTGAGGCCGAGAGCCGTGGCGGTCTTGAGATTGATGATCAGCTCGAACTTGGTCGGCCGCATCACCGGCAGGTCCGCCGGCTTCTCGCCTTTGAGAATCCGCCCGACATAGATCCCGACCTGTCGAAAAGCGATGCCCGTGATGTTTCCCCCCGGCCGGTTGTAACTCTCAACAACGCCGCTCTGTACCGGATCGCTGCCCATGGCAAAGACGATCGGGATTGTCGAGGTTGCCGCCTTTGCCGCCAAAGCCGAGGGTTCACCGCCGAAGGTCACGAGGACGCGCACCGGCTTACCAACCAAGTCCGGCGAGAGCAGGCAGCCGCTCATAATCGCCGAGCGCCCAACGGTACTCGATCGCCAGATTCTCGCCCTCGACGTAGTTCAGCTCGCCAAGGCTTTGGCGAAAGGCAGCCACTTGGGCCGAAGAATCCTCGGGTGAGCGGGAACTGAGATAGCCGATTACGGGCAGCGCCTTCTGCTGCGCGCGAGCGGCGCGCGGCTCAAAAATTGCCGCGGCGCTCACGCCGACGATCAGCTCACGCCGCCCCATTCGAGAACTGCGCCGATCCGGGGCGAACTGACGTATACGGCGCTCGTCTGAAGAACTAAGGTGCGGCATCACACTTGCCGCCGAGCGGTCCCATTGTCGAAGAGCCACGGCGCTCTCAAATCGCGATAGGGGGCAGCCGAAACTGTCGGTGGTTTCGGGCCCCCCGCAACCAGGATAAGGGACCCTGATCTCGTTTTTGCGAGGTTAGGGTCTTTTTTTCCGGCCCGCTCGGCCGTAATCCCACATTGCCAAGGGACAGAGCCGACGGCCCGGCTTCGCAGTGCGTGTGTCTTTGAGCAGTGTTTAAACCAGCGCGTCCAAGCCTGCCAATCCGCGGTGCTCCGAGGCACCGCCTCTTTTCAACGAAAGGTAGCCAAACTCAACCCGCTACAGCGAGGTGGCGGTGAGAAGGTGAGGTGGACCCCTGAACGTGCGACAGCCGGAGCCGCTTCCTTCTACGGCACCTGGCTGGTCAGCGAGGGCGAGGAGGGCCCGCACTTATCGTTGGGGAGGGTCAAGGGCGAGCGCCGAGCATGATGATCTCGCGCCGCTCTCGATGGTCGAGGAACTCCGTCTGCTGTTCCGTGATTCGGGCACAGCCGGTGAGATCGAACTCTATCCCGGGGTCCATCACGGCTTCGCCTTCCCGCAGGTTTGGTGTTATTGGGAGCGGCTGATTTCACTTTACCGGCGCCGGCTCGGATGAGCTCGGGGTCAACAGTCTTACCGCCCCGGACTCGCGTGGACTGCGGTTTCTTTTTCCGAGGGCCGAGCCGGCTGCTGGGCTCGCCGAGTGGACGTGGCCTGGCAAGAGAATTTAAATCAACCCTCTTGCCTACCAACGATTTCCAGCCGAAAAATTGGTTAATGATGATCATCATGGCATAGGCATAATTGGGGGGAGCCATGAAGGACAGGCTGACGACGCTGGCAGCGGGTTTGGCCGTCGCCGCGAGTGGATTTATTGTCGTCGGACAGGCCTTGGGGTCCGGCTTTCAAGTGCGCGAGAACAGCGCGGCGGCGCTGGGCAATGCTTTCGCCGGCGCGGCGGCATCGCCCCAGGATCCCAGCATCGTCGCCAACAATCCGGCGGGCATGACGGGCCTCTCCGGGAACCAGGTCTCTGGGGATCTGAGCATCGTTATTCCGTCCGCGATTTTTTCCGGCGCCGGCTTCAGCCGGGCGCGTCAGCCGATCAGCGGAGGCAACGGCGGCGATGCAGGGGGTGCTCAGCCAGTGCCCGCCGTTTACGGAGCTTACGACGTCTCGCCCGATTTGAAGTTCGGGCTCGCGGTCGCCGTGCCGTTCGGTCTCAAGTCGCAGTACAACAGCAACTGGGTCGGACGATACCAAGCGATCAAATCCGACCTCGAGATCATCAACATCAATCCCAACATCGCCTATCGGATCAGCGAGTGGCTCTCCGTCGGTGGCGGGCCGGCAATACAACAAGCAAGCGCCGAACTCACCAATGCGATCAATTCGACGACGGTGGCACATGTCGCCAATCCACTGCTGCCGGCCGGATTGACTCTGCCGGACGGCTCCGTCCGCGTCACTGGAGATTCATTTTCGGTCGGCTATAATCTCGGGGTTCTTGCACAAGTCTTCCCCGAAACTCGTTTCGGGGTCAGCTATCGCTCGCAGATCAGTCACCAACTGGAAGGCTCGGCGACATTGACTGTTCCGCCGGGGCTAGCGGCCGACCCACGGTTTCAAAACACGCCGGCGCGGACGGACCTCAAAACTCCCGACGTCGTGAGCCTGGCAGGATCTCATCAGATTGCGCCGGACCTCGTCTTATTGGCCGAAGTTCAGTGGACCAATTGGAGCGTCGTGAAAAATTTGCGAGTTCAACGACCTGACGGCTCCGCTCTGACAGATCAGCCCGAGCAATGGCATGGGACATGGTTCGCCAGCATCGGGGCGACCTACAGCCCGGACCCGGACTGGACCATACGCGGCGGCTTCGCCTACGACCCCACTCCTGTCCGCAATCAGTTTCGGACGGCTCGCCTTCCCGACGCGGATCGATACTGGCTCGCCGCCGGCCTCGGCTACAAATGGACCGACGATCTGCGTTTCGATGCAGCATATGCTCACATCTTCGGCGCCCGCGCGCCGATCAGCGAGCTATCTCAAGCCGGTGACCTGCTGGTCGGTCGCTACTCGGACCACATCGATATCGTGTCGCTGTCTGCGACGCTTCGCTTTTGACGCCGGCTTCCCTCTCTTAGATATGGGGAGGCTGGAAGCCTTGCGGGCCGGCCAATGGGGATCGCTCGGAGCCGGCGACGGGCTGAGACGGCGGCTCATCGGCCCGCGGGAGCCAGAGCTCGACCGTGGTCCCCTCGCGAACTTTGCTTTGAATCCATACAGCGCCGCCGGATTGCGCGGCAAAACCTTGGACCATCGGCAACCCGAGGCCGGAACCACTGCCAATTTCTTTGGTGGTGAAGAATGGTTCGAAAACTCGGGCGAGCGTTACCTCGTCCATGCCGGTACCGCTGTCGCTGATCGACAGGACGACATACTCCCCAGGCGACAGATCGGGCGGCAAGCGCTGATCCGCCCCCGAGTTCCGCAGTGTGAGATGCAAAACGCCGCCTTTTGGCATGGCGTCGCGGGCATTGATGGTCAGGTTCAAGACGGCGAGCTCGAGTTGGTTCGCATCGACCCGGGCTGGTGCAAGATCGGTTTCTGCATTGAGCACGAGGCGAATCCGGGAACCCAGCGTGCGCCTCAGCAAATCCTCGATGCCGGCGATTAGGACATTGAGATCGACGGATCGGGTATCGAGCTTCTGCCTTCGCGCAAAGGTGAGAAGGCGCTGAATCAGCGCCACCCCCCGCTCGGCAGCTTGCAAGGCAGCCTGAAGCAGCGGCAAGGCGGCGGGGTTGTCGCCTGCCCGCCCGATTGCCAGAGCCAGATTGCCGATCACTACTGTCAAGAGATTGTTGAAGTCGTGCGAGATCCCACCGGTCAGCTGGCCCACCACCTCGAGTTTTTGCGCCTGGCGCAGGGCGGCCTCGGTTGCCTCGCGCTCCTCGATCTCGGACTGCAGACGAAGGTTGGCTGCGCCTAACTCAAATCGCAGCCGCATCGTTTCGGAAAAGAACCGGTTGAGGTGCAGCCCAGCGATGGACAATGCGACCGCAAACACCAGGATCATCGACCCCAGCGCAGCCGCCGTCACCGTCCTCTGGCAAAGGAACAGGACCGCCATGGGCAAGCTCGCCGGCAGCAGGAAGGCCAGGAGGCTTGGCAGATGAGAGGCGCTGATTACGACTGAGCCAGCGCACATACCGCCAATCACAAAAGTGAGAAAGATCTGGCCAAGAGCGGGCGCGAGAGGGAACAGAAGCACTCCGCCCAGACCCCAGCACATGCCGGCCAGCAACGAACCGCAGGTGGCGAGCCACGACCACTGGGTAACGTCCTCCACGCCGAAATCTGCACGGCGATGTCGCAGCCACAACGCCCAGCGCCCACTCGCCACTAACAGCACGAGGCAAAGCCAGGTGAGCGGAACCGCAACACCCACGAAATGCTGTAGTACGACAGCGGTTATAATTGCATTCACCGCGTTGACTGTGAGCGCGATCGGCATCTGCCGAAAAACGGCGTTCACCTGCTCGGCGCGGATTTCTTTGAGGATCTCGTCGGCAGGCCCCACTCTCAGTCCGAAAACGCCCCGCATCTCCCATTCCCAAGGGCACGCGAGGAATGCGGCAGCGGGTACTCCGCTAGCGACAAAGCCTCGAGGGGTGCCCAGATGCACCGTTATTATATCCGGACACTGCGTGCGACGCGAGCGCCAATTGCGGTAATTTTGATGTCGGCGGCACAGACCTAAAAGGCTTCGATGCCAACCGTCGAGCTCGTCTCAAACCCTCTGGGGTGCCGCCGGCCTCCAGTACCAGCAGGCACCGATTTGACGTGGCTTTGACGATAAATTGACGAGAATTGCGATCAAATTACCGATTGGCGGGACTGGTTGATAGAGAGATCCCTCGAGCGCAGGGGGATTATGCACCGATTGGCAGATAACGGACCAGAGCGCGCTCATTCCTCCGCAATTCGCACTGCCCTGGAGCCGTCACGCTTCACTGCGCCGACATTCGCGGCCGCCGATCGGTCAGGCGCGGCAGCCTTCTTCGTAGTGATATTGCTGTCGTCACTGGGGCTATGGTCGATGATTGTGTCGCTGGCCTCCCGCGGGCTAAGGTAGAAAACTCTTATCTCACGCGACGGATCAGCTCAGCCCAACGATCGAAGATCGGCAGAATTGCGTCCCTTCTAGCGGAAGGGAGCATCACGATTGCGCGCGCGATCCCCCTGTCGCGATAGCGGGCTAGCTGATCGGCATCCTCGGTAATGCCAAAGAGGGTGACCGGCACCGATTGCGGGTCGCGTCCGGCCTCCAACAGCATTTCGTGAAACCGCGGCAGGAACTGGTCGACATCACCATCTGGCCCGCGGCCCGCAATCGGAGCCCAACCGTCGCCGTAACGGACTGCGCGCCGCGCCGCCTGGGGGAACGCGCCGCCAACGAGGATCGGCGGGTGCGGCTTCTGGACCGGTTTTGGCCACGCCATCATTTCCGGAAAATCAACCATTTCGCCGTGGTACTCGGCTTTGGTCTTGGTCCAGATCTCTTTCATTGCCTCGACACGCTCGCGCATCAGCTTGAACCGCGTGCGGAACTCCGTCCCATGATCGGCCATTTCCTCCGCGTTCCAGCCGCCGCCGATGCCGAACAGGAAGCGCCCGCCGGAAACCTGGTCAATCGACGCAACGAGCTTTGCCGTCTGGATCGGGTCGCGCTGCTGAACCAGGCAGACGCCGGTCGCGACCTTGAGCGTCTTTGTCGCGACCGCCGCGGCGGTCAGAGACACGAAGGGATCCATCGCCTCGCAGTACACCTTGGGCAATTCCCCGCCGCCCGGCCATGGCGATTTGCGCGCGGTTGGGATATGCGAGTGTTCGGGGGCCCAGACTGACTCGAACCCTCGCGCCTCGAGCGCCTGGGCGAATTCCGTCGCCGAGATCGCATAATCGGTAAAGAACATCAAAGCGCCGAAATCCATTTCTTTACTCCCGGTCGTACCGAACTGTGGTTTGGACTATAGTTTACTCGCGGGTCGGGGTGAGCGGCTCGCGAGTCACCTCAGGAGCGCGGGCGTATCCCCCCCATCCGTCCAGTGGTGCCGGACCTCGACCAAGACCATCCTCCTGATTATATCGTGGAGGAGTAAAGTGATGCCCGAAGCTACTGAAAACCCCCTCGTCAATTTGTCCGACGCGCTTGCCGAGCGCCTGAGGGTCGCCCGGCCTCTGGTGGCTGGCATCGCCGCGCCGGGGCATCGGACGCGCTCGGGAACGCTCTGGCGCAAAGACGTCGTGGTAGCCTCCGAACAAAGATTTCCCGATGTCGGCGATGCCAAAGTGACACTCTCCGACGGTAGCGCTCTCGCAGCACGCGTTGCCGGACGCGATTCCGGTACCAATATCGTTGCGTTGCATCTCGACGGCAACGTCGATCCGGCGCCGCTCCCGGCAGGTGAGCCGCGGCCTGCCGGACTCGCTCTCGCCCTGGGCTTCGATGACGGCGGCGTCTCGGTGAGGCTGGGAGTCGTTCATTCGGTCGGCCCCGCTTGGCACAGCCGGGCTGGGGGGCGTATAGACCGGCGCATCACCTTGGACATAAGGCTTACCCCGAAGGAGGAGGGAGGGCCGGTACTCGGTCCCGCCGGGGGTCTTCTCGGCATCTCGACCTTAGGACCCCGCGGGCGCGTTCTGGTGATCCCGGCGTCCACTGTTGAAGCAGTGCTGGAGCCGTTGCTCGCGAAAGGGCGCGTCGAAAGGGGCTGGCTCGGCCTGGCGCTGCAGCCCGTCCTCGTGCCGGAGGCGTTGGAGGGCGCAGTCGGTCATTCGCGCGGCCTGATGATCATCAACGTCTCGAAGGACGGCCCCGCCGCCCGTGCGAGCTTGCACGCCGGCGATATTCTCGTCACGATTGCCGGCGACAGCATCACCAGCCCGGCGGCGCTGGCACAACATCTCGGGCCGGAGGCGGTCGGTAAGCGGGTCGAACTGGGTCTGATCAGGGCGGACGAACCCCTTTCAATTGGGGTAACTATCGGCGTTCAGCCGTCCAGATGAGCGGCCCGGCGGCGGGAATCCCTCACCGCCTTCGCGTCGCCGTGTTAGCCTCGGACGCGGTAATGCAAAGCCGGCTGGCCGCGCTCGTCACGGAGTGCGGGCATCAGCTCGTGGAGGCGGCGGCGTCTCCCGATGCAGTCCTGACCGACGGGAGTGCCGATGCCATCCTGCCGGCTGCGGCCGTCGCTGTCGGTGCCGTTGCCGAAGAGTTCGACGGCTGGCTTCCGCTCGATGCAAGCTCAGCCCAGGTCGATGCGGCGCTACGTGCCGTCGCGGCGGGGCTGAACGTACGTGCGACACCCCCGCGAGCTCGAAATTTCGATGCGATGCCTGAGGAGCCCCCGGTCGTGTTGACACCGCGCGAAATTGAGGTGCTTGCCGCTCTTGGCAACGGGTTGACCAACAAGGAAACCGCGCGGCTACTCGGAATCTCGCCACATACCGTCAAGTTCCATATCGAATCGCTGTTCAGAAAGCTCGGCGCTTCGTCGCGGGCTGCGGCCGTCGCCAGAGGAATGCGGCAGCAGATCGTCGAGCTTTGAAACACAAACCGGATCGGCCTGCTGCCGGACGCCACTGTTTGTGAGCTCGTGGATCCCGCGGCCGATCTGCCGACTCGATCGAGGCGAATTGGTTCCTCTACCACGGCGGCCCATACGTGTGCGTCAGATGCGCTCACGGGGTAGCTTGACAGTTCCCGGGAACAATCCCGTGATGCGCCGGGTAGGAGGGATCCCGCATGAAATTCGGCAACTTCCTGTTTCCGGACTGCCGCGACCCGGCGCGCGACGGTATGGTGATCGACGAGACCTTGCGAGAGGCGTGGCTGTCGGACGAGCTTGGTGTGGATGTGATCTGGCTTGCCGAGCATCACTTCGACGGGATCTGCGCCTATGTCGACCCGATCAGCTTTGCCGGTGTGCTGGCCGCTTCGACGCGGCGCAGCAGGATCGGGTTCGCGGTCGTGCAAACAGCGCTGCATCACCCGATCCGCCTCGCCGAGCAATTGGCGATCCTGGACAACATCACCAAGGGGCGGCTCGTCGTCGGTCTCGGCCGTGGCTCGTCCTACAACATTTACGATTACCAGGGCTTCGGCATCGATCATCACGAGGCGCAGGAACGTTTGGAGGAGACGGAGAAGATCCTTGTCACCGCCTGGACCGGTGAAGGATTCAGCCACCGCGGCAAGTTCTGGGATTTGGATGTCCCGATGCTGCGGCCGCGGCCCTACACAAAGCCCCACCCGGTGATCATCCGCGCAGCTTCGGGCGAAGCCTCGATGCTTGAACTCGCCCGCCAGGGCCGGCCGTTCCTGATGAACGTGCAGTCGATGGCAGTCACCCGCCAGCGCGTCGAGCTTTATTGTCAAGCGATGCGCGAGACCGGCTACGAAGAGGACCGGATCGCCCGCGCCCTCGCGGAGTGCTGGGTATGGCGGAACGTGTTCGTTGCCGAAACCGATGCCGAAGCCGAGCGCATTGGGGTACCGGTGTTTCGGGCGATGGTGGAGTCCCGGGCAGCGTTGCGCAACCGCATCTTTCGCGAGACCGGAATGCGGATCGCAGTACCGGAGAGCGATCTGCCATCCGCGCGCGCTACGGTCGAGCATGGCTTCATCCACGGTTCGCCAGGGCGGGTCGCCGAGGCGATGGCAGATATCGGCAGGCTCGGCATCGGCGGCGTCATCGCGTCCTTCCGCCTCGGACCAATGCCGCACGAAACTGCGATCAGCGGCCTCCGGCTGTTCATGGAGCAGGTCGCGCCGGAGATTCAGCGCGACCTTCCCGCATCGGCGCAGGACTAATCCCGGAAAGCCGCGGCCTTGGGCTGCCGCACTCACTCCGGCGATCGGGCGCGTCGGGCACCGAGCCGTCCTTCGAGGATGGCGGCGAGATCCTGATGCATACGAAAATACTGCGGGCCGGGCGGCCCGGCAGCCTTCAGAGGTTCCGGCAGCTTACCGCTGACAATCGAGCAGACGATATCACCGAGCAGCGCCAGCTGTGCGCGGTCGACAATGTCGCGAAGTGCCGCGACCGACCTGCAACCCGCAGTATCGACCCTTTGTGTTGCCAGAATCGGGCCGGTATCGATCCCAGCGTCGATCAGATGCACGGTGCAGCCGGCAGTCGCTCCTTCGAGCGCCGCCCATTCCGCAACATTCATCCCGCGATAAGCAGGCAGTAGGCCCATATGCGCGTTAAGAACGCCGAGCCGAAACGCGTCGATCAGCGGCCGGCGCAGCAGGCCGGCACCGGCGTGAATGCCGAGGTCGGGGCTGAGAGCCCTGATTGTGGCGATGGCGCTGGCGCTTTCCAGCGGCCCGGTTTCCAGAACCGCAATGCCATGTGATCGGCAAAAGCTCAGTACGTTGGTTGGCGGCGCGAACTGCGCTGCCGGTGCCGCTGCCCCGTTGTTTGGCCGGACTCCGGCGGGTAGCGATCCAGCTCAGTCCCTCATTCCGCAGGCGCAAGCGCAGCCTGGCCAGTGCCGGTTCTGCCTCTGTATGCTCGACGACCACGGTCAGGTTGCCGATGTCGCGCTCGCGCCATGCGGTCAGCATCTGCGGGACCTTCTGCGAGTGGGCGGTCGTCAGCATCACAGTATTGAGGCGACGCGCCGCAGCTGACGAAGAGCTCAGCACTATGGGGCTTCGCCAATGCCTGCAGCGGCGACTGTGCCGATCGTATCGGTCCCCAGCTTCGCCAATACACGTCGCTTGTCGAGCAATGCATCGACAAAAAATTCCGCTGCCCAGTTGGCAAGGCACCTTGGATATAGGGTCCGTGAACTGGATCGGAGCCAGGGATACCGCCGAACAGACCGGGATTTGGATTGCGCATCGGTTGGGCCAGTTTGACCAGGTCTATCGCTTTCAATGCGGCATTGATCAGGCGCAGATTGCGCGAAAGGTCATGCAGGCGAAACCAGATCAGCGCCATTGGGCAAGTTGCTGGTTAGACAGGCGTACCGGCTGCGCCCTCGCCAGTCGCCTCCGATCAGTCGCCCCACCTAGACAATGTAGATTAACCAGACCGCTCTACCACATATTGAGATTGGAACGCCGGATAGGGTTACGATTGCTACTGCTACCTGCCGTTCTACGTCTTCTGCGGCCAGCACCTGTTGGCGGCCAGGCCGCGCCCGGCCAGCATCGACGGCAGCGCCGGCGCAATCGAGGAGATGGCGCGCCTTGTCGCCCCGATCCGCGCGCGCTGGCCCACCGTGCGTATCTTGTTGCGGGGCGATTGGGGCTTTGCGCGCGAGGCGCTGATCGCGTGGTGCGAACACAACGCAGTCGATTATCTGTTCGGCCTCGCCCGCAACACCCGGCTGGTCGCCGAGATCGAGGCCGAACTCGCAACTACCGCCGACGAGCCAGAAGAGCGGCATGCCGGCGCGGCGCTTCAAGGACTTCACCTGGACGACGCCGCGACAGCTGGAGCCGCGAGCGCCGAGTGGTTGCCAAGGCCGAATGGACCGGTCGCGAGGCCAATCCGAGCTAAGCAGGAATTTGGGTGACGACGATTGATTGAAGGCGGCGTATCGAGGCGGGTGCCAAGCCTGCCAGAACCTCCCCAAAAGGAGCGATACGCC
>Ga0207693_10005303_pt1 | contig 10773 bp, 10 predicted proteins | sample LARL81metaG_FD_184347 | JGI IMG/M metagenome (GOLD analysis project Ga0207693, IMG submission 184347) | Corn, switchgrass and miscanthus rhizosphere microbial communities from Kellogg Biological Station, Michigan, USA - LAR L8-1 metaG... | ecosystem: Host-associated > Plants > Roots >... | reverse complement strand
CCACGGGACCGAGGCGTCGCTCATGCCGTGTAACAGCCGCACGGGGCAATCGATCGCGATGCCTCGGCGCATTACGAGATGACGTTTGCCGTCCCCGAAAAGACTCAGCCGATAGGTGTACCCGGCCGGATCGTATTCGGAGGGCAACGTCACGGCCCCGTTCTCGGGCAATTGTCGTTGCTGCGCCGGATCCAGGCGCGGCCAGACGAGGTCCTCGGTGAAGTCCGGCGCTGCCGCGATGCCGACGAGCGCATGAACCCGGGATGGCCTCGCGAGCGCGGCGAGCAGCATGATCCACCCGCCCATGCTCGACCCGACCAGCAGCTGGGGCCCTTCCGTCAGCGAATCGAGAACCGCAATCGCATCTTCCGCCCAGCGGCCGATTGTGCCCTGCGCGGCGTTGCCGCTCGATGCGCCATGGCCGAAATAATCGAACCGCAAATAGGCCTGCCCGCGGCAGCGGCAGTAATCCTCGAGAAAGCGGGCCTTGGTGCCGGTCATCTCGGAACCGAACCCGCCGAGAAATACGACGCCGGGGGTCGATCCGGTGAGCCGGTGGTAGGCGATGGTTGCACCATCCTGACGTGTTAGAGTGGCGGGAGAACTCATCGGGATACCGGCCGGCCGGAATGAGCATCGACGATACCATTGTGCCCGTCGCGTCGACAGGGCGTCCGCCGGTCGTGCTGCAGGTGCTCCCCAGTCTCGTTTCGGGCGGCGCCGAGCGCGGCACCGTCGAACTCGCGAGAGCGCTGGTCGAGGCGGAATGGACCTCCTATGTCGCCTCGGGAGGAGGCCCCCTGGAAAGCGAAATCGCACGGGCGGGTGCGGCGCATTTGACCCTGCCGCTCGCCTCGAAGAACCCGCTAGTCATGCGCCGCAACGCGGTGGCACTAGTACACCTGATACGGCGGCTCGGCGTCGACATCGTTCACGCCCGCAGCCGTGCCCCGGCCTGGAGCGCCTGCGGGGCCGCTCGTGCCACCGGGCGTCGCTTCGTGACAACCTTCCACAATGCGTATGGCGCGCGCACCGCGCTGAAGCGGCGATATAACTCCGTCATGGCGCGCGGTGACCGCGTGATTGCGATTTCGAATTTCGTCGCCGGGCACGTCGCCGATGTCTATGGGGTCGGCCACGACAGGCTGCGAACGGTGCCGCGCGGCGTCGATCTCGAGATTTTCAACCCCAACCGGGTCGGCGCGCAACGCATTATAAATCTCGCCCGCCAATGGCGCCTGCCCGACGGCTTGCCCGTCGTTATGCTCCCCGGCCGGTTGACGCGCTGGAAGGGCGGGCTCGACTTTGTCGCGGCGATTGCGATGCTCGGCCGAAGCGATATCCGTTGTGTTCTCGCCGGCGCCGAGCAGCGCCGCGGGTTCCGCCGCGAGCTCGAAGCTGCAATCCTCGGACGCGGGCTCGCCGGCGTCTTTCGCATCGTCGAGGATTGCCGGGACATGCCGGCCGCGTACATGTTGGCCGATGTCGTCGTCTCGGCGTCGCGTGACCCCGAGGGGTTTGGCCGGGTCATCGCCGAAGCGCAGGCGATGGGGCGGCCCGTCGTCGCGACCAATCACGGCGGCGCCCGCGAGACGATTTTGCCCGAGGTCACCGGCTGGCTCGTACCGCCGCGCGATCCCGCCGCTCTTGCCGCGGCGATCAGTGAGGCCCTCTCGCTCGAGGCAGAGGAGCGTCAGCAACTCGGCCGCCGTGCGATGGCGCATATTGCGGCTAATTTCACGCGCGAGGCCATGTGCGCCCGCACGATCGAAGTCTATGAAGAATTGCTGTTTCCGCGGCCGGCTGATATTGACGTGGCCGCCTGACCGTGACTCCAGCAAGCGGCCGGCCACAGAGGGACTGCGGCAGGCGCTTGTTTCAAACATAGATCCGAACCCTTTCCAAACCTTTCCCGGGATGACGCGCCGGAAAACGAAGCCGGGGCGGGGTCGCCTAGAACACCAGCGTCTGCTGACGCGCCAAGTTGACCGGTCTTCGTAGCACATCAATTGACTACTTCTGTAGTGGTTGGGCCTGTGGGGTTGCGGGCAACGCGTAGCGTTGTTTACAAATCCACAGGCCGGCAGCCGAAGCGGCTCACGCAGCCAGTTTCGTGCTGTCGCACAGTTTTCCCTGGGGATCGTAATCGGCCAGCCGATGTGGCCCGTGAAAGCTCGCCAGGCGCCCGTCGGGGTATTCGTGCACGCGCAGCATGGCGCGCACAAAATGCCGCCGCAGTGGGCTCGGCGGGATCTGCAGGGTGAGAGCGCGCCACTTGACGGTATTGTCATCGCCGACCCGGCGTTCCGCCTGGATGCACAAGACGTCGCGCACTCGGCCGAGGCGGTCGGCGACGAAAGCGCTGCTGGTCTGCGCCGGCGCCACCGCGAAGCGGCGTTGTGCGCCGGCCAATAGGTTTCAGCCAGCCAGCGATTGTCCGCCGCAATCGTCGTGATGCCGGCCAAGGCCAGCTCCTTCGACAGCCGGTGCTGCAAGGACGGCCGGGGTGCTCTTTGATCTTCGGGTCGACGAGTTCGCGGCGGTGCGTCTTGAGGCGTTCGAGCGTCCCTTCCTCGTCCGCGCCCATCAGCCGCGAGTAGCCCGCCACATCGGCGGCGAGGATCGCGGCGAGACGGCGTTCGACCGGCTGTTTCATAGCATCTCCCCGCCGCGCCGATCATAGCTCAACCGCGAGCCCCGGCGCGAATAACACCCAGGGCAGCGAAATCCGTAAAACCCGACCGGCTGTAGAGGTGACGGCGAATGCGCTCAATCGCGCCCGGCCAACGGTCGTGGTCGTCCCGCTTTTCGCCGGTCCGGAGCCAAGGCCAACTCAGATCTACGCATAATCGAAGAGCGGATCCGGCGCATTCTGAATTCTAATTCGCTGACCCGCGAAGACCCCTGCGCTCCCATTGAACGCGCAGAAGGATTGCTACTCCAGCCGCGCACCGTAGCGGTGGATGTGGTACGGGGTACGGGCCAGACCTGGGCAATAGCTGCCGACGACGGGTTCAAGGGCCTCGTAGAGGCGTCGGTTGTCGGCATTGGCGGTGGCGAGACGCTCGCGCGCTGCCGCGACGCGGTCGCGCAGCCGGGCGAGATCGACCGTTTGTAAGCGACGGTTGTCGACGACAAGACGGCCGCCGATCATGACGCTGGCGACCGCGGTGCCATCCTCGGTGTGGACCAGCTGATTGACCGGGTCGTTGAACGGCAGCCAGTTCGGATGATCGAGGTCGAGCATGACGATGTCGGCCTTGTAGCCCGGCGCCAGGCGCCCAATCCGGTCACCGAGCCCCAGGGCGCGCGCGCTGCCCTCGGTTGCCGCTAATGCCGCCTCGCGGGTCGTCAGCCAGCGCCGCCAATCCGGCCCCTGCACCTTGGAGGCGAAGGAGGCCAGCCGCATCGCCTCGTACATATTCTGATTGTCGGCGCAGTTCGCTCCGTCGGTGCCGATCCCGAGATTGACCCGCCGTTCGAGCATCGCCCTGGTGTCGGCGAGCCCGCTGCCGAGCCGCATGTTGCTGCCCGGATTGTGCGCCACCGAGGCGCCGCGATCGCCGAGTCGGGCCATGTCCTCCTCGTCGAGCCACACGCCATGGGCCACCGTGAAATGCGGACCGAGGACGCCGAGGTCGTCGAGATGGGCGGTCTGTGACCGGCCGTAGAGCCGGATCCCGGTGACCGCCTGCACTTTGGATTCAGCGACGTGGCTGTGCACTCCGAGGCCGAATTCGCGCGCCAGATCGGCGCACCCAAGGATGAACGCGTCGGAACAGTGATGCGGTATCGTCGGGGCGACTGCGGGACGCACCCGGTCGCGGTCGAAGGACCAGCCGCGCAATGCCTCGCGGATCGCCGCCAGGGTCGCCTCGGCGGGCGGGAGCCGCAGTTCGGAGACCCGCTCCTGCAGTGGCCGCGGCAGCGCCTCCATCAGACCGGGGATCGCCTCGTAAAAGCTGCGATCGGCGACCATCGGCGCGATGACCGCGCGCATGCCGACATCGGCATAGGCCTTGCCCGCCAATGCCAATCCTTCGGCGGTGGGTAATGGCCATTCGAAAGAGAGGTCATAGCAGGCGGTGCAGCCCTTCATGACCATCTCGACCGCGCCGAGTTGGGTCGAAAGGTATTTGTCCTCGGCGGTGCGGTTACCGGTGATCCACGGCGCCGCGGCGAGCAGCAATTCGAGAGGCCAGCGGTCGCCCATCCCTTTGGCGAGGTTGCCGTGGCCGTGCGTGTGGGCGTTGACGAGACCGGGATGCAGCAGCCGGCGCGTCGTGGCGATCTCGACCGCATCGGCCGGGGCGGGGCAGCCGGGCGGACCAATCTCGCGGATCGTGTCGCCCTCGACCAGGATATCGGCGGGTTCCGCGGTTCCTGCAGCGATGTCGAACACGCGGCCGCCGCGCAGCATCGTATAAGCCATGGTATCGTCTCCCACAGAACGCTCCGTATGATAGACCGGAGCGCTGAAGGAGCCGAGCGATGCCTAGTGTTATCGTGCAGCGGCGCGAGGCCGTTCTGGAGATTGTCCTCAATCGGCCGGCGGTGCTCAACGCCGCCAACCGCGAGATGATCGGCGAACTCGCCGCGGCGGCGGGGGAGGCCGCCGAGGATCCCTCGGCTCGCGTCGTGCTGTTGCGCGGCGCCGGCTCGCATTTCTGCGCCGGCGGTGACGTCAATATGTTCGCCGAACTGATTTCGCTGGAGCCCGCCGCCCGCGAAAAGGCCCTGCATGCGATCGTCGATACGTTGCACCCGCTGCTGATCGCGTTGCGGCGCATGCCAAAGCCGGTCGTCGTTGCCGCGCACGGTGCGGCGGCAGGCTTCGGCCTCAGCCTCGTCCTCGCCGCCGATCTGGCGGTCGCTGCCGAGGATTGTGTTTTCGCGTCCGGCTACATCCATCTCGGAACCAGCCCGGACGGCGGCATGACGATGACATTACCCCGCATCGTCGGGCTAAAGCGGGCGGCGGAGTTGATGTTGCTTGGCGACCGGTTTGATGCGCGGCGCGCTCTCGACCTCGGCCTCGTCAATTGGCTGGTTCCACCTGCGGCGCTCGAGGCCGAGGCGATGGCGCTCGCGACACGGCTTGCGAACGGTCCGGTCCATGCTTATGGGCGCACCAAAGCGCTGCTCGAGGCTTCAGTAGGCCAATTGCTGAATGCGCAGTTGGGGCGCGAGACCGAAAGCTTTGCCGCCTGCGCCGCGGCGGCGGAATTTGTCGAGGGGGTCCGCGCGTTTCTCGAAAAACGCCGACCGGATTTCTTGGGAGCGAGGCGGCATTGAAAAAACTACGTCGTGTGCGATGTATCGGGCTGGTCGCGGTGGCGAGCGCCGGCCTGTTGTCTGGATGCTATTATTACCCTTACGGCTATAGCCCATGGGGTTACCCGTATCCGTACCCGGCGGGCTATCCCGGGGCGCCCAATCCCTATCCCCCGGCACCGGGGGCGGCGCTGCAATACCCGCAACAGCCGGCACCGGGGGCGACGCTGCAATACCCGCAACAGCCGGCCGCAGGGCCACCGCAGCCGCTAGACACGCCGGTTCAACGAACTCCGCTACCGCTCGCACCCTTGCCGCAATAGCATACAGTGGAAGCCCGCCGCGGAGGGGCAGCGGGTCTCCGGGCTAGAGCTAGAGGGCACGCATAAATGCGACCAGATCCTGCTTCTCCTGGGGCGCTAGTTTTGTACCTAGGATCAGGTTGAAGAACTCGACCGTGTCTTCCAATGTCAGAAGACGCTCGTCGTGCATATAGGGCGGGTTGTCCTTGACGCCACGCAATGCAAAGGTTTTGATCGGCCCGTCCCCGACGGCCATCATGTTGTTGATCATCACCGGCTTGAAGAAGCGCTCCGTCTGGAGGTTGTGCATCAAATTGTCGGTGTAGAAGGGCGGCTGGTGGCAAGTCGCGCATTGACCCTTGCCGAAGAATATCTCTTGGCCGCGCATCTCGGCCTGTGTCGCCTTGGCGGGATCGAGCTTGCCGAGAATGTCGAGCCTGGGCGCCGGCGGAAAATCCAGCATCTCTTGAAAATCGGCCATGAAGTCGACCTGGCTGCCGCGCTCGAGCGGGTTCACTCCTTTCTTTGCGGCCTCCACGGTATCACCGTCGAAATAAGCGGTGCGCTGCTCGAATTCGGTGAAATCCTCGATTGTCTTCAGGGCGCGTTGCGAGCCGAAGAGCCGCTGGATGTTGACGCCGCGGAGTGACACCGTCCCGATGCGGTGGCGGAACCACTGCGGACGCGCATCGGGCGCCTCGTGCGTTGCGCCGTTCTGGTGGCCGTTCGAATGGCAATCAAAGCAAGCCGCCCCCTGACTGGGAGCCTCTGCGCGCCGATCCTCGGTCGCGTTGAACTGTTGCTGCGGGAAAGGCGTCAGCAATAGACGCAGCCCCTCCAGCTGTCGGGGAGTAAGGAGGCCGTTGAACAGCTGGTAGTAATTCGTCAGTGAGACCAGTTTGCCTTGCGAGACATCGCCCAAATCCGTGCGGGGGGTAAGGTAGATCGCCGGAGGAAACTCGGCCAGAAAGTGGTCCGGCAGATCGAAATCAATATCGAACCGCTTCAGGTCGCGCCCGTCCTGCTGCTTGATCGCGTCAATCAAGAAGTGCGGAAAGACAAAGCCGCCCTCCTGGTGCTTGGGGTGCGGCAGAGGATAGAACCCCTTCGGATAGAGGTTCTGGTTGCGGATCTGGTCCGGGCTCATCGCCGCCAGGCTCTCCCAGGTCACGCCGGCTGGCAATTTGACGCGGACGCCCTCCTGAATGGGTTTTGTCCGGTCCATCGTGACACCCTGGGCAGGGCGGTCGCTCAGATCGTAACGCTCGCTGAGCAGAGCGTTGTGCGCCTGCTCGACGGCGGATTTTTCGCCTGACAACCGCGCCATCAGCGACGCAAACGCCTCCGTTATGGCCACGGGCATGTAGCTCGTCAGCCCGCGCGGCCCCTGATTGAGACCCTCGGTCCCCATCAAATACGGGTTCGGGGCTGGCGTCTGGGGTGCGGGCTGCTGGGCATAGGCGTAACCGAGCGCCAGTATTAAGGTGGCGCAGAACAGACTGCCCAAGCGCATCGACAACCCGACAATGCTCATCGCTGCTGCCCCGACACTCAACGATAGCCGAGTGATTGCAGGCATATCCCCCTCCTGTTTCGGTTTAAAACAGCTCGTTGGTAAACGCTTCGGGCGTTCGCTTGTTGCAACGCCTCGGAAAATTGTCATGCGGTTTTTCGCGCATTGCTCCGGGGCCTTAACCGCAGATTAATTTCGCTGGCACAGGCTGCAGACGGAGGTGCTCGCGAGGATGTTCGAACGGCACTCGCTCGCAATTACCTGCGTTGCCCTGGCGCTGATAGCGCTGGCGCTGATTCGGCCTTCATCCGGGACGCGCATGATTGTGCTCGGACTGCTGCTCGCGGCTGCGGCGCTGGTCGGAATGGGTCTGGGTTTCCGAAACCTACTCAGCGCGCTGACCTGACCAGAATGAGGCGATCCGCTTCCCTGTCGGAGCTGTGGCTACGGGGTAATTTTAGGGCCGCAGGCACCGAACGGCGCCGAGCAGGTCCACCTCCTCGGAAACCTGGCCAACTCCCGGCAAAACCGGTTGCGAGGGACACGATTTGGGGTTAACCCGTAGCGTTTCAAATCGCCGCGGGCGGGCAGCGTATTTCGGATGGCGGGCAATCTCGTGCAGGGCGCAGTGTTCACCGTCATGGTGGTGCGCGCCGGAATGTTGCGCGATCCCGGCTTCGAAGCCGAACTCGCCGAGCAGGTGCAGCGCAGCCCGCGTTTCTTCCTCAACGCGCCGGTCGTGCTCGACCTGAAAGAGGCGGCGGAGTTCGCTAGCGAAGCGGAGTTCGCCGAGGCCAGAGAGATCCTGCGCCGCCACACCTTGACCCTGATCGGCATCCAGAATGCTGCGCCGGTCCAAGCGGATGCCGCCGCTGCCGCGGGTCTCGCAGGCTTCGCGCCCAACGCCACACAGCTCAGCCGGCCGCGCCCCGCGGAAGCCGCACCAGCTTTGCAAAGCCACGCTGCCCCGTCTGTGGCCAAATCGCGACTGATAACGCAGCCGGTCCGCTCAGGCACCCAGATCTATGCGCGCGGCGCCGATCTCGTCGTCACTGCGCCGGTCAGCCCCGGGGCCGAGATCATGGCCGACGGCAACATTCATGTTTACGCGGCGCTGCGCGGCCGGGCCCTCGCCGGCGCCGGCGGCGACGCCGAGGCGCGAATCTTTTGCAGCCGGCTCGAGGCGGAGCTCGTCAGTATCGCCGGACATTATCTCGTCAGCGATCAAATTCCGCCGGAACACCGGGGTTTACCGGTGCAGATCGCGCTCGTCGATGATCGGTTGACCATCGAGCGAAATTGACGCTCATCATTGCGGCGGCGTCTTCACGGACGGCGGGGGCCGCCGCGAATCGCCGCATCGGGTTTGCTGGGGAAAAAGGGGGAGGTCTGTTTGGCAAAAGTAATCGTGCTCACTTCGGGCAAGGGGGGCGTCGGCAAGACCACCTCCGCAGCCGCGATCGCCTCCGGGCTGGCTTTGCGCGGCAAGCGCACCGTCGTCATCGACTTCGATGTCGGCTTGCGCAACCTCGATCTGATCATGGGCTGCGAACGCCGCGTCGTTTTCGATTTTATCAATGTCATAAACGGCGACGCCAAGCTCAACCAAGCTCTGATCAAAGATAAGCGGAACGACAACCTTTACGTCTTCCCGACGTCGCAGACGCGGGATAAGGAGGCCCTGAAGCGGGACGGGGTCGAACGGGTGCTCGAGGAGCTGAAGGACAATTTCGACTATATTGTCTGCGACAGCCCGGCCGGGATCGAGCATGGGGCGATCACCGCGCTCTATTTCGCCGACAGCGCGATTATCGTCACCAACCCCGAGGTGTCCTCGGTGCGCGACAGCGACCGGATCATCGGTATCCTGGCTTCCAAATCGCGACGTGCCGAACACAATCTGGAGCCGGTCCAGGTGCATCTGCTGCTGACCCGCTACTCACTGGAGCGTGTCAAAAAGGGCGAGATGCTGTCGGTCGAGGACGTCAAGGAGATCCTTTCGATCCCCTTGCTCGGCGTGATCCCCGAATCGGAAACGGTGCTGAAGGCCTCCAATACCGGGACCCCGGTTGTCTTTGACGAGGAAAGCCCGGCGGGGCGCGCCTATCTCGACGCGGTCGCGCGCTTTGTCGGCGAGCAACGCGAAATGCGGTTTCTCCAGCCCGGGCGCAGGAGCATCTTCCGTAGCTTGTTCGGGAGAGCTTGATGCGCCTGTTGGATCTGCTCTTCCCGGAGCGCCGCAACAGCGCGGTGATCGCCAAGGACCGGCTGAAGATCGTGCTCGCCCATGAGCGGGCCAGCCGCGACGCGCCGGAATTTCTGCCGGCGCTGCAAAAGGATTTGCTCGAGGTCGTCGGCCGCTATGTCGAGATCCGCGACGACACGCTCCGCGTCAATGTCGGGAAATCGTCCGATACCTCGCTGCTCGAAATCAACGTCGAGATCGACCGCTCGATGTTCAAGCCGGTCAACAACGCCGCCCCCGTCATGCCTCGCCCGATACCAGCCGCGCGGCTCGATCGCGAGAGCCCGGCGCCCTGGGTCAAGCAGAGCTGACCGCACTGGCGGCCCCGGGTGTGCCGCCCGACATTGTGGAGCGAGCGGACGTGGCGAAAAGGTAGACGCAGCAGACTTAAAATCTGCTCCGGGAAACCGGGTGCGGGTTCGAGTCCCGCCGTCCGCACCACTCGCTGGCCGAGGGAGAACTGACCAAAGGTGCCAGAGGTTTACGTGCACAGGCAACATCTGGAATAGGCCCCGAATGAGTAAGGATCTACTGGCCGCTGTGGCCGCCGTCGCTTTGATGTGCGGCGTTGCGTCTGCGCAGACCTACCCGCCCGCTCCGCCGCCTCCTCCCGGCACAACAGTAATGCCCGTCATTCCGCCGGCTCCCGTCCCTGGTTCCAGCGTGACAACAACGACTGTTGCTCCGAGCCCCGGCGAGGATCACCGCGCCGTAACGATCCACAAAGAAGTGGACGAGAACGGTAATACAGTCACCAAGAAGGACACCTATCGCGAGGGGGTTGCCGGCAGCACCGAGACCCATACGAAAACCGAGACTGACCCCGACGGCGGCACTACAACAACTCGCTCGAAGACCACCACGAAGCAAGACTAGCGCCGGTTTCGTCCAGCTCGCAAATCGCAGCCTTGCGGGCAGTTCGGCGCGCTGACCGCCGCTAAAAGGCGCGCGCTGGATGCCGGCTGCCCTGACGCGCCTTAATTCACGCTTCGCCCGCGGCCACCACTTCCTTCGCGCACTCCCCTCGGCATAGTCCGGTCGGCGATCGGCGACAATTTATCGTCGCTCTGCTGATTGGAGGACGCTATGGGACAGGTGGACGGCAACGTCGCGATCGTAACCGGCGGGGCGTCGGGAATTGGCGCCGCTTGTGCGGCGACGCTCGCGCGAGAAGGCGCCAAGGTCGTGATAACCGACCTGGACGACGCCGCAGGCCGGGCGGTGGCGGAGAGGATCGGCGGCGTCGGCGGCGAAGCGATCTATCTTCACCAGGATGTAAGTATCGAGGAAGGGTGGCCGGCGATCATCGAAACGGCCGAGCGGCGCTTTGGACGTCTGGACGTCATGGTGGCCAATGCCGGGATCGGCATTTTGTGCCAGGCGGTCGAGATGACGTTGGCCGACTGGCGGCGACAGACTGCAGTAAACCTCGACGGCGT
>Ga0207693_10005302_pt1 | contig 10774 bp, 13 predicted proteins | sample LARL81metaG_FD_184347 | JGI IMG/M metagenome (GOLD analysis project Ga0207693, IMG submission 184347) | Corn, switchgrass and miscanthus rhizosphere microbial communities from Kellogg Biological Station, Michigan, USA - LAR L8-1 metaG... | ecosystem: Host-associated > Plants > Roots >... | reverse complement strand
CATGAGCCGACTGTAACCGACCATGTCTGCAGCGAGCACCGCCGCCAGCCTGCGCTCGGGATCAGGCATCTTTCCGGCTCCTTCGGAAGACAGTCTAACAGATGAGACAGAGCAGCCCAAGCCCGCGGGCCGAGACCGGATGACCCGCGCCCGACGGCACGACAAGTTGCGTCTGGGCCGGCTTGCTACTGCGAGCCTTCGAGGCCGAGCTGTTTCACCATTCCTCCCCATTTCAGCCGCTCGGACTGAATATAGCTGCGCATGTCCTCGATCGAGGGCGAGTCATACGGGATCAGGCCGAGTGCTGCGATCTGCTCCCGCATCGCAGGGTCTTTCATGATGTGATCCATCTCCGCATGAAGCCGGTCTATGATCGGCTGAGGCGTCTTGGAAGGCACCAGCAGCATGTGCCAGGAGACGCCTTCATAGTCCGTGGCGCCCGATGCCTCGGCGAACGGCGGCACCTCGGGGAGCAGCGGCAATCGCTGCGCGGAGGACACCGCAAGCGCACGCAGCTTGCCTTCCTTGATCAGGGGGATCGAGAGGCCCGCCTCGAGGAAGCTCGCGGCGACATGGCCGCCCATCAGGTCCGTGACCGATTGCGGCGTGCTGCGATACGGCACATGCGTGGCGTCGAAGCCGAGCCGCTTCTTGGCAAACTCCATCGACATGTGCTGCACCGACCCCGCGCCGATCGACGCGTAGTTCAGCGGCGGATTGGCTTTCTTCGCAAGTTCGACGAACTCCGAAAACGTCTTCGCGGGCAGCGAGGGATCGATCACCAGAATGAACGGCGACTTCGCGTAGAGCGAGATCGGCGTGAGGTCCTGCGGGTCATAGCCGAGGTGCTTGAACAACGTCGGATTGACCGATAAGGCAATGCAAGTCAGCACGACGAGCGTGTAGCCATCGGGGTTGGCCTTCGCGACCTGGTTGGCAGCTATCGTCGTCGCGGCGCCCGGCTTGTTTTCCACGATCACCGGCTTGCCGAAATCTTCCGACAGTTTCTCCGCATAGACGCGCGTGATCGAATCCATACCGCTTCCCGCCGCGAGCGAAACCACGATCGTGATGGCCCGCGAGGGGTAGTCTTCAGCTCTGGCCGGCACGGTCGCCAGCAATCCGAGCAGCACGACGCAAAGCGAAGCCCGATGCATTTTCAAGGTCATGACATACAGCCCCATGAACCGGTGAGATCCAACCGGTGAGATCCAGCAAGACGCAACCGATCATCATCAGAGACGGTGGCGCGCCACTCACCATACCACCGCAGGCGGTATTTTGGCGCACGATCGAGCGAACGCCGCCTTGGCCGATCCCCGCGGCCTCAACCCGGCCTTACGTTCAGGCCAACGGCACACCCAGCCTGCCGATGCCCGGAAGCTTCAAGGCCGGCCTGCGGAGATCGATGCCGAGCACGCCGCCAAAGACATTCAGCTCGACGCCTTCGATCCAGCCGATCGTCAGTCCGAGATAGCCGCCTAGCGAGACGAACACGCCGGTGGCGGACGCAGTCCGGCCCCACCAGTCGCCGTCATAGGGAAAATCCTTGCCGATCGCTGTCGGCGGCAGCACGGCATTCAGCTCCGGCACGGCGTTGAGCACGGTCTGAACAAAGGTGTTCGAATTCGGTCCCGGCCAGGCCTGATAGTCGCCATAGGCGCTGAACCTGTAAGTCTCGACGACAGATCGGATCTTCGGAATGACGCGCTCGGCGTCATCGCCATCGACGGCAACGACGGTTTCCGGCAGCGCGCCGAACCATCTGCCGTCCGGCGCAAATCCGTCGACGCGAATGGGTTCGCCCCACGCGGTGTAATCATAGCGCGTGTAGCGCGCGGCGCCGCGCTCCTTCAGCACGATCCAGCTGTGAACCGCGAAGATGCCGCGCCAGCGCACAGTCCGCGCGGCATAGACCCTCACCAGCGCATCCGCATGCTGCGAGGCCGGTGACAGCAGGCCCGCGCTCGAACGATCCGCCATCTGCCAGTTCTCCCGGCGGTCACCGAGGAGATAGGTCGCCGTCGAGACGATGAGCGGACCGATGATGAGCAGCAGAAAAATGAGCACTATTCTTTTCACGAAAACGGAACGGCGGCGACGGTTATGATGGGAACAGTGATCTAGTCATTGCGGCGGCCTCCGCCAATACGCAGGGACGGCTGACCCGAGCCGATCGGATACGCGCAACCGGCGGCAACCGGTTCCCGAATTAACCCTTCCGCGCCATATCAACGTTAACTCCGGAGTTTGCTTGCGAGAGCGCGCCGCTGCGCTAGCCTGTCGCCGCCATGCAAATGGCTGTTGGACACCTCCAGCGAAGTTGTCGCATGCGGCAGTCGCTCGGCGACTTCGCCTTTTTTCTAGCGACGCGCGTTCATGATCGACCAACGCAACCAGACTGATGCGACCGACCACGCCGCGGTGCCGGCGTGGGCCGAGTTGTGGCATCTGCGGTTCGTCCTGATGCCGCGCCGTTCGATCAGCGGCAAGCTGGTGCGCGGTCTGGTGTGGCGGCGCCGCGCCGGCCGGCGATGGATTTACAAACGTTTTACCGAATTCGACGAGCGTGGGAACTCCAGTTGAGTTCCAGCGGGGCCTTGCCGAAATGCAACAGGCGTCGGCATTCGAAGCATACCCGCGAAGTCCCGGTGGGGAATGCGCGCGATTCGGACTAATGTAAGATTCAGCTGCAACGTAGCAGGCGGTCCAGATGCCCTACTTCAATTTTGACCTCGTGATCGGTGAAGAGTTCAAAAGCCAGGGTGGTATGATCCTCGAGAATACAGAGGGCGCCATCGACAAGGCGGACTGCCTTGCGAGCGAGCTCCGCGTTGCGCGCCCCGAATTGTGTTCGCGAGGCTGCGCCGTTCGCGTGATCGACGGAGACAGCAAGGAACTCTACCGGACACCTGTCGATCCCACCCCGCCCTGGCAGAAACGTTCTCGTCGCGTTTCGGCGTAACGACATCAACCATCGACGTTTCGGACCAGCGTCATTCGCGGCGGCGAAGGCGCGAGCCCGGATTTCATAACTACCATCGCGAGAATGATTCAAGGCTCGCGCCAAATGGTGCATGCCCCGGAATTCGGGGGCGGTGGAGACGTCGTCATTGCGCGGAGAAAGGCGACGAAGCAATCCGATCTTCGCCGACCGCGGGATTTTGGATTGCTTCGCTGGCGCTCGCAATGACGACCGACGGTGAGGCGCTCCACCAGCAGTGATTAACCGCGCCAGCGGAACGCCGTTCGTTGCGGCTCGACGGCCATCAGGTCACGGCTTCGGAATCCAGCTTGGCAAGGCCGGTGCCGATCACGGCGATGTCCTCATTGACCTGGCGGATCGGCGCCGCGAAGCTAAGTCCGGACTTCGAGTTCAGGTCGATCGCCAGTCGCTGCCGGTGCCGCATCATCTCTTCAAGAGCGCGGCGATTGTTCAAACGCACATACGCATCGACGATCTGCTCGATTGCGCTCAGCATCAGCCGTTTCCCGTGACGCTCGCGCGCATTCGCCAGCGCGAGCTGTTGGCCACGCATCCGGAATGGACCGCAGGGTATGGATCACCCTGCGGCCAGCCCGGACCAACAAACGTACTCGGTTATCAAATCCCCCGGTGATCCACTGGTAGATCGCCTGGTTCAGAAAATGAAGTCCGTGAAATTACGGCCAACATCTCAAATCACCAGCCGCGAGGACCGCAGCGGACGAGAATGACGTATCACGATCCTGCGACGGCACGCCCGCGGGACTTAGCGGCGCTGCGCCGGGCACCTACATGGGTAATAGAACGGATTAGGGAATGGCACGATATTCGCAATGCTTGGTGCAGGATCTCTGTAAAATTCGGAGCACATATGGGCGAAGTCATACAATTTGTCTCGAAGTCGGAACTGGAACGAGCCCGGCTCATTCGAGAGGCGCGCGCGATATATGAGCGGGTCTTTCCGTCGGCCGATCAGGCCGCCGAGCGGCCGGCCCCAAAGCAATAAGCGTCGCCAAGCAGGATCGGTGACACTCATCGATCGCGTTCTCGGAGATGATGGGCGGCTCGCGCCACCATTCGCCGTCATTGGAGGGCTCATCGCGCTTTAGACTGCAGCCTTCATCGAGATCTCCTCGGCGGTCACCAGCGTCACGTCTCCATCGAGAATGGGCTTCGCGATATCGAAGAAGCGGGCAACCGTCTCGGATGTGTTGTGCCGGTCCATCGCAGCCTGATCGACGAACCGTTCATAGGTGGTGAACACACAGGGGTTCTGCAGGTCCTGCGAGACATAGAACCCGATCGTCGTCGGCTCGTTGGCACGCACGTTCTCTGCAACGTCAAGCAGCGCCTGACGCATCGTCGCCTCTTGACCCCTCTTGGTGCGGATAATTGCGGTGATCGTCAGCATAGGGCACTCCCGGCTCGTGGATCGATGATCTTGAACGACCACCGGACGTGTCGGTGGCGCTGTGATCATTCAAATTCCGCGCCAACCGCACAATTCGTGACGCATCTGGAACGACGCCGCAAGAAAGAGCGTCATTGCGAGGAGCGTTCGCGACGAGGCAATCCAGGCTTCCTCCAACGCAACATTGCTTCGCTTGCCCTCGCAACGACGGCCGAACGACCTCAGGCGCATTACGCAATCGAGTTGTGTCGCAGTTCCGACGTCAGGTCGTTGATGATCGTGTCGACCGCATTGTTCTGGTAGGACGAAATGCCGTTGAAATAGACCGGGCCGCCGGCTTGCACCAGCATCTGCCCGCCGGAAACGGTCGCATCCGCGCTGCCATTCTGAGACTTGCTTTGCAGCTGGCTGAACGCGTCCTTGAGCTGCGCAGCCGTCGCGTCGTTCATCTCGCCGTTGGCTTGCATTGTCGAGAGCAACGACTGGTAAGCGCTGGCGAGATCGCTTCCCTGGCCTGTATCCGACACGGCCGAGAATGTGCCGTTGGTCTGGCCCAAGTAGCTCTTATAGGTCAGTTTATCGGTTGTGGTGCCATCGCTGTTGGTCGTGGTGTCCAGCATCAATTCGAACGCATTGCCATAAGCGCCCGTGGTGAGCATGTTGGGGTCGTTCGGGTTCTTGTTCTTGCCGGCTCCGGTCTTGTCGGAGCCAGCGGTCCAGTTTGGCGGGACGGTGTAGCTGACGCTGGTCAAGTTCTCATTCCTGTCTTGTCGTTCGGCATCGCCGAGCAAGTCAGCAAGTCGCGTGCCAGCCTATGGCACCAGCTCATTCAATTGATCCCTAAGGATTTTCTCCGGTCGACGTGAAAGAGCGTATCGCTTCCGCAGGTTGCAAAATTCCCAGCACGCGAAGACGCTGCAAAATTTGCCGGGCAGTGCGCTGGCGTCACTCCCCTCGAGGCGATCGCCCTCACCCGGCTTCAACCAGCCGCCGCAGCACTGCCTCCAGCGTCACCTTGCCTTTCAGCGAACCCGGCTCGCCATGCTCGAATTCGATCCAGCCCTCGTTGAAACCGTCAAGCATCTGAATCCGCGGCATCGGGTCCTTCATGCCCTGCGACCTGAACAGGCTGCCCCAGCTGTCGCGCGGCACGGCTTCGACCCGCACCGGGCGGCCGAGCACCTTGGCAAAGCTCGCTCCCACCTCGTTCGGCGTGATGCGATGCGCGGCCTCCAGCTCGACGATGCGGCAGCCGCTCCAATCCTGCCGGATCAATTCCGCGGCGACGCGCCCGACATCGTCGGTCGCAATCATCGGCACGGGCTTGTCGAGCGGCTGCAGGAAGCTTGCGATCATGCCGTCGCGCGCGGACGCCACATCCCACGCGAAGTTCTCCATGAACCAGCCCGGCCGCAGCAAGGTGACGGGCATCGGCAGGTCGCGCAACGCCTGTTCCATCAGCGTACGCTGGGTCAAAAGGTTCGATTGCGTCGCCTGGGCACCAATGGTCGACAGACAGACGACCTTGCCGGGCCGTGCCACCAGTAGCGCGGCCTTGAGCGCGGCGATCACCGCACGAGCCGAAGGAAAGCCCGGTTCGGGATCGAAATCGGACGGTGGCAGGATGAACACGCCGTCGACGCCGGTGAATGCAACGGTCAGCGCCTCGGCGTCGGTCATGTCCGCCAGCGCGACATCGGCCACGCCGGTCTCGGCCCATGCCTGGACCTTGCCGGCGTCGCGTAACACCGCGCGGACCGGCTGCCCGGCGGCGAGCAGCGCGCGCGCCATCGCGCCGCCGACCTGTCCGGTAATTCCCGTGATTGCGTACATTGGTCTCTCTCCTCGGCAAGCCGCACAAGCAATTGATGCGCGGAAACTAGCGGCGGGGTGCTATTGACTGAAGTGCGCTTATGTCACGTGATTGATGACACTGGCGCACCAATCAAGCTGGAGCGATCGATGGCATTCGACGGACGACTGGTGGCCAATGTCGGCGTGCTCGCGGCAATCGTCGAAGGCGGCAGCTTCGCTCGCGCCGCGGAGTCGCTGGGCCTGTCGCCCTCCGGCGTCAGCCGCGCGGTCTCGCGGTTGGAAGCAAGCGTCGGCGTCCGTCTGCTTGACCGCACCACGCGTTCGGTCTCGCTGACCGACGAAGGCCGCAGGCTCTATGGCGAGATCGGCCCGCTGCTCACGGGGATCGAGGATGCGTTCACGCTGACGGCCGGAGCGTCCAAGGTCGTGCGCGGGCGCCTGCGCGTCAACGTCGATGCGTTCTTCTCCCGGATGATGCTCGCGCCTCACGTCGATCGTTTTCTGGCGCAGCATCCGGAACTTTTGCTCGAACTCATCACGCGCGACCAGCTTGGCGATCTCGTCGGCGAAGGTTTCGATATCGCGGTGCGCTTCGGCCAGCCTCCTTCTTCGTCTCTGGTCGCGCGCAAGCTGCTGGAGACACGGACGCTGACGGTGGCCGCGCCCTCCTATCTCAGGAAGCGCGGCAGGCCGGAGAGCCCGTCCGATCTCGCCCGGCACGAATGCATCCTCGTGCGCGACTCCCTGACCGGCGAGCCGTTGGAGACCTGGGACTATCGGCAGGGACGCAAGGTCCAGTCAGTCAAGGCGAGCGGCCGCCTGATGGTGACCGAGTTCGGCACCATGCTCGGCGCCTGTCTTGCCGGCGTGGGCATCGCCCGCATCAAGGCGATCGGCATCCGCGACTATCTCGCAAGAGGCGATCTCGTCGAGCTGATGCCCGACTGGCCCGGCGATACCTTCCCGCTGCACGCGCTCTATCCCTCGCGTCACCTTCCCGCGGCAAAAGTGGAGGCGTTCATCGACTTCGTCGAGGAGATCGTGTCGCGGAAGCCCGCCAAACGGAGGATGGCGAGCGTGTAGAAGACACGCGAGCTTGGTGGCCAAGAAGCGTACGCTTCGAGCAGCGCCTCATTGTGGTAGGCATTCAACGGTCCATTCAACCGGGAGACGCAGGAACGATGGCTTTATGTTCTAGTCTGCACGATGTTTGGAATATAAATCCTCGTCCTCTGTGATACTTGGTCGTGCCATTCGCGCTGGGGTGGCGTCATGGTTTGGGCTGATCGGTTGTTCGGGTACGGCGTACTCGTCCTTGGGCTCTTGTCGCTTTTCATCGTCATGATGCTGGCAATGCTATGAGGCGCGCGAACCCGTTCCGCCGCATCACAGACCGCTGATCGCAATCCGTCGTCAGACGTTGTGGATCCGCGGCGTCACCGAGACATGGGTCAGCAGAAGTCGGGCGGCCAGTCCCGGCTGCATCTCGCGCAATCCGGATTTCTCCACCAGTTGAAGCCGCGCTCCCGCCGCGCGCTGTCCGTCAGCCCGGTACCTGCGTGCGGTACCAGTCGAGGATCTCGGCGCCGGTCCACATCACGACGCCCTCATGGCCGAGAATATAGTCGTACAGCATCTCCAGATATTTGATCCGGTGCGGCACGCCGGTGAGATAGGGGTGGATCGAAATCGCCATCACGCGCGGCGCCTTCGCGCCATCGAGATAGAGCCGGTCGAATTGGTCGCGTCCGCGCCGATACAGTTCCTCGGACGGTTGCTGTTGCACGGCACTGATGACGACGTCATTGATCTCGACGGTGTAGGGAACGGAGACGATCTTGCCCGTCTTGGTCTTCAGCGGCACCGGCTGATCATCAACGACCCAATCGGCGACATATTCGATGCCCGCCTCGGCCAGCAGATCGAGCGTCTCATCGGTCTCGGTGAGGCCCGGGCTTTCCCAGCCGCGCGGCGGATGTCCCGTGAACGCCTTGATCGCCTTGATCGTGTCGGCGATGGCTGAGCGCTGATCCTCGACCTTGTGCATCGGCTTCTGCACGAAGCCGTGGCCCATGAAGTCCCAGCCTGCCTCGCGCGCCGCCTCGCAGACCTCCGGATAGAGCTCGCACACCGAGCCGTTGATCGCGAATGTCGCCTTGAGCTTGCGGCTCGAAAGCGTCTCGACGAAGCGCCAGAAGCCGACGCGAATGCCGTATTCATGCCAGGCCCAGTTCGGCACGTCCGGCAGCAGGGGCTGGCCCATCGGCGGCGGCAGTACAGCGCGCGGCATTGCCGCCCCCGGACTCCAGTTCTCGACATTGACGATGGTCCAGACCGCGATCCTCGCGTCGTTGGGCAGGCGCAGCGGCGGCCGGCGATGGATCGGCGTGTAGTCAAGCCGGCCGCGAACACTGCTGCCGATCGTATCGGTCATGGGCTGTCTCCTGTCTGGTCGAGAGCACGCTGGCTCTTCTTATACGTCACCATCATGTCCTGCATCAGCCCTCGCAAAGCAGTTTCAGGGCTGTGCCGCAGCAGACGCATTGCCGCTCCTTGGGTGTCAGTCCTGGCACCGCCTCGATCGTCGCCTTCGGATCGTTATCGGCCATGTCGAACGGCGCGTCGGTGCCGATACAGACGTGATCGGCCCCGACGAGATCGATCAGATAACGCAGTGCCTTGGGTTCGAACACGAGGCTGTCGAAATAGATCCGCTTCAACAACTCCTTCGGCGACGATTTTGTCACGCCATGAGTCTCGTGGCGAACCTGATGGCCATGCACCAGGCGGCCGATCTGATACGGCGCGAAGCCGCCGCCATGGGCGAGCACGATCTTCAAATCCGGCAGTTCATCGAGCCGGCCGGAAAACATCAGGTTGGCGAGCATCACGGTGGTGTCGAGCGGGTTGCCGATCAGGTTGGTGAGATAATAGTTCTCGAGGCCGGCCTTTGCGCCGACGTAATACGGATGGGCGAACACGAACACGCCAAGCTCGGAGGCGCGCTTCAATAGCGGCCGGAATCGCTGCTCGGCGAGCTGTGCGCCTTCGATCGATGTACCGATCTCGACCGCCTTGAAGCCGTATTCCCTGACGACACGCTCCAGCTCGGCGACAGCCGCGTCCGGATGCTGCATCGGGACGGTCGCCATGCCGCGCAGACGGCTTGGCTTCGCCGCGACCATGTCGGCGACGCCGTCATTGACGAGACCTGCCACCTGCAACGCAAGGTCGGCATCCGCCCAGTAATAGAACATCGGCGGCGCCGGCGAGATCACGGAGATGTCGATGCCCTTGCGGTCCATCGACTCCAGCTTCGCGTCCGCCTGATGAAACTCAGGGAATAGCGGATAGACGTAGCCCTGGTCGTGGACGACCTTGCGCGTAGCGCCCTCGCCTTCAACGCGGGCCTGGAATCGTTTGGGATCGGCGGTGATCGCGGCAACGATCCGTTCGGGAATGACGTGACTGTGGATGTCGATATGCATGTCAGCTGTAGCGTTTCTCTGTGCCGTCTTCGGCGTACCAGTCGAAAGTTTCGTCGGAGAGGTTCACGATGATGTTCTGGATCTGGGTGTACTCCTCATAGGCGACGCGCCGCGAGCAGCTCGGCCGCACGATGCATGATGTCGGCGCGCGTCGCCGCCGGGGTCGCGCCCCAGATCGCGCCGGCGCGCGCCGCTGCATCGATCGCCAGCTCGATGTCGGCAGCATCGCCCTCCGCCACATGGGCCACGATGCTCTGATTCTTCGGATTCTCGACCGCGATGGTGCGACCGGTCGAACTCGGCCGGAACTCGCCGTCGATGTAGAGCCCGAACGGGGCGCCGCCATTGACCATGATGGTTTCCTGAAAGCCCTTCTTGAACCCGCTAATGCACGCCGAGGAAGCGCACGAGCGATTGGGGATCGCCCGCGAGATCGGCAGCCGGCGCCTCGTGAACGACCTTGCCCGTCTCCAGCACGTAGACCCGGTCCGCGACCGCGAGCGCGCTGTAGAGATTCTGCTCGACCAGCAGGATGGCGAGCCCCTGCGCTTTCAGCGCCGCGATGATGCCTTCGAGATGCTGCACCATGACGGGTGCGAGACCCTCCGAGGGCTCATCCATCAAAATCATTTGCGGATCGATCATGAGCGCGCGGCCGACCGCGAGCATGCCGCGCTCGCCTCCGGACAATTGCCCGCCACGGTGATGCCGCCGTTCGGCAAGTCGCGGGAAAATGCCGAACACGCGCTCCACGGTCCAACCCGTCTTGGCGCGTGCGCCTTTCAACATCGTCAGATGTTCTGTCACCGTCAACGAGGCGAACAGCCGCCGGCCTTGCGGCACGATCGCGATCTTGCGCGCGGCAATGTCGTGCGGCCGCAACCCTATCAGGCTCTCGCCACGCCATTTGATCGAGCCTGAGCGAATCTGCGGCGGCGTCAGGCCCATGATCGAGCGAATGAGGGTCGTCTTGCCCATGCCGTTACGCCCGAGCACGGCCACGATCTCACCGGCGCCGACGTCGAGCGAGACGCCGCGGACCACATGCGCTTCACCGTAACCGCTGTGCAGGTC
>Ga0207693_10005300_pt1 | contig 10776 bp, 10 predicted proteins | sample LARL81metaG_FD_184347 | JGI IMG/M metagenome (GOLD analysis project Ga0207693, IMG submission 184347) | Corn, switchgrass and miscanthus rhizosphere microbial communities from Kellogg Biological Station, Michigan, USA - LAR L8-1 metaG... | ecosystem: Host-associated > Plants > Roots >... | reverse complement strand
ATAAGACATTGATTTTATTGGCGACCCCGGCAGGATTCGAACCTGCGACCTTCAGCTTAGAAGGCTGTTGCTCTATCCCCTGAGCTACGGGGCCCCGATGCCGCCCACCTGTGACGGCGCCGCTTTTATATAGAATTCAAGGCGAAAACGCCCAGTAAATTACCGGCCACGGATGCGGAACCCCCGCTTATATGCTGCCCCGCGAAGCTTCCCCGTAAAGGGCGATTTGACTATTGTCCCGCGGCTTAGAGGGTGGACTTTGAACAACGGTCGAGCAGGCCGCCGTTCGATTTCGGACACGATCCCGCTCAAAACCGGCAGCAGTACAAGCGGCATTGCAGACGATTATGAGCACGACAAGCAGCTGGACGTCCCGGTCCTACTGGCCCGCAAAGGGCTTTGCCGCGCTGTTCGACTACGCCGCCGGATCGAGCCGCCGTGCGGCGGCGGTGCTGGCGCTGATTTCGCTGATCGCGTTTCTGCCGGGAATTTTTCAAATACCGCCGGTCGATCGTGACGAAGCCTATTTCGCGCAAGCGACTAAGCAGATGATTGAGACTGGCGATTACGTCGACATCCGTTATCAGGACGACGTGCGCTATCGCAAACCGGTGGGAATCTACTGGCTGCAAGCGAGCGTCGTGAATGTCGCCAGCAGACTCGGCCTGGCCAACGCCCACACTAGCATTTGGCTCTATCGCCTGCCGTCATTGATCGGCGCGATCGGCGCGGTGCTTGCCACCTATTGGTGCGCGCTCGCCTTCGTCAGCCGGCGCGGCGCGGTGCTCGCGGCGCTGATGATGATGTCCTCGTCGATCCTCGGCGTCGAAGCCCGGCTAGCCAAGACCGACGCCGTGCTGCTGTTTACGGTCGTGGCGGCGATGGCGGTGCTGGCTCGCGTCTATCTGGCGCCGCGCCGCGGCGATACCCAGCCCCGTTTAGGGCAGCTCGCGATTTTCTGGACCGCGCTTGCCGCTGGCATTCTCATCAAAGTTCCGATGATTTTGATGGTGGTTGGGCTCGCGGCGGCGACACTGTGCATCCTCGACCGGTCGGCACGCTGGCTATTGGCGCTGCGTCCGCTTCCCGGACTCCTTTGGCTCCTCGTTCTCGTCCTGCCGTGGTTCATCGCAATATATGCGCGCGTCGGCACGCAGTTCCTGATCGGATCGGTCGGCGAAGACATGCTGGCCAAAGTGGCGAGCCCACAGGAAACCCATGGCGCGCCGCCGGCTCTCTACGTGATTTTGTTTTTCGTTACGTTCTTTCCCGCTTCGATCTTGGCGGGCCTTGCAGCGCCCGCGGTCTGGGCGGTGCGGCGCGAAGCGGCCGCTCGTTTTCTATTGGCATGGCTCGTGCCGTCGTGGATCGTGTTCGAGGCGGTCATTACCAAGTTGCCGCACTACGTGCTGCCGCTCTATCCGGCGATCGCAATCCTCACCGCCGGCGCCGTCGAGTCGAAAGTCTTGTCGCAGCGGCCTTGGCTCGTTCGCGGCGTGATGTGGTGGTTTTTGGTGCCGGTGATCGTCAGCATCATTGCGGTGGTGACCGCAGTCATCATCGAACGGGATTTGGCGCTGCTCGCCTGGCCCTTCTTTGCCGCTGCCGTTGTGTGCGGGCTGTTTGCTTGGCAGTTGTACGATCAGGAAGGCGCTGAACGCGCATTTACGCGGGCGGTGGAGGGCGCAGTTCTCATGGCGATCGGCATCTATGCCATCGTCGTGCCGTCGCTCGAGCCCGCCTTTCCCAGTGTTACGCTAGCAGAGATTTTGCACGACGCGCCATGCGCCCCGCTCGCGGCCAGCGCCGGTTACGAAGAGCCAAGCCTGGTATTTCTTGCCGGCACCAAGACGCATCTTACCGATGCGGCGGTGCCGCCGATTTCTTGCTGCCCGGCGGTTGCCGTTTTGCCTTCGTCGAAGCGCGGCAACAACGTGCCCTTGCCCTGCGCGCCGAGGCAATCGGACTGCGCTACAATCGCGGACCGCTGGTCGAGGGCTACGACATCAGCATCGGCAAGCCGGTCTCGATCGCGGTGTTTGAAACTGTGAGCACGCCGTGAACGCGCCGAATGCAGGCTTTGGCCGGGTGGGCGCAAGCCCGGTCGGGGAGGGCGTGTCGCAGCGGTCGCCGTTGCAGCGCATTGCGCACAACATTTCGGAGAATGTTGCGCTTTGCGCTCGCGCGCTGATCCGGCCAGCGCCATCGGCCAAACTCCCGCAATCCCCGGGAATCGTCGTAATTGCCCTTGCGCTTGTCGCGGCCGCGGCGGTTTCCATGCCCCTGCTTGATGCCAGCGCCGTCGAATGGGCGAGCAACGAGCCGCATTGGTTCAGGGCCGTGTTCGAGGAAATCACCAGACTCGGCTTGTCGGGCTGGTTCTTGTTTCCATGTGGCTTCGTCTTGCTGTTTTTGGCCGCAGTGACTTCGCCGCAATTGGCGACCACGGCGCGAGCCGTACTCGCCGCCCTTGGCGCGCGGTTCGGCTACGTGTTTCTCGCGATCGGTTTGCCGGGATTATTCGTTTCGATCGTCAAGCGCTTGATCGGCCGCGCCCGTCCGTTTGTCGGCGGCCACGAGGATCCATTCTATTATGCACCGTTCACCTGGCACCCCGCATTCGCCAGCATGCCGTCGGGCCACGCCACGACGGCTGTGGCCGCCGCCATTGCCATCGGCGCGATCTGGCCGCGCACCCGGATTGTGATGTGGCTCTATGCAGCGGCGATCATGATCAGCCGCGTCGCCGTCCTCGCCCATCACCCAAGCGACGTCATCGGCGGCGCGCTGGTTGCGCTCGTGGGAACTCATCTCCTGCGGTGCTGGTTTGCCGCGCGCGGGCTGGTGTTTCGGACAAGCGATCTTAGCGCCAAACCGGCCCCCTCGCTTGCCCGGGTTGCGACCGCTTTGCGGCAGGCAATGTCGGTCCGCAACCCGGCCGCCTGAGCGGATCTTCACCCAATTGAACCCCGGCGAGATGGCCTTTAGAAGCTTGCGCCATGTCGGTTGAGGGCATGTCGCAGGCGAGCACGGCGCAACAGGGTGGCGGCGATCATCCCGCGGTTTCCGTCGTTGTGCCGGTAAAGAACGAATCCGGGAACATCGGGCCCTTGGTCGCCGAAATTGCAGCCGCTTTTGCAGGCCGCGCATTCGAGATCGTCTATGTGAACGACGGCTCAACCGATGCGACCGAGCAAGAGTTGCGCGCGCTCATGCGCGAGCGCTCGTGGCTGCGGCAAATCCGGCACCAGAGTTCGTGCGGACAATCCGCCGCCATCCGCACCGGGGTCGCTATGGCGCGCGCAGAGCTCGTTGTTACCATTGACGGCGACGGGCAGAACGATCCGGCATTTATCCCCGCTTTGATTGCCGCATTCGCGGCTGGCAGTCCGCGCGTCGGGCTCGTCGCCGGGCAGCGCGTCGGACGCAAGGCGACGCCGTTCAAGAAAATGCAGTCGCGCATCGCCAACGCGATCCGCAGCACGGTACTCAAAGATGGCACGCGCGATACGGGCTGCGGACTGAAAGCGTTCCGGCGCGATCTGTTTCTATCGCTGCCGTATTTTGACGGGCTGCACCGGTTTCTGCCGGCACTAGTCCGGCGTGAAGGTTTGGGCATCACCTACGTCGAGGTCGTCGACCGGCCGCGCCAGCACGGCACATCCAATTACGGCTTTTGGGATCGGCTTTGGATCGGCATGGTCGATCTGTTCGGCGTGTGGTGGCTCATTCGCCGCAAAAAACGCATTCCCCAATCTGTGGAGGTCACGCTTGCTCATTGAGATGTCGCACGCGATCGGCGCGTATCTGACCGATGTTTTCGTCACCAGGCTCGATTGGTGGGTGCTGCTCGGACTTGCCGCTCAGGCGCTGTTTACGATGCGCTTCCTGGTCCAGTGGATCGCTTCCGAGCGCGTCGGCCACAGCGTCATTCCCGTGGCGTTTTGGCTGTTCTCAATAGGCGGCGGCCTCTTGCTGCTGGTTTATGCGCTCTACCGCAAGGACGTGGTCTTCATCGCCGGCCAGGCGTTCGGCGTATTCGTCTACCTGCGTAATCTTCAGTTCGTGCTGCGCGACCGCAAACCCGCCGCTTCTGCAGTCTGACTTGCATCGTCCAACAGCGCTGTTTACGTCCGGGCGGCCGCGGCAAGCGCGGCAAGGCCGCGCTCGAGGTCGGCGATCAGATCGTCGACCGCCTCAAGTCCAATGTGGAATCGCACTGTCGGCCCGCCGGGTTGCCAGCGCGTTGCCGTGCGCAGCGGCACGCAATCGAAGGGAATTGCCAAACTTTCGTAGCCGCCCCAGGATGCGCCTATGCCGAACAGTTCGAGCGAATCCAGAAACGCGTAATAGGCTTTTTGCGGCACGGGCTTGAGCACCATGCTGAACAACCCCGAGGCGCCGGTGAAATCGCGTTTCCATATCGCGTGCCCGGGATGGCTCGGCAGCGCCGGATGCAACAAGCGCAGCACTTCCGGCCGCTGTTCGAGCCAGTGCGCGATGGCGAGGCCCGATTTTTGGTGCCGTTCAAGCCGTATCGCTAGAGTGCGTAAACCGCGCAATCCGAGATAAACATCGTCCGGGCCTTCGCATTGCCCGGTATAGCGCACCGTATTCTTCAACCGCGCGAGCGTGGCCGCGTTGGCCGATACCGCGCCGAGCATGACATCGGAGTGGCCGCCGATATATTTCGTGCCAGCCTGAATCACCAAATCGGCGCCGTGGTCGAGCGGACGAAAATAAAGCGGTGTTGCCCAGGTATTGTCTATCAGCACGAGCGCCTCTTTGCTGTGCGCGACCTTGGCGATCGCCGCGGTATCCTGCATTTCAAAACTCAATGAGCCGGGCGTTTCGAGGTAGACGAGACGCGTATTCGGACGGATCAATTCATCGATGCCGGCCTCGATCAGCGGGTCGTAATAAGTAACCGTGACGCCGAGCCGGGTCAGAACCTGATCGCAAAAAATACGCGTCGGTCCATAGGCGCTGTCGGTGACCAGCACGTGATCGCCGGCATGCACGACAGCCAGGAATGCGCTGGAGATTGCCGCGAGCCCTGACGGCAAGAGCGACACGCCGGCGCATTGCGATCCTTCCAACTCCTGCAACGCGAGTTCGAGCGCTTCCGTGGTCGGCGTACCGCGCCGCCCATATTGGTAACGCGCGCGATGGGCGAGAAAATCCTCCGCGCTCGGATAGAGCACGGTCGAAGCGTGATAGACCGGCGGATTGACGAATCCGTGATAAGACATTGGGTCACGGCCGCCGGTAACGATCTTGGTGTCGGGCTGCCGCGGCCGCGGCGTCTCTTTCGATTTGTCGTTCATCCGCTTCCTTCGCGTGCTTTGTCGCCGAATTCGGTCGCCCGCTGCCTGGCAAGTCATCTTTGGCGCTTGGCCGGCCATTTCCGGCTATTATGCCGGTTCGTCAACCCCTTGACCTCACAGTGCGATCGTTCTCAGATGATCGTGGACGGTTAACAAGCCACGCGTGCCGGGGCCGGGGGCCTGCGCGCTTCCTCGAAAGGGCTGGTCATGAAACGTTTAGCTACGGCTTTCGTCATTGCAACCATGCTTGCGTTGACCTCGCAGGCGGCATCCGCGCAAACGCTCAAGGCGGTTCAAGATCGCGGTCAGCTCGTCTGCGGCGCGAACGGCGTCGTCGCTGGTTTCGGCGCTCCGGATCCGCAAGGCAACTGGACCGGATTCGATGTCGATTACTGTCGCGCCATTGCCGCGACGATCTTCAACGATGCCAGCAAAGTGAAATTTGTGCCACTGACGGCGCAAAACCGGTTTACCGCGCTGCAATCCGGCGAAGTCGACGTGTTGGCGCGCAATACGACCTGGACGATGTCACGCGATACAACGCTCGGGCTCGACTTCGCCGCGGTGAATTTTTATGACGGCCAGGGCTTCATGGTCCGCAAGTCGCTGAAAGTAAATTCGGCGCTGGAACTCAATGACGCGGCGGTCTGCGTGCAGCAGGGCACCACCACGGAGCTCAATCTCGCGGACTATTTCCGCGCGAATAATATGTCCTTGAAGACGGTGACCTTTGCGACAGCCGATGAAGCGGTCAAGGCCTATGACAGCAGTCGCTGCGACGCCTACACCACCGATTCATCGCAGCTCTACAGTGAGCGCCTTCGGCTGAGCGATCCCAACGCGCATATCGTGCTGCCGGAGATCATCTCCAAAGAGCCGCTCGCTCCTGCCGTGCGGCAGGGCGACAATGCCTGGGAAGATCTCGTGCGCTGGACGCACATGGCGTTGGTCGATGCGGAAGAGATCGGAGTCACTCAGCGCAATGTCGACGATATGATGAAATCCAATGCGCCGGATGTGCGACGCCTGCTCGGCGTCGAGGGGCAATTTGGTCAATCGCTCGGCCTGACCAATGATTGGGCCTATCGGATCATCAAGGCCGTCGGCAATTACGGCGAAATCTTTGAGCGGAACGTCGGTCAAGGCTCGCCATTGAAAATTGCGCGTGGCCTGAACGGGTTGTGGACCAAAGGCGGTCTGCAATACGGACTGCCCGTGCGGTAATCCGGCTGGCTGTCGCGGTCGCCGCCGGCCATGTCGAAAATGCTGCAATTCCCGGTTCGCAGCAAACAGCAATGGACCAATATTGCGCTTCAGGCGGCGCTCGCGGTCGTGGTCGGCGGCCTCATCTACGCAGCCGCGGTCAATGCCGCGAATAATCTCGCGAAAGCCGGCATCGCTTCCGGCTTTCGCTTCTGGGACAACACCGCCGGTTTCGATATCAGCCAGACGCTGATCTCCTACTCGTCGAGCACTTCAACGTTCGGGCGCGCCTTCTGGGTCGGCCTTCTCAATACGCTTCTGATCGCTTCGCTCGGCATCGTGCTGGCGACTGCGCTCGGTTTCACCATCGGGATCGCACGGCTGTCGCGCAATTGGCTGGTGTCGCACTTGGCTGGCGGCTACGTCGAACTGGTTCGCAACATTCCGCTCCTGCTGCAGATCCTGTTCTGGTACAACGCCGTTCTCAAATCGCTGCCGGATCTGCGCGGCAGCATTGCAATTCCGGGCGGTGCATTTCTCAATAATCGCGGCCTGTTTCTCCCGCAGCCGCTGTTCGGTCCAAACTTTGGTTACGTCGTCGCCGTTCTTGTATTTGGCATCGTGGCCACGCTAGCGGCGGGGATTTGGGGCCGCCGCCGCCAGGAGCGCACCGGGCAGCCGCCGCGCACGTTGAATTACGCCTTCGGACTGATTGTGCTGTTGCCGCTTGTGGTGTTCTTCGCCGCCGGCGCGCCGCTGTCTTTCAGTTTTCCGGAACTGGCTCGTTTCAATATCCGTGGCGGCATCGAGATCTTGCCGGAATTTGCGGCGCTTCTCGTCGCGCTGACGATCTATACCGCCGCGTTTATCGCCGAGGTTGTCCGTGCCGGCATTCTTGCGGTGGCGCCTGGGCAGACCGAAGCCGCGCAGGCGCTCGGCTTGCGCTCGGGCGCGACGCTTCGGCTGGTGGTGGTGCCGCAGGCGATGCGCGTCATCGTGCCGCCGCTGACCAGCCAGTACCTCAATCTGACCAAAAACTCCTCCCTCGCGGTCGCTATCGGCTATCCCGATCTGGTGCAGGTATTTGCTGGCAGCGTGCTCAATATCACCGGCCAGGCGGTCGAGGTGATCGCCATTACCATGGCGGTCTATCTTTTCCTCAGCCTGGTCACGTCGTTTTTGATGAATCTCTACGGGCGCCGAGTCGCCATCGCGGAGCGCTGAACCATGGCGGTAGCCGACCAGGTTTATCTGCGCGACGCACCGGCGAAGCTTTTGCCGGCGCCGGTCGCGAGCACCGGCTTGCTCGGCTGGCTGCGTGCAAACTTACTCTCGTCCCCGGCGAATATCGCGCTCACTATTATCTGTGTCGCCGCCATTGTCTGGATCGTGCCGCCTTTGCTGCGCTTTTTTATCTTCGATGCGGTATGGTCGGGCGCCGATCGCGAGGCCTGCCTACCGTCGGAGCAACGCCCCGAACCCGGCGCGTGCTGGGCTTTCGTGCGGGAATGGTCCTCCTATTTCGTCTATGGCTTCTATCCAATAAGCGAGCGGTGGCGCGTCGATCTGTTCTTCGGGCTGCTCGCGCTCGGAATCGCTTGGCTAGCCTGGCTCGGTGCACCGCGCCGCGATCTCGGCGCCATCTATTTCTTCATCGTGCTGCCGATCCTTTCTTACATTCTCCTGAGCGGGGTAACGATGATCGGCTTGCCCGACGTGCCGACCTCGCTGTGGGGCGGCATTCTCGTCACCATTGTCGTCGCGACCGTAGGCATCGTGGCCTCGCTGCCGCTCGGCATTCTGCTGGCGCTGGGGCGGCGCTCGACAATGCCGGCGGTGCGATTGGCCTCGATCACCTTCATCGAATTTGTGCGCGGCGTGCCGCTGATTACGGTTCTGTTCATGGCGAGCGTCATGTTGCCATTGTTCGTACCCGATCGCTTTGCGCCGGATAAGCTTGTGCGTGCGCTCATCGGCGTCGCCTTGTTCGCCTCGGCCTATATGGCCGAGGTCGTGCGCGGCGGACTGCTTTCGATACCGCGCGGCCAATTTGAGGCGGCGCAGGCGCTCGGCCTGTCATATTGGCGCATGATGGTTCTCGTCATTCTGCCGCAAGCGTTGCGGGTGACGTTGCCGAACATCGTCAACACCTTCATCGGATTGTTCAAGGATACGACGCTGGTCTTCATAGTCGGGATTTTCGACTTTCTGCGCACCATCGAAGCCGCGCGCGGCGATCCGCACTGGGCGACGCCGGTCACCAGTGTGACGGGCTATGCTTTTGCCGCGGTGTTCTATTTCGTGTGCTGTTATGGGATGTCGCGCTATTCGCGAAACGTCGAAGCGCGACTGGCGCGCGCTCATCGGCGATAAAAGATACGGGACATGACAAATACGGCCATGACAAATCCGGCAAATGAGAGCGGCGGCGGAAAAGCGCAATGGGCGGTCGAAATCATCGCTTTGAACAAATGGTATGGCGATTTTCACGTGTTGCGCGACATCAACCTCACGGTTGCTCGCGGCGAACGGATCGTCATTTGCGGCCCTTCCGGCAGCGGCAAATCAACGATGCTTCGCTGCATCAATCGTCTGGAGGACTGGCAGCGCGGACGCGTCGTCGTCGACGGCAAAGAACTCACCGACGATGCCAAGCAGATCCTGACTGTACGCCGCGATATCGGAATGGTGTTTCAACAGTTCAACCTGTTTCCACATCTGACCGTCCTGGAAAACTGCGCCTTGGCGCCGATCTGGGTAAGGCGCATGCCCAAAAAAGACGCTGAAGAGCTCGCCATGCGTTATCTCCGGCGGGTGCGGATACCGGACCAAGCGCTCAAATACCCCTCGCAGCTGTCCGGCGGCCAGCAGCAGCGCGTTGCCATCGCGCGGGCCTTGTGTATGAGCCCGCAAATCATGTTGTTCGACGAGCCAACTTCGGCGCTCGATCCTGAAATGGTCAAGGAGGTGCTCGACACCATGGTCGAGCTCGCCGGCGACGGCATCACCATGCTCGTCGTCACTCACGAGATGGGTTTCGCGCGTCAAGTGGCTAATCGGGTCATATTCATGGCCGACGGCCAGATCGTCGAAATCAACGAGCCGAAAGCGTTCTTCGAACATCCGCAGCACGAGCGCACGCGACTGTTCCTGCGGCAAATTCTGCATTGACAGAAAGCGCAATTTGTCAATTTGCGGACGAAAAGATTACGCCTTCGTAATCTTAGGCGCGGACCATTTCCAAACTTTAACTTGTGCCGCGGCCTGCCGCGCCATCTACTCAGGGCAAGTTCAAAATCTCAGGAGGATCGCTATGTTGAGGCCAGTGATCACCGCGACCGCGCTCATTGCGCTCAACGGTTCTTCGCTCGCTTATGCGCAACACAATTTTGGCGGTGGGGGCGGGTTCACGGACGACCAACCGCGCTTCGAGCAACGCCATCGGCTGAGTGCTGCGGATTTGTCCGCATTTGCCGACGCGCGGATCGCCGCGTTGAAAGCCGGACTCCAGCTCACGCCCGACCAGGCCAAGAACTGGCCGCAATTTGAGCAGGCTGTTCGCGATCTCGTTCAATTGCGCATCCAGCGGCTGCAGGAGCGCCAAGCTAGCGATCAACAATCTCCGGGCACGCCTTTTGAGCGACTGTCGCAGCGCGCCGACAACATGGCCAAAACCAGTGCCGCTCTGAAGAAGATCGCCGACGCCGGCGCGCCGCTTTATCAAAGCCTCAACGACGACCAGAAAGGCCGTTTCGTTAGACTCGCGCGCATGCTGCGCCCGCATCATCACATGCGCGGGGGTCCCGGTTGGGGCGAGGACCGGCGCGACGGCTAGCCGATTTCCAGATCGCAGCGTATTCGCTCGCCCGCTGGTTCCCCTCCCTGCAGCGGGCGGAAAGGAAGGCCGCAGGAGACGTCCTGCGGCTTTCGCATTTTTTGGTGCGGACTGCGCAGGTCGAGAGGCCTACAGCGTCTCTATGAATTGCACCATCTGCCGCCGCTGATCGGGATCGGGAAGCGGTCCGTTTGCCAGCGTGTACATCAATTCGAAGTGGTCCTACAGCGTGACCGGTGCGTACCAGATTCCGGTCGTCGAGACGTCTCTCGGATTCAACCTCAACGGGCGGCAGGGATACCCCCTTCCGTACGTCGTGCGCGTCACGGCGCCGAGAGGCGAGAAGACGAAAGACCTCCTCGTTCCCTCGTCTCTCGATGAGTTCCGGAATCCCAACGTCAATGAGCTGGA
>Ga0207693_10005298_pt1 | contig 10778 bp, 9 predicted proteins | sample LARL81metaG_FD_184347 | JGI IMG/M metagenome (GOLD analysis project Ga0207693, IMG submission 184347) | Corn, switchgrass and miscanthus rhizosphere microbial communities from Kellogg Biological Station, Michigan, USA - LAR L8-1 metaG... | ecosystem: Host-associated > Plants > Roots >... | reverse complement strand
CTCCAGCGGCCGCGTCTTGTTCACCGTCCAGACCAGCAGCCGCCGGCCCTCCGCCCGTGCCCAGTCGCCGAGAGCGCCGTCGACCAGCGAGTGATGCGGGGCGACGAGCCGCGCGCCGCAGGCGGCCGCCATCGCCGGGACATCGGCGCCCGGAGTCCCGGGCCGGACGAGCAGGCCGGTCGTCAACGTCGGATCGAGCCGCGAGAGCTCCTCGACGACCGCGGGCAGGAACGAGGTGACGACGAGCCCGGCCGGCCGCGGATCGACCGCCTCCAGGAACGCCGCCTCGAGCCCGGGCTCCTTCAGCTCCAGGTCGAGGGCGATCCGCCCCGCCGCCAGCTCCAGCAGCTCGGACAGCCGGGCCGGCCGGGCGTCGACCGCCACCCGGCCGTGCGAGAGCACCAGGTCGCCGTCGCGGCCGCGACGGACGTCGGTCTCGATCATGTCGGCGCCGGCCTCGACCGCCGTCCGAAAGGCGGTCATCGAGTTTTCCTGATCGCGGGTTGCCGGCAGCCCGCGGTGAGCGCAGACGAGCGCTCGGGTCACGCCGCCTCGGCCAGCATCCGGGCCACTCGCTCGCGCACCTGCTGCTCGTCGTGGCCGCGCAGCGCCACCGTCGTTCGCCGCAGCAGCACATCGTCGACCGTGGCCGCCCACTCGCGGCGCACCGCCTGCCGCACCTGCACCCAGATGTCGGGGCCGTCCGGGTGGATCCGCTGCACCAGCCGCGCGTCCTCGCGGCCGGCCCGCAGGAGGTCGAAGGCGAGCGTGCCGTAGTGCCGTACCAGGTTCCGGCGCACGTCGCCGGCCAGCTCGGGGTGGCTGCGCTGCAACGCCCGCTCGACCGTCTCGGGTACCGCCGCGCCGGGCAGCGGGCGGTCGGGAACCCGCGCCCCGCCCAGGCCGATCGGCTCCAGCGCCATGCGCGCAGCGTCGCGCCCGATAAGCCGCCACATCGTCAGCTTGCCGCCGGCGACGGTGATCATGCCCGCCGGCCCGCGGCTCATCACCGTCTCCCGGTGCACGCGGCTGGTCGCCTCGGCAGAGAGCGGCAGGACGCGCAGCCCGGCCATCCGGGCGACGACGCGCTCCGGCGCCAGCAGCTCCGCGTCCAGCGACTCGGCAGCCTCGGAGAGCACCCGCGCCTCGTCGGCGGCCGTCGCCGCGACGCCGTCCGGGTCGCCGTCGAACGGGTCGTCGGTGGTACCCAGAAGCAGCATCTCCTCCCACGGGATGGCGAATGACACGCGGCCGTTCTCCAGCGGCGTCGTCACCGCCGCGGACCAGCCGTCGCTCCCGCGCAGGAGCAGGTGCACCCCCTTGGAGAGGCTCACGCTGGTCCCCGCCGACGGCGTTTCCAGCCGCCGCACGCTGTCGACCCAGGGGCCGGTGGCATTCACCACCGCCCGTGCCGAGACGGTGAACGCGCCGCCGCCCAGACGGTCGACCAGGTCGGCGCCGACGATGCGCCCGCCGACCGTCCGAAGATCCACCACCTCGGCGTGGTTGAGGACGTCGGCGCCGCGGCGGGCCGCCTCCTGAAGCACCGTCAGCGTCAGCCGGGCGTCGTGGGTCACATGGTCGTGGTAGGCGACGACGCCCTGCAGCCCGTCCAGCCGCAGCGCCGGCACCCGGCGGCGGGCGTCGACGGCCGTGACCCGGCCGCTGCGGCCGTCCATCCAGCGCGCCAGGGCGGCGTAGGTGGCGACGCCCGCCCGCACCTTCCACAGCGGGAGCGGGCTCGACGCGCGGACGGGCACCATGAACGTCATCGGCCGGGCCAGGTGCGGCGCCACCACGCGGGCGTTCGCCTGCCGCTCGGCGTGCGACTGGCGGACCAGCGCCACGTCCCCCATGCCCAGGTAGCGCAGGCCGCCGTGCAGCAGCTTGGACGACGCGCTCGAGGTCGCGCCGGCCACGTCGCCCCGGTCGACCACGGCCACCCGTGCGCCGGCGGCGGCCGCCGCCAGCGCGGTCGCTGCGCCGACCACGCCGGCGCCGATCACGAGAAGATCGACCTCGCCGCCGGCGAGCCGGTCGAGCGACGCCTCCCGGGGACGGCCGTCGAGCGTCACCGCGTCAGCGGTCGATGGCCGACATGTCGGGGTACCGCTCGCCGGCAGCGGCGCCGAGCGGGAACGCCTGCTCGAGCCGCTCCAGCTCGTCGGAAGAGAGCTCGATGGCGGCCGCCGCCACGTTCTGCTCCAGGTAGCTGCGCCGCTTGGTGCCGGGGATGGGCACGACATCGCTGCCCCGCGAGAGCACCCAGGCCAGCGCAACCTGGGCCGGCGTCACGCCCTTCTCGCCGGCGACGGCGACCACCGTCTCCACCAGTTCGGTGTTGTGACGCCGGTTGTCGCCCTGAAAACGCGGGTTGTCTCGGCGAAAGTCGTCGGCGGCCAGCTGGTCCAGGTCGCTGAACTGCCCGGTCAAAAAGCCGCGGCCAAGCGGGCTGTAGGCGACGAACCCGATGCCCAGCTCGCGCACCGTTGCCAGCACCTCGTCCTCGGGGTCGCGCGTCCAGAGCGAATATTCCGTCTGAACGGCGGTGATCGGGTGCACCGCGTGTGCCCGCCGGATCGTCGCCGGCGAGGCCTCGGACAGCCCCAGAAAGCGCACCTTCCCCAGCTCGACCAACTCCGCCATCGCGCCCACGGTCTCCTCGATCGGAGTCGCCGGGTCGACCCGGTGCTGATAGTAGAGGTCGATGTGGTCGACCCCCAGGCGCTCCAGGGAGGCATCACATGCGCGGTGCACATACTCGGGGCTGCCGTCGATCCCGAGCCGCTCGCCGCGCTCGTTGCGGACGTTGCCAAATTTGGTGGCGAGCACGGCCTCGTCGCGGCGTTCCCGAAGCGCACGCCCGACCAACCGCTCGTTGGTGAACGGCCCATAGATGTCGGCGGTGTCGATCAGGGTGACGCCGAGGTCGAGGGCGCGCACGATCGTTGCCACCCCCTCGCCCTCGTCGGTGGCGCCGTAGAACTCCGACATGCCCATGCATCCCAGCCCGACGGCCGCTACCACGAGGCCGCCGCTTCCCAGTCTGCGCTGCTCCAACGCTGTCCCCTTTCGCGTGATCCAGCCGGAACGGTAGTCCGCCGTCAGACGCCGAGGTCGCGCAGGAACTCGCGGTTGTGGCCGGCGTCGGCGGCGAGGTCGGCGAGCGTCTCGCCCGGCCTCAGGTAGCGGTCCTGCTCGACCACCAGCCAGCCGTCGTAGCGCAGCCCGCGCAGCCGCTCGACGGCTCCCGGGAGATCGACCGTCCCGGCGCCGAAAAGGCAGAAGACACCCCGCTTCCAGGCCTCCTCCAGGCCAAGGCCTCGGCTGCGGATCTCGTCCATGACGGCGCCGTCGACATCCTTCAGGTGGACGTGATTCACGAGCTCGCCGTAGGTGTCGAGAAACGCCAGCGGGTCGCCTCCGCCGAACAGCGAATGGCCGCTGTCGAAGCAGAGCCCGAGGACCTCCGGCTGCAGCCGCTGGGCGAAGCGGTCGATCTCCCGCGGCGTCTCGACATAGGTGCCGCCGTGGTAGTGGAAGGACGGCCGGTAGCCGCGGGCCTGGCAGCGCTCGGCTGCCTCGTGCGCGTTTCCGGCCAGGAGGTCGAAGCGGGCGTCCGAGAGCCAGGCGCCGGGAAGCTCCTCGATGCGGCCGGCTCCGGCCATCCGCTCCGGCTCGCAGAAGGCATCCGAGATCAGGACGGCGGGCCGCTGGCCGCCGTCCGGCGTCGAGTCGTCGAGCAGGTCGAGGGTCTGCTCGAGGAACGCCAGATCGGCCTGCACATGCTCGCGGCGGGAGAGCCGCAGCGGCAGGAACGACCCGACGAGCTGCAGGCCCCGGTCGGCGAGGGCGGCCGCCGTCGCCGGACCGTCGCCGAAGTAGCCGGGCGGTCCCAGCTCGGTGCCTTCGTGGCCGGCGTCGGCGATCGCGTCCAGGACGGCGATCGCATCAGGCAGGCCGGTGTCGCCGGCCGTCATCTCGAAAACGCCGAACGAGACGGGCGCCGAGGCAACTCTCATGGGGACTCCCTCCCCGTCAGCGGCACGCGTGGATCGCGTTCCATGGTGCTCCAGGCGTCCCGCGTCCAGGCCAGCTCGGGATCGTCTTCGGCGGCCATCGACCGGCGCTCCGCGGCCAGGGCGTTCAGGTAATAGCCGTGGTAGCCGTGGGCGGCGCAGAACGGGTGGTAGCCGTGGGGCACGAGCAGCACGTCCAGGTCGCGCACCGTCCACGTCTCGTCCAGCCCCCGCGGAGGAGAGTAGAGGCGCTGCACGCCGAAGCCCTCCGGCCGCCCGAAGCGGTAGGCGTACACCTCCTCGAGGTCGTTCTCCACCGGCAGCCGGTCCTGCTCGTGCTTGTGGGGCGGGAACGACGACCAGTTGCCGGCGGGCGTCAGCACCTCGACCACGAGCAGCCGCTGGGCCGGGAACTCCGGCGGCACGATGTGGTTGATCTGACGGGTGGCGTTGCCGGCGCCGCGGACCTCGACGCGGATGTCCTCGGGCGAAATCGGGCGCACCGGATGGCGCTCCTCGGCACGCGCCGCGCAGACGCCGACGATCCCCGACCCGTGCAGCCGCAGGGCCGTTCCGGGCGGCGCGTAGAGCGCCCGCGGCAGCGCCTCGAACGGCGACGAGCGCTCGCCGAGGGAGTGCGTCTGGCCGTCCACCGACACCTCCAGCCGACCGCCCAGGTTGACCAGGCAGACCTCGTCCCGGCCGCTCTCGTGGGCCGCCTCACCCTCCACCCGCAGCGACCTGTAGGACAGCCAGCGCCAGCCCGCGCTGTCCGGGGTGACGGCCGGCGCGGGCGCGCGCAGCATCAGCTCAGTTGCCATTCAGATCCTCCGCCCTCGGCATCGCGATCGAGCATCCCAGGCGGGCGGCGACATGGGCGCCGGCCCGGTTTGCCGCCTCCACGGCGTCGGCCGCGTCGGCTCCCTGCAGCAGCTTCCAGCCGAAGGCGGCAGCGAACGCGTCGCCGGCGCCGAGGCCGTTCACGACCTGCACCCGGCGGCCGGCCACATCCGACTGCGTGCCGTCCCGGAACACCGTGGCGCCGTCCGGACCGTGCTTTTGCACCACCACGCCCGGCCCCAGCTCGAGCAGCGTCCGCGGGCCGCCCCCGCCGACGGCCGCGTCCACCTCCTCGTCCGAACCGAGCACGATCCGGCAGTATGGCAGCAGCTCGCGCACCGACGCCGCGTAGTCGGCGGGATCGCGCCACAGCATCGGGCGCCAGTCGAGATCGAGCACGGTGTCGGCCTGGCGGCGGGCGCGGGCGACCGCCAACGTGGCGGCGCGCGACGGCTCTCGGGCCAGGCCCGTGCCGCTCACGTAGGCCAGCGGCGCCCGGCCGATGGCGGCCAGGTCGAGCTGGTCCGGCCGCAGCTCCCAGTCGGGGCAGGTGGGCGTCCGGTAGAACGTGATCGGGAAGCGGTCGGGCGGCCACGCCTCGCAGAAGGCGAGCGCCGTGCGGAGCTCCGGATCGACCGCCAGCCAGCGGCAGTCGACGCCCTCCCGCTCGAGGAAACTGCGCACGTAGCGACCGTGGCCGTCGTCGCCGACGGCGGACACGATCGCCGTGCGCACGCCCAGCCGGGCGAGCCCGGTCGAGACGTTGCCGGCGAAGCCGCCGACGAACTTGTGGAAGGTGTCCACCTCCTCCAGCGGAGTCTCCAGCTGGCCGGGGTAGAGGTCGACTCCGACGCGTCCCATGACGACCGCCTGCAGGTCGCTCATACGATCTCCGACGGACGCAGCACGACCTTGCCGGCGCGCCCGTCGCGCATGGCGTCGAGGGCGCCGCCGATCGCGTCCAGCGGCTCCTCCGAGGTCAGGATGTGGTCGACCGGCAGCAGGTCCTGCTCGAGCATCCGGGCCGCCGTGGTGGCCATCCCGAACCCGCCGGCGCTGCCCTGAATGCGGATCACGCCGTCCACCACGATCGCCGTCTTGACCGCCGGCCGGGCAGTCTGGTTGTAGCCGAAGCAGAGCACCGTTCCGGCGTGGTCGACCAGCTCGACCGCGCGATCGAGGAGCACGCCGGTCGCATCGACCACCAGGCTCGGCGGCGCGTCGCTGCCGGTCGCCCGGCGCCACCCGGCGGCCGACAGGTCGGAGGAGTCGAGCGTGTGCGTCGCCCCCGACGCCTCCGCCATCGCGCGACGAGCCGGCGCCGGCTCGTAGACCGCCAGCGGCGTCATCCCCATGTGCCGCAGCACCGACGTGAAGAGCTGCCCGATCGGTCCGGCGCCGAGCACGGCGGCGCTCTCGCCGGGCGCCGGCCCGGCGCGCCTGACTGCGGCCAGCACGCAGGAGAGCGGCTCGGTCAGCACCGCCCGCCGCCAGGTCAGTGCCGGCCCGATGGGGATGGTCGCCCACTCCGGCATCGCCGCGTACCTGCACATCCCGCCGTCGTGGAAGATGCCGTGCAGGATCTGGTCGGGACAGCCCTCGGGCCGGCCCAGCCGGCAGAGCCGGCAGAGCCCGCAGCCGCGCGCCGGGTCGATGACGACGCGGTCGCCGGCCGCCACCGAGGTGACGTCCCTTCCGACCGCCCGGACGATGCCTGCGAACTCGTGGCCGAGCACGATTCCGGGAGTTGCCGGGTGCCGCTGCGGAGTCGCCAGGATGTGCAGGTCGGAGCCGCAGATTCCCGCCGCCGCCACCTCCATCAACACCCCGTCGGGCGCACATTCCTCGGGCTCGGCGATGTCCATCACCGAGTACCGCCCCTCGCCCATGAACTTCACCGCCTGCACAGGCTCTCCCGTAGAAATCGTCCCAACCCCCCTTGACAGAGGGGCATTGGAGGCAGAAGATACGCGATCTCTTTAAACGTTTCAACCTGACCCCCACAGGACGGGAAGCGGGAGATGAGGCTCGGAGTCTTCAACGATGCGCTCGCCGATCGGGATCGCCGGGACGCCTTCGCGTGGTGCGCAGGCCGCGGCCTCGAGGCCGTCGAGATGGGAGTCGGAGGGTGGGCCAGGGCGGCCCACCAGCTCGACCTGGAACTGCTCCTGCGCGAGCCCGCCGAGCGTGACCGGCTGCTCGGAGAGCTGCGCGAGCACGACCTCGCCCTGTCCTGCGTGAACGCCGCCGGCAACCCGCTGCACCCCGATCCCGCCGTCGGCGACGATCACCGCGCCCGGCTCCGCGGCGCCGTCGAGCTGGCGCACCTGCTCGGTGTTGAGCGCGTCGTCACCATGAGCGGATGCCCGGGCGGCCGCGACGGCGGCCGCGACCCGGTGTTCGCTCCCTGGGCGCTCGTCCCTGACGACGAGGCGCTCTGGGAATGGCAGTACGAGAACCGGCTGGCGCCGTTCTGGTCGGAGTTCGGCGCCTGGGCGCGGGCGGACGCTCCGGCGGTGCTGATCTGCCTCGAGCTGCACGCCGGGGCAGCGGCCTACAACCCCGGGTCCTACCGCCGGATCGCCGAGGCGGGAGGGGCCAACGTCGGCGTCAACTTCGACCCCAGCCACTTCTGGTGGCAGGGCATCGACCCGGCCGCGGTGATCGACGAGGTGGGCGGACGGATCGGCTTCGCACACGGCAAGGACACGCTCATCTACCCCGACCGCGTCCGCCGCCAGGGCGTCATCGACCACCGCTTCCCGGTCGACCCGGACACCGCCCCCTGGCACTTCTGCGCGGTCGGCGACGGACACGGCATCGACGAGTGGGCGGGCCTGCTGACGCTCCTCGGGCAGGCCGGATACGACGGCGACCTGTCGATCGAGCACGAGGATCCGCGGCTCGATCCGGATGCCGGGATCGACGCCTCGCTGGCCGGCCTGCGCGACGCCATCGCCCGTGCGGAGGCGCGGGCAGCTTGACGATCACGATGCATGACGTCGCCCGCCGCTCCGGAGTCTCGGTGGCGACCGTCTCCAACGTCCTGCGCGGCCGCGGCCCGGTCGCCGAGCGGACGCGGACACGCGTGCTGGAGGCGGTCGACGAGCTGGGCTACCGGCCGAACCAGGTTGCCCGGTCGCTCAAGGAGCGGTCGACCAGGACGCTCGGCGTGGTCATCCCGGACGCGCTCAACCCGTTCCACGCGGCCATCGCCCTGCAGGTGGAACGGCGGGCCCACCACGACGGCTTCGCGGTGCTGGTGGCCGAGACGGAGAACGATCCCGCGCTCGAGGCCGACCAGGTCCGGGCACTCGTCGGGCGGCGAGTGGACGGGGTCATCTTCCCTGCTGTCACCGAGGGCTCGGCGATTCCCGGCGAGCTCCTCGACCGCGGCATCCCGGTGGTCGTCGTCTCCTTCGCAGGCCGGGACGCCCGCCTCGGCACAATCGACATCGACGAGTGCGCGGCCATGGCCGAGGTGGTGGAGCACCTGACCGGCCTCGGCCACCGGCGGATCGCGTTCGCCAGCTCGGGCCAGCTCGAGGAGTCGATCGAGTCGCGGCCGGAGGCGCTGCGCCGAGCGCTCGCCCGGCATGGGCTGGAGCCGGTCGCCATGGACACCGGCCCGACCGCCGTCTGCTGCACCAACGACATCGTGGCGATCGACCTGATCGACGAGCTGGAGCGGGCGGGCAGGCGCGTCCCGGGCGACATCTCGGTGGTTGGGTTCGACGACATCCCGATCGCCGGCCACGCCCGGATCAGCCTGACGACCGTGCACCAGGACGCCGAGGAGATGGGCCGAATGGCCGCCGAGCTGATGCTGAAGGCGATCGCCGACGGCGGCCACCTGGCGATCCGGGTCGCCGTCCCGGCGCACCTGGTGGTGCGCGGCTCGACCGGCCCGGCGCCCGGGGGAGCGGGCTGATGGAGGTCCGCTACGAGAGCATCTGCAAGTCGTTCGGCGGCGTGGACGCGGTGATCGACCTCGATCTGCACATTCCCGACGGCTGCTTCCTGGCGCTGCTCGGGCCGTCAGGCTGCGGCAAGACGACGGCGCTTCGGATCATGGCCGGCCTGGAGGAGCCGACCTCGGGCCGCGTCTTCATCGGCGACGACGACGTCACCCGCCTGCAGCCGCGCGACCGCGACGTGGCGATGGTGTTCCAGAGCTACGCCCTCTACCCGCACAAGAACGTGCGCGAGAACATCGCCTACCCGCTGCGCGCCCGCAAGGTGCCCAAGTCCGAGCACGGCGCCCGGGTGAGCCGGGTCGCCTCGCTGCTCAACATCGAGACGCTGCTCGACCGGCGGCCCCGCCAGCTCTCCGGCGGCCAGCGCCAGCGGGTCGCGCTGGCCCGGGCGATCGTACGCGAGCCACGGGTGTTCCTGATGGACGAGCCGCTGTCGAACCTCGACGCCCAGCTTCGCTCGCAGATGCGGGTGGAGATCAAGCACCTCCAGCGCGAGCTGCAGGTGACGACCCTCTACGTCACCCACGACCAGGTCGAGGCGATGACGATGGCCGACCTGGTCGCGGTGATGCGCGACGGCGAGCTGCAGCAGCTGGCGCCGCCGGGCGAGCTCTACGACCACCCGGCCAACCTGTTCGTGGCCCGGTTCTGCGGCTCGCCGCCGATGAACGTCCTGCACGGCGACATCGAGGGCGGCGTCTTTCGACACCCGGCCGGGGAAATCCGACTCGCCCGGGCCGCCCCGGACGGCCCGACCGTGCTCGGCTTCCGGCCCGAGCATGTGACCATCGTCGATCCCGGCGCAGAGGGCGCCGCGGGCGGCGAGATCTATGTCGTCGAGCCGCTCGGGAACGAGACGCTGGTCGCCGTCAAGGTGGCAGACGAGCTGATCAACGTGCGCGCACCGGCCGACTTCGCCCCCCGGGTCGGCGCCCGCTGCGGCGTCCTCCCGGCCGCCCGCCACATCCACCTGTTCGATCCCGACTCTGGAGCGGCGCGCCGCGAAGCGGCGCCCGATGCCCTTCCCCCGCAAACGGACGTCCCGTCCCCCATTCAAGGAGCCTCGCATGACTGAGCCGAACGGCAGCAACGAGCGCGCCTCCGGCGCGTACACCCGGAGGCAGGTGATGAAGGGAGCGCTCGGCACCGGCGCCGCGCTTGGCCTTGCCCCGCTCCTGGCCGCCTGCGGCTCCGGCTCGAGCTCGTCCTCCGGCAGCAGCGGCGCCGCGGCAGGCGGCTCGATCACCATCGGCAGCTTCGCCGACCCGGCGATGGTGCCGTTCCAGAAGATCTTCCTGCCCAAGTTCACCGCCGAGACCGGGATCAAGGTCAACTACAACCAGACCGGCTACAACACCTGGTACCAGAACTCGCAGAACGACGGCCGGAACAAGACCGGCGCCTACGACATCTACGTGATGGACGACAACTGGGTGCCGCTGTACGCCGCCGGCGGGATCATCCAGAGCCTGGACAAGCTCGGGCTCAAGGTGAACCCGGACATCCTCGAGAAGGGCCTCGACCAGGGCTACTGGCCGCCCCGTTCGGGAGCGCGCATGAAGGCGTTCGCCAACGACGCGCCGCAGCTCTATGCGCTGGTCATCATCGACGACGTCGAGATGCTCTACTACAACAAGGACTACTTCTCGAAGGCGCCGGTCACCTGGGACGACATCTACGCCGTCGCCAAGACCACCAAGCCGCCGCTCTACGGGTGGACGGCCCGCGGCGTCAAGGGCAACCCGATCGTCCAGACCTACCTGCCGCTGCTCAACTCCTACGGCGGCAGCTTCGCAAACACCGACTGGTCGCCCGGCTTCGCCGGGCCGGAGGGCGTGGGTGCCCTGGAGCGGCTCTTCTCGTTCATCCCCTATATGCCGCCCGGCGTGGCGGCATTCGACACCACCGAGGAGACGGCGGTGATGCTGGAGGGCCACGCGAC
>Ga0207693_10005297_pt1 | contig 10780 bp, 7 predicted proteins | sample LARL81metaG_FD_184347 | JGI IMG/M metagenome (GOLD analysis project Ga0207693, IMG submission 184347) | Corn, switchgrass and miscanthus rhizosphere microbial communities from Kellogg Biological Station, Michigan, USA - LAR L8-1 metaG... | ecosystem: Host-associated > Plants > Roots >... | reverse complement strand
CCGGCCTGCCATCTCCGGGAAGTGAATGCTCTCCGTCTCGCGCCGGACGAGTTTCTGGTAGGTCTGCGCAGGAGTGAGGACCGGATCGAAGTCCTCGTCACAGGCGGCGTTGACCAGGCCGGCGAGATCGAGTTCGATCATCGCCTTGTGCATCTCGTCGCACAGTTCTTTGAGGGTCAGATTGCGATAGCGGCCGGGGAAGCGCTGGACCAGCTCCGGAAGGGCTTCTTCGAGTGACGCGTCCGAATCGTACAGGCGCTTGAATTCGAACAGGTTCTCCAGCAGGCTGCCCCACTTGCCCTTGGAGGTTCCCACCGAGAACAGTACCAGGACCGTGTAGTCGCCAGTGCGCGCGATCTCGACGCGGCGCGAATCCAGAAACTCAGTAAGAATCGCGGCGGGAATACCCCACTCGCCGATGACACCCTGCGCGTTGACGCCGGGAGTGAGAATCGTCACCTTGGTGGGGTCGAGCATGCAGTAGCCATCTTCTAGTCCTTCGAAGCCGTGCCACGTTTCGCCGGGATGAAGTACCCAGCAATCCGGCTCGGTCGTAAGGAGCTTTGCAGGAGCGAGTTCGAAGGGTATGCGTTTGCTGGTCTGCGGATCGACGACTTCGTCCGCATTCCAGGTTGCGAAGAACCATTCCTTTTTGGCTGCAAACTCTTTGCGAATTCGACCGAGCATCTGCCGAAATGCAACCGCCTCCTGAATCGATTCAGTTGTGAGGGCGGTGCCACCCGGGCCGTCCATCATTGCAGCCGTAACGTCATTGGAGGCGATGATTGTGTAGAGTGGCGATGTCGAGCCGTGCATCATGAAGGATTCGTTGAAGCGGTGATGGTCGATCGGGCTGCGTCCATCACGAATGTGCAGGAAAGAAGCTTGCGATAGAGCGGCTAAGAGCTTATGGGTGGAATGCGTCGTGAAAATGGTTGGACCCTTGTGATCCGCCGGATTCCCGTGCATGCCGAAACGCTCGCGGTAAATAGGATTGAATCGCGCATAGGCATACCATGCCTCGTCAAAGTGAATGCGATCGACTGTGGGGTCCAGTAACTCCGTAACGCGCTTCGCGCTGTAACACAAGCCGTCATATGTGGAGTTAGTGATCACGCAATAGACGGGCTTCCTCTCCGTCAGAGGATCCACCAGCGGATTCGAGGCAATGCTAGCCTGCAACGCATCAGGCTTAAGGCGGTTGGGGTGAATCGGGCCGATGATGCCGTAACGGTTGCGCAGGGGAACCAGGTAGTTTGGAATGGCGCCTGTCAAGGTTAAACCGTGCTCAATCGATTTGTGGCAGTTCCTGTCGCAGAGCGCGATTTGCCCTTCTGAAACGGCCGCCATAAAGATGATGCGGTTGGAAGTTGATGTTCCGTTGGTGACGCAGTACGAACGATGAGAGCCAAAAACGCGGGCCGCGTACTTCTCTGATTCTCCGATGGGCCCGGTGTGATCGAGCAGAGAACCGAGTTCGCCTACGCTGATCGAAAGATCCGAACGCAGCAAGTTCTCTCCGAAGTAATCGTAAAAGATACGGCCGACAGGAGATTTCAGAAACGCCGTGCCGCCAGTGTGTCCAGGGGTATGCCACGAGTATTCGTGTACGAACGCGAACTTCGCCAATGCCGCCATCATCGGTGGCAGGAGTTGATCGCGGTATCGCAGCATTGCGGCGCGAATTCGTCCGCCGATGAAGCCGGCTGTATCCTCTAATTTCCAGATGAACTCGTCTGCCATTTGCATGACGTTCACGGGAATTTCTGAGGCTTGCTCTCTTTCGGCCATCAGAAAGATGGGGACTTTGTCATCGCGAGAGCGTACGAGGGCAACCAGATCCAAAGCCTTACTGTGACTTTGCGATGCGTCATCACCCAGGTCCCAGTCGAGGAGAATGCTGTGTAGAGCGGCGTCGGAGACGATCACCGACATTCCGTCCTCAGCCGATTTGGCCTCAACAACTTCAATTTCCCACGACTCAAGTTCGTCGATGAGGCTGCGAAGTGCACGGCCGCCGGCCGTTGCCAGACCGAGTTCGTCATCGATGATGAGAGTTTTGAAATGAATTCTCTCTGCACGGCGCTCAATCATAAGTCCTCTTTTCTGTTCTAAGGAAAGTCTGTGGGTACTACGCGGCCGCCTTCTGCGACTCGGGTCCAAATACCGTCACGCCGGAGGGATACACCGTCGTTCCGGCCTCACCTGCGACGATTCTCTCGAGTTCTGACAATGCGCCAATCGCCGCCGGTTTTCCGGTTGCAGAGGCGAATCGACAGGCTGCTTCGACTTTCGGTCCCATGGAGCCCGCAGCGAAAGGGACGCCAGCCAACGACGCAGGCGAAGTACGCCGGATGGGCCGCTGTGTCGGTTTGCCCCAATCCAAAAACACTGCGGATGCATCAGTCAGCATGACGAGTAAATCGGCATCGAGTTGGCGCGCGAGAAGCTCGGAGCAAAGATCTTTGTCGATGACGGCTTCAACGCCAATGAGTTTGCTGTCTGCGCCTGGTTCATACATGGTCGGGATGCCTCCGCCTCCAGCACAAATCACAATCGTGCCGTGATCCAGAAGCCATTGAATGGGCCGGATCTCAAAGATGCGGCGTGGCATTGGCGATGCAACGACGCGTCGCCACTTGGCACCATCTTGCTTGAATGTCCATCCCTTCTCGGTGGCGATGCGATCGGCCTCTTCCTTGTCGTAGACGGGGCCAACAAACTTTGTGGGATTTTGGAATCCAGGGTCGTTTGCATTCACCTCGACCATCGTGAGAAGTGTCGCGAAAGGAACTTTGAAGGGAAGCAGGTTTCCAAGTTCCTGCTCGATCATGTACCCGATCATGCCTTCCGTTTGGGCCCCGAGGACATCCAAAGGATATGCTTCAACTTCGCGATACGCTGCGCCCTGCAGCGCGAGAAGTCCGACCTGAGGCCCATTGCCGTGGCTGATGACCAATTGATGCAACTTGGCAAGCGGCGCGAGTGCCTGCGCGGCGATCTTCACATTGCCGCGCTGCACGTCGGCATTCATCGGTTCGCCGCGTTTCAACAAGGCGTTTCCGCCTAAAGCAACGACGACTCGCATAGTTTCAATCTCCCAGCGTTGCAACCAGCAACGCTTTAATCGTGTGAAGCCGGTTTTCAGCCTGCTCGAATGCGACATTCATCTCGGATTCGAATACTTCATTCGTTACCTCGATACCGTCGGTAATTCCGTACGCCTCGGCGATCTGCTTGCCGACGGCCGTCTCGGTGTCATGAAAAGCGGGCAGGCAGTGCATGAAGCGCACGTGCGGGTTTCCGCTTGCCTTCATGAGGGCCATATTCACTTGATAGGGAGTGAGGAGTTCTATCCTTTTCTTCCATACTTCTTTCGGTTCACCCATGGATACCCAGACATCGGTGTGAATAAAGTCGACTCCCTTGACGGCTGCTTTGGCGTCGTCGGTGATGGTCAGGTGAGCGCCGTTCTTGGCTTCGAGTTCGCGTGCGACCTTTTGATATGTGTCGTCAGGCCACAGTGATTTAGGGCCGCAGATACGGACGTCCATCCCAACGAGACAGCCGGCGAGCATCAGAGAATGACCCATGTTGGATCGCGTGTCGCCGATATAGCAGTAACGAATCTCAGAGAGAGGACGGTCGCTGTGTTCGCGCATGGTCATGATGTCGGCAAGCATCTGGGTTGGGTGATATTCATCGGTGAGGCCGTTGTAGACGGGAACTCCAGCATATTTGGCGAGCTCTTCGACTCCGCATTGGGACGCGCCACGATACTCGATGGCATCGAACATGCGGCCCAGTACCCGGGCTGTATCTTTGAAAGATTCTTTGTGGCCGATCTGAGAGCCCGCGGGGTCGAGGTAAGTTACGTTGGCACCCTGGTCATAGCAGGCCACTTCAAATGCGCAACGCGTGCGCGTGGAAGTCTTCTCGAAGATGAGACAGATTTCCTTATCCTCGAGATGTTTCTGCTCTGTCCGCGCGTACTTCGCCCGCTTGAGGTCACGGGCGAGGTCAAGCAAGTAGCGGAACTCTCTTGATGTGTAATCCTGGACGGTAAGAAGGGAACGATTGCGCAAATTGAAACTCATGTTTGGATCTCCTCGTCACGTCAAAATTGGTTATTGTCAGGCCTGTGTGATCAATACGCGGGCTCCCGCCAGATGGGGCAAGTCATGCAATGTCCACCGCCGCGTCCACGCCCGAGCTCTGGGCCGCGGACTGTGATTACCTCGATTCCCGCTTTTCTGAGTAGCGTATTCGTATAGGTGTTGCGGTCATAGGCCACAACTACTCCTGGTTCCAAGGCAACTACGTTGTTGCCGTCATCCCATTGCTCGCGTTCCGCTTGATATGCATTTCCGCCCGTCTCGACTACACGAAGCTTGCTGAGCCCGAGAGCCTCTCTGACGACATCGAGAAGTGGCTTGGGTTCCTTGCAAACTTCCAATCTGCCTTGATCGTCTGCGGGGTAGATGGTGTAGCAGCGAATTTGATCGACCACCTCGCGGAATATCGTGACGAGGTCTCGGTCACAAAAGGTGAATACGGTATCCAAGTGCATGGCCGCACGGCTCTTGGGCATCAGGCAACCGACGACGCGTGTTGCGGCATTCTGCTGGAATAACTCTTCCGCGACCTGGATGACGGCTTGGCGTGTCGTGCGTTCGCCCATTCCGATCATGACGATTCCTTTGCCGATCGGCATGACATCCCCACCCTCGAATGAGGAGTTGCCAAAGTCTTCGTCGGAGTCACCCCACCAGATATGGAAGTCGCGTCCATTGCATTGCTGGCGCGCCCGTGCGCCAACTTGTGTGAAGTAGTTTGCGGCCGAAATTCCTCTGCGTGCCTGGATCGATCCGCCTGGCCCGATGTCGTTTTCGTGATGAGAGTTTCGATCTCGCTAGAAAGAGTAGGCAATGTACACCATCGCGTATTTGAACGCGTCGCTCCGGTCGTAAGCCTCTTGTACTGCTTTGTGAGGATCGGCCACCGCTCCGACCAGGCTGAGGGTGAAATTCTTATAGAACTTCCAATCGGCGTAGGCGTCGAATTCGAAAAGCGCATTCGTAGATGTGACACCGTTGGGGCCAAATGTGCCTGGCTGATCGATGTTGAACCAGTAGCCCATCACGCCCCATCCCAATTTGCTGGTTGGGGTCATATGTATCCGCGCTTGGTGCGAGATATTGTTGGAATTTGCCAGGAAGTATTCACCGGCAACTTCACCTTGCCACCACGTGCCCCAGTCGTAGAAGCCTAGGTAGAGTGGATCGAAGGCTTCCTTCTCCGGAGTGTTAGGGTTATCACCCTCGAAAAGTGCGTAGCGGTAGGAAAGCTTTGGCTTCCACGGCAGCTTGTTAAATTGATAGGCGCCAAGCGCAGTGAATGCAGTCGAGTGCATACGCTTATGGTTCTCTTCGTACGCATATTCCAATTCGAATGAGAGATCGGGTAGTTTAGGGATAGGTGCGGTGTAAGCACGGGCGTTGAATACATTCATCCCGTCTCGGTCGGGCAGAACACTCGGATGGGCAAAAGCCTTGACATAGCTCGCCCCGAAAGTTGAATTCTCTCCAAGGGAATACTCGTAATTGACGCCAGTGAGACGAGTGCCGGTTTCGGACTCGGGGACATCGTCGCGCTCGACCCAAAATCCTTCGATTTTGTGTTTTCCCGGATGGAGCCGAGCGATACCCGCGTACCGCCAGGCTTTACGGGCGTTACTCCAGAATCCGCCGCGGCTTCCGCCCTCGCCGGTGCCGTCCCATACCAGAAACCCGTGCCCGATCGTGAATGGTGCACGGCCGGCGGTTATATCGATGAGGTTTTCTGAACTGCCTAAGGACGTTCCTGATCTCCATCCGATATACAAGTCTTCCTGCTTGAACGAAGAAGCACTCTCTCCCACTAGCGTCGGCGGCGCACCATAGGTCCTTTCACCGACCGCGCTAACTTTGCCGTAGAGTTGGCTCTTTCCTATGTTGAAGCTGGCAGAGAGCGCGGGCTTGATAAAACCCTCGAACCAGTTGTCTGTAAGGTTTCCGGATGGGTCTGGCCTGACATCGGTGTAGAGTGAGTTCCCGAAGCCGAAGGAGCCCCATGCTGCGTCGAAGTTAAAGGTCCAATCTATGTTCTTGGGCAGACCAGTCTCGCGCTGTTGTTTTGGGGGTTCGCTTTTTGGTGTATCTGCAGGAGGCTGAGGCGGAGGTTCTTGGGCCCGTACACATGTCGAGATGATCAGCAGGAGCGCGGTACTGATCAGACCTCGAACGTTGCAGTACATCTCCCCCCCTTAGCAGACCGACGGAACTTCACTCTCTCGCCTCTGCCATTAGTGGTCGAGATGCCATTCTTGAGGCACATAGGGTGAGGGTTTGAGGCTGCCAAAACGTCCCGCGCCGATGAGCAGCCTTCCGTCGGTTGCGCTCATGCAAGCTACAGGTCAGACTAGGTAGTCAGGACGCGGTTGCAGAACTGTCACTTCTGCCAGAATTGGAATCGCCTGTGCTTGTTCATGCTTCTTAGTCCATCGTGCTTTGGTCAGTAAGCCAGCATGGGCTGAACGTAATACACTTTGCGCCCACGCAACGACAAAGGCGGGGCGCATGCGATACTCTCATTACAGCCGTACGAAGCAGTGGCTGCCCGAAAATTGCCGCCCTACGTTTATTCCAGTCTGTGTTTCCGCGAGAGGTGATGAGTGTTTAGTAGATGTCTACGAAGTCTCGCCTTAACCCTTTTTTGCGTGAGTTCAGCAGCGGTGGCGAGTTCCGCATCGGATTTACCAGATCAATCCGAATATCAGCTCCACCTCTACAACATCCATACGCGAGAAACTCTCGACCTTGTGTATCGCCGCGGGGACCAGTACGACGCTGTTGCGTTGGCGAAAATCAATGAATATTTGCGCGACTATCGGACGGGAGCGATCCAGGATTACGATCCACGTGTTTTTGATCTGCTGCATGACGTAGTCGCTTCAGTTGGTCATGCCGATGGGCAGATTCAAATCGTGTGTGGTTATCGAACGCCGCACACGAACGAGTATCTTCGAACGCACGGGCACGGGGTGGCTCGGCACAGCCTGCACATGCAGGGAATGGCCATCGATATTCGGGTGCCAGGAGTGTCTGCTGCCAAACTTCGAGACGCGGCATTAGCTCTGCATCGCGGTGGTGTTGGGTACTATGCCGATTCCAATTTCGTTCACGTCGACACAGGCCGCGTTCGCCGTTGGTAAAATTCCTGCCGCTATGGATACGGGTATCCTTTGGCAAGCGCTTGGTCAAGCTTCAAGTCATGGCCATAGATGTCATCGTAGAAGTGAACCTCATCGTTTTCGTACGCAAGTGCAGTAGCGTAAACAATGAAGACGGGAATCTTCTGGTTTAGCGTTACTGAAACGTTATCCTTGCTACCGTCCATGGAGTCTTTGACCCGCGCGATTGTCCATCCTGGATTATTGCGTAGTGCCCAAGTTGCGAGCTCAACCGGTTTCTCGACTCGAATGCAACCGTGGCTGAAGTCGCGCCGAGTTCGTGAAAACAGCTCAGGAGCCGGTGTGCTATGCAGGTAGACGTTGTATTCGTTCGGAAACATGAGTTTGACGAGGCCGAGTGCGTTGGTCGGTCCCGGCTTCTGCCGAACCGCAAGCTTTCCTGCTTTCAACTGAGCGAGAACGTCATCTGAGACAACTCCGGAAGTGACCACGTCGCCCGCACTGGTAGTGACCTCATAGCGTTTGTTGGCGATGTAATTGCGGTCGCGCTCGATCGAGCGAACGATTTCGCCGCGAAGAATGCTGGGCGGAACATTCCAGTAAGGTCGCAGGACAACATAAGTCATGTCGCGGGAGAAGACCGGGGTTTGGGTGCGCATCGATTTTCCCACCACGACGCGCATATCCAGCGCAACCTTATTATTGCCATCCAGCGCGCGAAGTCGAAAATCAGGGATATTCACGATGATCGGAGGCGCCGAGAATTCTGACGGCAGCCAGCGCCACCGTTCCAATGCAAGTTGCAGCTGGCGAACTCGCGACGATAACGGAACATTCAGTTGTTTGATGGTGTCTTTGCCGAGGCGTCCGTCGTCCGTGAGGCCATGGCGTCGTTGAAAGTGCTTTACGGCCTCGACCAAAGCGCCATCGTAGGCTTGGGAATCGGCGGACGATTTCGCGTCGAGCGGCAGATCACCCACCACTAAAAGAAGACGACTGAGGCGGGATACTCCAGCATATGTTTGTCCTGGATCGACAGGCTTGGCGGGAACTGGAAGTTGTTCACCGTCATCCCGAGCAACCAGCTCAGTATAGCGGGCCAATGCTGCTTCCGTGCGGCGGTAGCCTGCAAAGATAGGCTCGACCGATTCCAATACTGCTGGTACGTCAGGGGCGGATAACAGACGATCATGCAAAAAGTGCGCGAGATCATACTTCTTGTTTTCGATGCTCAAACCAAATTTGAAATGCTGTGGATTGATGCGACCGGTGTGGAGGTCGGAGACGAATCGCATCGCACAAACCGTGAGAGCCACGTCTGCACGAGCGATATTTCCTGAGTCGCTTAGACCAGAAAGCCGGGCGTCCCAACGAGACGCATCATAGGCTTCGGGATCTAAACCTTTCGTCGACGCATTGCGAAACGCGGCGACCATGGACTTTGCCTGAGCAGAAGGCTGACCGCCATCAATCCACGCAGGCGCATATCCGGTTTGCTCATAAAAACTCGCAACAGAACCTTTGTAATCAGAAAAGTCTGGCCATCGGAGGTCATTGAGCTTCCCAGCCGCGACAACCTCCTGGATTGTTGTCTTAGGTTCAGCTTGATTCCATGCTGGGTTCCAGGGGGGAGCCTCACGAGGCAATGGCAGCGCGACGAAAACGAGCGCAGAAATGAGTGATAGGACGCAATTCGATCGCATATGTTGCGAAGGCGCAGATCGAGATTATAAGAATGGTGTGACAACGCCACTAGAAGAACTAACAGGATGTGTCGACGACGCTCGCGATTGTTCTAACTCGCGCGCGCGCCTGTAACCGCTCGCTACATCATGACCTATCACGGTAATTCGAGATTCGCAAAACGACTCTTCATCTGCTCGAAGTCGCTGGTATTCACGAGATAATCGACCTGAGGCAACATCGAATGCCGACTCAGATACTGCAGGCGCTTCACCCTCGATTTGGTCTGAGGATGTGAGTCATAAAGCCGATCGAGAAGGGATGCTCTCGTCTCATCTTCGGGAATCGCGCTCTGTAAAAGGTTGGAGAACTCAAGGATGTCATATCCGGCCGCCGCCAGATATTGCGTTCCAAGTTGATCGGCTTCGAATTCTTCTTTACGTATCATGCTGAATAGCACAAGAGGGCCGAGGTAGCGGCGCAAGAGAAAGCCAGCGGGATTGCTAAAAAGGGCGAAACGTCGCCAAATGCGCGATTGAGTTTGAAGCTTGGACATATGCCTCAAGGTTACGTGAGCAGTTTCGTGCGCCAGCGCTCCAGCTAGTTCTCCTTCGCTCTCCGCAATCTGGACGAGTCCGCTAGTGACGTAGATGAATCCGCCAGGAAGGGAATAGGCGTTTGGTTCCGGGTCGATCAGAATCTTAACGACGAAGCAGCCTGGCAATTCAGCACGACTCACAATCTTTTGCTCGAGCTGATTCACGTACTGGACGACGAAACTGTCTGAGATCATTTCGACATTTTGTTCGGCGTTTGCTGCGAGTCTGCTTCCAAGTGCCCACTCAGCCTGCTGTGTCTTGAGCCAGTTCTTCGTTGCGGTTTCGGATGTAGCAATAGGCTGCAATCGATCACACCCCGAACTTGTGCCCGTTGCGGATGAGAAAGACAATACCGGAGGTGACAATTCGGTAGTTTGCGAACGTACCTGCGGATGCAGAAGGACAAAAGCGGTCAGAAATAAAAGAGGAATTAGAACTGGCCTCGCTGAATTGAGGCGATTCAGTCGGAGATAACGAGAGCGGTTCATAGCGGAGGATCGGCTGGGGAATCCTTGCCTTCCAATGAACTCAAAAACTGGAATGGAATTGTCGAGCTTAAGTGCGTCGGAAAGAACTGTTCTTGATGACAGAGGAGATGGCAGCGAGCTTCACTTTTTGCCGGGAAACTGCTTGAGCAGTTTAATGACTGCTTTGTCGACTAGCTCCAGGGATTTGTTCTTTTGTTCGATGTCCAGCTTCTGCTTCGCCGATCCGGACCAGACGACCTTATTGTTCGCTCGATCGACGAAAGTTAGAACCAGAGTCCCTTCTGTGACGTAGGTTCCGGCGCCTGACGGACCTGTGGCGCCTGTCCACATTCCCCCGTTAAGCGACGGTGGTGGACCGCCGTAGGTGGGGGAATAAGGCGTGCTCGCGACTCCTGCAAATCCGTAGTCAACGCCACCAGATGGAGTAAGAGTCAGGTCGCCGTCCTTGGGAACCTTGGTGAGTCCCTTCGCCTCCAACTGCAGTTCGACCTGCCCCATCACAGCCTCGTAGAGCGCTGGCCTGGTGGGTGGCATGGCGGGATTCCCATCCTCGAAGGTGATCGTCGCATCAGTTCCCGGAAGATGATCCGCGACGATTGCCCGCACCGCCTCGCGCGCCTTGAGCAGCTGGTCCTGCGAGATAAAGCGCAGATCCCCGCGGGTAAAGACTCGCGGCGCGATGATGTTGTCCTTCCCCGCCGCCGTACCCGAGATCTTGGTGGAATCGTAGTTCACGTCGGTGCCTCCGACGATCACCGCCGGATTGAACGTCAGATACT
>Ga0207693_10005295_pt1 | contig 10787 bp, 9 predicted proteins | sample LARL81metaG_FD_184347 | JGI IMG/M metagenome (GOLD analysis project Ga0207693, IMG submission 184347) | Corn, switchgrass and miscanthus rhizosphere microbial communities from Kellogg Biological Station, Michigan, USA - LAR L8-1 metaG... | ecosystem: Host-associated > Plants > Roots >... | reverse complement strand
ATTCACGAAACGACATTGATCGAACCGAGAACTTCCCAGAAATCGTCGCGACCATCGCCAACTTGAAGCCGACTACTCTTCTCTTAGACGGTGAGATTGTCGTCTTTGATCGCAGCCGCGTCTCCAAATTTCAGCTTCTCCAACAAGGCAAGGGACATCCTTTTTACGCGATCTTCGATTGCCTGTACGCAAACGGTTCAGATCTGCGGCAGAAACCCTTATCGGACCGACGTAAGATGCTTGAAAGAGTCGTGCCGACCGACAAGGCTCTGCTACTGTCCCGCCGTTTATCCGCCAATGGTTTCGATGCCTACAACCTGGCGAAACAGAGGGGTTATGAAGGTCTGGTTGCGAAAGACAGCGCTTCACCCTACGTCGAGCGGCGTTCCAAATACTGGCTTAAGGTGAAGGTCCATCAAGAGGACGAGTTTGTCATCGTGGGCTTCACGGCACCGCAAGGTTCCCGCCAACATTTCGGAGCGCTGCTCCTGGGAGTTTACGAAGATGACAAGCTTCGGTACGTTGGCAAGGTCGGCACCGGGTTCGACAAAAACAAGTTGGCGGCTCTCTCTAAACAATTCGGGCCTTTGATCGTGGATAAGCTCGCACTAGTGGACTCTCCCCGCGAGAAAGATGTTACGTTCCTGAAGCCAAAGCTCGTCGCGCAAATTTCGTACCAGGAACTGACTGCCGACAAGAAGTTGCGGCAACCTGTCTTCTTAGGACTTCGCGATGACAAGCGACCGACAGAAGTCGTTTTGCCCGAGGTCATGGCTTGAAAATAAACTGATCCTGCATTGGCTTTTGCGAATGTTCGGCAAACTCTGAGGCATTAGAGGGGTCTCATCCAATTTTCGCTCGGTAGGCTTTCTTGAAAGCAACAAGCATGTGAGCGGCAGATCCGTCGGCCGTTTCGGTGTTTATCATCGAATGGTGAATCGCGCTCGGGCCATTCGACTTTGAAATACTTCTTCATGAAGTCGCCGGCTCCTGGCCGACGCAATCAATACAGTTCTTCTGCCTCCTTTTCGGTTTTACCGCGAGCAGCAGCCGCTGATTTGTTCTCTCTCCGAGCGTGCAGAAATGCTCGCAGGGTGTCGGCGGTTCTTGAGATATTTTTGTGAACCTTTGCCTACAATGACACAGTTTCCGCGTTCGTTGTGTGGGCGAAAACCAACAGCACACCATTCTCGACAGCTGCGCTCCAGAAAAGGAAGACGACGTCGGTAGATCACTCGGTAGCTACGCTCCAGTACTGAGGCTGGGATAATCCACATAGCCCTTCGACTCACCCTTGTAATAAGTGGAGGGATCACTTGGCGATAAGGCTTGGTTCCCGCGGAAACGATCCACGAGATCGGGATTTGAGATGTAGTGCCTTGCAAAGGACACCAGATCAACACTTTCGCGTTCCACATGGGCGTTTGCGGTTGCAAGATCAAATCCGCCGTTGCCAATCAGAGTGCCTCTGAACACATCGCGGTAATGCTCGAACGTGTGCTCTCTCAGCATCTCAATCGGATTTCGGTTCGTGTCAAATCCGCGACGCAAGTGCAGATAGGCGGGAGAAAAGTCATTGAGCCATTTGAGAATATGTTCGACCGCCGTGTAAGTTCCTATGCCTGAAATCGCTGGGCTCAGCTTTAGGCCGATGCGTTCATGGTCCCAGACCGTCCCAATCGCATTTAGAACCTCAACGACGATTCTCGCTCGGTTCTCGGCAGTGCCACCGTATTCGTCCTGGCGAAGATTCGTAGACGTATTCAGAAACTCCGGCAACAAGTAAACGTTGGCCCCATGCACCTCGATTCCGGCCTTCTTGGCGTTAACTGCTGCGGTTCTGTACTCCTCGACGATCGCTCGGATCTCAGATGTCATCAAGGCACGCGGTTCCACCGTGTCCACGTAGCCACTGGCACTCATCACCTTCTGGCGAGGATTTACGGCCGATGGAGCGACCGGGGTGTCGCCATTTAAAAGCGAAAGGTGGGAGACAGAGCCGCTGTGGGAGAGTTGAGCGAAGATTCTCCCCCCAGCCGAATGCACGGCTTCAGTGATTCGCTGCCAGCTGTCAATTTGCTGGTCCGTGTAGATGCCAGGGACATTGATTCCCCCAACTGCCATACGGCTGATGTAGATGCCAGCGGTGATGATGAGGCCGGCTGACGCACGTTGCGAATAATATTTCACTTCAATATCAGTAGGAACACCATCTGTGCTTCGCGCGCGCGTCATAGGAGACATTACGATGCGATTGGGCAGAGACAGCGCGCCTAGCTGAAGCGGTGTCAATAAGGTTATGACATCGGGAGTGGATTCATTTTCCTGCTGTTGCTCTAATTTCATGCTCATTGCCCCAAGCTCCCTGCGATTCACAAATCACATGTAGACTTCCCAAGGCTTGATGGGATGTTCACACAGCTCCATGTCTACGCATTTTCCGTTGAACTTAACTCCCTCCAATTTCAAGCGCGCTCTTTGCTCCTGCGCGGCCGCGCCGCGCACCTTTATCTGTCCGCCAGCGCCTACCACACGATGCCAGGGCAATTGATCTACAGGATCTGTGCGCAACAGACGAGCGACGGCGCGATGGTATCTCGGATAACCTGCTGCCGCGGCGACTCGTCCATAGGTGCTTACTTTGCCAGGTGGAATGGAAAGGATTATGAGCCGAAAAGCAAGGTCTCGTTCCTCATTCGGTCTCAGCGCATCTCGCAAAAGGCTTCGTTTGGATCGCTGAACTGAAAGTTGGTCGAAGCCAATGGCCTTCAGGAACGCCTTTCTTGTCGATTTGGGTTCCGTGCCCATTTTCTCCATTAAACACAAGATGAAAATGGAAAAAACCTATTCCGGAGAAGAACTATCATTTCTACAACGGCGTGGTGACTGACTCGAAGGCAGCGCATCTCCGTACTTGTCCGAATCACTCGTTTATACCCGACCCTGCTTTACAGCTTTGACATCGGGAACACTATGAGTGCGAAAGGTCGTTAAAAGCGTGTCCCAGTCTAGGGTGGGGGTGTAGGGGCAAATACGCCGATACAGGCCGTTGGCGGGGCATGATGACTTGCTGCTCTGCTCGTACCAGCTCCGCCATTCGATTCGTTTATTTAAGGATCGCTCTCTGCGTTGCCTCTCTAAGGGCGGTCATCATCAGGATGTAAGGGGCAGCACCGAAGCTTACCCTGGCAACGCCTCGCGTTGCGAGCGCACGGATGTTCGTCCCCTCGTTGACCATGATATTGACTGGCAAAGGCGACGCTTTCGCTAAGTCACCGATCAGAGCTAGATTTGCCAAGCCAGGAACGAACAAACCATCTGCACCGGCTTCTGCGTATGCCTGTGCCCGCTCGAGTGCCTGTGCAACGAGAGGTGCGTCATGCTGGTCTTGCGGCACATGAATGAAGACATCAGTTCTTGCGTTTATGAAGAAATCAACATCTGTCTCTTTGGTTTTTTGGCGAGCATGCCGTATCCGATCAACCTGCTGTTTAATTTCCCGGAGAGATCCGTTTTCGGGAAGGCTATCTTCCAGGTTGCAGCCGATCGCCCCAGCTTTGATAGCTAGACCGATAGTTTCTCCCACTTTCTTGGACGTATCTCCATAACCGCTCTCCAAATCCACTGTAACCGGTAAATTCGTTGCTTCGGTGATCCGTCGAAGGTTGTCGATCGCAAGGGGGAGCGGCGTGTGCTCGCCGTCCGAATAACCACTCGCCACGGAAACTGCCCAACTGCTGGTAGCGAGCGCCATAGCAGCTGTCTCCGCCACAACTTTGGCGCTCCCTGGATCCCAGATGTTAAACAGTACGAGCGGTTCGCCGGGAACGTGCAGTTTGCGAAACGATTTTGCCTTCTCAGCCTGAGTTGCCATCTCTCCTCCTCGCCAATCATGACAAGCCCTGGTTTATGAACCAGTGAAAACCTTACGTTCATCTCCACCGTGACCCGGCAGCGATGCAGATGATTTCGTCCAGCCTTCCGTCTATTTCCAGAATTCGCGGAGCTCACGGTTGAAATCTTCTGGGCGTTCTTCAGGAAAGAAGATTCTCGCTCCTTCGAACTCCTTACGAAGTTTTGTTCCAGGAATCGTGGAAGCCAACCAGTGGGACCACTTCACATCGAAGTAGACGTCGTCTGTACCCCAGACGATGAGTGTGGGAGCTTTCAAAGCCTTTAGCTTCGGTTCGATCGCGACTGTATGTTTGTTATCGAAGGCTTTGACGAAGCGCTCGAGGTCGCGGGTGCGTTGTTCGCTAGCCAGGAATGGACGAAGATATTTGTCGATCGTTTCATCCGTTACTCTTTCAGGATGCTCGTACGCCGGCCCTAACGCTTTGGGAGAACGGTAGATCGACTTGTCCGCTAGCATGGCCTCCAGCGTGCCCCGCAAACCTCCAGCTTTCACCATCTCAACAAAGGGCATAAATGCCTCGGGCGGCCAGTTATCATGCGTATCGCAGTTAGTCAGGGTGAGGCTTCGAACACGTCCCGGGTAGAGAGCGGAGAATATTTGGACGATGCCGCCGCCGCTGTCATTTCCCACGACATCTACTTTATCGATGTTCAATGCGTCGAGAAATTCGTTGAGCATCTTTGCATTTGCCGTGACCGAGACATCCTGGTCAGCCGCGATTTCGGTATCTCCATGCGCGAGCAGATCGACCGCGATCGTGCGTCGAACGCCAGACAATCCTGCCTGTTGGTGGCGCCAGAGATGGTCGTTCAGCAATACTCCGTGCACAAACAATGCAACTGGCCCCGAGCCTTGCTCGGTGTAGCTGATACGTCCCGATGGCGTCTGAACATTCCGTTTCGTGGGTGACTTGATCGTTGCCATAAACAGACCCTTCCTGTCCTCGGGTTGCCTCAGTGGGAACCCATGCTTGTGCCCGGTGCGCTTCGTGCGTTTTCGCCCTACCCACGAGCTGCACCTTTGTTGTTCCAATGGAACGAGCAACCACAAAACTTGCCCTGCCCGACCACTCGACAATTGCCTCATTGGAAGTTTCGGACTCATCGGTTTGGCAGAACTGTCATATTTGAGGCAAAATCTGCCATACTATCCATACGATATGATTCCCCGCTCTCCGATCATCGCGTTTCTGGTTGCGTCTCCCTTTGAACTGCTTGACCTGACAGGTCCTGCTGCTGTTTTTGCGTATCCGAAGGTCAAGAACAAGCCCTACTATTCGTTTCGAATTCTGTCGGCCGAATCGGGAGAGATGGTTAAAAGCATGGGAGGGCTCTCCATTGCCGATACCAGCAGATTTTCCGACTACACCGGTCCGATCGACACGTTAATCGTAGTCGGAGGCCTCGGCTCAATTGAACATCAGTCCTCTGAGCTACTGAAATGGCTTAGAGATCGCGCTCCTGGCATTCGCCGAATTGCATCGGTTTGCACGGGAGCATTTCTCCTTGCCGCTTCGGGCTTACTCGACGGGAGACGGGTGGCGACGCACTGGCGGTACTGTGATCTATTCGCTAGCCGCTTCAAGAATCTCAAGGTAGAACGAGACCCCATCTTCATCAAAGATGGAAAGTTCTACACCACGGCAGGAGTAAGCGCTGGCCTTGATCTGGCACTGGCGCTGGTGGAGGAAGATCTTGGGCACTCCGTGGCCGCCACAGTCGCACGGGATCTAGTGCTTTTCCTGAGACGTCCTGGCAACCAAGCACAATACAGCGAGCTGCTGGCTCAACAAGAGGAGATAGAAGATAAACGCATGCGGGATCTTCCCGCTTGGGCAAGATCGCATCTTGCTCGCAAGCTGGATGTGAGCACACTGGCAAAAGTCGTAGCAATGAGCCCACGCACTTTCGCTCGCCAATTTCAGTCTCAGTTCGGCACCACGCCGGCCAAGTGGATCCAGTCACTGCGGGTTGAGGCGGCCCGGCAACACCTGGAGACCGTTAACATGCCTCTCAAGCGGATCGCCCCTCTCACCGGATTTCGGGACGAGCAGGCTTTGCGCAGAGCGTTCATCCAACAACTGTCAGTCACTCCGAAACAGTATCGAGAGCGCTTTGGTGTTGGTCAATCGGATAATGGCCTGACGCAACAAGACTCCGCTCGTATTTGATTCTGATTCGGTGGCCTTGGTTTACGCGCGCGAGTGCACTAGGAATTGCGATCGAATCTCTGTTGCCAACAGAGATCGTAGCAATGAGCCCACGCACTTTCGCTCGCCAATTTCAGTCTCAGTTCGGCACCACGCCGGCCAAGTGGATCCGCGCCTAGACCATCGGGGTCGACGACCTTATTCTTTAACCAATTGTTCGGTTTCGTCGCAAAGCTGCTGGTAATGCTCACGACCGCGCTGGTACCCAGCCAGAAAGGGCTCTTCCACATTGGTACCGGGGTAATGCGCCTTGACGTCATCGAGTGCTGCGTTCATCTCTCCCGATATTTGATCGAATTCCATACAGCGAGTTCTGGCATGCATCGCAGCCTCAAAGCCAAGACGAACAAATTGCTCATCTGCAGAGAACTTATGGGGGATTGGGTATCGGCTTTCCTCCGCGCTCCGTAGTCCGATCCACCATTGTTCGCGGGCGGCATCGATGGACTCAGCTCGATTCCGTGAAAGGATTTCGCGAATCTTTGCTGTCGATTTCGAATCATCAGTGAGCGCTATGACGACGCTACGGCCTTTCCGCAAGGCGTCTTCGTAGACAAAGATTTCGTCTTCGGGGATACCATCAGACATGGCGCGCTCCACTTTGTTGCCGGCGGTTAAACCTAATGTCGCGCCCGCCGCGGCGAGGATAGAGGCCCCCAGTAATCCAACTGCGGTGATCGGCCCAAGCCCGGGCACTAGGGCCAACAGAACTGAGCCACTAGCGAAACCCACGCCGCCGCCAAGCAATGCGCCCATTGCGCCGCCCATTCCGGGCTGTTCCGATGAATCCTGTGGAACGCCCTGCATCTCTGCGAGGATTTTCGTGTTGCTGCCGGGCGTGAGCAAGGTCGTGCGGTCGAGATGTAACCCCGAATCCCGGAGATCCCTCAGAGTCTTTTCAGCTTCTGCCTGCGTATTGAATACCCCTGTGATTGCTTCCAATGTAGCTCCTCCTTTCGCTCCCAACAATCGCTGTAACGGCTGCGCAACCCGTCCTGACGCCTGGTGTGAATGAGGCCGGTCGGGATTGCGCTCCCTGACAATGTGATTGCCTCTTTCAAAAGTTCCTTTTGCTCCAACTGTCAACAAAGCTACCGGCCGCTCGATCACTTACACGCGTGCGGTCACCAGATCTCCCGCGTCGACCGCGCTGTTGTAGAACGGATAATCGATGTAACCCTTCGCCTCGAAGGTATAAAACGTGTCGCGATCGTAGGCCGCTAGCGGAAGTCCTTCTCGTATCCTTCTCGGAAGATCAGGATTCGAAACAAAGTAACGACCGAACGATATTGCGTCGGCGTCGCCCTGCTCGATAGCTGCCGCGGCAGAATCTGGCTCAAATCCACCGTTTGCAATGATATTTCCCTTGAAGACCTGTCGCGCACGTCGAGTGGCCAGCGGAGGCTGGTCTTCCTTAATCAGAAGATATCCGCTCATGCGGGGTTCAATGATGTGTAGGTATGCGAGTCCAAATCGATTCAAACCCTCGGCAACATGAGCATGTAACGCTTCTGGGTCGGAATCAGCCATTGCGTTGAACGTGCCGCTCGGAGTGATGCGCACGCCCACGCGGTCATTTGCCCAAGCAGAAACCATCGCCTCGACAATTTCAAAGAGGAGACGGGCTCGGTTTTCGATCGACCCCCCATATTCGTCGGTGCGTTTGTTGCTACCGTCCTGAAGGAACTGGTCAATAAGATATCCATTCCCTGCGTGAACCTCGACACCATCAAAACCGGCTGATCTCACACGTTTGACGGCCTTGCCATACTCTTCCAAAACGCCAAGAATTTCAGATTTCTCAAGAGCACGATGTGGGGAGGGCTGCATCCAACCATTGGGCGTAGAGATTAAACGAGATGGATTTTGCCAGTATTCAGGGTCGACAGAAGCTGAAACCGGTATCGCTCCGCCAGTGAGTGAGGCATGAGAAAAGCGCCCGGGATGCCACAATTGAGCGAAGATGTGTCCACCCTTTGCATGAACGGCATCGACGATTGTTTTCCATCCATCAATCTGCGCGTCGGAATACATGCCAGGCGCACCCTGCCATCCGCTGGTGGCGAGACTAAGTTGTGCAGCCTCGCTAATGATGAGCCCGCCGTCCGATGTCCGTTGCGTGTAGTACTCGAGCATCAGGTCGCCGGGGATACTGCCGGGCTGGAGGGATCGTGAGCGAGTTAGAGGCGCCATCACGACCCGATGTTTCAGGCCAGTTGCACCGAGCTGAATTGGGCTGAACAACCCATTGTTCTTCGACGTATTCATCATTAAATACTCCTTTGCATCTTGCAGAATCTAATCTTGCCGAACACAGAGGCGCAGCCGACTAAATGCGTTTCGGTTGGAACCTTCGCGTTGGATCACGAACGACTGGCAGCAGTCCGTGTCGTTTTAGCCGGAGAAGCTTCTCGTTTGCCGAAGACGCATTCGACGAGACACGTGCAACTCACCTTCGTTCAAGCCTGAGTAAGAGGCCATATTCGCGCATAGAAGTTGATGCGGGATCACATCAGAGCCGCCTGTATCAGTGCCGTGTCAGTGTATTGCCTGAGACTCGTCAGTTCTCCGTCGACAACTTCCCACCTATGTACGAAGGACGCGGTTATGGACTTTCCCGTTTTGTTATAGACCCCGGAGTATGTACCGAAGGTGACGACGATGCGATCTTCCACTACAAAGGATTCTGCTGCTGCGAGGAAATCAGTCCAGTCTCGGTTGAGCGGTTCGAAAACATGCTTCCGAATAGCGTCTGCTCCAACCCAAGTGCCCGCGTAACCCGGAAACACCTCTGTCCATTGGATTGAATCCGCGATGAGATCGAGTACTGCGAGGCTGTTCTCAGAACCTAAGATCGCGTAAAAAGCCTTCACTACCTTGAGTGGAGTCACCGTGTGTTTGCTCCTTGTAGGCTAGGCAACCTTCAGCCTTGCGAGATCTCCGAGACCCAGGCTGTCGATCGTGCCACGCTGGATTGGATTGACTGCGTTATTGACAGCATCAGACCCAAACGGCAAACCGACTACGACGCGATCCGGACGTTTACCCACCGGGGTGGAAACAATTTTGTCGATCGCCTCTGCAACGTCTCGCGGATTCGGAGCATTTTCGCCCTGAAAGAGAGTGACGAAAGTCTTAAGAATCTTTCCGGGAACTTCCGCGACCGCTCCATACGTCTTTGCAATTTCTCCATCAGCCGGCTGTTGCGCCGCTGCATACATGTTCGTCGGGTAAGCGCTTGGCTGAACCAGTACCACGTCGATTCCCAGTTGGGACAGTTCGTAGCGATAGCTATCAGTCATCGCCTCCACCGCGTACTTCGAGGCTCCATAGAGCCCGAAGAACGGTATCGTGACCCGACCAAGGATCGATCCGATATTTATTACGAGACCGGACCGTTGCGCCCGTAGTGCAGGCAAAGTCGCACGGATGACTCGCTGAACACCGAATACGTTCACGTCGAACATTTCGCGAACTTGTTCAGCAGTAAATGACTCCGAGATCCCCGCCGATGCCATCCCTGCATTGTTCACCACCACATCGAGTTGGTTATTCGTCGTCTTAAGGAGCTGTTTGACGGCGCTATCGATGCTCGCTTGATCAGTCACATCAAGTCTGAGAATCTCGATCTTCTTGCCTCTGAGTTCGTCAGCCACTGGCTTCTTGGCACCGTCAGTTGATCGAAAACCTGCGAATACTCTGTGCCCAGAGTTCGCAAGTGTTTCTGCGGTCAGACGGCCGAAACCGCTCGATGCGCCGGTAATCAAAATTGTCTTTGCCATTGTCCTTCTTGAACCTCCATGAATTCTGTTGATGAAGTGGTCAGGTAAAAATATGGACCGCGGCAGTGCCCAGAAAGCGCCAAATTTGGCGCAAATTCTGCCATACGCTGTGAGTTCTGCGTCATATGTGAATCGCAGCCTTCGTTTCGTGTTATAGCTAAATGCAGCGAAATAGGATTTCGCAGTTCATACCCGGGAATGCACCCATGAACAATCAAAACGAACACAAGCCGGAGAACGCTACATTCGCCGATACTCTTCTCAAAGAGCTTGGACCAGATTTCCGTTGGGAACTCGCCTTTGCGGAACTAACTGAAGACATGGTCGAAAGACTCCGAGCGTATGGGAGTCTGGAGTCGCTTCCAGCGGGCGTAATGCTGTATACCCATGGTGACCGCGGGATTGATATGTTCGTTGTTATTGAAGGCGAAGTCGACATTTTTCTCCCTTCGGCCGACAGCAGCCTAAAGGTCTATGCTCGCCATCGCAGACATAATTTCACAGGAGAATTCAACCTCCTGACCTCTCAGGGGGCAGTGGTCGAAGCACGAACTGTGGTTCCGAGCACTTTGTTGCGCATATCACGCACACAGCTTCAGCGGTTGATGCGCGCCGAAGGAGACATCGCAAATGTGATCGTCGCAGCATTTATCTGGCGTCGGATTGGCATCGTCAAGGCAGCATCAAGCGGAGTGATTCTGGAAGGCAAACCCGGTGACGACCGGATGATGCATCTTCAGCGTTTCTTCGTCCGCAACAACTATCCGCACAGAATCGTAAACATATCTCCAGAAGACGCTGATAAAAATGCCGGACGGTTGCCGGCAGTCGTACTCTCTGATGGGCGGGTCTTGGCACGCCCGTCCATCCCCGACTTAGC
>Ga0207693_10005294_pt1 | contig 10787 bp, 8 predicted proteins | sample LARL81metaG_FD_184347 | JGI IMG/M metagenome (GOLD analysis project Ga0207693, IMG submission 184347) | Corn, switchgrass and miscanthus rhizosphere microbial communities from Kellogg Biological Station, Michigan, USA - LAR L8-1 metaG... | ecosystem: Host-associated > Plants > Roots >... | reverse complement strand
GATCGTCCTGGAAGGCGACCAACCTCTCGGCGACGCAGCGCACAAGTATTACGACGGCCTGGTCGACAGACTCGAAGCCGACAAGAAGCACGTCGAACACATCCAGGACTTCTGGGGCGACCCACTGACGGCCTCGGGTGCGCAGAGCGCTGATGGCAAGGCCGCCTATGTTCAGGCCTACCTGGCAGGCAACCAGGGCGAAACCCTGGCCAACGAGTCCGTGGAAGCGGTGCGCGACATCGTGGCCAACACTCCGCCGCCACCGGGAATCAAGACCTATGTCACCGGCCCTGCCCCACTCACCAGCGATCAGCACCACGCCGGCGACAAGAGCATCAAGCTGATCACGGGCATCACCATCTGCGTGATCTTTGTGATGCTGCTGTTCGTCTACCGATCAATTGTCACGGTGCTGCTCGTGTTGCTGATGATGTTCATCGAGCTGGCGGCGGCCCGGGGAATCGTTGCGGCACTTGGCTATTACGACCTGATCGGGCTGTCGACGTTCGCCGTCAACCTACTCACGACACTGGCGATAGCGGCGGGAACGGACTATGCGATCTTCCTCGTCGGCCGCTACCACGAGGCGCGCGAGAACGGCGAGGACCGCGAAACCGCCTTCTATACGATGTATCACGGCACCGCCCACGTCATTCTGGGGTCGGGCCTGACCATCGCGGGTGCGACATTCTGCCTGCACTTCACGCGGCTGCCCTACTTCTCAACGCTGGGCATTCCGTTGGCGATCGGCATGCTCGTCGCTGTCGCGGCGGCACTGACCATGGCGCCCGCCATGCTGACCATTTGCAGCCGGTTCGGCCTGTTCGATCCCAAGCGGGCGATGAAGACTCGCGGTTGGCGCCGCATCGGTGCCGCCGTGGTGCGCTGGCCGGGTCCGATCCTCGCCGCGTCGGTGGCTCTCGCGCTCGTCGGTTTGCTGGCGCTTCCGTCATACAAGCCGAGCTACAACGACCGCAACTACCTGCCCAAAGACATCCCGGCCAATCAGGGCTACGCCGCGGCCGACCGGCACTTCCCGCAGGCCCGGATGAACCCGGAAATGCTGTTGGTCGAGACCGACCATGATCTGCGCAACTCAGCGGACATGCTGGTGATCGACCGGATCGCCAAAGGCATCTTCCACATTCCCGGCATCGGCAGAGTGCAGTCCATCACCAGGCCGCAGGGCACTCCGATCGAGCACACCTCGATCCCGTTCCTGATCAGCATGCAGGGCACCAGCCAGCAGATGAACCAGGACTACATGGACAAAGTCATGGCCAACATGCTGACGCAGGCCAACGACATGCAGACGTCCATCAACACGATGGAGAGAATGCAGTCCATCACTGTGCAGATGGCGGCCACCACGCACGGCATGGTCGAAAAGATGCATGGCATGACTGTCGATATCCAGCAACTGAGAGATCACATCGCGGATTTCGACGACTTCTTCCGTCCGCTGCGGAATATCTTCTACTGGGAACCGCACTGCTTCGACATACCGATTTGCTGGTCGTTCAGATCGATCTTCGATACCCTCGACGGCATCGACACGATGACCGACGACATCCAGAGTCTCATGCCGCTCATGGATCGCCTGGACTCGCTCATGCCGCAGATGGTCGCGCTAATGCCTTCGATGATCGAGACGATGAAGAGTATGCAGCACATCACGCTGACGATGTACCAGAGCCAGAAGAGTCAACAGGACCAGATGAAGGCCATGCAGGAGAACCAGGGTGCGATGGGCCAGGCCTTCGATGCGTCGAAGAATGACGATTCGTTCTATCTGCCACCGGAAGTCTTCGACAACGCGGACTTCAAGCGCGGCATGAAGATGTTCGTATCGCCGGACGGTAAGGCGGTTCGGTTCATCATCTCCCACGAAGGTGATCCCGCGACCGCTGAAGGCATCAAGCTGATCCCGCAGATAAAGAACGCGGCGTTCGAGGCCATCAAGGGCACTCCGCTGGAGGGCTCGCGGATCTATATGGCGGGCACCGCGTCCACCTACAAGGACATGCAGGAGGGTTCGAACTGGGACCTCCTGATCGCCGGTATAGCCTCGCTCTGCTTGATTTTCATCATCATGCTTGTGCTCACTCGAGCCGTGATCGCTTCGGCGGTCATCGTCGGGACGGTGTTGTTGTCCCTCGGCACGTCGTTCGGCTTATCCGTGCTGATCTGGCAGCACATCCTGGGCATCCAGCTGCACTGGATGATCATTGCGATGTCGGTGATCATCCTGCTCGCGGTGGGATCCGACTACAACCTGTTATTGGTATCCAGGTTCAAAGAGGAGATACACGCTGGAGTAAAGACCGGCATCATCAGGTCCATGGCCGGCACCGGCGCGGTGGTGACGTCTGCCGGCTTGGTGTTCGCGTTCACCATGATGTCGATGGTGGTCAGCGACCTCGTCGTCGTCGGTCAGGTGGGCTCGACGATCGGTCTCGGCTTGTTGTTCGATACATTGGTGATCCGGTCGTTCATGACGCCATCGATCGCGGCAATGATGGGACGGTGGTTCTGGTGGCCCCAGAAAGTGCGAACCCGGCCCAAGCCGGTGCCATGGCCGACGCCGCCGCGGCACCCGGCCGAAACTCCGGTCAGCGTAGGGGCTGGCGGTCCAGCTTATGAAAACCCAACGGGTCCAATTAGATAGGGGTGTCATGACGGGAATACGATTGGCTTCGATCGCTGCCGCAGCGATCGCGCCTGCCCTGCTGTTTGCCGCTCCGGCACACGCCGACCCGGACACGGATTTCGCCAGAGAACTCCACACGTATGGCATCTACGGCGGGAAGGACTACAACGCGTGGATTGGCAAGATCACCTGTAAGCGGTTGTCCAACGGGGTCGACCAGGATGCCGGCAAGTCGGCGAACTTCGTGTTCCAACAACTGCAAAGAGGCAGCACCACGGCGCAGGCGTGGCAGTTCCTCGGTGCAGCGCTACGTACCTACTGTCCCGATAAGTTGCCGGTCCTCGAAGCCGCCGCGCAGCAGTAAGGAGTTTCAGATGTGGATCAAAGCGAGTGTCGCGGCGGCTGTTGTGAGCGTGGCGGCGATGGCCCTTCCCGCGGTCGCGTCAGCCGACGCCACCGACGACTACCCGATTCCGAACCGGATACTCAAGACATCCTGCACAGCGGAGCAGATCATGGCCGCCGCACGGGACGTCGAGCCGGTGTACTACGAGCGGTACATGATCGACTACAACAACAAGTCACCCGACGTGCACCAGGCTGTTCAGGATCGGATCCACTGGTTCTTCTCGATGGATTACGCCGGGCGCCGGCAATATTCGGAGGACACGGCGACCAACGCCTTCTACGAACAGCTGGCGTGGAACTGGCCGAACTGGGCAAAGCTGTTCTTCAACAACAAGGGCGTCGCCGCGCACACCACTGATGTCTGCATGCAGTACCAGCCCGACGACATGTCGGTCTGGAATTGGTGACGTCGCGCCTCGCCGCACGCTGAACGACCGCGGCCCGCAAGGTGGCCGACATCGCTTGTAGCACAAGGATTCTCGCTGCCCGGATCGTTAGCGAGCTGCACCCCGACGAGGTCTACGGTGTCGACATGTCCGGCAGCATGCTTGCCCAGGCCAGGATGCGCTCGTCGCAAGTGCCGTTCGAGGGCGCCGGCATTGACGTCAGCGATCAACACCGCGTCCACCGCCCGGCGTGGGTGCGGTTGCTTTCGGATTTGATCACCGTCGGCATCGAGCCGTAGCTGCTCAGGGCAGCTGACCGAACAAGGGCCCCAAGTCGTCGGACTGCACCGGATCCGGTGGAGGTGGCGCGTCTGCAGCGTCCGAGGGCACCGACGCCGCTGCTGGTGGCGCAGCGATCGGCGCAGGCGGCGCCGCGAGCGGTGCGGCGGGCGGCGGAGCAATCGGAGCGATGGCCGCCGGGGCAGGCTCGGCAGGGACCGCAAGCGGAGCCTCAGGTTGTGGCCCAGGCGGTAGCCCAAGCGGTTGTGGCCCGGGCGGTGGCCCAAGCGGTTGTGGCCCGGGCGGTGGCCCAAGCGGTTGTGGCCCGGGCGGTGGCCCAAGCGGTTCGGGCTCAGGGAATAATCCAAGCGGGGCCACAGGTTGCGGAGCGGCTGGCACCGCAAGCGGAGCCGCCGGTTGCGGGCCGGGCCCCATCCCAAGGGGGGCAACATATTGCGGACCGGGCGAGACCCCGTGCAGAGACCCGGGTAGCGGGATATCCGGCACGGCGGCGGAAACGGTCGCGGGCGGCGAAGCAGAAGCAGAGTGCTGAGGAACGGCGATGGTTTCCGGCCGTGCCGGTGGCGCGGCCAGCGGATGGGCCCCTGCGGCGGGTGCCGCCGATATCGGCGTGAGGACCGGGTAGGGACTGGCCGAGGTGAAGGGCGCGCGCTCCGCCGCCGGCTCTCCAGCCTGCGTAGACGTGTTTTCGACATTGAGCGCCGAGCTCGCGGTGAGCGACAGCGCCGCCCCGAAAACCGCCGCAGCGGCGGCCGAGATGGTCAACTTCCTCGCATGCGAAACCAGCCAGGGTCGGTCGCTTCGCGGTTCGTCACTGCGTGGTGTCTCAGCAGCCGGTGAATCCGTATCGACGGGCCCAACCGTCGCCATGGCAATCGTCTCGGCGACTGGAATGATCGTTTTCTTCGGACGTGACATCCGCCATGGCCGCTCGCGCGGCTCGGTCGACGGTGCGTCACCGGCATCCAGCCGGCCGACCGTCGCCAGCGCCGCCCCGCGCGCAAGCGCCAGCTGGGTGTCTCCCGAATCGGAGACGGGTATCGGCAGAGCGTCGGCGATCGGTTGGGTGACTTCATCCAGATCAGCGAGTGCGCCGACAAGGTACAAGCTTTCCGGCAACCAGCCGTCTCGGCGGAAGACGGTCCGCAGCCAGTCAATGAGGTCCTCGGCGGTCTCCCAGGTATCCGTGACGGCGGTGCGCACGGCTCCGGCCCCGGTAGCGACGATCATGACGGTCGCGGCGACGGGCTCGAGGATGCACAGAGCGGTCGTGGTGTGATCGTGCCCGACCTCGATCCCCCACGCCTGGGTGGCCTTACCCAACGAGATAGCGTGAACGTCGTCGAAACCCAAGTCTGCCAATGATTTCAGCAGGGCCTTGGCGTCCCCTTCGATGTCCTCGGTCCACGTCACCCGGACCGAACCCACCCTGTGACCGCTTGCCGTCGCGATCGCCTGCGCGCCCCGGGCGGCCGCTGCGTGTTGGGATGTATTCCGTGCCTGGGCGCCGGCCTGGACGTCGAAGGCATCGTAATCGAGGGTAGTGGCGTCGGGACCTACTCCGTCGAGCAGTACCCACCCGACGCTGGTGGACGTCATCGATAGTCCCAGCACCGTCTCCACCGTTGGCCCCACTCTCGTCGCAAACCGACGTCACTGCCGCGGGTCAAGCGCTCACCCGGTGCGAGCATAGTTTGCTCACCGTTGCACGTCATCTGGTATGGAGAAAGACGTGCAACATCGATGTTGTGGCGTATATCGGCAGGCCGACCAGCGATGTTACCGCGCGCCGCGCCGCGCAATATAGAAGGTCATGACCGGAAACCCTGGCGAAGGCGCCGCCGCCGCACGCGTTGCTTGTTTCGTGCGACGGTGTTAACCGTCCCGGCATGATGTGTATGACGTTCATTCACTGTTCCCTGATGCCGGCGTCCACTATGGTGTGGTCGGCGCGACTCGCCGCCATTCCACCTGCGCCGTTGACGAAAGTCGCTGCCGCCCTTCTGCATAGGAGCCCTAGGCCGTGGACATGAGACTCGAGGTCGTGGTGCTGCCGGTTTCCGACGTGGACCGCGCCAAGGAGTTCTACGTGCGGTTGGGCTGGCGGCTGGATGCCGACTTCTCCGCCGGCGATGACTTCCGGGTAGTGCAGGTGACCCCGCCCGGCTCGTCGTGTTCGGTCATCTTCGGCACCGGAATTACCACGGCAGCAGCGGGTTCGGCCGAAGGCTTATACCTGGTCGTCGACGATATCGAGGCGGCGCGCGCCGAACTCGTAGATTATGGCGCGCAGGTCAGCGACGTTTTCCACGACGCAGGAGGCGTGTTCCACCACGCCGGGACCGCGGCACGCGTGCCTGGCCCTGACCCGGAGCGCGGCAGCTATGCGTCGTTCGCGTCGTTCAGTGATCCGGATGGCAACGGCTGGATGCTTCAGGAAGTCACCACCCGCCTTCCCGGCCGTTGACGGGGACCCACTCGAACGGTACGGCTTGCGATCGGTAGATCATCCGGGTCAGCGTCGGGCGATCGACACCCTCGACCGTCGGAACCTTGACCTCGGGTTCGCCTGCGACCGCGTAATCCTCGTAAGGCGTGAGGTATTCCCACACCACCTGTCCCGAGGGGGTGACCTGGAAGATCCTGCCGTGCATTCCTTCCGTGATGAGCGTGTTCCCGTTGGGCAAGCGCTGCGCATTGCTGACAAACGAGCTGAAAAAGGTCCACGGCGGCCGGCCCGAGTCCTCTGCGGTGTACTGCCACACAATGTGCTTGGTGACCGGGTCGATCTCCAGCACGCGTGAACCCGCGTAAATGCCAAGGGGTGCAGGCGGATAACCCGCACCGCCTTGGTTGTCGAACACGAGCAGGTTCCCTGCGCCGGGAAGCCTCTCGGCGATGAAGTGCGGGTTATGTTGACCGGAGATCTGGTCGAGCGGACGCGGCAAACCATGGCTGTTGATCCGCTGATGCTCAGCGCCCGGATCCGCTTCGAAGTAGGGACCAAGGCGCCACACGATGTTTCCGGAGGATCGGTCGATCAGGGCGATGGTGTTCGCCTTGCGCGAGCTGATCAGGATGTTGTCGGGGTGGAAAACCGTGCCGGGATCGTCGCGATGCCAATGGTTGGGCCCGAGCGTCTTGGCGCTGTTGATTTCCAGGTAGCCCCAGATGTTGTCCGGTTGACGCGCGACGCTTCGGCGCAGGTACTCGAACCCGTCAGGGGTGAAGCCGAATTCGTCGAGGTGGTCACCGGCCTTCCATTCCCAGACGATTCGCCCGTCGGGTGCCACCTGGTAGATTCCGTGGTCCCCGACGATGTGTGGGCCGAGCGCCGGAACTTCGCGCGGGATCGCCACCAGAAAGAGCCGGTTGCCGTTCTCGAGCAGTTCCCAGTCGTGGTTCTGGCGGGCGGCACCGCCGGGCGCCTCGGTGCCCCACTCCCAGAGCTTCTCCCCCGTCCACGACAGCTGGCCGACGGTGCGGTTGCCGTAGATGCCGCCGGGCGATTCGTCCAACTGGGTCAGCTGAACGCCGATATCGCCGATGCGTCCGGCATTGAGAGCGGGGTCGATGATCCGGGCAGGAACACCGGCATACGGCCACTGTTTGCGTACCACACCTTTGAGGTCGATCAGCCGGGTGACGCCGTCGGCGCCCGTATAGAGAACGTAACTGTCGTACGCGAGCTTGGGGTCGTGGTAGGTCACGCCGCTGAACTGAACGAAAGCCATGGCGAGTAGTCGTACCACCGGGAACAGCCGCGTTCGAGAGTTGTATTCGCGATGATCAATCGGAGATGCGCCGTCGCGTGTGCTATGTCCCAGCCGGCCTTCTCCGCGAGACGCTTCCCGAAGAGGATAATGGTGGCTTCGGGGCTTCCATCGCACCGGCCACAGAAAATGCATCACCCCACCGCCGGGCAACGCAAAATTGATCATGAAAGACGCGACTTGATCATGAAGGAATGGAATTGCCCGCGCACGCCGGACTCACGCTGCGGTCCTGACGGCCGGACCCGCCACCGCGAAGGGGACGGGCTCAAACCGCTTGCTAGCTGCGCCGCGACCGCTCTTGCGCACGAGGCGCGGCAACGGCGGATCGGCTCTTATTGACGCTGGTGCAGAAGTGCTTTGTCGCCGTTTGTCGGTGCGCAAATTCATCGCAACGATCGGGATGGCTATTGACGTAAGCTGTGCGAGAATGCCTATCGATAAACCTACCGCCCCAGATCGCTTGCTGGTGGGAGGAGACCACAATTACGACGCATCTGCGCCTCGCAGCGGGTATCTGCGTGCTCACATCAGGCCTCCTCATCGGCAGCGCCGGCGGAGCGATCGCCGCGGCCGATGACGAATCCACGGGTTCGGGTTCGACCACCACCCAGAGTCAGGCGACGGAGGATCCGGGCCAAAGCGTGAGTCCGGCAACCGCGCCGACCGCCACCGCCGCCGTGACAGCCACCGTGACTGCCACCCCGCCGACGTCCACACGACCAACTCTTCGAGACATCATCCGCAAGCTTCAGTTGCTCGGGAAACCACGCCAGCGCACAGTCGTCGTGGAGACGACGACAGATCCGGTAACTACGGGCACCGAGACCGCCAAGCACGACGCTGATGTCGCCGCGGTCACCAGCGACACCGCCGCATCGGACTCGAATACTGTCGCCAGCGATTCGAACGTGACCACGCCGGCCACCAACGTCGCCGCGTCGGATTCGGACGTCCCCGCGCCGCCTGTCAACCCGGCTCCGCCACCCGTGGTGACAGTGGTCGCGCCGGTGACGGATGCGGTCGCAAAGGTTGCGGCCGTCGCCTTGTCGATTCCTGGCGTGGTCATGTCGCTTCCCGCATCCACGACGCCGGTCGCCGATGTCATCGCGTTGGTGCAGGAGATGCTCACCTCGGTCAACAACGTGGTCGTCGCCCTGGCGCAAGTGCCGTCTGATCTTTACTCGCTGTTCGGCGTTGCAGCGGCGAACGCGACGGTGATGTACGCCGGCGGTGACGGTGCTGCCGGCGTGGCCGCTGCAGCCGGCTCGGCCCTGCCACCGGCAATGTCGCCGCCGGTGCCGGTGCAGGTCCCGCCCATTTCGGGTATTGAGGGCCTACCCGGTTTCGGCAATGTCACCGCGCCCGTGGTGCTCGGAGGAATCGCGGCCACCGGCTTGAGCCAAGATTTGTCGCTTTCCGGGACGGCACCGATGGTGACCGAAGGCGCCGGCCCGGCATCTGCGCTGTCGTTCCTCGAGCACACTGTCAGGGCAGTCCTGGCACCGGCGTCACTGTCGGCGCTTGCCGCAATCGCTCTGCCGGGCATCGGCGGCCTTCTGATAGTTTGCGCAGCCGGGATGCGGGTCGGATACCGCCAGGCCAAGGCGGTATTGGCAGTGCGATCTACGGGGATCGCGCGCTTCATCCGCCAAGGGCCGTTGGGTGTCGTCCGTTCGGGTTCGTTGGTTGCCCTGCATCCGCGCGCTCTGCGCGTCGCTCGTCCCGAGGCGTCACGGGCGGCTCCTCTTCTCGAACAGGTCGCCTAGCACCCACAGCTATATCCCGGCCATGACGCGGGAGATCTCACGTCAGGCGTTCGTTCGCGGCGCCCTCGGCGCCGTTGCCGCCGGTGCACTGCTGGGGTCGTGCCGACCTACCCCGGAGGTCGCGCCTCCGGCTGCAGACTCGCTGACGTCGTCCATGGTGTCCGGTCTGCGGGACTGGGCGGCCCTCGATGACGCGATCGAAGGCCGAGTCGTCCTGCCGTCCAGCGCTGACTACACCGCGGCCAAAAACCTTTTCAACTCGCGATTCGACGACTCGACACCGGCGGCGGTCGTCGTGGTGCAGTCGATTGACGACGTGCAGAGGGCGGTCGAGTTCGCCGCGAGAAACGGCATCAAGGTAGCCGCCCGCAGTGGCGGGCACTCCTACATCGGTGCTTCGGCGGCCAACAGTGCAATGATCATCGATTTGCGACAGCTGCCCGGCGGGATCAGCTACGACGAAGACCGCGGGCTTGCAACGATTTCGGCTGCAACCCAACTGGATTCGGTGCAAACGTCACTAGCGGCGCATGACCGGTCGATCCCCAGCGGTAGCTGCCCGACCGTCGGCATTGCCGGTTTGGCGTTGGGTGGCGGCCTCGGGTGCGACGCCAGGCGCTCGGGGTTGACGTGTGACGCGCTGGTGTCGGCTTCCGTCGTGCTGCCCAGCGGCGAAGCGATCACTGCGTCGGCTGACGACCATGCCGATCTGTTCTGGGCGTTGCGGGGAGGCGGTGGTGGCAATTTCGGCGTTGTCACGTCATTCACGTTCCGAACGTTTCCCGCCACCGACAGGGACATCGCCACGTTGGTGTTCCCCGAGGGCGCGACTGCGCAGGCGATCGCCGGCTGGCACGAGTGGCTCCACAACGCCGACCACGCGATTTGGGGCATGGTCAACATCACGGCGGGTTCGGGTTCCGGGGGCTGCACCATCGTCTTGGCGACGCCGGCCCGCGACGGGCCGGGCAGAGCCAGCGACCTCAGCGCCGCAATAGGGGTGCACCCTGTCAGCAATACGAGCCGAACCCTCAACCGCATAGACTTCGTCCACTATTTCGAAGGCGGCGCCCAAGCAACGCAGCCAAGGGCATTCGTGGCGGGCTCCGACATCATCGGGGAGATGACAGCTACCGCCGCGGAATCGATCGTCGCCGCGACGTCGACCTGGCCTCAACCAGCGGGTTCTGCGACCACGGTGATCGAGTCGCTGTCCGGATCGGTGAGCGACGTCGATTCCGGCGACACAGCCTTCCCTTGGCGGCGTCAGGCGGCCAGCGTTCAGTGGTATACCGAGGCGGCTGTGGAGTTAGCCAACGAGTGGCTGGCCAATGCACACGCGGCGGTGCAAGCGTATTCGGTGGGCGGCTACGTCAACTACCTCGAACCGGACACCCCTGCGTCACGCTATTTCGGTGACAATCTCGCGCGACTCGCCGCCGTCCGGCAGAAGTACGACCCAGACGGGTTGATGTATTCGGGTATGTGACATCTCTCGGTC
>Ga0207693_10005293_pt1 | contig 10788 bp, 12 predicted proteins | sample LARL81metaG_FD_184347 | JGI IMG/M metagenome (GOLD analysis project Ga0207693, IMG submission 184347) | Corn, switchgrass and miscanthus rhizosphere microbial communities from Kellogg Biological Station, Michigan, USA - LAR L8-1 metaG... | ecosystem: Host-associated > Plants > Roots >... | reverse complement strand
AAGCATTCAATGTGAGCATACGCAAATTTCTCAAGAAGGTCGGCATCACCTCGCAGCGCGAAATCGAGAAGGCGGTCCGGGCCGCGCTTGCCAATGGCAAGCTCAAAGGGCACGAGGCGCTGCCGGCAAAGGTGGTGCTTACCGTCGGCGCGGTCGGGCTGGCGGTCGAGATAGACGGCGCGATCGAGTTGGAATAAGCGCGCAATTGTCGGGACCTGTGCGGGTGTAATATGTCGGGAATTGTTCGTTCGCTGATCGCGGTAATCGTCCTCGGCATCGCCGCACCTGCAGGCCTCGCGCAGGAACGCCGCGATGCCGATCGCAACAATGCTCATGAGGATGCGCGGCAGCGCGCGGGCGAGCGCCACGATCAGAGCGGCCAGAATGAGAACGCCCATCAGCAGAACGCGCCTGGCGTGCTGGCTTTGTTACCGGGCGACTCGGTCACCGAGCACAGCATCGATCTGCCGTCCGGCAAGCTCGCCTATATCGCGACCGCGGGCACGTTTGCCTTGTTCGACCAGAGCGGCGAACGCTCGGCGCAGATTTTCTACACGGCCTTTGTCGCGAAGTCGTCGAATACCGCGGCCCGGCCGGTGACCTTCGTCTTCAACGGCGGGCCTGGCGCCGCTTCGGCCTTTCTCAATCTCGGCGTGGTCGGGCCGCGCATCGCCCAGTTCGGTCCCGACGACCGTGACGGCTCCAAAGTGCGCTTGATCGACAATCCCGACACCTGGCTGCCGTTCACCGACCTGGTGCTGATCGATCCGGTCGGCACCGGCTGGAGCCGCGCGGCCAAGCCGGACGGCGCCCGAGGCTTTTGGTCCGTTCATAGCGATGCGGAATCCATGGCCAAGGTCATCGCGCTCTACGTCGCCAAGAACGGGCGCGCCAGCTCGCCCAAATTCATCCTCGGCGAAAGCTACGGCGGGTTTCGCGCGGCCAAGGTCGCGCGCGCACTGCAAAGCGAGCAGGGCATCGTCGCCTCCGGCGTCCTCATGCTGTCGCCGACGCTCGAAGGCGCATTTCAATTCGGCGGCGATCGCTTCGCGCTTGGCGCGGCCATGCAATTGCCGTCGCTCGCGGCCGCCGAGCTCGAGCGCAAAGGGGCGTTCAGCAAGGAGGCGCTTGCCGAGGCTGAGCATTTCGCTCTGACCGACTATCTCACGACGCTCGCCGGTCCGCCGCCGCAGGGCGAAGCCGCCAAGAGCTTCTATGCGCGGGTCGCGAAAATGACCGGGCTGCCGATCGAAGCCATCACCCAATCCAACGGCTTCATCCACGACGCTTACGTGAAAAGCTTCGAGGCTGGCAGCCGCAAAATTGTCAGCCATTACGACGCGACATTCGCCGTGGACGATCCCTATCCGACAAGTCCGGTGCCGCGCGGGCCCGACCCGATCCTTGACGCGTTGGTGCGCGCCTACGGCGGCGCATTCGTCGGCTATGCGCGCGACGAACTCGGATTTAAGACCGACATGTCCTACAACCTGCTCGCCGGCGACATCGCCGGAAAATGGGATTGGGAGCAGGGCCATGGTCAGCCCAGCGTCAACGACGATCTGCGCGTGCTCTTGGCGCTGACGCCGTCGTTTCGGCTTTTGATCGCGCACGGCTATAGCGACATGATGACGCCCTATGCCGTGTCACGCTACGTACTCGATCACCTTCCGCCGTTTGAAGGCCGCGCCACGCTGAAGCTCTATCGCGGCGGCCACATGTTTTATCTCGATCCAAATTCGCGTAAAGTTTTCAGCGCCGACGCCCGCGCCGTCTATCAGACGCCGTAACGGCGCGCGGATTGGACTTAATCCGAAGATTTCGTCATCATGCGCCCGCCGAGCGTGGGGTGAGCTCATGAGTTTGCTGCAGGTTCAGGGCGTATCGAAGAGTTTCGGCAGTCTGATCGCCCTGAACAATATTTCGATGACGGTCGAGCCGGGGGAGCTGCGCGCCATCATCGGCCCGAACGGGGCCGGCAAGACAACTTTTTTCAACCTGATCACCGGGTTCTTTCGTCCGACCGCGGGCCGCATCGTCTTTGACGGTCAAGACGTTACCGATCTTCTGCCGGCGCGGCGGGTGTGGTGCGGCATCGCCCGGACGTTTCAGGTGACGGAAGTTTTTCCCGAGCTGACGGTGCGCGAGAATTTGCGCATTGCGGTGGAGGTCGCGTCCGGTCTGCGCCTGCGGGCGTGGCTGTCGCAAATGGACGATGAAAAGATCCGCGCGCGGGTGCGTGAACTCATCGACCTCGGCAGTCTCGCCGCCAAAGCCGATCGCCAGGTCGGCGAATTATCCCATGGCGATCAACGCGCCACCGAGATCATGATGGCGCTGGCGCTCAAGCCGCGCCTGTTGTTGCTCGACGAGCCCACCGCCGGCATGGGCGACCAGGAAACCTACGAAATCACCCAGCTCGTTCGCCGGCTGCATAAGGACAGTAAGCTGACGATCGTGCTGATCGAGCATGACATGCGGGTGGTCTTTCATCTTGCCGACCGCATCATGGTGCTCGACCAAGGCAAGTTCCTCGCCGAAGGCACGCCGGCCGAAATCGCGGCCAACAAGGCGGTGCAAACCGCCTATCTGGGCCAGGCGGCATGAGGGCCGCATCGAGGGCCGCATTGAGGACCGCATGAGCGCTGCGCTCGTCGCCGAGGGGCTCCATACGTTTTACGGCAAGAGCCACATCCTGCACGGCGTCAGCCTGGAAGCGGCCGAGGGCCAGGTGACCGCCTTGTTGGGGCGCAACGGCGCCGGCAAGACCACGACCTTGCGCAGTCTGATGGGTCTCACCCCGCCACGCGACGGCCGGGTCGCGATATTTGGAAGGGAAACCACCGGCTGGCCGCCCTTTCGGGTTGCTGCGCTCGGCGTCGGCTACGTTCCCGAAGGCCGCCGGATTTTTCCAAATCTCACGGTTGACGAAAATCTGTTGGTGCCGCTCGAGCGGGCCGGGCCATGGACCGCCGATACGGTTTACCGCTTGTTCCCGCGCCTGCAGGAGCGCCGGGCCAGCCGCGGGCGGCAGCTTTCCGGCGGCGAGCAGGAGATGCTGTCGATCGCGCGGGCGCTTTTGCTCAATCCCAAGCTCCTCATTCTCGATGAGCCGTCGCAGGGATTGGCGCCGCTCATCGTTCGCGAAGTCTTCCGTATCGTCGCGCAAATGCGCTCAGAAGGCATCACCGTGCTGTTGGTCGAGCAAAATGTGCGCATGAGCCTCGAAATCGCCGACCATGCTTACGTGCTCGACGATGGCCACGTCGTCTATTCGGGACCTGCGCGTGAGCTGGCAGCCGATGAGGCGCGGGTCCAGTCGCTTGCCGGCGCCAGCGCCGAGGAATGGAAACAGCCGAGCTGAAGCGGCAAATGCTTATCGGCTTGAGTTCAGTTCGAGTTCAGCTCGAGTTCTTGGGATCGAGCCCATACTTGGCGCACATTTCGTTGACGATCGCGACATCTTTGCCGCCGGCGATCAAGCCTATGACCGCCGAGGATACGTGCCCGCCGCTCAAATGCGCTTCGATGATATAGGCCTGGCGGCCGTTATAAGCGGCGTAAGGACTCTGCGCGTCCACCATGGCGCAATAATTGACCGATTCCTCGTTGACCACGGTGGGGAATTTTGCCCATCGATATTTCGCCGCGCCGGCATTGCGCAGCGACGGCGCGACGGCATCGATAATCACTTTCTTTTCCTGGGGCGTGAGATCGCGCTGGGCGACACTGGTCGGCACGACCGGCGCGCCGTTCGCACCTTCGCCGCTTTGCGTGACGGTCGTGCCGGTGGCGCAGCCGGAAAGCGCGACGCCAGCCGCCAATGCGGCGATTACGCTGAACACCGAAACTTTCAAGGCGCGCTTGCTCAGGGCGTGTGAGGTTCGGATGCGACTGCCGAATTCGCCGCACGATTCGTCACGCGAACAGCGCCGATAGTGACGTGGGGCGGCGACGCCGATCCGGCCGCTGGCGCGCTGTCCGGATGAAGCAAGCCGGCAGAGATCATGGCGCGGCCGTCGCGGGTCGGGTTGTTCATCTCTTTCACGTTTTCGCTGACGAGCTCCTCGGCCGCTTCCGGATGCCCCGTATTGATCTTGCGCATATTGGTGACGAAGACTTTCGGATAAATCCAGGTTGAAGCCGGTGCCTTAAGACCCATGAATTTCGCGATATCGGCGACGAAGGCGTTACAGTTGTACATCTCCACGCTCCAGGTCGTCGATTTGGCCTGCAGCTGGCGGATGTAAGCGACGGTTCTGTCGTACTGCTCTTTGCTCACCAGAACGCGGTAACGCGAGGTGATGTATTTGTCCTCGAGGTCGCCGTCGGTCCAGCCGGTATCCGAGGGGACCGGAACATAATGGCCCATGACCCACATTGATGGGTCATCGCCCTTCGGCGAAAGCCCAGCAACGTTGTTTTTGCTCGGCGCCTCACCGACACGGCCAAAGACCACAAAGGTGTGACCATAGTCCCAAGCCTGCCGCGAGCGGAATTCAAAGTAATACTGGCCCGCTCCGCTGGTGACGACCGGGGTCTTGTTGCCCGCAGCGTGCGCGATCTGTGGCTGCGGATTGGTTTGCGCGCTTGCAGTACCGAGACCGAGGCCCAGACCGAGCCCCATGGCCACGATCACTATCCCCAGGCTTGCCAGCCCCGCCCAGCCGCCAATATCACTCAGCTTTTGCCGCATATGCCCCTCCGCATGCCCAAACAAGCCCATCAACAACGCGAAACCGGCCAGATAGAGCCGACCTCGCCGCGATTTCGGTCTGCCTTAATTGCTTTAGCACCCCGAATTTACCAACTATTGATTCCCCTCCAGTGGCAAATGTTCGGCAGCTTTTTCGGATTTTCTTTCGTGCGGCATATTTGCAACGCTCGCGAGGCCCAAGCTCAGACTGGACCGTACGCCGCGAGTGCTCAAGATTCGCGTTGTTTGGAGGTCACTTCTCGACAGCGGGTTGGCGATCGCCGCTCAATTCGGTCGATTATGAGCGCGCGCCGTGGCTCTTAATGAAGTCCTAACAAGGGTTAAGTCGGGAACTCGAACCCCAATGCAATCTGATCGTGACTGTGTCTTTTCAGCACTAGAGGACGGGGGTGGCCGTCTGTATGGTTAAGTCGTCATGACAAGGGGGAGTACTTTCATGAAGAAAATAGCTCTAGCAACAGCCGCGGTGTTGGCTCTCCTGAGCATCGCCGGCTGCGCTCAATACGTCGGAAAGGGCAAAGCCCCTCCGCCGGTCGTCACTAAGGGGTAAATGCTGTACAGCATTGTATGGGGGAAGGGCCGGCCTTGTGCCGGCCCCTTTCTTTTGCGAACCCGCTATTCGCGTTCTGACTATTCCGCCGCGCGTTTGCGCGCGAGCGCCGCAGCCGCCTGATCGTAGGCTTCCTCGCGCGCCAATTGCTCCTTTAGTCCGACCAGCGCGTAATAATCCTCGAGCGGCAGCAAGTGGTCGAACGTGGCCGTCAGCGAGTTCTCGCGCTTGAGAATCCGCAGCACATTGCGCACCGCATGCGCGGCGGCAAACAACGCGAGCGAAGGAAAGGTCGCCGCGACCACGCCGGCGGCTTGGAGCTCTTCCAGGCTTCTGCGTTTCGCCCCCGCCGCTTGCGACAACGTCGCCATGTGCGGGCAATCGACCTCGCGGATCACGCGCTTGATATCCTCGATCGCGTCCACGCCCTGCGGCTTGGCGAGATCGGCGCCGGCGGCGACGAAAAGCTGGCAACGTTCGATCGCCGCATCGAGGCCGTCGACGCCGGCGGCATCGGTACGCGCGGCGATGAAAAAATCGGGATCGCGGCGGGCATCGAGCGCCGCTTTGATCTTGGCCAGCATCTGCTCGGCCGGGATTACCTGCTTGCCAGGCAGGTAGCCGCAGCGATTCGGAAAGACCTGATCGCTGAAGAACATTCCCGCCACGCCCGCGGCCTCGAAAGCGCGGATCATCTGGCGCACATTGTTAACGCCGCCGAAGCCGGTATCGGCATCGACAAAAACCGGAATCTCGACGGCACCGCACATACGCGCGTAATGATCCGCATAGTCGCGCATGTTCGACTGGCCCATGTCGGCTTGCGCCATCATCGAGCCGATCGCGGCATAGCCGCCGGCGCACAGCGCCTCGAACCCTTCGGCTTCCATGATGCCCGCCGACAATCCGTCATAGGCGCCCGGCATCAGTATGAGCCGCTTGCCGCTCATCAGCGCTCTGAATTTTTTGCGTACGTTCATTCGCGCACTCCTTATTCAGCGCCGCTTAGCGGCTATCTCGCGCCGACTGCAGCCAAGGCTGCGCCACTCGCGCGCGCGCTTCCCAGCTTGCGATCTCATCGATGTGTTTGAGGGTGAGCCCGATATCGTCGAGGCCTTCGATAAGCCGCGTGCGATCGGCGGCGGGAATTTCAAAAGCGATATCCGGGCCGCCGGGACCGCTGATCCGCTGCGTCACCAGATCGACCGTGAACGGCACCGTGCCATCGACCGCGACAACACGGGCGACGAATTGATCGCCAAGCGCGGAGCCGAGCACGACCGGCAGCAAGCCGTTTTGCAGGCAGTTTTCGCGATAGATATCGGCAAAGCTTTTGGCGGCGATAACGCGAATGCCGTTGGCCAGCATGCTCCAGACCGCGGATTCACGGGACGAGCCGGCGCCAAAGTTTTCGCCAGTAACCAGAATGCCCGCCGCGCGGAACTGCGGTTTGTTGAGGACAAAGTCCGGATCTTCGCTGCCGTCTTCGCGACGCCGCGCGCGATGAAACAGCATGGCGCGATAATCTTCTTTTAGGCCGCGCGAGTGCAGGATCGGCGCGATCTGATCGGTGTTGATGTCGTCCTTGATCAAGGGCGCGGCAATGCCGGTGTGGCGAGTAAAGGGCTGCATCACGCCGCTCCCGGCGCGAGCTGGCGCGCGTCGGCAATCCGGCCGGCGATTGCGCTCGCCGCGGCCGTTGCCGGACTCGCCAGATGTGTTCGCACTTTCGGCCCCTGGCGGTTTTCGAAATTGCGATTGGTGGTCGACACGCAGCGCTCGCCGGGTTCTCCCCGATCGCCATTGCCGCCGGCGCACATCGAGCAGCCGGATTCGCCCCATAAAAATCCGGCCTCGCGAAACACGCGATCGAGGCCAGCGGCCTCGGCTTCGCGTTTGACGCTCGACGAACCCGGTACGACCATGGCGACGACGCCTTCGGCGACATGCCGCCCGCGTACGACGGCGGCCGCAACATGCAAGTCCGGCAAGCGGCTATTGGTGCAGGAGCCGATAAAGACACGGTCGATCGGCAATCCAAGAAGCGGCGTCCCCGGCGCCAGATCCATATAGCCAAAGGCGCTCGCCGCGGCGGCACGGCGGCCGGGATCGAGGGCGGCCGGATTCGGCACATGGCCGGAAATTCCGACCACCTGGCTCGGATCGGTGCCCCAGGTGATTTGCGGCTCGAGCGTCGTGCAATCGAGCATCACTTCACGATCAAAGCCGGTACCCTCATCGCTCGCGAGCGTGCGCCAGTGCCGCAATGCGCGATCCCATTCCGCGCCCTGCGGCACAAATGGCCGGCGCGCCAGCCATTCGAACGTGACGTCATCGGGCGCGACAAATCCCGAACGGCCGCCCATTTCGATGTTGAGATTGCACAAGGTCATGCGTTGCTCGATCGGCATGGCGCGGACCGCCGCGCCGGCATATTCGACGACATAGCCGCGCGCGCCGGCGACACCGATCTCGGCGATGATGCGCAAGGCCACGTCTTTGGCGCCAACCCCGGCGGCGAGCCGGCCGTCGAGCTGCACACGCATATTTTTGGGCCGCTTGAGCGCCATCACTTGGGTGACCAGAATGTGCGCAAGTTCGCTGGTGCCGCAACCGAACGCGAGCGCCCCGACGCCGCCGACCGTGCTGGCGTGACTGTCCGGCACCGCATGCGTGGCGCCGGGCAGCACGATGCCGAGCTCGGGCGCGACGACGTGGGAGATGCCCTGCTCCGGATCGTCGATATCAAACAGCCGGATGCGATTGGTGCGGCAGCCCTCACGCATCGCTTTGATGAAAGCGGATCCCGACGGGTTGGTCTCGTCGTCGCGGCCGGGTCTGGTCGCCACTGTATGATCCTGCACCGCAAAGGTCAGGTCGGCGCGGCGCACCGGCCGACCTTGGTTGAGTAGCTGCGCGAAGGCGTGATGGGCATGCAGCTCATGCAGCACATGGCGGTCGATGTAGATGAGATCGCGGCCATCGGCGCGCTGCGCGACGCGATGAAAGTTCCAAATTTTGTCGAATAAAGTTTGCTGCATGATTGTGGTGTTCACGCCGGGCGGCACATTTTGGTGGCGCGGACGTTGTTAAGCAAGGCAGTTCGATAGGTGACTTCATGCCTGGCATTGTCGGTATTGATCATCTCGTTCTCAGCGTCGGCGATTTCGCCCGGTCAAAAGCTTTCTATAACAAGCTGCTGACCTTTCTCGGCTTCAGGCTCAAGCACGAATACGACGATATGGCCGGGTGGAGCAACGGCAAGACGCTGTTCTGGATTGCCGCGGCCGATGCCGAGGGTCGGAAACACAAATATCGCAAGGGCGATATCGGCTTTCACCACTACGCCTTCGAAATGGCAAGCCGCAAAGATATCGACGTGCTTGGCGCATTTCTCGAAAAGAATGACGTGAATATCGTCGACCCGCCCGGCGAATATTACGGGCGTGAATACTACGCCGTTTATTTTACCGATCCCGACGGCATGAAGCTCGAAGCCATGATCTGGGCGCCGGCCAAGCGGCAAAGCGCCAAGAGGCGCAAGCCGGCAACGCGGAGGAAGAGCAAGAAAAAATCGAAATCCTGATTTCGCGACACGCGGCGCGTCGAAACGGGCCCTCGCAACCGTTTCAAAAGCGTCCGCGCCCGCGTACAAGGTACTCTCTCGGAACCGGATTTCGCCGCCGGGCGTGAACGCTCGCAGGCAATCGCAAATTGAACAGCATGAGTAAGCCGGACGGACTTTCAGCAGTGCGGGCAGAGATCGCGCGCGCCTGCCGCGACGCCGGGCGCGATCCGGCCGGCGTCACCTTGGTCGCGGTGTCGAAGACATTCGCGGCCGAGGCAATCGAGCCGGTTATCGCCGCTGGCCAGCGCGTATTCGGCGAAAATCGCGTGCAGGAGGCCAAGACGAAATGGCCGCCGCTATTCTCGCGTCACCCGGGCCTCGAACTGCATCTGGTCGGCGCGTTGCAGTCAAACAAGGCAAAGGAGGCCGTACAATTTTTCGACGCCATCCATTCCGTCGACCGCGCAAGTCTCGCCGAGGCGCTCGGCAAAGAGGTTGTCAAACAAAGCCGCCGCCCGCTGCTGTTTGTCGAGATCAATACCGGCGCCGAGCCGCAGAAAGCGGGCGTCCTGCCGCACGAGGCCGACGCCTTCCTCGCAGCCTGCCGCGACCGCTACGGGCTCGCCGTTTCCGGTCTGATGTGCCTGCCGCCGCAAAACGAAGCGCCCGCGCCGCATTTCGCCCTCACCGCCAAGATCGCCCAGCGCAACGAGCTTAAGCTCCTGTCCATGGGCATGAGTGCGGACTACTCGACTGCGATCGCGTTTGGCGCCACCCATGTGCGCGTCGGCACCGCCATTTTCGGCGCCAGGGGGGACACGTGGCTAGGAATGAACGATAATTCGCGTCTTCGGTGAGAGCCGGCGCACCAACCGCTGCAAGTCACCCCGCGTAAGCGCGACACAGCCCGCCGTCGGGCCAAAACCCGGCCTCGCGACATGAATGAAGACAGCGCTGCCGTGGCCAGCAACGCGCGGGCGCGTGTTATGGTCGATTTCAACGATCAGATCATAAAGCCCATCGCTGCGCTTGAGGCGGTCGCCTGGTTCATTGGCCGACCGCCGGAACGGCCGGTTGTAGCGCCTGTGCTCGGGGTCTTCGCACCAGGCATCGTCCGCCGCTATGCGCCGCACCGGCAGGAAGGTACGCGGACGCGGCAAGCGGTCTGCTCGCCACCACAGCCGAACCGGATGAAATCGGCCGGCCGGCGTGGCGCCATCGCCTTCGCGTTTCGCCGCCTTGATGCTGGCGCGCCCCAAAGCCGCGCGAATCGCGCGCTGCCCCGCCACGAGCCAAGCCTGCGTGTGCAGCCGCGGGCGGACGTGCACGTGGATTGCGGACAACGAGGTTCTGTGCACCGGTCTGCGCTTTGCCAGGAGTTTTGCCAAGCCTCTTGTCAAGCCTCTTGCCAAGCCTCTTGCCATGAGCCGCCGCGAAGTTCCCAAGCGCAATTTTTTTCAACCCAACCTGACTATCGCTCTAACATTCTGAGCCCTAACGTTTTGTGGTCGCATGATCTTTTCGGAAAACCGGTTTCCCCTTTTCCGGATCATGCTCTAGTATCCGCGACCCTTGTACTCGCGCGCCAAGCGGCGGATGAGCTCCAATTGAATGCCGAATACGCGTAAGATTCTCATTGTCGATGACGATCCGGAACTGCGGGATGGGCTGACCGAGCAGCTCTCGCTGCACGAGGAATTCGAAGCCGTCGCGGCCGAAAACGGCAGCAAAGGCGTGCAAGCCGCCAAAGCCGGACAGATCGACCTCGTCATCATGGACGTGGGGCTGCCGGACATCGACGGCCGCGAAGCCGTGCGCATCCTGCGCAAGAACGGATTTAAAGCGCCGATCATTATGCTCACCGGCCACGATACCGATTCCGATACCATTCTGGGGCTCGAATCCGGGGCGAACGATTACGTCACCAAGCCGTTCCGGTTCGCGGTGTTGCTG
>Ga0207693_10005292_pt1 | contig 10788 bp, 14 predicted proteins | sample LARL81metaG_FD_184347 | JGI IMG/M metagenome (GOLD analysis project Ga0207693, IMG submission 184347) | Corn, switchgrass and miscanthus rhizosphere microbial communities from Kellogg Biological Station, Michigan, USA - LAR L8-1 metaG... | ecosystem: Host-associated > Plants > Roots >... | reverse complement strand
GCGGTCCCTCGTCCGCCATAGAAGGGCCGCACTGAACTGACACACACAATGGCTGCTGTGAGTATGTTTGGATTCCCCTTAGTTCTGAGCCCCGCCGCCAAGTGGGGCATTTTTTTGGGGCATGATTTCGAGCGCTGGCCTTCTCGGGTGGTGGCGACGGCGGCAGAAAACGCCTAGCTTCCGGCGCAATTCCTATCCGCGATTTTTCGTGGTTATTGACCTACTTGAAGAGGCCCCGGGGGAAAACGCAACGCTCCCCCAGGGCCGGGCGGTCCCTTTGAATGTGCCGGGTTGGCGTGTATCGAAGACGGTTGGGCGTCGGCCTCGATACGGAACCGGCCTCCATTGGAAGGCCGCCCCCATATGATGCACCACGATCAAGACAGTTCCACTACAGCAGCGTCTGTCCAAAAAAGTCACTACACTGGGAACTCTGTCAGCCTTCTCGGCTGGTGGCGATGGCGGCAGAAGATCGCCTGAGCTTCTCGACTTCCTCTCGGCAGTCATTCCGTCGCACGTTGGCGGATGGCATATCTCTGGCACCGCTTACACTGCTTGCGGTGCCGACGGTCGAATTCTTCAGTGATGTCCTCCACTGGCGCGCCCATGGCCATGGTTGGGTCACCGAATAGCGTTTCCATGAACTCCGCGACGACGGGGCATTCTGGATCAAGTACCCAACGCATCGCCGTCTCCGTCCGCCACGCTTGCTAAGCGGAGCTATTTTTCAATAAAACCTTCGGCAGATCTGGACATAACAAATCGCAGCGCTCGTGCAGGCCGTGTGCATCGCGCCTGGGGCAGTCGCTGTTAAGCTGTTCCTTCCATTTCATCATATTTGCCTTGCGTCCGTATTTCTCGATGAGCCTGCGGACGCTGTAGCGGCCCTTGCGAGCGCATTTGGTGCATTCGACGCGGAGCACGTCGAGTTTTCCTTCGATGTCACCGAAGATGAGATAGGACCGCCCAGGCATGACGGTGATATTACCGTCCTTTTTCCGATGACGATCTGTTTCGGTGGAGTTTTACACAATGGCAGCAGCCAACAAAGGTCCGGCAAGGTCACGCTACCTCTGCGTTGCAACTCGATGTGGGCTAGCCCATGATTTCGCGGTTTGTGGAATCTTCCTATGCCGCTCATGCCCGCCTTCCGTCGCCGGAGGAAAGATTCCGCAATTGTCGGAAGGTTGACCGCTGGTTATGGTGAACTTGAGTTTCTGCTCGCATTCTGCGTCGGCGCGGCGCTTGCGTCTCGCCGCAAACCAATACCAAAGCACGCTCGTGGCCGACATCGAATCCGATACGAACATATCGCGATCAAACAAATATTTCGAATTCGCGGCGAAAGTAATCGGATCCGGGAAGCTAAGAGATTGATGTACAAATCATTCCTCAAGGCGGGAATGAAATCGGAGTACATTCATACGATGGGAGCAATGAAAGACTGCCTCAAGATCCGAAATTTATTTACACACTGTCACTGGGGCCAATCTCCCAGGCGTGGTCTATTTTTCGTCGATTTAGAGGAGATTGCGCACAGGTCCGGGAGGCTGAAGATCGAATTTCGCCATGCGGACGGAAAAACTCTTGCACATCTCGAAGATTATTTTTGGCATACTTTCGAATGGCTCGACTATCTCGCGAAGTCTTATGCCGTCAAAACTGGATGGATGTTAGGCCCCGCTCCTTCAAAGCCCAAAAGAATGCCCGCACTGAAGCCACATAGTCATCTATTTCCACGTAGGTCTCCCCAATGAGAGATATAGCGTAAGCGCCCTCTTCGAATGCTGATCGAGGGAGCTCCAGAACGCAACCATCTACTTCAAAAGATATGAGCGGACCATTTGTCTGAACGTGCGGACGTTTTGTGGCTTTCATCGCTGTTCCAGCCATAACTTGTCGCCCCTCTGTTGCGCTGTCGGTCCGGCGGCGTTGGTTCAGCTGTAGGTCGCCAATTCATCAGCGCCATACGCCATCAAGCTCTGGCCATCATCACTCGAAACAAAGGTTGCGCCGAGCATTGCTGGCGGCGTCTTTCCCGTCCGGCTTTCGTATGCGTAACGAGCAAGCTTCACACCGCGAACAATGTCCAGCCCTTTTGGGCAATGAACGGTCATGCGGGTTTGCTCGCCGTCGGCAAAATTGCAAATGAATGTTGGCGTCGGAACCGCCTCTTGCATTTTTCCCATTTTGCTCACCTCGATGACCGAATGGCGATTGACGACGACGTCGTCGTGGTGGAGCGCCGCTCTCGCTGCCGGTGCTCGACCGCTCTCAACCATCGCCCAGCCCTATCCGGCACTAGGGTTTCCAATCGCCAATCCAAGGTTGACTTGCGATACAGCTTTCCTGCTCGCCAGTGGTTCATCTTTGCCATTTTGCCCCTGTTCATTCTTTCAGGCAGCGCGCGAATTTTTTTCGGAGGGCTGACGCATGAAGGCAACGACCGCCTTCCACTCGGCAACCGGCGCTTTTCCAGCCATCTCCTTTGGGTGTTCATGACCGCAAGCGCTCAATGCAGCCTCCCAGAAGATGGAGCAGTTGTGTTGGGAAGCTGGTCATCAGAGAATTGAGGGGACGGAGCACTGAGCCCCGCCCCCTCCTGAGGATAGGCTGAGGGCGAGACAGTCAGACCAGATAAGTCCGCCGCCGAACCCCCGCCCTCCTCCCCGAGATCTAGATAGTGCGGTTCGATCTGACCCTGGCTTACTCTGGAGGGTGCGGTTCGATCTGACCCTGGCTTTTTGGGGTAATCAGGGTCGATTTGAACCGCGTGACGCGGTTCGTTTTGACCCTGGCTTTTTGTTTTTTTCCATTCATGGGTCGGCTCGATCCATCTGCCAGCTTCGAAGCTCGGCAAATAGGTCAATCGGTAGAGAGACGGAGTCCGTACATCAGCGTAGGAGCGTCTCCCAGGCCGGATGATCTCGATCAGTCCAGCGGCCTTTAGTTCTCGGAAAGCCCGTGAGATGCGGCTGCCACTTGTTAGGCCGAAGATTTCGCAGCTGCGATAAGGGCACGGTAGCTTACCGTTCTCGCGTCCGCCGTGGCGGCAGTGCTCAATCTCTAACGTATCGAGGATGCGTCTGGCGGTGAGGCTGAGCCCCCGGAACACGCGCAGCAGCGCCACGGGATGCGGAATCCACTGACCGCTGATTTTGAGGCGTTGACGTGTGAGGGTGGCGGTTTTATTACGTTTCGACATTCCGAGTTGCTCCTCGGAGTTGGACAAAGCCCGGTGCGCGGAAGTGGCTCCGCGCCCGGGCAAATTCATTCAGGCGTTGGCTTGCCCAGCGATGTATCGCTGAAGCTCTTCGTCGGTGAACGTCCAGATGCGGCCATTGCGGGTGCCCTTGATACGGCCCAACCTCTGCTCCTCGCGGAGTTTGTTCACGGACATGTTTAGCTCGCGAGCGGTTTCCTGCTGGTTGTAGGCACGCCGGGCGCGCGGCCTCGCAGCCTCGAGCCGCGCGATACGCTCGCGCAGCTCATCCACGATTTCTTGAAGGTCCATGGGGTGCTCCGTCACGCGCTCCTGCGCGTTCCGGGCATCTAAATATCAGTGATTCGCGAAGACGAAAGCGAACACCCCCGCAAAACTGTTACGGAAAGTCAAAAAACTGTCACGGAAAGTCTCGGCGGCATCGATTTGACCTTTAATTCGTATCTTTCTAGCGCCGTCCTATATTTGCTGTTAGCGGCTTCAAGGTCATCGATTGATAGGAGATAAGCGTTTAGCTTAATGGCACCCCCAAAGTTAAATGGGCTCGTATCTCTCAAAAATTGGTGCGCCTCTTGAAAGCGCGACTCGGGGCTGCGCCCTTTTCGATTGAGTTTTTTAAACTCAGGACGTTTAAGTACGGCGCGGATAGCCCTCGAAAGGCTGCAGCCCTTGTGTTCTTGCTGATAGTAGCAGACCAACGACGCGAAGTCCGCGCCAAGCTTTGATTTCCAGATCCCCGGCCGACCTGATTTTTCTTTTTTCTGGTGCGGGCTAGGAAGCTATCAAAATCAGCTCTGCACCTTTCGCACGCTGTCTCCGCTTTGACACATTCGACTTTTGCCTTTTGGACGTCTTCCCAAATGACGGCCAGGTCCGCGAAGTATTTTTCGCGGATCTCGATTTGCTTTTTGAGCAATTCATACGAGCTTTTGGTTGTCATGATGCAGCGCCATGAGGGTCATGATGTGCTTGCCCCAGAGGTCGAGGGCTTCTCGTTTCTCGGCCTCATAGGCGTGCCTGTTATAGACAGATGCAACGCCAGCTCGGAATCCACTGGTATGACCCAGAACGCATTCAACGATGTGCGGTTGAACAAGCTTGGCCAAGCCGGTTGCAACACTTCGTCTGATGTCGTGGACAACCCACGGCTCTTTCAGCCTGGCTCTTTCATCAAGTGCTCGCTTAGCCTTTGAGAATCCGCTGAAACCACAGTCCCCGTTGCCGAATACGAGCTCGCGCCCGTTACGCGCCCTCCCCTTCAGGATCTCCAGCGCTGGCGCTGATAATGGAATGATATGTTCTCGGTGATTTTTGGTCCTGCTTGGCGGCAACGTGATAATTGCTTTATCGAGGTCTACCTCGGACCAGGACAAATCAGCGATTTCCCGCAATCTTTGGCCAGTGAGAATCAGCAGTCGGATGAGGTCGCGATAGTCGCCTTGTTCTGGCAGCGAATTCCAAATTGTCCGCAATTCAGTGTCGGATAAAACCCGGCTGCGGGGGGCTTCCTCATGCTTGTTGGTCTGCGCTGCAACATTGATATCGGCATAGCCCTCGCCAATGCACCAATTGAGAAAGGTCGATAGGCTAGCGCGCGTTCTATTGGCTTGGACGGGGCCGTTTTCCGCGGTCAGCCGTGCAAGTTCATCGGCAACGCGGCGGCGGTCTATTTTCTTGATGTGCAGGCGATGCAACGGCTGCAGGTTGCGTTTGAGGTGCCGGTGGATCTCCTGCAGCGTTCGCTCCCGCCGCCGCCCCTGCGGACGGGCGAGATAGCGCTCGAGGCACCGCTCGAACGTATCCCCAGCTGCATCGTGGGCTGCTTCCTTTTCCAGCGCTGGGTCCGCGCCCAGGGTCACCTTGGCGTCAAGGATCTGTGCCGCCGCCCTGGCTCGTTTGACGTTTGCCTCTTTGAAGGTGAAGCGGCGATTGGTGCCGTTGAGCTTGTATTGGTAGATGAACCGGCGACTGCCGCCGCGGCGCACGCGGATGCCGAAGCCGGGAAGCGCATCATCGAAGATAATGATTTCGGACTTGTCCTGTGGCACTTGCAGCGTTGCAACAGCGGAATCAGTCAGCCGCATCTGAGGTCCTCCCGTTGGGAAGCCTGGGAATCTGGGAAGATGAAGTCGGCGCTCTGGGAAGCGTATGTGCGCGTCAGTACTGATGGTCTTACCCGGTTTACGGGCACAAGGCAAGACTTGGGAAGCACCTGAGCGTAGCTGCGCGTCAATTCTTAGGTCTGGGGGACTGGGGGTCCCGGGTTCAAATCCCGGCGCTCCGACCAGCCACCGGCTGGACAGCCCGACTTTCCTCAAGTATTTGGAAACACTACGGGTCTACATGCGCGCCGCGTACACCAGCACGGGCTGCGCATGGCGTCTCTCAGGCAGGACAGTCGCGGCAATTATGTCTCACGGAAGAAACTGCCCAACGATATTAGGGACGAATACGGGAGGCTGTTTGGCCAGCGCCATGAGGCCAAGTTCTTCCGGCCCGCGAGCACGGACAAACGCGAAGCACAGCGACAGTTCAGTGCGTGGTCCGCAGAGGTAGACGGTAACATCATCGCCATTCGGGCGGCCCGAGACGGCACCGGACTATCTCTGACACCAGCGCAAGCACGCAAGCTGGCGGGCGAGTGGTACGATTGGTTCACGGCAAAACACGCACACATCAGCGCTGAGGAAATTGATCGCCGGCGCGATGTGATTGTCGATGCTTTCACTGAGCCCCCTATAGGCCCTGTTGTAACCGAAGAAGAGTATGACCGCTTCAGCCTTGACGAACTGTGGCACGAATTTCCTGAGGTACGCGAGGACATACGCCCCGTGCTTGCAGACGTTGGAGAGACTGCACAGTTCCTAGCCGCAAAGCAAATCACGCTGACGAACGCTGCGCGCAATCTGTTTCTTGATTGGTTGTGGGACGACTTGTTTGCCGCGCTCCACAGGCTGAAGCGCCGCGCACAGGGGGACTACGGGCCCGACAAGTACGCGGAACGCTTTCCCAAGGACACCCAAGAGCCTGACAGCGGCATTACGCCGTGGCAGCTATTCGAGCTTTGGGTGAAGGAGAGACAACTAGCGGCGGGAACGGTTGAGAACTGGCGCTATATGTTGCGCGCGTTGAATGATGATTTTGAAGGCCGCAGCGCCGGCTCAATCCAGCCCGAAGAAGCAGCAGCGTGGCTGCGCAAGTGCGTCACGGCCAACACGCTTGCTGGCACAGGTCAGCACAAGCGAACGCGCACCGCACAGACGGTAAAGAACACCACCGCTAAGGCAGTGAACACTGTCTTCCGGTGGGGCGTGCGCAAGAAGCATCTTGCACGCAACCCATTCGAGCACGCAGCGGACAAGCTCCGTGACACGCAAGCATTCACTCCCGAGGAGCGCAGCAAAATACTGTCGGCAGCGCTGGCGGTTAAAGCGTTCCGCAAGAGAGATGATGCGGCACGGCGATGGGTGCCGTGGCTGTGCGCCTACACAGGAGCACGTGTCGGTGAGATCACGCAGCTACGCAAGTCGGATGTGACCAAGCGCGGCGATATTCACGCGTTGAAGATAACACCAGAGGCTGGCACGGTGAAAAGTGCGCAGGCCCGTGTCGTGCCACTCCATGAGCATCTAATCGCGCAAGGGTTCTTGAGGTTCGTAGAGGACCACAGAGACGGCCCGTTATTTTATAAGCCGCGTCCAACAAACGCCGCCGCTGAAGTTGATCCGCTGAAGCCTAAGAAGGCACCAGGGGCACAAGTACGCCAGCGGCTCGCGGATTGGGTTCGTGAGCTAGGCGTGACGGACGAAGAGCTTTCGCCTAATCACGGCTGGCGGCACACTTTTAAGGTGGTTGGTCGCAACGCCGGTATCAGCGACAAACATCTTGACGACATCTGCGGGCACGCGCCCGCGAGTGTCGGACAAGGGTACGGCCGCGCCTCGCTTGAAGACATGGACGCAGCGATCAGAAGATTGCCACGGTATGGGTCGGGTACGTCGCGGCCCAAAGGATCACGACGAACTCAAAGGAGCCACAAGGCTCATAAGAGGCCGAAAGGAGCCGGCGGCCGCGTGACGACCGTTGCAGCGGTCGGCCGATGAAGGCGATGCTCGATGAGATGCGCACGGAGCGCTATGCGGGTACGGCCCTTGCGCCCCCTTGGGCCTCGTGTGGCCCCACCATGGTCAACCATCACGAGCCGTCCTGGTCCATGGGACCCACACGGGGCCCAAGGCCCGCGAGGTCTGTGCGCCTACACTTTCCGCCCTTCCGGCAATTCCACCAGATCCACCTTGGGTGCGGCCCCGTCGAATTGTTCGCTAAACTGTAGCACGTATTTGCTCTCATCTTCCCATTCCGAATTGTGCCCAAGCTCAACAATTCTGCGCCGAAGGTTCGGCAGGTATTGCTCGTCGCTCGTGACCTGATAAGTTCTCTGGTTGAACGGATTGTGGAAAGTCCTCACCCAATAAGTCATGCTTCGTTCCTCCGTCGGTGGCCAGCGGAAATTATCACTTGCACGGAAATGTCCGCTGAAGCACCAACAGGGCCAGCGTCCCTAGCGGATAGTCGCCCAATGCCGGGTCCGCTGATAGCGACCGAAGAGCCGCAGCGGCGTCTATTGGGATGTGTCCGTTTCTTACCGCTCGTGTTGATGACGTCGGTCGCTCAAGCGCAGAGCCCGGAACAGCGGGCGATAGCGGCATACACTGACTGCACCGTTGCCGCATTCCGCGAGCGCGTCGATCAGGTCAATGATCCGAACCTCTTGGCCGAGATGTCTCTTGCCGCATGTCCGACTGAGGAGGCCGCACTGCTCGCATGGTATCAATACCGCTTTTCGGTTGGGGAAGTGAGCCCCGCGTATGTCGGGATTTATATGAGCCGGATTAAGTTGAGACTTAAGCAACAAATGATGGAAGCGGCAAAGACGCGACATTCGCCAGCGATACCATGGCCGCCGAACCCACTCGCGCCTAAGTGAACTTTCAGAAATGCGCAATCTCGGGCTAAGTTCGGGATCATAATTCGGCGCATGGTCGTTGCCCCTTGGGGCTCGTATGGACCTCGCCAACCGATCATCCAGGCTCGACCGGGTTCGGGCGGCAGCCACACGGGGCATAAGGGGCGCAACGGCTCGCCCTGCCGGCGCCGGGCGCCCGATGGTGGTCCTCCCACTCCTCATTGGGCTCCCAACGAGCCCCGACGAGGCTCAAGGGGCGGCGGGCCATGCTCTGTCAGACTGCTGCAAGCTCGCTACGTCAGCTTTCGCCGGCAGCGGATATGCGCCTCTTCAAGCGTTGGGCGGCAATGTGCTGCCAAGTGCAGACATCCGGACGGGGGGTAGTGCTGGTCCTCGTGGCAATGCGGCGGTATGTGGGTCTTTCCGCTGTGAGACAAATAAAATCGACCGCTGGATAGACCAACCCTGCGTCGGAACCTATACTGAACCATCGCCGGCAACGATCCTGGACGCCGACGCCTGAGAGACCGGTTGCGCTCCCTCCGCCTTATGGCAAAAGGAGAGCGCCCATGTCGACTCAATCGAACTCTCCCAATCAATTTTCTTCCCTTTCATCGTCGGACAGGGCGTTGGTTGATGTCGAACCTGTGCAAGTCGGTAAGCCGCATGACGCGGCTCCAGCCCGAGCACACCAACTCCGTTCCATGCTCTCCATGGCTGAGTTGGACAATCGGCCGCCGCGGCCTCCCGACTACGAGGCGGAGAGCCGAGCGCTGGTCGCGTTGTCGCGCGATCTGGCGATGTCGCCCGGCAACATCCTACAGAAGCTCGCAGAGACCGCCCTGACCCTGTGCCACGCGCACTCGGCCGGGCTCAGCTTGCTGGAGGACGACGACGGAAGAACACGTTTCCACTGGCGCGCCATCGCCGGGCAGTGGTCGCCTCATATGGACGGTGGAACCCCGCGCGACTTCGGCCCGTGCGGCGCGGTCCTCGACCGCAACGTCGCGATGATATGCTCACACCCCGAAGTCGACTTCCCCTATTGGGCCCCGATCAAGCCTGTACTGGAGGAAGGATTGCTGATCCCCTTCTATATCAAGGGCGAAGCCGTCGGCACCATCTGGGTCGTCGCCCATGACATGAGTCGCCGCTTCGACGCGGAAGACCTGCGCGTGATGACCAACCTCGGCGCCTTCGCGGCGGCGGCCTACCAAATGTGGCTGTCCCTGAACGCAACCCAACAAATGGCCTCCATCGTCGAGTCTAGTGACGACGCAATCATCAGCAAGGACCTGAATGGCATCATCACAAGTTGGAACGAGGGTGCGGAAAGGATTTTCGGCTACATGGCCGAAGATGTCATCGGTGAGCCGATAACGATGCTGATTCCACCCGACCGGCTCGATGAGGAGCCCAAGATTCTTGAACGCATCAGGCGCGGCGGACGCGTCGAGCATTATGAAACCGTTCGCCAGCGCAAGGATGGCAGCAAGATCGATATCTCGCTAACCATTTCGCCCGTGAAGAATGCGGAGGGTAAGATCGTTGGCGCGTCGAAAATCGCCCGTGACATTACCGAGCGCAAGCGGACTGAAGCGCAAGTCGCCGTCCTGGCTCGCGAAGCCGAGCATCGGGCCAAGAATATACTAGCCACGGTACAGGCGACCGTGCATCTGTCGCAGTCGGACACACCGGACGGGCTCAAGCATGCAATCGAGGGGCGCATCCAGGCGCTCGCGAACGTCCACTCGCTGTTTGTGGAGTCGCGTTGGATGGGAGCCGAGCTGCGCACACTGGTCACCCAGGAGCTTGCCGCCTACTGCCGGGAGGGGGAACCGCGTGTGCGGATTGGCGGACCGAACGTGCTTCTGAAGTCTGACACGGCGCAGGCGATTGCCGTAACCTTGCATGAGCTAGCTACCAACGCGGCTAAGTTCGGGGCCCTGTCGGTTCCCGATGGGCACGTTCACGTAGAGTGGTCGTGCGGGGAAGACGAACCGCTCATCCTGCGCTGGACCGAGACCGGTGGTCCACCCGTCAATCCTCCCGCGCGAAAGGGTTTCGGAACGCGAGTGATGGAGAGCATCATTCGCAGCCAACCGAATGGCGACGTGCGCTTCGACTGGCGCGCGGAAGGACTCGCGTGCGAGATTGCCGTATCGAATTAATACCAGGCCCATTTCCGTTGTGGGTCAAAAGGCGAAGTTACCTCACAGTCGCATGTCTGCTTCCGCCAGCTCCATACATTGGCCGGATCGCGCACCCTCCGTCATCCGGCGAGGCGTTGTGGAGGTGGCTGCGATTTCGACGGGTCATCCCCTGCGCACCTTGAGCCTCGTGTGGTCCAGCATGGGTCACTCGTCACGAGTCGTCCTGGGGACCACACGAGACCTCAAGGCCGGCGCAGAGCCTGCGCCTGTAGCTGGACCGTCCTCACTGCACGCGAAAATGAAACCAACACGTCGGGCTTTACCACGGTTTTGAAAGTCGGGGCGGCGGGGGTCTTCTCCCAATTTTAGCTAGCCAGAGGGACCCGTTGCGAAGCGGGTTCTGTTCATAACTCAAGACTTTCGTACAGATTTTCCTTGACTGATTT
>Ga0207693_10005291_pt1 | contig 10789 bp, 10 predicted proteins | sample LARL81metaG_FD_184347 | JGI IMG/M metagenome (GOLD analysis project Ga0207693, IMG submission 184347) | Corn, switchgrass and miscanthus rhizosphere microbial communities from Kellogg Biological Station, Michigan, USA - LAR L8-1 metaG... | ecosystem: Host-associated > Plants > Roots >... | reverse complement strand
GATGGTGCCCCCAGCGCACCGCGGCCTGCTCGGCGCCCGGCTGGAGGCGATCGACGGGCACCCGGTCAGCGAGGTGATCGCCCGCCTGGAGCCGGTGATCGACTACGACAAGCAGGATCCCGGCATCGCCAGGGACACCGAGGCCTTCTATCTGCGCATGCCCGACCTGCTGAACTGGCTCGGCCTGACCCGCTCCCCGACGTCGGCCACGTTCACCGTGCGGACCACTTCCGGCCAGCAGACCATGACGCTGGCCGCGGTCCCCGACAACCAGAGCACGTTCGACGGTGTCTCGCTCGCCCAGGTGCCGAAGACGCTGGCCCAGACCAACGCCGGCAAGCCGTTCTGGCTGGAGGTCCTCAGCCGCCACCGGGCCGTGTACCTGAAGTACAACCAGTGCATAGACGGCAGCGAGTTCGGGAAGACCGCCGCCGAGGCACTGACCGCTCTCCGCGTGCACCCGGGCTACCGGCTGATCGTGGACCTGCGGGACAACCCCGGCGGCAACAGCGCACCGTTCCAGGCCCTGATCGACGGCATCCGCGCCGATCCCGCGATCAACCGGCATGGCCGGATCTTCGGCCTCGTCAACGGCGGGACCGCGTCCTCCGCCACGCTCGACGCCAACTCGCTCGGCACCGAGACCCGCGCCATCCTGATGGGCGAGCCGGTCGAAGACCCCATCGACGAGTTCGGCAACAACGACGCCTTCCTGACGCTGCCCCACTCGCACCTGCAGGTCCAGTACACGACCGCGGTGATCAACGGCGGCCGCATCAGGTATGCGACGCCGGACATCGTCATCGCGCCCACGATCAGCCAGGTCCTGGCCGGCACCGACCCGGTGCTCGACCGGGCGCTCAGCTACCCGCGCTAGAAGTCCCCGCCGCCGAAATCGCCCCCGCCGAAATCGCCTCCGCCGAAGTCACCGCCGCCGAAGTCGCCCCCGCCGTCGGAATATCCCGGGTCGCCGTAGCCGTACTCGTTGTTCACGAAGATCGACGGTGCCCCGAGCGCCTCGCCCAGCAGGAAACCGGTGAACAAGCCGGGCCCGAAGCCGAACCCGCCCCAGTAAGCCGGCGCGAAGCCGGCGTTGACGTACGGGACCCGGGCGCCGGAAGCACTCTCCACCGTGCGCATTTCCGGCTGGATGCCCCGCTCGATCTTGCGCGCGCAGTCAATGCAGACCGGAACCATGCGGCTAGGTCCGCCGTCCGGCGGCGCCCAGGACTCGTCGGTGACCGACATGCCATGCCGCGGATCGAAGAAGCACATAGGGCGCCGACCTGGTTTGGGCTGGCCATGCGCGAGGGCTTCGGCGCAGGCCAGGCGGTACTGACCCTCGGCGATGGCCCGGCTGACGGCCTGCATGTCTTCGGGGCGCTTCGCCGTGTCCAGGGCACTGGTGCCTCGCTCGTAGGCGGCCAGTGCGGCGGCCTGCTCGGCCGCGGCCTCGGGGTTGCTCTGCACCGAGACATCGTTCTCGTGGTCGGTGATCTTGCTGCTGAGCGCGATCAGGTCGTCCTGCGCCGCGGTCTTGGCCTCGCTGAGTTCCCGCTGCCTGCGAATGCGGCGAGGCCGCCAGAAAAAGAAGCCGCCGACCGCCACCAGCACGACAATGACGCCAAGGACGATCAGGACATTACGCAGCGTGTGCGACGGCGGACTAGCCGCAGCGCCCGGCGTACCGGAAACCGGCGCCGACTGCGCCTCCTGCTGCACATCCCGGACGAAGTCCTGCAGTGCGGCGAAGATGTCCGTCTGATCCCGCTGTACCACGGTCGTGGCAATCTTCGCGGCGCCGCCCGGCGGCAGCACGTCCCGGTTGTAGGCGCCGAAGTGCTTCAGCCGGCTGTCCAGGAAGCCGACCACGAACTGGTTTTTCTCGTTGTTCAGCGCACCGATGATCTGGCGCATCGCGGCGTTGTATCCCGATGAGCCGGAGGCCGCGACCACCAGGTAAATGGGGTCCTGGCCGATTTGGCGTTCCAGCTGAGCCTGCTGGCTCGGGGAGACGAGGCTGCGTCCCTCGGGGTTGACGCAGACATGGTGCTGAGCCAGGCAGTCGGAGAGCGTGCTGGCCCCAGCCGGGGCGCCAGACAGCCCGATCGCCGCCAGCACGCTGATCATGAGGACCAGGAGTCGTCGCACGTCCGCAGCCTCCCTTCACCGTCATGATCACACTATGCGGTAGGAGGCATGGATCTCATCCCTCAGACCCCGGCGGGCTACGGCGCGGCGAAATCGCGAATGAGCTGGGCGAGCCGGGCGGGCTGGTCGAGCGGGACGAGGGTATAGCTGTCGTCGACCTCGGCCAGCTGTGCCTGCGGGAGGAGCTTGGCCAGCCGGCGGCCGTGCTCGGGCGGCATGACCCGGTCCCGGCTGGCCCAGACGACGAGAGCCGGGCGGTTGAAGTCCGGCAGGCGTTCGGCCGCCGCCAGCAGGAAGCGGGTATCGGCGGACGCAGCCCGCAGCATCCGCACGGTGTCACGGCGGATCTCTGGCCGGGTCAGGACCGGCTTCATCCAGCGGGCCGTGGCCGTGTCGCCCCGCTTCGTCAGCCAGCCGAACGCGATGGGCAGCCGCCGCACCGCCCGCACCCGCATCTGCTGCATGAACAGCCCGAACAGCGCGGGCGGCAGCTTACCGGCCAGCAGCAGCGTCCGGCCGGTCAGGCCGGGCGGGAAGTTGTCGAACGCGTCGCACGAGACCAGCACCGCCCGCCTCACCCTGGCTTCGCCGCCGGCCATGAGCAACTGGACGAGCGCCCCGCCGGTGTCGTTGCCGACCAGGGTGACGTCACGCAGGTCCAGGCGGTCCATGAACTCCGCGGCCAGCCGGGCGATGCCGGACATGGACAGGTCGGCGCCAGAGCGCATCGCGCGTCTATGCGCCCCGAGCGGCAGCGTCGGCGCCACGCAGCGGTAGCCGGCAGACAGGCCGGCGATCACGTCATCCCACAGCGAGGCGTCCATCATCAGGCCGTGCAGCAGCACGAGCACCGGCCCGTCGCCGCCGGTGTCCTCGTATTCGATCGTCCCGGCGGACAGCTCGATCTCCCTCATGCCGCCGCCTCAGCGCCGCGCCGCCGGTGTGCTGGCCGGCCAGCGATCGAGCAGGTGCCGGCGCAGGAATGACAGCTCGGCTTCGGCGGCCTGATCGTGGCCGCCCAGGAACGGCTCGTAGTGCCCGCCGGACATGCGGACCAGCTCGGCCCGCGGCGCCCGGCGCGCCGCGCGGACCGCGGGCCCGGCCAGCGCCGAACGGTCCTGGTCGCAGACCAGGACCATCATGGGGCACCGGACGCGAGCCGCGTACCGGCCCGGCCGGTACAAGCCCAGGCGGAGTGCCGAACGGGCGGCGATTTCCTGCCGCCATTCCGGGTACCTGCCGTCCGGGTCGAGCGCCCGCGCGCCATCCTGCGCATCCGGCGTGGTCAGGAGCGCGACCGTGCCCGGTTCGCCGGTCAGCGGCACCAGCCTCGCCGGCCGGCCGGCGAGGGCGCCGAACGCGTCGGCGATGCCCCGGCTGGTAAAGCGGAGCATGGCCAGCGGCGTCTGGTACCGCGCCGCGTTGCGCGAAGCCGCCAGCCCGTCGGCGTTGGGCGTCTGCGCGATTGCCGCGCCCAGCTCCGGGTGGCTAGCGGCGATGCGGAACACGTGGCCGCCCGAGGCGGAAAAGCCCCAGATCGCGAGCCTGGCCGGGTCGACTCCGGGGAGCGTGCGGGCGCAGGCGATCGCGGCGTCCCAGTCGGCGAGCTGCTCCCCGATGCGCTGTACCAGACGCGGCTGCCCTCCGCTCTCCCCGAGGTGGCGGTAGTCAAAGGCCAGGACCCCGAACCCCGCTTCGTTGAACCGCCGGGCGAACAAGTCGGTGCCCGGCTCCTTGGTCACCGCGAAGCCGCCGGTCATGATCACGCAGCCGCCGTTGGTGCCCGGGTAGTGCCAGGCGGCGCACTCGGTGTCGCCGCTCGTAAACCGGATCTTCTGCCGTTCCATGGATGCCCCCGTCTGGCCGGAACTTCTCTCAGCAGAAGTGAACCACGTGGTTCGCAAAATGTCCATTCGATTCCGCCTGGCTGCGGACGCTAGTCGCGGGCGGCTTCCTCCCGTTCCAGGGCCCGGGCCAGCGCCTCGAACCCGGCTTCGACTCCGGTGATGTTCCCACTGGTCAGCCGGTCGATGAGGAAGCCGCGCAGGGTGGCCAGGATCATCTCGGAGACCTCGAGCTTGCGCTGGTCCGGCCAGTCCTGCGGGCAGATGGACAGCAGCGTGGGCAGGTACTGCTGCGACGCGCCCCGGCCGAGGTCGGCGTAGCGTTCCGGGTCGTACATCATCAGCCCCATCGCCTGGTCCAGGACGCGTGCCTCCTGGCCGGCCACCGCGGGCCAGACGGCACGGACCCGGTCCGCCAGCGTCTGCCCCTCCGGCCCGGCAGCGATGGCGGCCAGCGCGTTGCCGATGCGCCGCTCGCGCAGCTGGAAGATGGCCTGCGCGAGCAGGTCCTCGGCTCCGTCGAAGTGGTAGAGCAGCACCTTGTGCGTGGTACCGGCGACCCGCGCGGCGCGCCGGAGCGAGAAGTCCACCAGGCCGTTCACCGCGAGGTCGTCGGTCACCCGCTCGAGCAGTTCCCTGCGCCTGGCCTCACCCCGCGGCGATCCCGCCGATCGCCGGTAGCCCGCCCGGCCGGGCGGGCCGGGGTCGCCTGACGCATTCACGGCGGCAGCATCCATGGTCAGACGTTCTCACATACCCAGGGCCAGGGCTGGCTCCACCCCGTTGCCGGACCGGGTACCTGGCCCCGCGCAGATGCACTACCGTGCACCGTAGCGGTGTTCGGTGCGTCTCGGGCCGGGAGGACGCGGCCGTACGCGCCGGGTTGGAGAGGACGCCATGAGCGAGCCGCCCTGGGACCAGGGCCGATCATCTGACCAGAGCTGGCCGCAGAACCGGGCCGGCGACCAGCCGCCTGCATGGCCGTCCGGCGACCAGCCCTCGGCGCGGCCATCCGGCGACCGGCCCTCGGCGTGGCCATCCGGTGACCCGCCGCCCGCTTGGCCGTCCCGTGACCAGCAGTTCAGGTGGCCTTCTAGTGACCAGTCTTCGGCGTGGCCGTCCGGTGACCCGCCGCCCGCTTGGCCGTCCCGTGACCAGCAGCCCAGGTGGCCTTCTGGTGACCAGTCTTCGGCGTGGCCGTCCGCGGGGTCGGCTCAGGGCCAGCAGCCGTTCTGGCCCGCACCGGATCAGGCACCGCCACCGTCCGGGCCGTCCGGCGGCCAGCCATCGCCGTCCGGGCCGTCCGGGGGCCAGCCATCGGCATACGGACCGCCCGGGGGCCAGCCGCCTTACCCTGGTCGGGGCTATGCCTTCCGTTATAGTCCGCGCCTGCCGCGGTTCGTCAGACGGCCCAGGTTCGTCGGCGCGATCATCGTGCTCGGCCTCTTTATCGTGCTCGGCTTCGTGGTCAGGCACGTCACCTCTCACGACGCCGTCTCCGTCCCGACGTTCCCCTCGGCCAGCGCGGGACCGCCGACCAGGCAGACGCTGGGCGGCACGATCGGGTCGGCGTTCAGCGTCGCGGACGGCAAAGGGAATGTCTACCGAGTGACTCTGGTCAGGGTGGTCGACCCGGCCACGGGTGCGGACCAGTTGAGCTCACCGGAGAGCGGCAAGCGGTTCGTCGGCCTCGTTTTCAGCGTCAAGGCCGTGACCGGCAGCCCGCAGGACGAGGACGCCAACACCGACGCCGTGGCCTCCGGCGGCAACGGGCAGACGTACTCGGCGGACTTCCAGGCCCTCGCGGGATACACGAACTTCGACCATGGCGCGATCCACGTGGCCCAGGGCGAGACGGTGACGGGTTCGGTCACGTTCCAGGTGCCGAACGGCGTGCAGGTCTCGAACGTCCGCTGGACGACGCTGAGCGGATTCGGCTCGATGGTCGAATGGAATGTGCGCAGCTAGCGGGGCCGCCCCAGGCGTAGCCGCCGGTCCCCGGCCGGAACGGGGACCGGCGGCTGTTCCCTGGGTCGCCGGGCGTGGCCGGCGGGACCCGATTGCAGGTACGGCGAGGGGACAGCGCACGCCGCGCAGCGACCGTAGGGGGAGAATAATGGGGAACCCGGCCGCTGCGCGGCAGCTCATGCTGGCTGTGCCCGCTCGGGTCGCGGGCCCTGCCGTCCTGGCCGCGCGCCGCCGCACGCGGCGCGTCATCGGGCCAGACGCTCAGTGGGTGATCGTGCCGAACGTCACGTTGCGGGACCAGATGGTCTGCCAGCGAATCCCACCACCGGGATGGGTGGCCGCGACCATGTGATTTCCGCCCTCGTAGACGCCTACGTGGTAGACGTAGCTGTTCGGGTTGGAGTTCACGTGGAAGAACACGAGGTCACCGCCCCACGCCCGGCTCCTGCTCTCCCGGTGGAAGCGCCGGAACTGGGCGTCCGCGGTGCGGGGGATCGATTTGCCGTAGTGGCCGTATACGTAGTGGGTGAGTCCGCTGCAGTCGAAGCCGGTTCTGGGCGAACTTCCGCCGTACCTGTAGGGAACCTTCCCCACGAACGACTTCGCGTACGAGGCTGCCTTTTGATTGAACGACAGCGAATGTGCGCTAGCCGCTCCCGGGAGAAACGCCAGAGATACTGCCATCGTTCCGGCGATGGTGCCTATTTTATGTCGCAGTGACACAAGCCCGCTCCTTAACGAGATGCTCTGATTCGACGGAAATGGACCGTGCTCCGGAGGCCGGTGCTGCGGGCCGCTTCGTGGCCGCTGCGCTCTGGCGCGCGACTGACCCGCGTGACACAGGGAAAGCGCTTCTTTACGCTCCGAATAAGATCCTGGTGCGGAATCAGCATGCGGCATCGATGGCCGGAATGTCTCACGAAACCGGAAAATGTTCCAGCTTATGGAACATTTGGCTATACATGAGCTACATAGTTATCAGCTTTCACACGAGATAACATGAAGGTCACTGAGGTATCTCAACCTAGTTACTGTGTGTATTTAATATCCCATAGCAAGGTATGCATTACAGCGCCGGATGCTTATTAAGCAGGCTTCTGAACTGGGTAAACGCCTGTCTTGAGGATGGCCGAGAGCAAACCTGTCGACTCGCGAGGGGTCGTCTCGCCCTGCTCTGGGGGTAGCCGGGCGGTGTGGCGTGCACTCCGTCGTGCGACGGCCGATCGGCCAGAATATGGCAGCATGGAGTGATAAGTCGGCTACCGTGAGTTCTCCAGGTGTCGACCGGCTGGACGGGCCGACGAGCTCGCGGAGCCCGCAGCCAGCGACGCAGACCGGTCGCATCTGCGACCGTGACTAGCCTGCTTCCGCCGCCATATTACCATTACTGAATGACGGCAGACATTTGTTCGCGCCAATGTAAAAATGGCACGTAAAAGCGCTCAGGCATTCGTGCTGAACGCTATGAAGGCTGCCCCCGCTGGTGGCCGTAACTGACTTCGGCGTTTACCACCGCCGGGCCTCCGGATAGCCTCATCTCGGCACCTACGATGAGAGCCGAAAGACCGGGCGCGGGCCGCGGTATAAGTGACGGATCGCAAGACTTTCGGCCTGGCCCGCGAACTCCGCGGCCGACGCGAGGTCCGTCCGTCGCGGCCCGGGCGTGTCCGGGCCGAACCGGGCGTCGAGCCGGGTCGCGAGCCGCCGGCCCAGGCGCTGCATGGGTGCCTCGATGAAACGGTGGGTCAGCCCGCAGCACACCAGCAGGACCGAGACGAACACCGCGACCAGGAGAAGTTCCCTCGGCACGGAGTTCTGATGACGCGTCCACGGCACGCTGCGGTAGACCTCGATCAGCGCCGGATGCAGGAGGTAGACCGAATAGCTGACCAGCCCGAGCCAGGCCAGGGCGCGCGGCACCTTCCTATTGCGGCACAGCATGGCGGCCGCGAAAGTCAGCCCGGCGAACTCCAGCGAGTTGAATGTCCTGCGGATGGTCACGACGTTCCCGGCCAGCGGGGAGGTGTGCAACAGCGCGGCGGCCAGCGCGAGCCCGAACACCAGGACCGCCACGCACAGCGCGCGCTGCCACGGGAAATCGCCGGCCTCGGCGCGATAGAGCAGGGTGCCGGTGAACATCAGCGCGAGGATGGCGAAGTTCTCCCAGGGCGCCGCGTACCCGCCGTTGAACATGATCACGAAGAGCCCGGTCGCCGCCGCCAGGGTCGCGCCGCCGGTCCGCGTCAGCCCCCGGCCCGCCAACGCCAGCACCAGCCCGAGGAGCACGAGGATGTCGGTGATCGCGACCACGATGCCCGGGGTGAGCAGGTGGTGCGACAGCGCGCCGGGGTGCAGCACGCGGCCGAGCGCCAGTGCCGCCACCGCGAACACCAGCGCGTACCGGCCGCTGCGCCGGTGCACGCCGCCCAGGAACAACGCCGTGAGGAGCAGGTAGAACACCATCTCGTAGGCCAGCGACCAGACCACGTTGGGCAGCGCCGACGCCCACAGGACGCTCTGCAGCATGAACACGTTGGCGAACAAGTCTGTCACCGGATCGGCGTTCATGCCGCCCAGCGAGCCCATTCCGGACGCCCAGAGCACCACCATGGCGCCCACGGCGAACAGGTACAGCGGGTAGAGGCGGAACACGCGGCTCATCCAGAAACCGCGGACACTGCCCTTACGCTCCAGCGAAGCGGGCACGATGTAGCCGCTGACGAGGAAAAACACGAAGACGCCGTACTGACCGGGATCGAACCAGTGATAGACCGAATGCCGGAGAGGCTGGAGCACGGCATAGGTCAGGTGGTCGAACACCACGCACAGCGCGGCGATCCCGCGCAGCGCATCCAGCCAGGCCAGCCGTTTACCGGACGCCCCGGCGCGGTGGATCTCCGCCTGTGACGCTGGCTGCGGCTGAAATGCTGGTAGCGATCGCGGCGCTGGTCGGGCAACAGCGTCAGACACGGGGGGTTAGGCTACCCAGCCAGGCTGAGTTAACTGGGGTCCGTCCCTGTGTGTCCGCTGGGAATACCGAAAGAGGTGATGCTCATGGTCACGTTCGGCGTGGTGGTGCTGGGAGTAACCGATCGCCCGCGGGCCGCGAGGTTCTGGTCCGCGGCGCTCGGCTACCGGGTGCGCGAGGACGGTTTCGGCGGCTGGTCCACGGTCCTGGTACCACCCGGCGGAACCGGGACGATGATCGCGTTGCAGGCCAGCCAGACACCGCCGGAGGACTACCCGCGGCTCCATCTCGACCTGCATGTGGCCGGCGCGGCCGAGCAGGAGGCGGAGGCGGACCGCCTGGTGGCGCTGGGCGCCCGCCGGGTCGACTGGGACAGTTACCCCGACGACCCCGACTTCATCGTGCTGGCTGACACCGAGGGCAACCGCTTCTGCATCGTCGACCTCGGGCACGAAAGCAGGGCCGGCTAGCGGGCCGCGGCCGGCGACGGCCCGGTCATCGGCTGGCCCTGGCGGTACATCTGCGGCGGCTTGTTCCCCGCGGCCTGGCCGCCGTCGATCGGCATCACGGTCCCGGTGATGAACGAGGCCTGGTCCGAGCACAGCCAGAGCACAGCCTGCGCCACCTCGGCGGCGGTGCCCATGCGCCGCATCGGCACCGACATCCCCGCCGCGTGGATCGCCTGCTCGCCCGCTGCCTCGATGTGATAGGTCCGGATCGGGCCCGGCGCCACCACGTTGACCCGGATGCCCTGGTCCGCGTAATCGAGGGCGGCGACCTTGGTCAGGCCGATGATCCCGGCCTTGCCCGCGACGTAGGCGGCGAGGTTAGCCGTGGCGTTCAGCCCGGCGATCGAAGCCATGTTCACGATCGTGCCGCCGTCGCTGGCCAGCATGGCGGGGATCTGGAACTTCATCCCGAGGAAGGTGCCGCGGACGTTGGTGGCGATGCCTAGGTCGAACTCGTCCGGGTCGATGTCCGCGAGCGGGGCTGGCAGCGGCCCCGCGCTGGCGTTGTTGAACGCCGCGTCGAGTCGGCCGAACGTGGACACGGCCTGGTCCACCGCGTGGCGCACCGAACCGGCATCGGTCACGTCCGTGCGTACGGCGATGGCCTGGCCGCCGCGGGCCTGGATGCCGTCGGCCACGGCCTGCAGCGCGGCGGCATCGCGGGCGGCCAGGACCACGGCGGCCCCGGCGGCGGCGAACACCTCGGCCGTAGCCGCGCCGATGCCCTTGCTCGCTCCGGTCACCAGCGCGACCCGTCCCCTCATCGGCTGGCCCTCGGCTCCGCTCGCCGGCCGGGCTTCGGCATGATCGCTCACGATGCACCTTCCGTAATCGTTAGACATCAAAGCATACGATATCAAACGCTTAGAGGCCTACCGAATAATGCTACGCTCCGGTCATGCCCCGTCCCGCGCACACGCCGCTCGGCCTGCACCTGACCAGGGTGTCCAGGGCCGCCAGCCGGGCCTTCGACGATGCTCTGGCCGAGGCCGGCGGATCCCTGCCGGTGTGGCTGGTGCTCGTCTCGCTGAAGGGCGGCGGCCTGGCCAGCCAGCGTGAGCTCGCCGAGGCGGTCGGGGTCAAGGGGGCCACGCTGACCTATCACCTCAACGCGATGGAGTCGGCGGGCCTGGTGATCAGGCGCCGGGATCCGGCCAATCGCCGCCTGCACCAAGTCGAGATGACCCCCGAAGGCGACGCGCTCTTCTTCCGCCTGCGGGACGCGGCCATGGCCTTCGACAAACGGCTGCGTACCGGCTTCTCGGAGAGCGAGGTCACTCAGCTCGAAACCCTGCTGACCCGGCTCCGCGACAACGTTACCGGGATCCCCGAACATGATCACGAAGAGT
>Ga0207693_10005290_pt1 | contig 10792 bp, 10 predicted proteins | sample LARL81metaG_FD_184347 | JGI IMG/M metagenome (GOLD analysis project Ga0207693, IMG submission 184347) | Corn, switchgrass and miscanthus rhizosphere microbial communities from Kellogg Biological Station, Michigan, USA - LAR L8-1 metaG... | ecosystem: Host-associated > Plants > Roots >... | reverse complement strand
CGGGCGGAGTCGCAGAGGATCATCGTCCGCCGGGCGCCGAGGCGGCCCAGCAGCTTTCCGCCGGGAAGCCCCAGGAGCGCGATCCCGACAAGCTCCGCCGCCATCACGAAGCTCGTTGTCGTCGCCGAGCCGGTTGTCACGAGCACGAACCAGGGCAGCGCCAGCCACGTCATCTGCGAGCCCGTCGTCGAGACCGTCTCCGCGACGAGGAGCGCCAGCAGGCGGCGGTCGCGCAGCAGGCTCACTCTTCGACCTCCGGCAGCTCGCGGAGTCGCATCAGCGGCGACGGCAGCAACCAGAGCACCCCGGCGACGGCGCCAACGGAGGCGATCCAGAGCGTCGGCCTCAGCCCGATCCAGGTCCCCAACGCGCCGCCGACAAGAGCTCCGATTGGCCGGACGCCGTAGTTGACGACCATGTAGGCGCCCGCGACGCGTGCTCGGAGGCGGTCGGGCACGAGGGCCGCCTTAATCGAGCCCGCCGCGATGTCGAGCACCATCACGCCGAACCCCGAGAGGAACTCGGCGGCGAACAAGAGCGCCACGATCGTCCACTCGGCGCCGCCGGCGAGCGGAACGAGCACGAGCGGAGCGGGAAACAGCACGGCTCCGGCCACGAACGCGGGCCCGACGCCGATTCGGCGGCTGATCCGGCCCGTTAGCAGCGAGGCGATCACCCCGCCGACCGCCGCCGCGCCGAGGACGAGGCCGAGCAGGCCGGCGCCGACGCCGAGCGTCTTGGTCGCGTAGAGGAAGTACAGAGCCCAGAAGACGAAGTTGAAAAAGTTGATCGTTGCGGTCGCAAGCAGCGAGGCCCGTACGATCGGCGACCGGCGGATGTAGCGGATCCCCGCCTTGACGTGGCCGCGCCGCGCCTCCTCCGTCGGCGGCTCGACCGGGTCGATCGATGTCAGCGAGAACGCCGAGACGAGGAACGAGAGCGCGTCTGCGACCAGCGCCCCGGGTGCTGAGAACGCCTGTACGAGCAGCCCGCCGACGCTCGGCCCGGCGACGAAGGAGAAAGCCCGGCTCCCGTTCAGCAGCGAGTTCCCCTCGAGGTAGCGCTCACGAGGGACGAGCGAGACGAACAGGGTGCTGTAGGCGACGAAGAAGAGCACGCTGAGAGTTCCGACCAGGAAGCTGACTACGTAGAGCTGAGCCAGCGTGAGCACGCCGAGCGCGTACGCGACCGGGATCGTCGTCAGCAGCGCCGCGCGGCCGAGGGCCGTCGCGATCATCGCCTGCCGCCGCCGGCCGCGGCGGTCGAGCCACGCCCCGGCGTGCAGCGAGAAGAGCAGGTTCGGGAGCAGAGCCGCGGCGCCGAGGTAGCCCATCTCGGCCGCGTCCGCGTGGAGCGCGAGGACGCCGACGAGCGGCAGCGCGATCAGCGTGATCTGGTCGCCGACGAGCGAGACCGTCTCGCCGAGCCAGAAGCGTCGAAAGTCGCGCTTCCTGAGGATGCCCGGCAGGCGATGCGCCCAGGCGGGGGCCGCCGCGACGGCCGCGGCAGTGGTCGTTCCGTCCCGGCTCACGCCCGAACGACGTCGATGTCGCCGCTCATCGACGTGGCGCGCAGCTCCACCAGCGGTCCGCCGTCGTTCGACGGCGGCGCGTCGTCGAGGTCGACCTCGGAGCTCAGGTCGCCGCTCATTGCGCGAGCGTCGACCCACAGGTTTGATCCCTGGCGGACGCCGACTGTGATGTCCCCGGACATCGACTGGAGCTCGACGCTCCCCTCGCCGACGGCGCCGATGCGCTGATCGCCGGAGGCCGTCCGGATCTTCGTGCCTCCGCTTGCCTCGTCGACGCGGACGTCTCCCGAGGCGGCCCGCGCCGTCAGCGGGCCGTCGGCGCGTGCGAGCCGGATGTCGCCCGAGGCCGTGCTGATGTCGGTGGCGCCGCCCACCGAGCCGAGGTTGACGTCGCCGCTCGCGGCCTCGACCTCCACGTCGCCGGCGATCTCGTCGAGGTCGACGTCACCCGACGCCGCCTTCGCCTGCAGCGACCCGAAGTGGCCGCGACCGCGGAGATCGGCCGAGGCCGTCTCGGCACGGACGTGCGTGCCTTCGGGTGAGCTGACGCGCAGGCGGATCTCGACCCTCCGCAGGAAGCCGAGCCCGAGCCCGCGCTTCGCCTCCACGTCGACGACGACCTCGTGACCGCCGCGTACCTCGCGGAGCTCGATTCGGGCGTCCTCGAGCAACTCACGCACCTGGTCGGCTCCGCCACGGGCGTCGAGCTCGATCTCCGTGGCCGTTCCGGGGCCGGTCTCGAGGTCGATACGTCCCGAGGGAACGCGCAGGTCGAGCGTCAGTTGACCGGGCGTCTCGAAGACTTCGCGCCTCATGACCGGCGGCCGCGGATGCGGCGGATGATCTCCAGGGAGCTGGTCGGCGCGAGCTTGCGGGGATCTCGCGAGTCGACGCGTACTTCCACGTGTCCATATGGCAGGTGGGCGAACATCTCTCCTCCTTAGCTCCGGCCGAAGCCGGTCAGTCGGTTGCCGGGCCCGCGCCGTCCGCCGCCGCCCGAGCTGACGAGCCGTGTGAGCGAGCGGACGAGCCACGTGTTGACGGAGACGCCCTCGCGGGCGGCGGCGGCCTCGACGGCCGCCTTCAGCGCCTCAGGCAGGCGCAGCGAGATCCGGGCGACGAGCTCGACCTCGCCGGCAGCGGTAGGCGGAGCCTCCTCCGCCTCCTCCGCGACATAGACGAGCGTCGGGTCCTGTCCCGACACGCGCACCTCCACGTGACCTGACGGGAGCTGGTTCGTCAGCTCGAGCGCCGCCTCGCCGAGCGCATCGAGCAGACGCAGCCCGGCTGAGGCGCGGACGGCGGCGCTCAGGCGCCGGGCAGCTTCGGCGACGTCGTCGTCGCCAACTGCGGCGATACCCTCGAGATCGGCCTGGAGGCCTTCGACGAATGGGCGTAGCTCCACGGTGACGTCATTATGACATCACTTCGATGCTTGTCAAGCGTCATGACGACGTCCCGCGTAATTCCCCTGCATATCCCCGGCGATAGAGCGTTTTCAGCCGTTCCACGCGTTTGACGTAGTGCCGGGTCTCCGAGAAGACGATCCCGCGGTCCTCGCGCCGCCACTCGTCCACGTTCTCCTGGCCGGCGTTGTAAGCCGCGAGCGCCGTTCGCTCGTCGCCGTATTTGTCCAGCAGGTGGCGCAGATACCAGGCGCCGTAGCGGACATTGATCTCGGGGTTGTAGAGGTCGGAAACCCGGAACCGGCTGCCGCCGGTGTGGATCGCGATGCCTTTGGCCGTGCCGGGGAGGAGCTGCATCAGCCCGATGGCGCCGGAGCTCGACTTCACGTTCGCGTGGAACTTGCTCTCCTGATAGATCACCGCCGCGAGCAACGCCGGATCGAGGCGGTAGTTCTGGGCGTGGCCGCGGACGATCGACTGGTACTTCAGCGGATACCACAGCCGCACCCACCATCCCGGCTCGGTCGCGTGGACGTACCCCACCCCGGCCGCGGCAATCGCGAGCACGGCGAGCAGGGCCGCGAGTCGCCTCACGCGGGCTGTCTGGCCTCGAGAGCACGCATCGTCTCGGCCACGAAATCGTCGAGCTGCTGCCGGGTGCCGTCGTTGACGTAGCTGAAGTCGGCGCGCCCGGCCTTCTCGTCGTCGGCGATCAGTCGGGTCTCGCGCTGCTCCGGGCTGCTGACGCCAGAGCGCTCCCGGCGAACGTCCTCGGGAGCCGTGATCGCGACGACGGCGTCGAAGCGCTCCTCGCCGCCGACCTCGTAGAGCAGCGGAACCTCGGTCGCGGAGACAGCCGGCGGATCCGCCAGGCCGGCGAGAGCCTCTCGCCAGGCGAGGTATTCCGCCACGACGCGGGGATGCAGGAGCGCCTCCAGCCAGGCGAGCGCTTCGCGGTCGTCGAAAACGATCCGCGAGATCGCAGCGCGGTCGACGGTGCCCGCATCGTCGAGGATGCCGGTGCCGAAGCGCTCGAGCAGCGCGGCGCGGACGTCGTCGTCCTCCCGCAGCAGCTGGTGGACGATGTCGTCGCTCGAGATCGTTGCCGCACCGTGCCGCGCGAACGCGTGCAGCGCTTCCGTCTTTCCGGCTCCGATGCCCCCGGTGATCGCGACCGCGACCGGTCGCATCCGACTATTCCCTTTCGGTTTCGGGGGCCGAGGGGGCTTCGCCCTCGGAATCGCCGGGACCAGGCTCGTCCGGGGATTGGGCGTCCGCCTCGATGCTCTCGTCGACGAGCTCCTCCTCGAGGTCGCCGGTGCCCGCCGGCGCGGTCTCGGACGCCTCGCCGCCCGGCGTCTCGACCGCCGCGGCCGCGACCGGCTCTGGCTCGGACTCGGGCTCGGCTGCCTCTGGCTCGGCCTCGTCGATCGGAGCCTGCGTCTCGGGAAAAACCTCTTCGGAAAGGTCGAGGTCGGGCGTGCCCTCGATCGGCTCCGCGTCGTCGGCGCGGGCCACGACGCCCCCGCCCTCGACCCGCTTGAGCGAAAGTGACAACCGGCGGCGCTCGCCGTCGACCTCGATGATCTTCGCCTTCACTTCGTCACCCTGCGACACGACCTCGCGCGGGTTCTCGACGTGATGTTGCGCGAGCTCAGAGATGTGGACGAGCCCCTCGACGCCGGGGAGGATCTCGACGAAGGCGCCGAACGTGACGACCTTGGTCACCTTGCCCTCGACCTCGTCGCCCTCGCTGTAGGTGTCGAGCACCTGCTGCCATGGATCCGACTGGGTCTGCTTGAGACCCAGCGAGATGCGCTGGCGCTCGCGGTCGATGTCGAGCACCTTCACCTTCACGTCCTGGCCGATCTCGAGCACCTCGGACGGATGGTTGACGTGGCTCCAGGACAGCTCGCTGATGTGGATCAGCCCATCCATCCCGTCGAGGTCGACGAAGGCGCCGAAGTCGACGATGTTCGAGATCTGGCCGTCGACGACATCGCCGGGGTTGAGGCGGTCGAGGATCTGCTGGCGCTGTTCCTTGCGCTCGTCCTCGAGCACGGCGCGCCGCGAGAGGACGACGTTGTTGCGCGACCGGTTCAGCTCGATCACCTTTGCTCGCAATTCCTGGCCGAGGAACTCATCGAGGTCCTGAACGCGTCGGATGTCGACCAGTGAGGCTGGCAGGAAGCCGCGGACCCCGAGGTCGAGAATCAGGCCGCCCTTGACGACCTCGATCACCTTGCCGACGACGGGCTCGCCGGACTCGGCCGCGCCCTCGATCCTTTTCCATGCCAGCTCGAAGCGAGCTCGTTTCTTGGAGAGGATCAGCCGGCCCTCGGCGTCCTCCTTGGTCAGCACGAGCGCGTCGATCTCCTCGCCGACATGCACCTCGTCCTCGGGGTTGACCGACCGCCGAATCGAGAGCTCGGCGACCGGGATGACGCCTTCAGACTTGTAGCCGATGTCGACGAGCACCTCGTCCTTGTCGACGCGGACGACGGTGCCGTGCACCACTTCGCCCTCGTTGATCGTCGGGAAGGTGGCGTCGTAGTTCGGGACCTGCTCGCCCTCCTCGTTCGTCGTCCAGAAGGCGGCGTCATCGAGCGGCGGCGGCGGGGCCGTCGGCGCTTGTGTCTCGGTTTCGGGGTTGACTGTCTCGTTCGCCAAAGCGGCGGTCAGTATAGCCTCGGCGGTTCTGGCTCTATTTCGTGCTGCGGGCCAGAAAGTCGCGTACGACTGCGATGTACTCGTCGGTCTGTTCGACGAAGCTCATGTGACCTGCGTCGGGAACGATGTGGAGCTCGCTTCCTGGGATTCCCTCGTGGAGGACGCGGGCGGCCCGGGGCGTCGTTACGCGGTCGTGCTCGCCGACGATCAGGAGCGTCGGCTTCTTGGCGTCCTGGAGCTTCGGGACGTAGTCGAAGTCGCCGTAGCCCGCCTTGGCGAAGTGCCGTAGAACCTCGGGCGACGGAACGAAGTCCGCCAGGTATCCGGGCGGAGGCTGGCCGTGGAAATGAAACGGCAGTTGGTCGCGCATCAGTTGCCTGAACTGCTCGTCGGTCTCCACGGTCGCCTCGTCCTTCCAGGACTGGACGATCGCCTGGCCGCCGTCTCCTAGCGCCTCGAGCGAGACGGCGACGTCGGCGTCGAGCGCCTCGCTGGAATCCGCTCCGCCGGAGATCACATACGCGGCCGCAGTGCCGAGCTCGGTCGCGTGGTAGGTCGCGATGATCGCTCCAAAGGAGTGGCCGAGCAGGGCGAAGCGTTCGAGCTCGAGAGTCTCGGCGAGCAGGTCGACGTCGCTCGCGAAGACCTCGAGCGAAAGAGTCGCGGGGTCGACCCGCTGCGACCGGCCCTGGCCCCGCTCGTCGATGTAGAGCAGGCGGTACTCGTCGCCAAGGGCGTCTAGGTAGGGCCGGAACATCGAGTGGTCCAGGCCCGGCCCGCCGTGGAGGACGATCAGCGGAAAGCCGCTGCCGACCTCCTCGACGTTGAGGTTGTATCTGTCAGGCAGCGCGAGTTGCATTTGCGAACCGTAAACGGCTGCGAATCATGACGCTTTTGAAACGAGAGACGTGGCCGTGCTGGTCCACGCGCGAGTTTATGGTCGGATCACCTCGAGTCCTCGCCGGGGCGGGCTTTGCCCGTCACGGCCGCAAAGATCGGCGTTGCCGCCAATCCTGAAAGTCGTCATGGCCCGCGAAGCGGGCCGGACTTTCAGGATTTTGCTTCGTTCCAGTCGTCGCCGACGCCGACGTCGACGGCCAGCGGTGGGTCGAGGTCGTAGGCGGCCACCATCTCCTGCCGGACCAGCTCCTTCACGGCGGCGACCTCGTTCTCCGGCGCCTCGAGCAGCAGCTCGTCATGGATCTGCAGCACGAGGCGTGCGGCCCGGCCTTCCTCGCGCAGCCGGCGGTGGATGGCGATCATCGCCACCTTGATGATGTCCGCGTTCGAGCCCTGCATGACGAAGTTGACAGCGAGCCGCTCGCCGAGCGACCTGGTCGCACGATTCGACGCCCGCAGCTCCGGCACGGGCCGCCGGCGCCCGAGCAACGACGTCGTGTAGCCGTCCTCCCGCGCCTGCTCGATCGTGCGCTGGATGAAGTCCTGTACGTGCGGGAACCGCGCCAGGTACGCGTCGATGTACGCCTGCGCCTCCTCCCGAGGAATCTCCAGGTTCTCGGAGAGGCCGAAGGCTGAGATCCCATAGACGATCCCAAAGTTGATCATCTTTGCGATCGAGCGCTGGCCGGTCGTCAGCTCGGCCGGATCGACGCCGAGGACCTCCGCAGCGGTGGCCCGGTGGATGTCCTCGCCGCGGGCGAACGCCTCGCGCAGCTTGGGCTCACCGGAGACATGGGCCAGGATCCGTAGCTCGATCTGCGAGTAGTCGGCCGAGACGAGCTTCCAGCCGTGCTCGGCGACGAACGCCGACCGAATCTCGCGGCCGAGCTCGGTGCGAATCGGGATCGCCTGCAGGTTCGGGTTCGAGGTCGAGAGCCGGCCGGTGGCCGCGACGGTCTGGTTGAAGGTCGTGTGCAGGCGGCCGTCCTCGCCGAGCAGCGACGGGAGCGGCCCGAGATACGTGTTCAGCAGCTTCGAGTACTCGCGCCACTCCTCGATCACCGGCACGATCTCGTGCTCGCCGCGGATCGTCCGCAAAACACGAGTGTCGGTCGAATAGCCCGTCTTGCCCTTCCGGCCGGGAGTGAGCTCGAGCTTCTCGAACAGGATCCGCGCAACCTGCTGCGTCGAGCCGAGCATGAACTCCTCGCCCGCGAGCTCGTGGGCCTTCGCCTCGAGCTCCTCGACCCGGTCCGCGAGCCGCGCCGTGATCTCGCCCATCCGGTACGTGTCGATCTTGACTCCGACCTGCTCCATCGCCACCAGAACAGGGGTCAGCGGCAACTCGATCTCGCGGTAGAGCTGGTCGTGGCCGCGCTCGCGGACACGCTCGAGCAGCGGCTCGCGCAGCCTCAGCGTGGCAGCCGCGTGACGGACGAGCCGGGCGGTTTCCTCCTCGGCCTCCGGCTCGGGGAGGAGCTCGACTCCGTACTCAGCGGCGAGATCGTCGAGCTCGTACGAGGCGCGGCTCGGCTCGATCAGGTACGCCGCGATCATCGTGTCGTCGGCGGCCTCGACCCGCAGCGCCTTGGCGTCGTGCGCGACAAGGTCGCTTCCTAGCTTCTCAGGCCGCGGGCCAACCACGACCTCAGCTGCGGTCGCGAGCGCGGCTCGATCGGCGTCAGCTGCGAACCCACCAGATCCCGAGAGCTCGCCTTCTCGCCACGGCACCGCCACGCCCTCGACGTCGCGCGCCGACGCCGGCAGGGCCTCGTCCAGCTCGTCGACCCGATTGAGGAGGTTCCGAAACTCGAACCGCCGGAACATCTCCTTCAGTTCCGAACGGTCCGGAGGGAGGAGCACGAGCTGGGCGGGGTCGCAGTCAAGCTCGAGGTCTCGGCGCATCGTCGCGAGCTCCTTCGACGCCCGAGCCTGCTCCGCATGCTCCGTGATGTTCTTGCGGCGCGCGGGCGTCAGCTCGTCGACGTGCTCGAGAACGCCCTCCAGCGAACCGTACTGCGCGATCAGCTGCCCGGCCGTCTTGTCGCCGATTCCGGGCACGCCGGGAATGTTGTCCGAGGTATCGCCCTTGAGCCCGATGAAGTCCGGCACCTGCTCCGGGCGAATACCGAGCCGCGCTTCGACTCGCTCGGGCGTGTAGACGTGGACGTCGGAGACGCCGCGCGGCGTCATCATCAGCGCGACGTTGTCGGTGACGAGCTGAAAGGCGTCGCGGTCGGTCGAGACGACCGTGGTCTTGATCCCCTCCTCGTCCGCCCGCGTCGCCAGCGTCGCGATTACGTCGTCGGCCTCCCAGCCGTCGAATTCGAGGTTGCGGTAGCCGAAGGCCTCGACGATCGGACGAAAGTACGGGAACTGCTCGGAGAGCAGATCCGGCATCGGCTTCCGCTCGATCTTGTAGGTATCGAGCAGCTCATGCCGGTGCACCGGCCGGGTGTCCCAGGCCACGGCGACGCCCTTCGGCCTGTAGTCCGCAAGCAGCTTGAACAGCATGTTCGTGAAGCCGAGCAAAGCGTTCGTCGAGAAGCCCTCGCTTGTCGCGAGCTCCTCGGGGAGCGCGAAGAAAGCGCGATAGGCGAGGTTGTTTCCGTCGACGAGAAAGAGCTCGGAATCGCGGACAGGCGCGTCGTCGAGCTGCAACTCCTCGCCGGTCAGAGTCTTGGGACTCACAGCCCAAAGCTATCGTCCCGCACCGATGTCCGGGATCGAAATCGAGCCCCTGGAAGACGACCACCTCGACGCCGCCGCGGCGCTCCTGGCCCACCGCCATGCGCGCCACCGGGCGGCGGAGCCGCTGCTGCCGGAGGTCTCCGACTTCCGTGCTCAGCTCGAACGCGATCTGGCTCACGAGCTGGCGAGCGGAGTCGTCGCGCTCCGCGGAGACGATCTCGTCGCCTACGTGATCGGCCGCGTCGAAGACGATTCGTTGCTCGGCGACCGGCGCGCGATCGTCGACTTCGCCGGCTGCGCCGCGACGGCCGGCCAGGGCGAGGTGATTCGCGACCTCTACTCGGCGCTGGCGGCACGTTGGGTTGCGGCCGGCGCGACGCGCCATCTCGCCCTGATCCCCGCCAGCGACGAGGCCCTCATGGATCCCTGGCTGCGGCTCGCGTTCGGCGTCCAGTTTGTCTGGGCGGTGCGCCAGACTGAGGCGATGAAGCCGGTGAAGGCCGGCGTCAAGATTCGCCCGGGGACGCCCGACGATCTAGAACTGGTCGCGAAGCTCGACCGCAACCTCCACGAGTACCAGGCAGGGCCGCCGAGCTTCTCGGGGGTGCCGATCGCGAGCGACGAGGAGTTTCGCGTGGACTGGAGCGACCTCTGGGACGACGCGAACACCTACACGCATTTCGTCGCCGAGCGCAGCGGCATGCCCGTCGGCCACCTCGTGCTCTACCGCCGCCCAACCGGCGATCTCCGGGTTCCGAACCACAACATCGATCTCTCGCACGCCGTGACGCTCCCAGCCGCTCGCCGCTCGGGCGTGAGCCTCGCGCTGACCGGGCATGCCCTGACCTGGGCGCACGAGAACGGCTTCCGATCAATGACGATCGACTGGCGCTCGGTCAACCTGCTCTCGTCGCGGTTCTGGCCGCGGCGCGGTTTCAGGCCCACCTACTACAGGCTCTACCGCGCGCTGCCGTGAACCGCGTCCCGATGCTCTCGGGATCCCGGCTGACGGTGGTGAAGACGCCTGACAACGCCGTCATCCTGCGGCCGCGGCCGCCCGGGGAGGCAATCGGGGACACTGCGGCGGCCGTCCGGGACGCGCTTCGCTTCCCGCTCGCGGGGGAGCCGCTCGAAGCCCTCGTTTCGAGAGGCGGCCGCGCGACGATCGTGATCGAGCCGCCGTCCCTACCGATCCCGACCGCGCAGAACGACCCGCGGCAAGCGGCGATCGGCGGCGTCGTCGACGAGCTCAGCCGGGTCGGCGTCCCGGTCGAGAACCAGACCCTCCTTGTCGCAGGAGGACTTGCCCGGCGACTCGGCGAGCGCGACCTCGAGCAACTCGGGATCGTCTCGCCGGCGTTCGCCCGGCGTTTCCGCGGCCGCGTCGTCATCCACGACGTCGAGGACCCCGACCTCGTCGAGATCGGCCACTTGGGCCGGATCCAGCTACGGGTCCACCCTAGCCTGCTCGAGACCGACGTGATCGTGGTCGTCACGGCCGCAGAAACCGTTGTCCACGGCGGCCCTGCGGCCCTTCTGGCAGCGTGCGGCCGCGATTCGCTCCGCGCCGCGGGCGCCTACTCGCTGCTCGAGA
>Ga0207693_10005288_pt1 | contig 10793 bp, 5 predicted proteins | sample LARL81metaG_FD_184347 | JGI IMG/M metagenome (GOLD analysis project Ga0207693, IMG submission 184347) | Corn, switchgrass and miscanthus rhizosphere microbial communities from Kellogg Biological Station, Michigan, USA - LAR L8-1 metaG... | ecosystem: Host-associated > Plants > Roots >... | reverse complement strand
GCCCCGGATCCCCGGATGGCGGAGGCTGTCGCGGTCGTGCAGTCCAGGCGGCAGCCGGACGGCCGGTGGCTGCTGGACCGCATCCACCCGGGTCGCGTCTACTTCGACCTTGAGGGCGGCGTGGGCACGCCGAGCCGCTGGAACACCCTCCGCGCGCTGAGGGTGCTCAAGTGGTGGGAGGGCATCGCCTGACGGCCGAACGACGGAGGGCGGGCGGCGTGCTCGCGGCCCGTGGCCGGGTCAGGGTCACGCCCAGCCGAACGCCTGCTGCCGGGAGCGCGATGATCACCCGTGTATCACCCGATAGGGAACCGGCGATCTGACGCTGCTCACGCTCTGCGATCAGCGGTCAGCCTAATGGACGCGCGCATTCCCGCCGTTCTGCGCGGCCGCGGGTTTTACGGTGCTCGTCGGACAAGGCGCACAGATCCGGTCGATCTTGTAGCGAGGAGCAGCCGACCGCAACGCCCCCTCATAGCCGATGTGAGTGAAAGCTTGCCGGTCAGGTAAATGGCGTTCGGGCCCGGAAGGCGCTTCACTTCGGTACTGGCGTGCCGGGCTGAACTCAGCAGCGCATTTCACGGGAATCGCCTGGCGGCTATCGTCTGGAATTCGGAGTTCCGATCTCCTGGCAAACCGACCAGACCTCCCCTGGACGATTTACGTTGCAGCAGGTGGACATGGACAGCCTCGGCGGATCGGAGCCTGATACCAGCCATCTCCCCGCGAATCTTCCGTCGCTATCTGCGCAAACACGGGCTCACCAATCTTTCCGGTGAATGCCGGGCGAAGGCATGTATCAGGACGGCCCAGGGTCGGCACTGTCACTACAACAGGACGTTGAGGGGTCATGTCAGCCGCAGCGATGCCTAGGGGAGGTCAGGGGCTCGTCGAGACCATCGAGGCCCGGTTCCGTTCGAGGTGACCGCTCTCGTTCCCGCCGACGGCCGCGACCGGGTACCGGGCACGCGGGCACGGCACCGACACCACGGCACGAGTGTCAGGAGGACAGCATGCAAAGCGCATGGAAGGAGACCATAGCCGGGGGTACCCCCCAGGCCGAACGAGCTGAGTTCGAGCAACTGGCCCGGGACATCATGAAGATGCAGCTCAAGAACGCGAAGACCGCCAGCGCGCACGGAGTCCCGCACGGAGTAGACCGGACGTTGCACGCCAAGACCACCCTCGCCACCGACCGGGCCGAGCTGAGGTTCCGGGACGACCTGCCGACCGACCTCAGCCATGGCTTCGCGCAGCCAGGCCGTGTGTATCCGACCATTGTCCGGTTCTCCAACGCGGCGGGCATCGGCCAGTCCGACGCCGCGAAGGACCTGCGCGGGGTGGCGCTGAGGGTTCAGGTATCGCCGGAGGAATCGCACGACCTGCTGATGACGAACTACCCGGTGTCCTTCGCGCGCGACGCCCGCCAGTTCGTGACGTTCAACGTGGCCATGACCGGCAACCTGGCCGCGAAACTGCGCGGGGTGCTCCGGCTGATCAGGCTGTTCGGCGTGGGGCAGACCTGGCGGATGCTGCGGAACGTGAGGAAGAGCCGACGCACGGTGCGCAGCGTGGCCACCGAGAAATACTGGAGCCGCGGCGCGATGCGCTGGGGACCCACCCTGGCCGTGAGGTACCTGCTCAGCCCCGCACCGGGCACGGTGCTCGCCCCGTATCCCCCGCAGGACGACCCGGGCTACCTGTCGACCGAGGCGGCTCGCCGCCTGGCCGACGGTGATATCCGCTTCGAGCTGTTGGTTCAGCGGTATGTCGATGAGCACTCGACCCCGATCGAGGACACCGCCGTGGCCTGGTCCGAGCAGGTCTCGCCCGCGGAGCCAGTGGCCGTGCTAACCCTGGCCCGGGGCGACCTGAGCACAGCCGACGCCCTGGCCCAGGCCCAGCTCATCGACACGATGGCGTTCAACCCGTGGAACACCACTGACGAGTTCCGTCCGCTAGGCAACCTGAACCGCGCCCGTAAGGCGGTCTACGACGCCAGTTCGGCGCAGCGACTGGGCTACCGGTGGCAGACCGAGACACCCGCGCGGAACGTGGTGATCGGCGGGGCCGCCCGTGCGTTGTTCCAGGCGGTCAACCGGTTGCTGCCGTGGTACCGGCTCCCGGTCCGCCTTGGGCTGCTCAACCTCGAGGCGCTTCGCCACGTACTGCGGAGCCGGAACCTGTTCGACAGCGAGGTCCGGGAGGCCCCGCCGCAGGCCAGGCCGGTGCCGCCGGCCCCGCCCGGCGAGGACGTCCGCGTTAGGAGGACGTTCGACGGGACCGGCAACGACCTGTCCGCGCCCGAGATGGGCTCGGTGGGATCGGCGTTCGGCCGTAACCTGCGGCCGGATCTGCGGCCGGACCTGTTCGACGAGCCCAGCCCTATCACGGTCAGCCAGCAGCTCCTGTACCGCGACACGTTCCGGCCGGCCCGGTCACTGAACCTGCTCGCCGCGGCTTGGATCCAGTTCCAGGTACACGACTGGGTCAACCACCGCCGCTACCCGCTGGGCCAGGATGATGTCCGGGTGCCGCTTCCGCCGGGCATGACCTGGACTAATACGCCGGACGGCCCGGTCGAGCACGAGATGCGGATCGCCGGGAACATCCCGTTCAGCGGGCCTGAGCCGAATCCGATGAGCCCGGTATTCCCGAACGCCACCACGCCGTGGTGGGACGGGTCTGAGCTGTACGGCGCCGACCTGACCAAGAGCAACCAGCTCCGAGAGGGCGCGAAAATCCGCCTCATCCGGGGGAAGTACCTACCCGAGGATGTAAGCGGCCAGGAAATCACCGGCTTCAACGAGAGCTGGTGGCTGGGGCTCAGCAGCCTGCACACGCTCTTCGCGCGCGAGCACAACCTGCTCTGCGACGAGCTGCGGATCCACTACCGGAACTGGAGCGACGAGCGGGTCTACCAGACGGCGCGGCTGATCGTCTCCGCGCTCATCGCCAAGATCCACACGATCGAGTGGACCCCGGCCATCCTGGGCACCGAGGTCATCGACATCGGCATGAACATGAACTGGAGCGGGCCGCCGGCGCACGACTGGCTGACCCGGCTGGGCATCTGGCTGATCGACAACCACGCCAGCGTCGGCATCCCCAAGACCATGCCGGACCACAACGGGGTCCCGTACTCGCTGACCGAGGACTTCGTCACCGTCTACCGGATGCATCCGCTGCTGCCCGACGACTACCGGTTCGTGGATCACCGGACGGGCGCGGACCTGGGCAGCCGTGGGTTCCTCGACATCCAGGGCACGTCGGCCGACGATGAGCTACGCAAATTCGGCCTGGAGAACACGCTGTACTCGTTCGGCCTGTCCTACCCCGGCGCGATCACCCTGCACAACTACCCTCGCTCGCTGCAGAAGTTCGAGCGCGACGGCGAGCTGATCGACCTGTCCGTGGTGGACCTGGTGCGTACCCGCCGCCGTGGCGTGCCCCGCTACAACGACTTCCGGGCCGGGCTGCACAGGCCACGGATCAAGCACTGGGAAGAACTCTGCGACGACCAGGAGTCGGTGCGCCGGATGAAGGAGCTCTACCGGAGCGTCGACGAGGTCGACACCATGGTGGGCCTGTTCGCCGAGACGCCGCCGCCCGGTTTCGGGTTCTCCGACACGGCCTTTCGCATCTTCCTCCTGATGGCCTCACGGCGGCTGCAAAGCGACCGGTTCCTCACCGTGGACTTCCGCCCGGAAATCTACTCGCCGTTCGGCATGGACTGGGTCGCCAGCAACAGCATGACCAGCGTCATCCTCCGCCACTGCCCGGACCTGGCCGGCGTCCTTCCCCGCACGGCGAGCGCATTCGCCCCGTGGCGGCCAGTCGCGCCCAGCGGGGAGCCGGCCCCGCCGACCAGGAGGGCACCTTGAGGGGAGCAGGAAAATGACCGGGCCGACGACCAAGCTGGGAAACGCGGGGCTCGACGCCCTGACCGAGTTGCCGCTGCTCACCTCGATCTGGCGACGCCGTACGCACCGGATGAGCCGGGGCAGCTCCATCGACGCCGGGTCGATGAGTTGGACCTCGTCGGAGCCGCGCACGCCGCTGACCGAGCTGGAGGAGGCGGTGCTGATCTCGCTGACCGGGTGCACCGGCCTGACTATGCCGGACCGCCCGTTTACCGACCCGCGAGACAACAAGCCGATAATGGCCAAGCCGAACCTGAACATGGCCGGCCGGGCCGCGGGCAGCCCCGACAACGCTCAGGGCACCTATTTCATCATGATCAATGACAGCGGCACCTATTTCCTGCGCAAGCTGCCTCCGCCTGAGGATGGCACGCCGTCGGTATTCGACCCGGAGACCCTTATCGCGCGCGCCGCGGAGGCCAAGGTCCGCCTGCTTGACCACCGTATCGACGTGCCGGACGGGAACCGGGACTTCCCGGCCTACCTCGACTCCAACCGTTTCCTGTCGAACCTGCCCGGTACCACGATCATGTTTCCCGTCGTCGATCTGTCCCGGCAGTACATCAACGGAATGATGTACCTGCTCACCCAGCCGGACGGGGCCAGGCCCGTGATCGTCGATGACCGGAACTTCTACCGGCCGGCCGGGGTGAAGAAATGGATAAAGTCAGGGTTTCTCAATAACAACATCAAGCTGCCGCTAGGCACTCTCTGGTCGATGCGCACTCAGATCGAGGCCGACCTGCTGCTGCAGAACCTCATGCTCACCGCCAACGCGATGGGCCTGGGCGCCTGGATCCACGCATCGATCGCGCCGCAGGTCCTGCTCGGACAACCTAGCTTCCGCGGGCAGTACGGCGCGATGCTTGGCTTCGACTGGAGCACGCCCAGGTGGAAGCTGGCCGACATCGTGCGCTGGCAGATTCCCCTGCCGAAGTACGCGTATCTGAGGGATGCCGCGGTCGGCCTACGGCACCAGGGCGAGTACCTGATCAAGGCGATGTGCCCGCCCAACTATCCCACGATGGCCGACGCTGTCGACGCCGTGGTGGCCGAGAAGTTCGGCCCGCGGGGGATCTATTCTGATGAAGGCCTTTTCGCGCGTATCTACCGCGGTGAGTTCGGCGCCCAGTACCTGCGCCAGGCCAGCAACTATTCCGCGGACGTGATCGCCTGTGCCCGGGACATCTGCACCTACATCTACGAGACCCACGGACGGTTCCCCGCACACTGCGACACAATCCACGTACCGGGAGTCTGGCTGCAGGCCCACCACGTGGAGGATGGCTACTACGAGAAGTTCTTCCGTAACGGGCTGACCGAGCAGCACCTGCTGCACGACCAGAGATGGCACTCTGAATCGCGGTAGGGATCGGCTGACCCCTTTAGCCTGGACGCCGGGCGGGGTCAAATGACCCACGCATGACCTTGAAGGCCCGATGCCCGGGCAGGCAGCGGTCGGCTCGTCTGCCTAGACCAGACCTGTGGTCAGGGCCAGCCGGGTCAGGTCGGCACGGCGCCGGCACCCGGTCTTGTTCCGGATCCGGTCCAGGTGCGAGCCGACCGTGCGGACGCTGATGAGCAGCTGGGCGGCGATCTGGGCATTGCTGGCGCCCTGAGCGACCAGGGTGACCAGCTCACGTTCCCGGACGCTGAGCTTCCCCAGCCCTGGTCCCGGCGCCTGCGGCGGCTGCGAGCCTGGGCCGGTAAGCATGAGGGCGTACTCGGCCGCGGTGGCCCAGCTCATCGCCGCGCCGCGCTCCTCGGCCGCCCGCGCCTGGCTGGGGCCCAGCGCCTGCCGGGCTGCGCGCAGCGGTTCTTGCCGGAGCCGTGCGTCTGCCGGCCAGTCCTCGCGCGGCCGGAGCGCGGCATACGCGGCCCACAACGTGACGGCCTCGGCCGGGCGTCCGGTTGCAGCGCACAAATGCCCGCAGCAGTCCAGGTAGACCGCGAACACGAAGCCGGTCCGCCACGAGAGCTTGAGTGCTTCTCGCAGGTAAGCCGCAGCGTCCCCGGCGCGGCCTGCCCGCAGGTTCAGCAGCGCCATCCGGGCCAGCAGGGTCGGCAGGTGCACCATGTCGCCCACGTCGCGGGACGAGGCCAGCCCGTCCGCGCAGACACGCTCGGCGGCGGCGAAGTCGTTGGCCTGGATCAGCACCTCGGTCAGCCACACGCTGCATGTCCGGGTTATAAATGCAGGGATGTCGCCCGGGACCTGGCTGGCCTGCCGGGCCAGTCGCACAGCGTCGCCCAGGTCGCCGTGGACCGCGGCATCCAAGGCGAGGTCCAGCAGGGCCACTACCTCCGCGAACGGATGGCCGACCTCGCGGGCCACGGCCAGGGCCCGGCGGGCGTCCTCGGCGGCCTCGGGGAACCGGCCCAGGTCCCGCAGCGCGTACGACCGGCTGGCCAGGGCGTCGGCGAGCGCCGGGGACGGCGGCCGACCCGCCACCGCGTCGCGCAGGACAGTGAACTGCTCCACCGCCCCGGCGACATCGGCCGAGAACTCTGCGGCCCAGCCGAAGAGGAACTGCGCGGCGCACCACTGGTCACTGCCTACTTCGGCGCGCCCGGTGACCTCGGCTAGCAGCGGACGCAGACCAACCAGCCGGCCGCGCAGGAACCACCACCGGCCCAGCGCGGCCGCCAGCCGCGCCGCCACCTCAGGGTCGTGGCCCACAGCCCAGGCCAGTACCTGACGCATGGTGGCGTCCTCCACGTCCAGCCAGCGTGCGGCCTCCCGTTCCCCGGTCCTGGTCTGCAGCCCCGCCGCGGCCTCCTCGGCCACCCTCAGCGCGTACCCGGCCAGAGCGGCCGTGGCCTGGTCCTGCTCCCCGGTCTCGGCCAGCCGCTCGGTCCCGTAGGCGCGCAGCGTCTCCAGCATCAGATACCGAGACCTGCCATCCGGCCCGTCCCGCGGCGGGGTCAGCAGCGAGCAGTCCACCAGTCGCAGCACCGCTGGGCCGGCGGCTTCTCCCGCGACCGCCTTGGCGCCCTCGAGGGTGAACCCCGCCGGGAACACTGACACCGCACGGAACACTCGCCGCTCAGCCTCATCCAGCAGCTGGTAACTCCACGCCACGGTCGCCGCCAGCGACCGCTGCCGTGACGGGGCCAGCCGGTCCGCGCCCGCCAGCAGCGCCAACCGCTCATCCAGCCGACTCAACAGGCCGGTCACGCCGAGCGCCTCCACCTGCGCCGCCGCCAACTCGATCGCCAGCGGCATCCCATCCAACCGGGTCACCAGCCGCGCCACCGCCGGAGCGGTCTGGTCATCCAGCGCGAAATGTGCATCCGCGTCCCGGGCCCGGTCCGCGAACAGCGCCACCGCCTCGGCCCTTGCCGCCTCAGTCAGGTCGTCCAGGTCTGGCAGGGCCAGTGACGCAAGCCGGTACCTGGCCTCACCGGCCACCCGCAACGGCTCCCGGCTGGTGGCCAGCACCCGCACATCATCACAAGCCGCCAGCAGCCCGGCACACAATGCCGCGGCCGCGCCGATCACGTGCTCGCAGTTGTCCAGCAGCAGCAGCACCTGCTGGCGGCCCAGCGCTCGCGGCAGCGCCTCGGCCGCTGGCAGCCCCGGCTGCTCGCGCACCCCCAGCGCTGTGGTCACCACCGCCGCCACCTGAACGGGGTCCGCCACCGATGCCAGCTCCACCAGCCACGCCCCATCGGCGAACCGGCCTGCCACCTGCCGGGCCACCTGCACGGCCAGCCGGGTCTTGCCTGCTCCGCCCGGCCCGGTCAGTGTCACCAGCCGGTGATCAGAAAGCAGGCCCGCGACCTCGCGCAGTGGCTCGGCCCGGCCGATGAAGCTGGTCAGCGCGGCCGGGAAGCCATGCACGCCGCCGCTCGCCGCCCAGGACGCCTCCTGCACCTGCCGTTGCATGGCCGCAAGCACGCCCCCGACCGGGACACGGCCGCGGGCGGCCGCAACGAACAACGGGCGCACCGGCTCGGCCAGGTTCAGCGCCTCGGCCAGCAGCAGAGCGGTGTCCTTGCGGGCGGTGTGGTTGATGCCCCGCTCCAGATCACTGACTGCCCGCTGGCTCACCTGCGCGGCGGCAGCCAGCTCCTCTTGCGTCAGCCCGGCATCGTCGCGCAGCCGCCGCAGCAGCCCGCCGAAACCCAGCCCAACCTGCTCCGCCACACGCCCTATAATCCCTCCGCCCGCCCGTCCGCTGCCAGCCCACCCTGGCTACGGTGCACGCACGGCCTCGCCACCAATTCTAATCCTGTGCCTGTCCTGTGCCTGTTTACGTATGGTGACCGCCCTGACCGATGGCGACAGTGGAGTACAACGATAGGCCCGCGGCCAGAAGAAATACATCCCTATACGCCAGCTCACCAAGCTCACCTGTGGAACTAGCCGATGGTCAGAAATTTCTGACCCGTTCTAGCAGCTCGGAGAACCATAATCATGACCACAAAGGCATCCAGCAGCATGGCACAGGCGGACACGGAAATGCCCTCGGTAGCGGTGGCGCATCCCCCGGCGCGGCGCTGCCACGGCGGATCTGCCAATCGTGGCCCCCGGGCACCGACGCGGACGGGTGCTGCCCCGGTGCGTGACAACTCGATGATCACTGATCTCGTGACTCGCGCCGCAGAGGGCGACAAGCACGCCTGGGATGCCTTGGTGGAGCGGTACATCTCGCTGATCTGGTCCATCTGCCGCAGGCACCGGCTGAGCGACGCCGACGCCGAGGACGTCGGCCAGAACGTCTGGCTGCAGCTGATGCACCAGCTGGGCAAGATCCGCGACCCGGCCGCCCTTCCGGGCTGGCTGGCCACCGTGACCCGGAGGGAGTGTCTTCGGGTCATGGCCGCTACGCAGGGGCCGCCGACGGCTGGGTATGCGATAAGCGCCGAGATCATCGCGGATGAGCAGTCCGCGACGGCCGAGGAGGAGCTGCTGGCGGCCGAGCGCCACGCCGCGCTGCGCGAGGCGTTCGCGGCCCTGCAGCCCTCCGGTCAGCGGCTGATCGCCCTGCTGCTTGAGGACCCGCCAGTGTCCTATGCCGAGATCAGCGCCCGGCTGGGTATCCCGGCTGGCAGCATCGGGCCCACCCGCCACCGCTGCCTGGACAAGCTGCGCCGTTACCCGGCCGTCGCCGCCCTGATCAACACCGACACAGGCTCGCCAGATGAATGACTGCCGGGCAGCTTCGCAGCGATGCCTTCGGTCAAGCAGGTTAGTGCTGAAGTGTATTTCAGCCGGAGAATCTGCCGTGGCTAATTACGCATTCTGAGCCGTGAGAGCATGCGCTGCTATTTCGGGTACAGGCTGGTCTGGCCTCAGTTACGGCAGTTGTAGTTCGTAATCTGGGGCGCGTCGTTGCAGGTCACGGCCGTCCCTCGCGAGGGCATCACACTGGCCTGGCACGGCAGCGACATTGTAGGTTCTCACCAGGGATGTCGTTCGCTGCGGATCGGCGGCCTTCTCATCGATCTGTCGCGGGCGTTCTTCTCGCGTACTTGACGCTTTCCTCGGCGAGGCAGCAGGCCGCCTGACCGGCGGATCGCCAAGCTTCCGGAGGGCAGTGCTTCGGAACCTGACTGAGACCTGGCCGGTCGTGCTCGCGTGCGACATGTTCGGCCGCGACATTGCTGGCGGGCCGCGGGAGCAGATCATCGCGCTCCTCACCGAGATGCGCGATGACCCTGACCGCCTGGTCCGCCGGGCACGAGCCGGCCTGGATCTTCTTTCCCGGGTCCAGGCCATCGACGAGCGGATGGCGGTCGTCGGGTTCTGCTTCGGCGGCCTGGCCGCGCTCCAGCTCGCCCGGTCCGGTGCACCGATCGCAGCCGCGGTCAGCATCCACGGCAGCCTGGCCACCAGCATCCACGCCGAGCCGGGCCAGGTGCGGGCGCGGCTGCTCGTGTGCCACGGCGCCACGGACCCACACGTCCCGCTCGCCGACGTCACCGCGTTCGCCGAGGAGATGAACGCCGCCGGCGCGGACTGGCAGCTGAACATGTACGGCGGTGCCCAGCACGGCTTCACCCACACTGATGCCAAGCCCGGCGCGATCCCTGGCGTCGCCTACCACGAGCAGGCCGACACCCTCTCGTTCGCCGCCACCCGCGACTTCCTCGCCCGCGCGTTCGGCAAGGCCCGGTAAGCGCGCTCTCCCGGCCGGTGGGGATCCCCTGCCTCGCCTGGACACGGCGAGCATCAAGCCCGTCACCTAACGGCATAGCGCGATACTGTCACCCCGGCGGTATGCGAACGGGCCGCCACGTCGGCCGGTTCTGAGAACCTGCAGGCATGGACCGATACACGGGAAAGCTTGGCGCGACTGCCGTGATCATGCCGGCTTGTGGAACACAACAACGACCCGGCAGCCGCTGCTGCCAGCGTAGATCATGCTGCGCACGCGGGCCTGCTCGATGACCTGATGGCCCGGGTAGCGCCGTGCTTTGCCCGCCGCGAGACGCGGCTGACCTGCCGCGACATGGTGAACGGGCTGCTATCGGAGCTGGAGGATTACAACTGCTGGACGCTGGCCGAGGCCGCCGGGCACGCGAGCCCGTACCGGATGCAGCACCTGCTGTCCCGCGCCCGTGTTGATGAGCGGCAGCTGCTGGATGCCGCCGCGGACTGGGCGGCCGCGCACCTGACCGCAGGCCAGGACGAGGACGACGTGGTGCTCGTCGTCGACGAGACCGCTGACGAGAAGTCGTCGGCGGACTGTGCCGGCGCGGCCCGGCAGTACAGCGGCACCGTCGGCGGCATCGCGATGTGCCGGGTCGCGGTCACCCTGACCTGCGCGTCCCCGGCCGGGCACGCCCTGATCGGCCGGGCCCTGTACCTGCCCGCGGACTGGGCCGCCGACGAGGAGCGCCGCGAGCTCGCCGGAGTCCCCG
>Ga0207693_10005287_pt1 | contig 10794 bp, 13 predicted proteins | sample LARL81metaG_FD_184347 | JGI IMG/M metagenome (GOLD analysis project Ga0207693, IMG submission 184347) | Corn, switchgrass and miscanthus rhizosphere microbial communities from Kellogg Biological Station, Michigan, USA - LAR L8-1 metaG... | ecosystem: Host-associated > Plants > Roots >... | reverse complement strand
GGGTGCGTACGCGCGAAAGCATTCTGCGCGTGGCCGTGGACCTGGCGTCAGTGGAAGGGCTGGAAGGACTGACCATTGGGCGGCTGGCGGATGAATTAAAGATGAGCAAGAGCGGCCTGTTTGCGCATTTCGGTTCGAAGGAAGACCTGCAACTGGCAACGATTGAGATGGCGCGCGAGATCTTTGTGGAGCACAACGTGCGCCCGGCCCTGGAAGAGCCCGAGGGAGTGCAACGGCTCTTGCGGTTATGCCAGGGCTGGCTGAAGCATGTGGAGGGGCACGTATTCAAGGGTGGCTGCTTTTTTACCGCTGCATCATTTGAATTCGACAGCCGCACGGGCCCGGTGCGCGATGCCATTGCCGCTGCCATGAAAGCATGGCTCGGTACGCTGGCGCGGGCGGTGGACGCAGCAAAGAAAGCCAGACATATCAAGGCATCGATCGATGCGGAGCAATTTGCGTTTGAAATCTACTCACTGGCCATGGGCGCGAACTGGGCCTTGCAGTTGCTGGACGACAAGACAGCAATGAAGAAGGCGCGGGAGAACATCCTGCAGCGGATCAAAGCTGTTGCCACTCCCTCCTGTCCGCCGATCAAGTTATAAAAAAGGGTGCGCCGCAGCGCACCCCCGGTCAATCTCATTTCTTTATTTCTTTTTGGCGGTAGCGCCGGTCTTCTTCTTTGCTGCGGGGCTGGCCTGTCCTTTGGAAGGATCGTCAGCCGCGTTGACGTAAATCAGTTTGAATGGACCAATGCCACTGACTTGCAGTTCGGTTTCGCCTTTGGTCATTGCGTAATGGTTATGGTGAGGTGGGACCACTGCCAGCGAGTGTACTGGCAAAGTCTGCATCGAGCTTTCATCGAACTTATCGCCCATGCCGACGTGGAACTCACCTGAGAGGACGGTCACGTTTTCCGCGGTGGGGTGCCAGTGCGGCATGATCCGATATCCGTCGGGCGCCTTAATGCGAACGGTGAAAGGGCCGGGTTTGCCGGGATCGCCAGCGAGTACGGCGAATTGAGCGCCAGCCGGGAAAACAGGAGGCGCGGGGCCCCACTGGATTTTGTCCGGCGTGACGACGACCGGAGCCGCGGCTGCTGGTTTGGCTTTGGCAGCGGCTTTCTTTGGTGCGGCCGTCTGCGCCAGTGCAAGGACTGGGAGCAGAAGCAGGACCGCCAGAAATTTACGCATGTATCCCTCCAAAAAGGCTAGATTCAACGAACCACTCTGGAGCAAATTCTACTCCCCGGAATGCATGCGAAGAGAAAAATGAACACTCTAAGTTAATCCGAGCATCTGTTGCAGGGCAGGCCACAGATTTTACCGGAGGACCCATGACTGCCCATTTACTTTTGCTGAACGCATTTGCGGTTGCCGTTGGACTGGCGGCGCAAGGGAAACGCATTCGATCTGAACGCACCGTGCGCAGCAACCTGCCCTTTAGCGATGCGGTATGGCACGGAGACACGCTTTATATCAGCGGGCATATTGGCCTCGATCCTAAGACGGCGCGTCCTCCGGCGACCGCTGAGGAAGAGGCGCGCTTGGTGCTGGACGGCATAAAGCGGACGCTGGAAGCAGCCGGCTTGACCATGGAAAATCTTTTGTCAGTACAGATCTTCTGCTCTGACGTTACGCTGTTTGAAACGTTCAACGTGGTGTATCGGACCTACTTCAAGGGCGAATTCCCCGCACGGGCATTCCTGGGATCGGGCAAGCTGCTGTTTGACGCGCGGTTTGAAGTGCAGGGAATCGCCGGGAAGCCCGATCCCACCACTGATTAGCACTGATAACACTGATCAGGAAAGACAAAACCCAAAACCTTTGAAACACAGAGGAAAGGAGGAACCGGAAGGGTTGGAAAGATCGGCATTGGACCAGTCTGTTGATCGGAAATCGTTGCTCGATTACACCATTGCCAAGATTACTCAATTACCAATTTCGATTCGGCGACGGTGGAATAATCGGCAGCGTTATGACTTTTCTCTCTGTCTCCGTAGTGGGCTTTCATTCCCAGCTTGCCGAGAAGCCTCCGAGCGTGGACAATCTCTATGCTTTCAAAACAGGAGAAGATCAAATGCCCAAATATGTCATTGAGCGCGAAATCCCTGGCGCGGGAAACCTAAAGCCAGAAGAACTGCAGGCCATCTCGCAGAAATCCTGCGGCGTTCTGAAGAATCTGGGACCACAAATCCAATGGGTGGAAAGCTTTGTGACGCAGGACAAGATCTACTGCGTCTACATCGCGCCCAATGAAAAGATGGTGCGCGAGCATGCGAGCCAGGGCGGCTTCCCCGCCAACAAGGTCTCGGAAGTCAAGACCACGATCGATCCCACAACAGCGGAATAATCGGCGGCCGGATCAGTGCTAATCAGTGGTGAGATCATGGTCAGGTTTTCGCGAGAAAGGCATCGCGGCCGTACTTCACCAGCTCGCCGATCCGTTCCAGCGTGATATCGGCGGGCGGATAGGCCGCCACAATTTTGGGATCGAGCGCGTAATGGCCCTGTCTGGGAAAGACGGTTGTGACCTTGCCGCCCCAGATTTTCTTGACCTCAGTAAGGATGCGTATCTTGTCGTCGATGAGGATGTAGTGATCGGCAGGGAAGCGGCGCTCCACGTCGTCCAATTCCTTTTCCTTGTGAATGTAGATCAGCACGTTGCCGTTGACCGACTCGGAAATCCCAGAGCGCTCGACCTTCAGCGGCTGGAAGACCACGTCGCCATCGGAAAGGATGGCAGGCGTGCCCCATTGCCTGACGTGCTCGATGGCATCGAGCGAATCAGGATAAAGCCGCGTGGCGAAGGGATAGTTGATGAGAAAGTGCGAGACGGTAAGCAGGCTGGGATCGCGCGGATATTCCAGGCGGTAGCGCTGAAGCGCGCCCAGATAATCCGCGTAACCAAGCTCGGTGCGGATCTGCTCAAAGAAGTCCCAGTAGCGTTGCTGGCGCTCCGGGCCAACCTGCTTCTCCAGATGGCGCTTGAGGTCGGCGGTGACCCGGTCGTTATCGAGCAGCGTATTGTCGACGTCAAAAAGAAAAACGAGATTTGGCATGCAGACTTAAAGGATGACAGGAAAATTGTACAGGGATTGAGAAGCCTATAGCTTTTTCTGGATTGCTGTATCCCACTATGGCACGTTTGCAGCTTATGATTCACGTCACCCTGCAACGCGCCATCCCGAGGCGAGCCACGCGAACTACTATACATCTCGATTTCAGTTTCAGCGAAGCTGAGGGATCTGCTCCGCTGCATCATAGGGCCATTACAAACTGCTTGGATAGGTAGCCCTGAAGAGCAGCGGAGCAGACCCTTCGCTCTCGCGTCTTGAGCATGGCAAGGGTGAGGGCATGGCGTGCTCGGCTCAGGGTGGCGCGTTCAAAAGGACAGTAACTCGAGAGCGGAATACAGTAAACCAAGAAACGCTTTATGCGGCGGAAGCCGGGGTCTCGGTTCAATCCAGGGCAGGCCTCGGTGTCGAAGCACGCGCTTTATTTAATGGCGCGACTGCTGAAACTTTTCTCGCGTTAACTCATAGCGGACCGTCTGTACACCGTCTTCGAGGGGGCCCGCGCCCGCAAAAACCAGGCCACACTTTTCCATCACGCGAATGGAAGGCCGCAGGCCGGGCAAGGTATGGGCAATGACCGTGTTTACCTCGGGATTCTGAAAAGCCCAGCCAATCAGGGTGCGAACGGCCTCAGTGCAGTAGCCGTTCCGCTGATGCTCTTCAAGCATGCTGTATCCGATTTCCACCAGACCGTTGACGGGAATGCCCTTGAACCCAGCGCTGCCGAGCAAGGCGCGCGGCTCACGGCGAAGACAGTACCACAGGTACCAGCCGGCGTGAGTGGGAGCGGCATTCAGCAGCGAGTCCAGAAAAAACTTCTGCGAGTGTTCATCATTCAACGGCGGAGGCCAGCGCGAGGGAAGAGGAACATTGAGCATGCGGGCCAATGCCGGAAGGTCATCAATCTCCGCCTTTGCCAGCGTGACGGTGCCGGCAACCAGTTCAAGCCGTGTTGTAGTTAAGCGCAAACCGTTCATAGTCAAAGGATGCGACGGGCATTTCTAAGCACGTCTGAAAAAAGCAAAGGGACGGCATCCCGTCCCTTTTGCCGAAGTTCTATTGAGACTATTTTATGCGGAAGCAGCCCGGATCTGCGGAACTTGAAACGCTGCTTTTACTTCCGGCTTCAGAAGGTAGACGATGATGAGACAGTCTATAGCGATCCAGAGTACAGACCAGAGTAGACGGCCCGGGCTGAAATGCGTAAACGTGGAAAACAATCCTGGAAGTTGCAAAAGAACGGCGATGGCGGTTAGAACGACGCCAACGATACGCGCCCACTCTTTCAGTTTCCACAAGCCTAACGCCATCACGACATAGCACGCAGCAAACAGAAGAAAAAGAACCCCCAGGGCAGCGCCCAGACCTGCGAGAATGCCAGCAAGTCCGGAACTGCCTGCCTGTCCCTGTTGGTTCAGCATGGTTGCGATGAACCCACCTCCAACCATGGCCAGAATTCCAAAGCAAGCACATAAACCACCCAGGACAAACCACAAAATCGAGATTGCCGTAACACCACCGGGCCTAACCATACGCATCTCCTCCTCTTGAAAATGCTTTGCTGCCGCGTATTGTATCCACAGTTTGCCAAATTCAAGCGGATAAATTTTCATGCCGCATTGCCTTAGGGACCCGGAAGGGCCATGGCTTCCGTCACAGTCCAGTGTGACGTGGCGCCGGGCCGGCTGGCGACGAGAGCGCCCACGCGGTTAGCAAATTCGGCAAGCTGGCGGACGGGCCATCCTAAGCGAATGCCATGCGCCAGGGCGGCGGAAAAGGCATCCCCGGCGCCGATGGCATCAGCCACCTGAATGGGAAAGCCGCCCGCCTCAACATACTCGTGATTCAGCAAAAGACCGCAGCCTTGAGCGCCTCGGGTAACGCAGACAGTTTCAAGCTCGAAAGCGTGGGCACACTCGCGGCAGAATTGTTCAAGCGATGTGCTCTTGATTCCGCAAATCTCTCTGACCAGCGGGAGTTCCTGATGGCTGAGCTTGAGCACGTGAGCTTGCCGAACGAGAGTACGGACCAGCTCCGGTGTATACGACTGGGTACGAAGATTCACGTCATAAAAGCGGCGCGCCGCGGACGCCACGTCCAGCAGTCGCTGGGTGAGACTACGCGCCGGAGCACTCATCTGTTGTAAGGTGCCGAAGTAAATCCAGTCAGGCGGGGGCGTGAGCAGAGCGCTGAGATCGGAAGGGCTGAGGGCAGGGAAATCATAAGCGGCGGGACGATGGATGCGGTACTGCGGTCCAAGTGTGGAATCGAATGAGACAGTGACGGTTCCGGTAGGATGGTCTGAGGTCCGGCGAATGAAATGTCTTGGAAGGCCTGCTTGCTCCATCAGTTCCAGCGCGCGGCGGCCACGATCATCATTACCCACGGCACTGATAAAGGAAACATCATGGCCCAGATTGCGGGCGTGCCAGGCGAAGTTGAAGGGCGCGCCACCCAGGTGCTCGGCTCCGGGAAGGATGTCCCAGAGGACCTCGCCGATGGCGATGATTTTCATTGATCAAGCTTAACGGTTATGGGTAGGCAGAGGTAGAGCTAGGATCTCGGTGGGTCCCAACCTCGCCTAGCAAAGCATCCGACTAGACCATCTTCAGCAGGCGTTCGCGTCTCTGTTCCCAATCGTCGCTGGAGAAGATATGAGGGCCGACCTCAATCAGGCGGGGAAGCATGTTGAAGACCGAAACGGGAGTCCATGGGCTGCCGCTGCGGCTGCGCAGGCCGCGCTTGTTCAGCTCCGCGGCCACCAGCGTGATGGAATAGTCTTGTACGATCAGCTCCATCATCTGGACCAGCACGTTGCGTTCCTGCGGGTCTTCTTCCAGACGGCTACAGTCAGAAGCGACGCGAAGGCCGTAAGGAATCTCTTCCACGATAATCGGCTGTTCTGTCTCGTCACCGGCGATTTCGCGGCGCCATTCCATAGCCACCAGCTTCCAGCCCGCCTCAGTCTTCTGCCGGACATACTCCAGATCAACGGAACCTGTTACCACTTCACGAATGCGCTCCACCTTTGCCATGGGACCTCCCGTCACTGAAAAGAAGCCTAAGTTGATTTTTGAATTGCCTGTGGGTTCAGGGGCCCAATTCCAGAGTCTTGCATCATGAGTGTGCAGCAAATCTAATGCCAGCCGGGGCAGAAAGATTAAATGACTTGCCGGCAAACAGTTAGACGCGCAGCGTGTGAGAACGTAAGGGACAAGAAGTGGTCGGTTTCAAAAAATGGCGTTCGAAAATGAACAGCGCACTTCGTCCCAGTTCTGGCGACTTTACCAAGACCGGTGTCCGTGCTGTCTTTGATTGAGTCGCAAAGCGCACGCGCTACGCAGAGGCGACACGCGGGATGCAAGCGGCCATCCTAAGAATTAAACGTGGTGGTGACAAGATGATCAGGAAGCTGAAATCCGGCGAGTATCGTTTGTATTCGCGCAAGAAAAATCCGAAGACCGGCAAGCGCCGCAATCTGGGGACGTTCTCATCGCTGGAGAAGGCCAAAGCGCATGAGCGCGCGGTGCAATACTTTAAACGCCATTAATTTAAACGTCATAAAAGGAGAGAATGATGCCGAGTGAGAACCAGCGGAGCGCCGCCCGCAAGAACATCCGCAAGGCTGCAATCGCCGCCAGGAAGAAGCACACGATTGCGCACTTGCCCAAAGCAACCAGGACCGCGCTGGGGAAGCAGGCAGCGAAGGCCGCAAACCTGAAACGCAGGCAGAAGGCGGCGTAACTGTTTAGGGCTGTTGCAATCCCGCCATCGACACTGAGCCGGGAGATGGGCTGAAGATTACGGTGGCGTTGGTGCGATCAAAGAATACGGAGTGAAACGGCGCGGCGGGAAGCAGACCATCCTGCGGGTCAGATGGCTTTTGCAGATCATTGCGCAGGACCACGATTTGCGTATCCGGCAGGAGAGCTTCGGCTATCGAAACATCATGCAGCAGCATGGTTGATGCGGAGTGATCGGCAAGGTTGGTGGAAACCTGCATTAGACAATTGGCTTTGCCGCAGGCGCCTGGACCGGACGGCGCAACGATGCGCTGCTGAAAAACCAGGAACTGTGCGATGCCGGAATCGAGCGCCAGCTTCCAGCTTCCGCGCGGAGAAGCGCTGGACGCAACTTTAATCAGCAGACGGGACTCATTGATTTCCACCGGGACACGCAGCCCCGCGGGCACGTCCGCGGCTTCAGGAAAGGGATACAGCTCCAGCGTCCGGCGATCGTAATTGAGACGGAATGAGAAGTGGAGCAGAAAATTCATGCCGAGAACGCCGCGAACCTTTCTATCGAGAGCGGTGATCTGCGGAAGAGGGACGCCCAGCGCTTCCTGGTTGGAGACTGAAGCCGGTCCCACACGAAAAGTCTGGAGATAATAGCGCGGCACATTCGTCGAGCTGGCCAGACTGGCGAGTTGAAGACTGTCTTTCGGCGTTAGCCCCAGTTCCTTTGCCAGTCCGGGATCGATCAAAGTGGTGTTGGTGCCGGTGTCGACCAGAAAATCAAATGGTCCGCGATCATTGATGGAGACGCTGACCACCATCAGGTAGCCTCCGATGGTGCGCACGGGAAGATTGGTGTTTGCGGCCTGGCCGGGCGCGCCGGATACAGCGTGAGTTGATGCAGCGAAGAACGACAGCAAGAGACTGAGCAACAGTTTTTTTGCCGCAAATGTCATGGATCTTCCTTCGAGCTTTTCCCGCGGCCCGAGGGAAGCCGTGATGTATGGTCAGCGCAATTGAACGCGGGAGGAAGATGACTTTCGGACGCGGACTTGTGGCGGGCCAGGTAACATCGGAGCGAAAGAGAGCGGCGGTCGGCGGCGGCTTGCGTGCGCGCGGTATGCCGGGATCGCGCATTTACTGCATGAATGCTGGCGTTTTGACGATGACGCTGTGATGCTCGATGGACGGAATGAAGAGAGACCACGCGGTTGACCAGGATGGTTACGTTACTTCGCGCCGGGCCTGAACCTGCACCTTTGTTACCAGCGGCGTGACGGCGTCACGGCGAAGTTTCAGGCCGTCGAAGCAGGGCCAAGGATTGGCTGGACCTATAGATTGGTTGGACCGAGGATTGGCTGAAGCAAGGCTGATGCGCGGCGCGTGATAGAATCGCGCGGCCTTCACGCATTCCATGTCCACCGAACTCAGACGCTCCATGGGGCTCACCGCCGCCACCGCAATGGTGGTGGGAATCATTGTTGGCGCATTCATTTTTGTGCAGCCCTCGGAGATGATGCGGCTGGTTCCAAGCGGCCGCGGCGTGATTCTGGCATGGCTGGTTTCCGGCTTGTTAACGCTTTGCGCGGCGCTGGTGTGCGCGGAACTCAGCTGGCTATTCCCTGAAACTGGCGGTGTTTACGTTTTTCTCAAGCGAATCTACTCTCCTGCTCTCGCCTTCCTGTGGGGATGGGGGATGTTTTGGGTGATGCACGCCGGAATTCTGGCGGCTATCGCGGTGGTGCTGGCGCGTTACGCCGGATACTTCTTCGGCTTGACCGACTCCGGCATTCGCTTGCTGGCGATAGCAGCGATTTTGTTTGTCTCGTTCATTCAGTATCTGGGCGTGAAGCCGGGCAGCGCGGTGCAGGTAACGCTGACCGCTGCAAAGCTCGGCGCGATCGCCGTGATGTGCGCGCTGCTCTTTTCGCTTGGCGGAACTGCCCACCACGCTGTGCCTGCCGCGACTGGACAGCCGGTCCTGCTGCGCTCATTTGGCCTGGCCGTAGCTGCCGGGCTCTTTGCGTTCGGCGGGTGGCACATGACCACGTATTCCGCCGGCGAAACACTCAATCCCGAGCGCACCATTCCGCGCGCGCTCATTTTCGGCGTCCTGATCGTGACCGCCTGCTACACCTTGCTGAACGCGGCGTATCTTTACGTGATGCCGCTTTCTGCCGTGGCAACTTCCACGCGCGTCGCGGCCGACGCCATGTCCCGCGTTCTCGGCCCTTTCGGCGCCAAAGCCATCACCGTGGTGATCATCATCTCGGCGCTTGGCGCGCTCAACGGCATCGCCCTGGCCGGTCCCCGAGTCTATTACGCCATGGCCCAGGACGGCCTCGCCTTCCGATGGATGGCCGCGCTCCATCCCAAACGGCAAACTCCTTATCTTGCGATCGCTGCACAGGCCGTGTGGGCCTGCGTGCTCGCGGCAACCAACTCTTATCGCGCGCTTTTCACGCGGGTGATCTATACCGAATGGCTGTTCTTTGCGCTGCTGGCTGCGGGGATTTTCATTCTGCATCGCCGCGGCCAATACACGCCAAAATTTCTTAAGCTGTTGTATCCGCTTTTGCCGGCAGTCTCGTTCGTTACCTCGGCTGCCATCGCCGGCAACCAGATCTGGGCCGCTCCGCGCGACAGTTTTTTCGGTCTGGGCTTGCTTCTTTCGGGGCTTCCCGTGTATTTTTTCTGGGCCTATCGCAGTACGACCAAGCGAGCAGCAACGCCGTAATTTAAAGAGACGTAGCAGTGCTACGTCTCGACGCAATGGTGATAAAACAAATTCAAACAAAGATGCGAAACCGAGAGATCTTGGTTACGACAGGGATTCCTCGCTTCGCTCGGAACTTCGGAAAACATGCCCACGATCGACTTCCATAATCATTACTATCCGCCGGAGTACATGAAAGCCATTGAGCAGGGCCCCAGCGCCGTGCGCATCGACTATGACGCCGAGGGCAACCCGCAACTTCACTATCCCGGCGACTACAATATCGCCGTGCGCGGCCACCGCGACATCGCCTACCGCGCCCAGGTCCTGCGCGACGCCAAAATTGACACGCAGGTCATCACGCTCACCACGCCCGGCACGCATATAGAAGAGCCTGCCACCGCAATAAAGCTCGCGCAGATCACCAATGACGCTTTTGCCCGCGCCGTCTCCGACTATCGCGGCCTCTACGTCGCCCTGGCCACGCTTCCGCTCTGCGATCCCGCGGCCTCGGTCGCCGAGCTTCGACGCGCCATGGAGCAGCTCAAGTTTCGCGGCGCCATGGTCTTCAGCAACATCAACGGCACGGCGCTCAGCCATCAGCGGTTCTGGCCCGTATGGGAAGCCGCGAATGAACTGGGCGCCATCGTCCATATTCATCCCACCAACCCGGTCGGCGTTGAAGCCATGCTCGACTACTGGCTCATGCCGCTCGTCGGCTTCCTTATGGACACCACGCTCGCCGCCGCCAGCCTCGTCTTCAGCGGCGTCCCTGAACGCTTTCCCAACATCAAATGGGTGCTCGGACACCTCGGCGGAGCCGTTCCGTACATCGCTGAGCGCTTTGACCGCGGCTTTGAAGCCTTCTCCGACTGTCGCAAGAACATCTCGCGCCCGCCCAGCTCTTACCTCAAAAAGTTCTTCTTCGATACCGTCAACTTCGATCCGCGCGCGCTCGAGCTGGCCGTCAGCTTCGCCGGCGCCAGCCAGATTCTTGCCGGCAGCGACTACCCGCACCAGATCGGCAGCATCCCGAAAATGCTGGAGAGTTTGAAGGCCATGAGGGTATCGGAAGAAGAGCGGGGGATGATTCTGGGTGGGAATGCGAAGAGGTTGCTGGGGATTTAGGGGAATTCATCGCTGAGGCCTGGCAGCGGGACGTATGGAATAGCCCGCGGCCGCCGTAGCTACTTCTCAACCGGCAATCCGCATCGCGGCTAATCCTGAGACGCTTACAACCACGCCTATGAAGCCCTGTTGACACGGCC
>Ga0207693_10005286_pt1 | contig 10794 bp, 7 predicted proteins | sample LARL81metaG_FD_184347 | JGI IMG/M metagenome (GOLD analysis project Ga0207693, IMG submission 184347) | Corn, switchgrass and miscanthus rhizosphere microbial communities from Kellogg Biological Station, Michigan, USA - LAR L8-1 metaG... | ecosystem: Host-associated > Plants > Roots >... | reverse complement strand
TCCAGATGGTGAAGCACCATCTCAAGACCCTCTCCGGGCGGGACCCGCAGTATCTTGGTGTCCGTCTCCCGCAGAGCTACGCGGGCAACGACACCACGCATCTCTGGCAGGCCGGGATACCCTGCTGCCTGTACGGTCCGGGCGGCGGCTATACCGACTACCATGACGTGCACACTGTTCTCGACGACCTCTTCCTCGTCACGCGCGTGCTCGCCCTCACCGCTCTCGAAGCCGCCACCTCGTCCCGGTCGCGTCGGTAAAAAGCACCCGGCCCGGACCCTTGGGTGGCCGAGCGCTGGTCAGGGAAGAATTGTCCTATTGTCGATTTCCCCCTCCCAGGTTCGACTAGAGGTGGAGAGCGAAGAGCCCTCCGCCACCAACCCAAGACCCACGAGGAGACGCGATGCGATTCATGGTCATCGTCAAGGCCACCAAGGAGACGGAAGCGGGCGAGATGCCCAGCGAGAAACTGTTGACGGAAATGGGACGATTCAACGAGGAGCTCGTGAAGGCCGGCGTGATGCTCGCGGGCGAGGGGCTTCATCCGACCTCCAAGGGGGCCCGCGTGAAGTTCTCCGGGAGCAATCGAACGGTAACCAATGGGCCGTTCGGCGAGGCGAAGGACCTGATCGCCGGCTTCTGGCTGTGGAAGGTGAAATCGAAGGAGGAGGCGATCGAGTGGGTGAAGCGCTGCCCCAATCCCACCGGGGCCGAGGCGGAGATCGAGATTCGGCAGGTATTCGAGGCGGAGGACTTCGAGGCCGAGCTCACTCCCGAGCTGCGGGCGCAGGAGCAGCGCCTGCGCGCCCAGACGTCCGCGAAGAAGTGATCACATCCAATTCCTGACAAGGAGAACGCCATGCAAATCCAGCCCTACCTGTCCTTCGATGGCCGTTGTGAGGAAGCCCTCGAGTTCTACAGCAAGAAGCTCGGGGCCAAGGTCGAGATGCTCATGCGCTTCAAGGAGAGCCCCGAGCCTCCTCAGCCCGGCATGGTGCCTCCGGGCTCCGAGGACAAGGTGATGCATGCGAGCTTTCGTGTCGGCGACTCGACGATCATGGCGTCGGACGGGCACTGCCAGGGGAAGCCGGACTTCCAGGGCTTCAGCCTGTCCCTCACCGTCCCCAATGATGCGGAGGCCGACCGGCTGTTCAACGCCCTCGCCGACGGTGGGAAAGTCCAGATGCCACTCACCAAGACCTTCTTCTCGTCACGCTTCGGCATGCTCGCCGATCGCTTCGGCGTGGGGTGGATGATTTTCGTCGGCCACTGATCTTCGTATCCATGATCCCGGTCGCCGTCGATGCCGTCGGCCCGCTCGAAGCGTCGGCGGCGATCGGGAGCTGGAGCGTGAAGGCCTCACCGTCCGGTGCTAGACTCTGTGCCGCCAGCATCCGACTCACGGGGAGGCTCCGGCATGCATCGTCCGGGCAGTTCCGGTTCGAGCGGGCCGCAAGATCGTAGAAGCGCCCTCCAGGAGATAACGCCCACGTCCGGGCGAGGCCCGCCGCTTGACCATGTGATGGCCTCGATGTCGGCGCCCTTTCCGAGCGCCGCTTTCGCTGCGGACGATAGTGCCTGGCCCCTCACCCCTCAAAGAGGAGGCGATGTCCATGAGGCGCTCCATCATCGGTAGAGCCGCCCTGACCGTGATCTTCGTGGGCTTCACCGCCGTTGCCACCGCTCAAACATTGCAGGGACCCGTCTCGGACAAACCCCTGGACGAGAAGTGGGCGCCGTCCAAGTGGGGGGCGCAGGACCGCGCGGGTTCGGCCAACCACACGAGTAACTCCGCGAATATCACGCGGGCGCTCAGCACCATCAAGCAGAACAAGTCCATCACCATCGGCAAGTTCTACCATCGAGAGGCGCCGGCCTTCGGGCCGCGGGGGTGGCAGATGAGCATTCCCGGCACGCCCACCGGCGGCCCCTTCGGCAAGAACGCGCTCATCTACCACGACGAGCTCGTTACCACCGAGATCGGGCAGATCCAGACGCAGTTCGACGGGCCCGGCCACATCGGGGTGAACACTTCGAAAGGGCCCATGATGTACAACGGCGTGATCTCGTGGGACGCCTACGAGCACGGCGCGGGAGGCCGCGTGGTCGGGATGGGGCCGCTGGGCGTGGAGCACCCGGCTGAGCTCGGCTTCGTTTGCCGCCTCGTGGTGCTGGACGCGGTGGCCTACAAGAAGTCGAAGAATCTCATCCCGGCCAATGCCGAGATGTTGCCCATTCCCACCAAGCCCGGCGACCCCGGGATCGTCACCGCGGACGACGTCAGGGGCATCCTCCAGATGCAGGGCCTCCGCGATATCGCCGCGGGAGACTGTGTGGCGCTTCACACCGGCCAGGGAAACAGCTGGAGCAACGACCGCTACAAGTCCATGAAGCCCGAGGAGCGCAAGGCGGCCCGCGATCTGTTCGAGAACGGCGAGCCCGGCTTCGGCATCAGCGCCTGCGAGTACATGGCGACGCGTGACATCGCGCTCACCCTGTGCGACACCTCCGCGTGCGACGCCCAGCCGTCGGGTGAGCAGGGCCCTGACTTTTCCGTGCCTTGCCACACCGAGATGCAGACCCGGCGCGGCATCTGGAACCTCGAGAACGTCGACACCAAGTCCCTCGTCGACAAGAAGATCCTGGAAGGTGCGTTCATCTGGGCTCCGTTGCGGATCATCGGCGCCACCGGCTCGCCCGGCAACCCGATGGTGCTGTACTAGTCAGGAGCGGGATTTTCGTTTCCGCGCAGGGGGGCGGCGAGCCGGCTCGCCGCCCCCTTTCGGATCGCCAAGTCAGACGAGAGTGCAGCGTGCAGATGGCCGTCGAGCATTGCTTGCCCGCCATCTTCGTGCGGCGAGAGCTCGCTGAGGCCGGAGGCCGGCTGGCCTGTGGGCCGAGCTTCCCCGACAACTACCGGCGCGCGGGTTCGACGGCTTCCGCGTGCGTAGGAGCGCCCCGCTGCCCTCAGCGGCAGAGGCGCTGGTAGAGCGCCTCGTAGCGCGGCACGATCACTTCGGCTGAGAACAGCGCGCGCGCCCGCGCCTGCGCCGCCTGCCCCAGGGCCTTCCGGCGCGCCGGGTCGTGAATCAGGTCCTCCAGGGCGCTCGCGAGGGCATAGGCGTCGCCGGCAGGAACCAGCACGCCGCTCACGTTGTCCTCCACCACTTCCGGGATGCCGCCGACGCGGGTCGAGACGCTCGGGCAGCCGAAGCACATGGCCTCCAGGATGCTCAGGCAAAAGCTCTCGGTGTCCGAGGTGACCAGCCCGATGTCCGCAACCTGGAGGTAGTCCTCGATGTCGCTGACCTTCTCGCGGACGATCAGCCGCTCGGCGAGGCCGAGGTCCCGCACGCGCTCGGTGAACGGCGCGAACGACTCTCCCGCGAGTACGAGCACCTTGAAGGCGTCGCGCGGGCGCACGCGACTGATCGTCTCCAGGAGAAGATCGATGCGCTTCCCCGGGCGGAGATTGGACGAATGAACGACGAGGGTCTCGCGTCCCACGGCGAGCTCTCGGCGCACCTCGTCCGGGGAGCGGCGGGGCGGGCGGGGGACGAAGAAATTATGGATGACCTCGATGGGGCCGCCGAAGGCGAACACACGGTCGGTCTCGTGCTTCAAAGATGCGGACACCGCCGTGACCGCGTCGGAGCTGGAGAGGGCGTGGCGGATGGCCGGCGCGTAGCCGGGATCGTGGCCGAGCAGGGTGGTGTCCGTGCCATGCAGCGTGGTGACCACGCGAGGTTGCTGTTCGGGCGGGAGCATGGAGCGGGCGAGGATGGCGGCGGTGGCGTGGGGAACCGCGTAGTGCACGTGGAGCAGGTCCAGCCGGTGATCCCGGCTCACCTCGGCCATTCGCACCGAGAGGGGCAAGGTGTAGTCGGGGAACTTGAGCACGTCGTAGTCGTTGACGGCGACCGGATGGAAGTGCAGTCGCGGCCCGTCCATGGACAGGCGGAATGGCCTCTCGTAGCAGATGAAATGCACCTCGTGTCCCCGGTCCGCCAGCTCCATGCCCAGCGCGGTGGCCAGGGTGCCGCTTCCTCCCACCGAGGGAAAGCAGCTGATGCCGACGCGCAGGGTGTCGCGGCGAGCCATGTCAGCCGCGACGAGCGCGGGAGCGGGGCCGGGGAGACAATCGGTCACCCGGCAAGCTCGGTGTAGGCCTCATCGGATCGGGTGATCTCGTCGCGGCGGACGAAGGTGATGTCCGGCGCTTCCTCCTGGTGCAGGTAGGCCTGCTCGCCCTGGCCGGCCACGTAGTGAGTGCAGCCGATGATCGATTGCATCCAGCGAAGTCGCGTATCCCGCGTGGGACTGATGTGCTCCTTGTCGAAGGCGCAGAGGGGCAGGGTCACGAAGGACTGCCCGCCCTCGTGCAGCTCGAGCGCCCCGTCGCGCACGCGGGCACGCACGATCTCGCCCTCGTAAGGCACGTCCACGAAGAACTCGGGCACGGCGCACGCGCGGCGCCGCAGGACGGGATCGCTCGATCGCACGACCTCGATGCCGTCGAGCAGCCCCAGACGCTGATACATGGTCAGACAGAACTCCGACACGGTCTCGGCCGAGGTCTTCCGGAACATCTCGATCAGCTCGCCCTCCAGGTAGTTGGGCAGCTGGAGCAAGGTCCGGGCCGGCCAGTCCGGGGCGATACGCTTCGCGTAGAGCGGCGAGAACTTCCTCTGGAGCTTGTTCGCCACCGTGAAGTTGAGCTTGGCGGGCTCGCCGGTCGTGCGATGGCGCAGGATCGTCCGCGTCTCGCGAGGGTCATGGTCGCTGTCGTGGCAGAAGAAGACGATGCGCCCGCCGATCTGCGCCTGCAGCCGCCGCGCCGTGCGGATCTTGGCCACGAGGAAGCGCCGCGGGAAGAAGCCGCACGGTTGCTGGCCGAAGGCGATGACGGGTTCGTCGCTCATGCGGCACGCGTCACGTCGCGGGGCGTGCGCGGCCCCAGCACGGCCTGCAGGGACAGGCTCACCACGATGCAGATGGCGCACCCGATCACGTTGTACCAGAGGTAGCCGAGATTCAGGGACACGTACATGGTGATCACGATGGCCTGCGCGATCACCGCGGCCGAGAAGACGGCGCTGCCCCCCACCCGCCGGAAGAAGAAGGCCACGAGGAAGATCCCCAGGATGACGCCGTAGAAGATCGATCCGAGGATGTTGATGGCCTCGATGAGGTTCTCGGCAAACCCAGCGAAGAGGGCGAAGGACACCGCCACCACGCCCCAGAGGGCGGTGAACCACCTCGCCACCCGCACGTTGCGCGCCTCGTCGTCGGCGGCGAGGGGACGGAGCTGCCGCCAGAAGTCGATGGTGGTCGTGGTGCCCAGGGCGTTGAGCTCGGCGGCCTTGGACCCCAGGGCCGCGGAGAACATGACCGCCACGAGGAGGCCGATGGCGCCGTGGGGCAGCTCGGTGAGGATGAATGTGATGAAGACGTAGTCGGAATCCTTCGTCTTCGCGCGCGGATCAGCGGCGAGGAGGGCGGCCTTGGCCTCCCCGCGCACCGCCTCGGCGCGACGGTTGGCCTCGATCATGGTCGAGCGGGCGGCAGCCTCGGCGGCCGGGTCGTCGGACGCGCGGGTGCTGAGCCAGGCGCGGGTGGCGGACTGGGAGGCGTCCACCGCCGCCTCATGGCGCTCCTCGATCGCCCGGAACGTCTCGGCGTGCCCCGCCTCGGCGTGCCGCCGCCACTCGGATTGATTGAAGAACACGGGAGGATGGTCGAACTGGTAGAAGACGAAGAGGAAGGCTCCCAGCAGGAGGATGAAGAACTGCATGGGTATTTTCAGGATTGCATTGAACACGAGCCCGAGACGGCTCTCGCGCAGGGAGGGGCCGCTGATGTAGCGCTGCACCTGTGACTGGTCGGTGCCGAAGTACGAAAGCGAGAGAAACAGCCCGCCGAGGAGCCCGGTCCAGAGAGTGTAGCGCCGGGTTGGATCGAGCGACACGTCGACCGCGTGCAGCTTTCCCAGGGCGCCGGCAACGTGGGCGGCCCCCGTGACGCCGAGCCCGTCCGGCAGCTTCGATACGAGGACGACCGCGGCCGTCACCATGCCGCCGAAGATCACCGCCATCTGCCACTTCTGGGTCAGGCTGACCGCCTGGCTCCCGCCCGTGACGGTGTAGACGATCACGAGGAGGCCGCTGCCCACGATGACGAGGTCCAGCCGCCAGCCCAGGACGGTGGATAGGATGATGGCGGGAGCGTAGATGGTCACCCCGGCCGCGAGGCCACGCTGGAGCAGGAACAATCCCGCGCAGAGCAGGCGCGTCTTGTCGTCGAAGCGCCGGCCGAGGAACTCGTAGGCGGTGTACACGCCGAGCCGCCGGTAGATGGGGAGGAACACCGCGCACACGATGACGAGGGCGAGGGGCAAGCCGAAGTAGTTCTGAACAAACCCGATGCCGCTCTCGAACCCCTGTCCGGGGATGGACAGGAAGGTGATGGCGCTCGCCTGCGTGGCCATCACCGAGAGGCCGATGGTTCCCCAGCCGATGGACCGGCTGCCCCTGAGGTACGTGCTGAGGCTCCGGACCTGGCGCGTGCGCCAGGACCCGTAGGTAGCGATGCCGAGCATGGTGCCGAGCAGGACCACCCAGTCGAGGAGATTCACGAGAAGAACCGGGAGAAGGCCGCGAGCAGCGCGACGAGGAGAACGAACCACCCGATCACGAACAGGTAGACGCTGTTCCAGGTACGGAATCCGGGCACACCCGGCGGCTCGCTCTCCGCGGGCGGGTCGGCCGCCGGTGGTCGCGTCACTGGCGCAAGGAGACGAGATTGGCGAACAGCCGATACGCGCCCGGCACGCCCTCGGGGAGCTGGCGAAACCACGCGAGGCTCGTGTAGACGAAATACCCTTTCCCGTGCCGCGCCACGAGGAGACCGCCCTGGAGCGGCTTCTCCCCGGGATCACCGGAGGCGAGGAGGGCGGTGAAGCGCTCGTCCCATTGATCGGGGAAGTACAGGCCGCGCTCCTGCACCCATCCTTCGAAATCGGCCTGGGTAATACGGTTGGGCGTGGTCAAGGCGGGGTGCCCGGGCGCGAGCACCGTCACCGGTGCATGCTCGTCCGTGACGCGGTCTCGCGAGATGTGCAACCGGAAGGGGGCGAGCCAGTCCGGGCTCAAGCCGTCGGACTGGTTGTACTGCGCGATGACCGTCCCACCTCCCTCCACGTACGCGAACAGCGCGGGCAGGCGTTCGGTGAGATCCTTCCGGGTATTGAAAGCACGAATGCCGATCACCACCGCGTCGAGCGTCCGTAGCGTATCGGGGGTCAGGGCGGCGCCGGTGAGCGGTGTGACGGCGTAGCCCATCTGCTCGAGGCTTGCCGCCACCTCGTCGCCGGCGCCCGGCAGGTAACCCACGTGTCGGCCGCGAATGGCCAGCTCCAGGGACACGGCTTTCATGGTGGCCGCGGGCTGGAGGAGCTGGGGCGGAATGTGATCGTAGCGAATCTCGACCCGCTGATTGTCGAAGCGCGCGCCGTGAATCCTCACGCTCGCCCCCAGCCGGGCCGTGGCGGGCTCGGGCGGTGCGGTCACGGTGAAGCTGAACCGGGCAGGGTCGCCCGGCATTCCCAGCCGAAATCGGCGGGCGGCGGGTGAGACCTTCCAGCCGGCGGGGGCCTCCAGCTCCACCGTGCCGGCGACGCGCGGTCGGGCGCCGGTGACCTCCACCGTCACCTGTCGCACGTCGCCGGGCGCGAAGAGCTGCACGCTCGACGAGAACCGGATCGAGGCCGGGGGGATGACCTCGAGCCGGCGCCGCGCCGCCGGTTTCACTGCGCCCATGACCGCCACCGGCTCACCGGACACGACCAGCGTCTGCCCGCCGAGCTTGAAGACGTACTCGACCGGGAACACGGGCGGATTCTCGGGGAGCCCGATGAGCGCAGGATCATCGACGCGGAACAACCCGGCTGTGCCTTCCCGGCGGAGCCAGTAGGGCTGACTCGGAGGCGTTCCTGGGGGGAGAACCTGGGTGGCGAGGCGCACGACGGGACGGTTCACGGGCAATTCGACCGCTCGGGAAGTCGTGCGCCGGATACTCGGGTATCGCACGGCCGTCCAGCGAACGGGGAAGCGCGACCGCACGACGGCGGTTTGACGCATCTTCAACGTCTCGCCGGGCACGACCTCGGCCCGGTCCACGATGGTCTCGACCTCGAGACCCAGGCAGGCGCGGAGGATGTCGTCCAGCTGCTGCCGCTTGTCGATCACCACCGGGTCCGGAGGCAGCGCCGACAGCCGGCGACGAATCGCCAGCAGCGCAGGCACGCTGGCCGCGGGCTTGTCCGGATCGAACCCCGCGAGCGTCGCCTCGGTCAACAGACCGATCTCGGCGCCCCCCGGCACGCGGTTCCACGTCGTGTCCACTCCGTCGAGGAGATCCCGGGTGGCGGGCTCGCCTCCGAGCAGGCGGAAGCGCTCGGTCTTCGACGCGCCGGCGAGCGGGGGAGTGTCCCCGCTGAAGCCTTGCGTCTTGTGCATGCCGCGGCTGCGGGCGGCGATGGCGGCGAAGGATTCGCCGGACACAGGGTCGTTGCCCCCGATCTCGAGCTTCAGCTCGGGCGCCGCGCTCTCTCCGGCCGCGCCGGCTCCCGCTCCGCCCAGGCCCACGTTGTGGAAGATGCGGGTGGCCTGCCACGGGGTCAGCTCGCGGAGCTGCTCGGGAAATGCCTGCGGGTCGCCGGCGAGCTTGAAGGCCTCTACGGCGAGGACGACGGATGCCGTGTGATGGCCGTGCGTGGGGCCCGGCTCGGGAGAGAAGCGCGTCACGATCACGTCCGGCCGGAAGGTGCGGATCACGCGGACGATGTCGGCGAGGACAGCCTGACGGTCCCAGATCTGCAGGGTCTCCCGATAGTCCTTCGAGAACCCGAAGTCGTTCGCGCGGCTGAAGTACTGTCGCCCCCCGTCGATACGCCGGGCCGCGAGCAATTCCTGGGTACGGGCCACGCCCAGCTGCTCGCGGAGCTGCGGGCCGAGGAGATTCTGACCGCCGTCCCCGCGGGTGAGCGAGAGATAGGCCGTCCGATACCCGCGCCCGCGCGCCAGGTAGGCGATGACCTGCGTGTTTTCGTCATCGGGATGGGCCGCGACATAGAGCACGCTGCCCAGCGTGCCGAAACTTTGCAGCTGCTGCCGGATGGCGGGACCGCTGGAAAGGTCGGCGGCGTGACCGACCGCGGAGGAGCCGGCCAGGATGCCGGCCACGAGGGCACCCCGCCACGCCATCTGGCGGGTGCGCCCGCGCTGCCTTGCCGAGGGGATCGATGTCTTCTTCACGTGGCGATTCGGACCGGCAACAGTTACTTTCCCGCGCTCCGCGGCGGCACCAGGCCATTGAGACGCGCGTACACGACCAGGTTGCCGTAGTGGTTCATGTTGTCCTGGATCGCCCCGAGAATGAACGACCAGCGTTGCACTTTCTGGTTGTTCCGTCCTTCGACCAGCTCCTGCGCCTTTTCCTCGGTAAGGCTGTCCCACACCTTGGCGTCGTAGTCATAGCTCGCGCGGAGCTCCTTCAGGATCTCATCGCGGGTCTTGAGCGCATTGAAGCGGGAGTTGTTCGGGAGAGTCTCGCCGGAGACCTTGCTGAAGAAGAAGTAGTTCTCCCCGATCAGGTGGATGAGGTTCTCCCGCAGCGTTCGTACCGCGGGAGTCGGCTTGAAGTCATACTTGTCCTCGGGAAAGAGCTCCGCGATTCCCAGCACCAGCGTGCGGGTACTCTCCCAGGTGGCCTTGGTCGGCGTGAGAAAGCTCGTGGGGGGAAAAGACTGGGCCAGCGCCGGACCGGCTGTCAGGAGCGTGAGGGCAGTGACAACGACACTCCAGCCGAGACGATTCCTGGTCATCGTTCCTCCTTGGTAGTAGTGCGACGCCTTGCGTGAGCTTCCTCTCCTGCCTTCTCCCACACCCTGAGCCACGCACACATGGTTCCCCGACCGGAGCCCCGCTGCCACTCCGGGGCATGGGGCGGCTGTTCTTGACGATGGACAGTCTAGCAGAGCGGTGGTGGGTCGCGCCGCCCGTCACCGAGCAGGTTGCGCGCCATGTGGGTGGCACTCTGCGGAGGCCCGCGAGCTGGTGGCAGCATTTGGTCGAGGGCGCTCTAGGCTTCGAGCCCGCGCTCCCTGCGCCAGGCCTGCCGCTGGCCGAGCCCGTCGTAGGCAGCGTACTTGTACGAGTCGGAGAGGGAGGGGTAATTGTACACGGCATCGATGAAGGCGTCGATGGTGCCGCCGACCGCCATCACCTGGGCACCGATGTGCACCAGCTCGGCCGCCAGCTCGCCGATGTGGTGCGCGCCGAGCAGGCGCCCGTCCTCAGGCGAGAAGACGAGCTTGACCATCCCGGTGAGGTCTCCGATGATCTGGCCCCGCGGACTCTTGTCGTAGAAGGCACGACCCACCAGGTACGGAATGTTCCGCTCGCGGCAGGCCTCCTCCGACAGCCCCACCATGGCGATCTCCGGGATCGTGTAGACGGCCAGGGGCAGGACGGGAGAGATCCGCTCCTTGTACAGCAGGTTGAACGCGTGCACCATGGCCACCCGCGCCTGCTCCATCGACGTGGAGGCCAGGGCGGGAAAGCCTATGACGTCCCCCGCCGCGAAGATGCTCGGCACGCGGGTCTGAAAGCGCTCGTTGACGGGGATCAGGCCGCGTGGTCCGAGCTCGATGCCCACGGCCTCCAACCCCAGCCCCTCGACGTTGCTCTGACGCCCGGCGGCGAACAGGGCGATGTCACACCCGAGCTCCGCTCC
>Ga0207693_10005285_pt1 | contig 10795 bp, 9 predicted proteins | sample LARL81metaG_FD_184347 | JGI IMG/M metagenome (GOLD analysis project Ga0207693, IMG submission 184347) | Corn, switchgrass and miscanthus rhizosphere microbial communities from Kellogg Biological Station, Michigan, USA - LAR L8-1 metaG... | ecosystem: Host-associated > Plants > Roots >... | reverse complement strand
TAACTGACATTTTATAATACTGACAGCTAGATTCATAGTCAAGTCTTATTTTAATGTTAAGTCTCAATATCATTTATTTTCATTATCAAGTAAATATTATTGCTCAGAAGGTAAAAGAGTGAGAAAAAGCCCGTCATCGTTAGACATCCAATGCTAATTCCGAGCGCGCTACCAGTGTTTCTGTTACAATTACTAGTCCGAATATACCGATAATGAGAAGCAATCATGATTAGTAATTTCTTTGTCATTATATAACAGCATATAAGGACATTATACGGCTTGACAAAAGGCCAATATATTTTTATTAATAGTCATCAATATAAAGCGGAAGGAAATCAAGCTGCATAAAGAAAGTGATGTAGGACCCACCTAACCGTTTTAGAAGTGCTTTGAGTTTGGTTACAGACTGGTAAGAACATGGAAAAATGATCGCTGGTACTCATCTGGCTCCATACCTATGTGAAGGATTGATGTGAATATCACTCAATTATATAATGTGGAATATTTATATCAAACTAATTGTACTGAACGACTTTTAGTAGAATAAAACAGAATTAGTCAAAATGACTGTATTCTGGCGATAGGAAATAGGACATTCTAACTTTCAATTCTATTAGGAGAGTGTAATTCATTTGTCCTTTCTTGGTGTTAGAAGGCACCTGATGGCATCCAATATCATGTAATAATAACCAAGCAACTATTTAATTAGTCATAAATAAACAATTTGTCGTCAGGACTCGCCTAAACAATCCTGGAGCAAACTACGTTTGTACAGAGTGAATTCCAAGTGATGATACATATATTGAAATGCATCTGTCAGAGCACAGATCCTATAGAATATGACCTATGGCGCATTAGGAAAGAGCTACCGTCTTTGGGACTCGAGATGGTTGAGACAAGAGATTACCGAGCCCATTGACGGCAGATGTCTTATACGCATATTTGACACGTGCAACATTCTATATAATAATTCGTTCTCATCCTCGAATACTATATAGTTACTGCTATCTAGTAGCAGTCTTAGATTATTTAAATGTATGAGCAAAATATCCTGTCAGGATATCTGACTGACAGCCGCAGTTTGAGATTCGATATGAACTTGTGTCAATTGCGTATACAGTTAAATGCCACTGTGATGTCCAGGCAATCAGATATATCTTATTCTACTGGCAGCGTGCCAGGACAGCAATAGTGTCTAGGTAAGATGTTATTTAATACTAATTATTCTTATTTCTCATTATTGTAGACGGATTCGAATATGTCAGGGCAATTTTGACATCTCCCATATCAATACGTTTTGGACTAGATCTAGAAATAGTAAACATTCATTCATTACTAGGTCTGCGGATATTAACTTTGATGGATACTTAAAGATAAGAAAAAGTAATAACAAATGATAGAAAGGATATTTGAGAGATTAAAGATATGTCTGATAATTATGTTCGTCTAGAGAAGGATTCAATAAGAAAGACAAATTCTGGATTCCAAAGTATACAGCAGATGCATATGATGGTAAGCATCTGTGGCTTTTGATAAATGAGGAAGTTCATTCAAAACATGTTTCTTGAAATGAATCACCTTAATGAGGGAATATAGGAAGAGTCAATTTAGCTTACCTTCAAGCCAGAAAGGAAAGTACAACTCGGACCTTGAAAAGAATAATCATCAAAAAATACAGGAATAGAGATTTAATACGAATAAAAACAATAATCTCTTATTCTTATTCTCACTACTAGTTAACTAATTGTCTGTTACTTATTTGTCCCTGCTGCTCCCTGCTCGTACTGGTCACCAGTTTCAGTAGAACCAGCTGTTCCCTCCGTCATTCCACTTCTCCTTAATCTTTCTTTTGGATCTTGCCCTGACGAAGAGCTAGAACTTGAGGTATTGTCTTGTCTCCTTACCGCAGTGGGTTCGTGTTCTTTTATCTTTGCAGGCGACATTGGTTCATTTGCCTCATACTCCCTAGTAGTATCACTTTCTGTTTGCTTTACATAGTTTTCTGCCTTTTCTCCTGTGTGTTCAGAAGTTCCTACTGCCTTATCTTTGACGTCTCCTAGTGTATCCTTAACTTTCTTAGCGATATTAGTCATTATTTATATATACATTTTATAGAATATTAAGGTAGGTAATTTCTGATGCTATAACTTATAATTTCTTATAATTTCTTATAATTTCTTATAATTCCTAGCTAATCTCAGGCATCAGAAAAGTGATGTGACCTATGGAACAGTAAAATAACTGTTAGTTGAGGTAAATCAAATGTATTAATGAAAAGATTAATGAAAGATCAAGTAGATAATAAGGATCTAGAGAGCATATTACCTTACCTAAACACATACAATGATTTTATCAAGGAAGAAATTTATGGTTTCAAATACATGATTTGTTTAGATACAGTAGGTAATATATGACTGCCATATCCATATGTAAACTTCAAGTTCAAGATATCGCTCAATATCTGGAGGTATTAAGAAGTTTAGCTGAGGTAAAAACAGATCTGAAAACTGCTAAATTTATTTATGAAACAGAGATAGCTGCTAACCCTTTGCACCACATATTTATTGCACTTGCTAATAGCGAGAATTATGGAAGGAAAGTTATCGCATCATGTACACTTCTTGTTGAACCAAAGTTGATAGGAAGTGCAGATAGAGTGGGGCATATCGAAGATGTTGCTGTTCTCAAGGAGTTTCAAGGTAGGGGTATCGGCATAAGATTAGTTGAATTTGTTACACGATATGGATTTGAGCAAATGAAATGTGCTAAAATCGAATTAGACTGCTCGATATCCACAATGCCTTTTTACGAGAAATTAGGATATGTATATAATGATGTTCTAATGAAGAGGCTTAAAGATCAGATATCTAACTGAATGCTATTATAGAAAAAAATCTATATACACAACAGCCTTTCTAGGATTTAATTACCCTAATTACCATACCTTATTTAACAATTATAATAGTGGATTTTATCTATTATATACTTTAAGGTCCATGAACATACACTAGATACTAATTTGGAAATACTTGCGGCATTTCTTCAATCAATAAACCTCATGAATTCCGCATTTTATTTTACGAGTACCTTAACGGTACCAGTGGTGCTAATAGCACTAAATATACTCTGGGTATATCTATTTGCCATATTACTTAGAAATTACTATCGCACTCCATCCATAGATCGGTATCGGAATAAAGCGCATTCGACCTGCTGCAAATTGAGTCAAATTAACGATAAAGTTCAACACGATGATGTAAATATGCCACATGTAAGTATAATAATACCTGCTAGGAATGAGCAGAACCATATTACAAGGTGTCTCACGTCTTTACTCAGTCAAAATTACACTAAATTAGAGATAATTGCAGTTAATGATAATTCGAGTGATAACACTCTCAAAATCATGCAGGAAATACAATCCGGCCTTACAAACGAAGACAAAAAGCCACTATCTCAGCAACAATATGAGCAGTGGCAAGAGAATCCTGAATTAACGTATGTAAATTCTAATAATATCTTATCTACCAATTCAAATATTTTAACTTCCGTTCAAAAGGGAAAAATCAGCGATGGAACAGTAACGATATCATCCAAAAAAGATGATTTCAAATTAATTAATTATGGCAGAAGTGATAAAAAGAGTTACAATAGATTAAAGATAGTATCATTAATAAAGGATAGACCACTTGGCTGGACTGGAAAAACATGGGCCTCGCAACAAGGCTATCTTTGCAGTAAAGGAGATATATTAATTTTTACTGATGCAGATACACTCTATATGAATAGCGATACTATAAGTTCATCTATCTCATATTTCGAGAAAGAAGATTTAGATGTACTCACTGGTTTTCCATTCATTGAGCTTCGAGATGTTTGGTCAAAAATAGTAAATCCAGTATGGAAGTTAATTGGTACCCTTTTCGGGTATAATATAACTGATATTAACAATCCTAAATCTGATGCAGCTAGTCTAATGGGATGCTTTATCGTAATAAAAAGAACAACCTTTGAAAATATTGGAACTTATAAAATGATTCGTAGTAATATCAGGGAAGACGAGGCACTTGGGATAAGAGCTAAGCAAATGGGCTATAAAATTAGGGGTTTGCGAATGGATAAAAGCCTAAGTGCTGTATGGTCAAGTGATCTCCAAACATTATGGAACGGTATAGCCAGAACAATAATGCCAGCGCTTCTTAATATGAATGGAAAGAAAAGGAGGAGAAGAGTGATTTATGATTTATTAACGATATTTTTTATGGCTGTCCTACCATTTGTTATGCTACCATACAGTTTGGGTATTATGAAACTTCCAGACTCAATGTTGGATAATTACATTATTGCTAGCTTTTATAGCACAAATTCTATCAGGGATCAGGCTAGACTAATATACCAAATACACTTCACAACATTATTGTTAAATTTATCTGCATGTATAGGGTTGTTTGTAGGTTCGACTGTTAATGCAATTCGGGTATTCAAGATATCACCCATATATGCTATTATGTCGCCGGTGGGAGCCATGTTCCTTCTTGTCGCATATATTAGCAGTATTCTTCCTTTAATTATACATCCTAAAAAATTAAAACCTCTAATATGGCGAGATAGAAAATATTTGCCCGACCAATAAGTAATAATGTATTGAATGAGCGAGTATTATTCAGATATGGAATCATAACTCATATAATCAATATGCGATTTGAGACTATAATAAAATCAACAAATGCAGTTATCTTGTATAGTAGCTTCCAAAAGACTTGAACAAGGCAATCAGGAGTGTTCCATCTTTATGAGAGATTCTTTGTCATTGATCTGAATTTTCAAATTATATTCTAAAGTTATGACCTATCAGTATATCTAATAGTATACTGCCATATATCTATGCGACGCAACAGTAAATTATAAAAAAAGAAAATTTAGAACAGAAAATGCTGGAGTATCCTAAATTGAAAACAGCTGTGCAAAAAAGCACTGTCAGAAATAAGTTATATAAACACCAATTGACATTTAATTTTAATTTATATGCTGCACAGTTTTTAGAGGTCTGTTTACAACGTATGAAATCTCACGATACATTGATATCATATTCTTTCTCTAGAATTCCTTTACTTTGTCACTATAGCATCAAGGTTTAAAGATAATTTTGGTTGCATCTTCTTTCTTATCAAAGATATCATATGCATCAGGTGCTTCGTCAAGTTTCATGGTATGGCTTATGATCTTTGTTGGATCTACTCTGCCTACTTCAATTAGATGAAGTAATTGCTCGTTATATTTTTTAACAGGGCACTGGCCCATTCTGATTTGGAGCTCACGGTTAAACAATTGCCCTAGAGGGAACTGATCGTAAGATGCTCCATAAACTCCAGGTATTGAGATGGTCGAATATTTTCTTGCAGCTTGACTCATCCAATTTATCACCTGCAATGGATTTGCTGGTTCATATGCAGGTTTTGAGACTTTGGAATGATCATGACCATTATTATTATTATCATTATTGTTTCCTGATCCATCTTTACTACTACGACCATTACCATTACCTATATGTCCTACTGCTTCATATCCAACTGCGTCAATACATATCGCTCCCTTTCCGCTGGTTTCTTTTTTTATTCTTTCTACCGGATCCTCATTATCAAAATTAATTATTTCTGCCCCTAAATCTTTTGTCCTGTCTAGACGAGTAGGCCAGTGATCTATGGAAAATACTCTGGCTGCTCCTCGTAAAAATGAGCTCATGGTTGCAAAGAAACCAACAGGACCTGCCCCAAATACTGCAACGTCGTCTCCAGGCTGGATATTAGCCATATCCGCTCCGAAATAACCAGTGGGGAATATATCACTTAGAAATAGTACTTGTTCATCTGCTTTGATGTTTTCAGGTACTTTTAATGTTGCAACTGTATTTGCAAACGGTACACGTACATATTCCGCCTGTCCTCCATCATACCCGCCAAGGACTTGAGTATATCCGAATGCACCTCCTACTTCTCCTTTAGGATTAGATCTGTCGCATTGGGACCATAACTCATGTCTACAATACCAACAACGTCCACAATTAATATTAAATGGAATAACTACTTTATCTCCTATTTTTACCTCCTCTACTGCAGGTCCAGCTTCTTCCACAATTCCCATAAATTCGTGTCCCAAGGTCTGTCCTGGTTCCATTCCCTGTACAGTACCATGAAAAAGATGAAGATCAGATCCACATAATGCCGTACTTGTGACACGTAAAATCACATCCTCTGGGCTTTGTATAGTAGGACGGGGTTTGTCATCTACCTGTACATTATTTGGACCATGATATACTAATGCTTTCATAATAAGTCGTATGGAAAATAAAGGATATAGATGTTGATAGTTGTGTTGCATTATGGTTTCCATTCCAATAATTACAATATACTAATTCTAGTAAACGTCTTAATAGTCGATAGACTATTTGGTTAATTTAGGCCTTGTTTATCATACATTCAAGACTTTATTCATATTACCTATGCTATGACGCAGTATCATATCAACCACTAGGTCAGAAATATTAATCACCAGATATGATAAATACACAAGCAGGAATACTGCGCACTTTCATTTTTGATAATAGCAGTATAAGGTAATAATTGGCCGTCTTCTTCTTCTATTACTATCTTTTAGTAGCAATCTGAGTGTGGAATAATGCTCTACGAATTAAATATGCTGGAAGGCCTATCAAAAGCGAAGTATTGAGAGTATAATCATGTATGTTCCAGCGTCATTGTGATCTTGTGTAGAATATACAACATATAATGAGGATCTGTGTCGCGGAAAATTATAAACCCGCAAAACTCATCATACACATCAAAGAGAGTAAAAGGAACAGATTAAATGATTCATCAAATGATCTTATAGCTCAATAGCCAGTTGCCTCAATAATAATAAATGATATGTGTTGAAGAATATTACCTATAAATTGGGAAGCAAAATCAAGAACTAAGAGTACATGCCAAATGGCTAAGATAAAACTGAAACTATTATCCAAATGTATCTATACTCAAATTGATTGATAGAAAAAATTTGTTCAATAAGTGTTCCATTGAGAGTAAAGCAATTTTAATGATGTTTGTTTACTTCGCATTTCCCATTCTTAATTTGTATTTAATATCATTATTATGCGAAGCTGATGAAATTACGAGATCACTTAGTATAGTTTCCCCTAACATAATAGATGTCACATCCAACGGGAATAAGAACAAAGGCTCCAATACCATATGCACTACGGAGACTTCAGTAAATTTTAGTATTGATGATAAGCTGAAATAAAAGTAACAACGAGAAATATCATAACAATTACAAGATTCCTTTTATATTCATTAATCTACCTCTTGCGTGTCGCATCATTTTGTTTATCTCTATTGTCCATCTTAGCCATATTTGCAATTAAGACTATCAATTATACGCTACCGCAAACCCTCTAGGACATTGTGAATAATATTCCTTAGGCCATGGAATATCTAGTCCCTTCCAGGATATACCAGAGTCACGGGAGATAAATATCCCATGATTATTTACAGCATAGAATTCGCCAGCAACTTTTGGATTTGCAACAAGAGTTGCAATAGTTGTTCCATGAGGCTTAGGAAGACCATTTGAAATTGATTTCCAGTTTTCCTCCTCGTCTGATTTTCTGTATACAAACGATTCTGCATCCTCGACTACATATGCCGTACTTGGACCAAAAGAAGCTGATACAATCACCGTATTCGGATCACCTGAATCAACAGCAAGTCCGTACAGGTATTGGTGTCTAAGACCCCTAGTTAGTTCTTTCCATGATTCCCCATAGTTAAGGCTTTCAAAATACCCATCACCAGCTGAAGAGTACAAACGGCCAGGCGCCTTTGTATGTGTAGATAGAGTGTGGGTGTCATATGGGCTCTGTTCGACACGGTCCATCCAGGTTCTGCCTCCATCATGACTCTGGACTAGTGCTCCTGCTTCGACTGCAACAAAAACATAGTTAATATTGTTTATATCTGGTTCAATCCAACGTACATGATGAGTCCAAGGTCTAGGAGGAAAGCTCCACGAAGTAGATGATGGTAAACTATTTAGTGCACCCATTTTTTCCCATGAATGCCCGTCATTGTTTGAAATATAAAGGGCACTAGGCTCGGTTCCTACATATATTTTGTTAGATTTATTTCTATGATCCTGTCTTATCGAGACAGACATTATATAAGGACTAGAGATGACATCTTTTCCAATGATGGTCCAAGTCTGGCCTCCGTCATTAGTTCTCCACAAACCGTTACCAAACGTGCCACAATATGCACAGCTCGGATTGTTAGGATCAAATACTACGCTTTGCGGTTCAGTACCTTTCAGGTGCCTATGAACCTTGAGTTTATCGGAAGGTTCAATCACGAGAAGTGAATTCTGCATTCCTATTATAAAGGTCTGTACATCATGATCTCGCAATACTTACATCGACATCATTTGGCTTACTTTTCTTATATATCTTGTACATTGGTTAGTATCGATAAGTCATAAACAAGTATGTCTATTTCTATGCCACAATAAAATCACTGAAATTCGTAGTACGTCGACAACCATAGTCCTTATTATTTAATAATCAAACATTATAGTTATTGTACTAAAAGTAACAAAGCAGCATTTTAATGATAAATAAAGCTTTCAGGTGTAAAGTCAACAGTATTGGTCAACAATATCTTGTTACCAGAATAAACATGATACTAGGTAAGCATTTAGCCCTTAACATTTTCATAGTATTCTGTATTATTTTTTGTCGCTTTAATATCATGTAATGCCAACTAATCTAGTGAATCAATTTATTCTTATTTCTTTCCATATAATACATCTGGGTCATCCAAACGATCCTTTATTGCTTCAACTTTCTGCAATACAATAGATAAAAATAGCAAATTTGTTTCTAGTGCCATAAATGTTATGAACATAATTTCTCTTCAGGAATAGTTTATCATCCTATCCTCACGCCCTATTAACTTAGAGATACTTCTATCTCCTTAGCTTGTCAAATTTAGTACTAGATTTTATAACGCTATTGTGCATAAATATGACACCATAAGCCATTTGTGGACGTGTCTAAGGTTTGCATCATAATCCAGCTCTATATATGAATAATAATCATTAATGCTTGGTTCTCTATCCTTAGATATTCTACAGTCCTTTCAAACTATACTTTTCTCATATGGCGAATGTAATCTAGGCTCTAGTCTAAATGATATACATATATTTGTGAGTACCATGTTTCAACCATCTGAATATACAATATGTCTGCCATAAATCTTGATCAACGTTCGCAAGAACGATTCAGCTACAATCATCATATTCCTATGTCTTGAGATGTACATAAACTCCAAGAATTTGTCTGTGCACTGGTTCTACAACAGCAACCCATAACCAAGCCTGGTCAGAACGGATCTGCATCATGGTTTCATCTACTAGAAAAGCTGCTACTCTTCTGCACAGTATAGCCGTCTGGGATTGAATCTCTGAACCCATTTCTATATAGCGACATGACTCCTTCCTCCTCTCTCTTTTCCAAGTAGTTGGATTACATTAGATGTGTTTCTGAAACTTACTTAGACCTAGAAAATATAATTATAATAACGCAAACAATGTTGTCTCTATGTATGTTCTCTCATGTTCAAATACACTCATTGAATATGAGATACTGTTTACAGCTATAGCATTATCGCTAAGTTAACAGGTGCTATCCTCAACATGAAATATAAATATTGATGCAGTCATCCTATTTGTAACAATTAGATCCACATGATAATTAAACAAATCTATGAGATAACACCCTAACAAGGTTATTATATTATTAAGTTGGATTTGATATCGTTTTATCAATGCAAGCGGTTTATATTGTAGATGATGCAAAAATTGCAAGTGTCCTAATTGATCCCATGCGAAGAGCAATCTTGAATCTACTAAGACAGAAGCCAATGACTCAAGCTCAGCTGGCCAACGAGCTGGGTTTGTCTGGTGCCTCGCTTAATCATCATATCAAGATATTAAGGTCAAAGAAATTAGTTACAATAGCAAAAAGAGAGGTTGAAAGACATAGAATTATGCAAATATTCTTCACGAGTGTAGCATATCTGTTTGTGTACGATCTTAATTCATTACCTAAAAACATTTCACGGTATTTCTCCCCGGTGAGCTTGGAAAGAGCGAGAGTCCTTATTGCTGTACTGATGTTAAAGGAGAGGTCATTTAAAATTGATCAGAATCCAGAAATTACCAATAACCTGGCTGAGCGATTATCTGAGTTAATTGTAAAGACGGCAAGAAGATATGAACGTAAGAGTATTGAATCCTCATATGAAAGAATAGCTTTTGAAATATATACAAAAGCAGTTAGTGAACTGTTGCTTACAAAGATCCATTAATTGGAATTGCACATATTGGGGATCTACTGACCAAATTTATCCTTCTAGGAGACAGAGAGAGGGTAGGAGGTAATAGTCGAGCCAACAAAATTTTATTCTATCTCACTACAGTTCGTTAATTCAGAACTGGCTGTCAAACCTTGTATCAGCAGGTTTTTTAGCATCATATACTCTATATGCATCTATCCATCTTTCTTTTCTTTCTTAGTGTCTATTTTTCGAACCATTATCATGGATACAGACAAAGCTCCCAGCATAGCAAGTGTTTCTGCAATTGCTGATGGAAATTCTGGAACTACTACATACCCTCTAGCAATTCCATTTCTAGATAAATCTGGTACAGCTTGTCCTGTTCTCTGTAAGGCCTTGATCTTTAT
>Ga0207693_10005284_pt1 | contig 10796 bp, 10 predicted proteins | sample LARL81metaG_FD_184347 | JGI IMG/M metagenome (GOLD analysis project Ga0207693, IMG submission 184347) | Corn, switchgrass and miscanthus rhizosphere microbial communities from Kellogg Biological Station, Michigan, USA - LAR L8-1 metaG... | ecosystem: Host-associated > Plants > Roots >... | reverse complement strand
AAACCGGGTGGCGGCGCTGGCTAAAACCGACATCAGGCCATATCTTATTTGATATTGATAAATTTCAGAGAACGTTTGCCGCGATAGAACGACGATCGAATACGGGAATAGCAAGATCAACAGTGTAACTGATCGTTCCTCAATGCACGATACACCGACGCCTTGGATAGCTTCATTTGTCGCATGATTTCGGGAACTGTGTTTCCTCCGAACCTCAGAGCTCTAATTTGCTCAATCCGATCATGAGTGAGTTCGCGCTTGCGACCAAACTGGACAGGCGTTCCTTTGCTTTTGCGATGCCATCCATTTGCCGCTCGCGCCTTATGTCATTTTCGAATTCAGCGATCAGCGCAAGTATGCCCATTATGAGCTTTCCCGTGCGCGATGTGGTATCGATGTTCGGATCATCGATGACCTTGAATGTCACGCCCTTCTCGGCAAGCGTCGAAACTATGCGATAAAGATCGGAAGTCGAACGCGCGAGGCGGTCGATTTTCGTTACCACGAGTGTGTCGCCTTCGCGAAGATAGTCGAGGCAGCGTTTTAGTTCCGGGCGATTAGTGTCTACTCCCGACCTATTCTCTTTGAACAGTCGTTCACACAGGGCGAGCTTATCACTCTGCACTTCAAGGGTCTGTCCGATGCTCGACACGCGGGCGTAGCCGACGATTGTCATGTCTCCGCTCTCCTTAAACGTTGTGCGAGCGACATTAAAAGACATGAAACAATACTCGTCAGGATGATATCTCCGGTTTCACACGTTTTGAGAGAGTGATCAGGCTGCGAGCCGCGACGCTCGATGGAGCGAGTGAGAATCAGGCCCCACCTGCACCGACGAATGTCCGCTATCGGGAGTAAAGCGGACATGACGCTGACGCTGGATAATGTCCGCTAATGACCCAAAGCGGACGTCCACGCTATTTGAAAAGTAAACGGGCGGTCGTTTTGGACCGCCCGCATTTTGACATTTCGGCTAGTTGCCAGCGTGATTCCGGATCATCTCATCAACCTGAGCCTTTACAGCCTCAAGATTGAAACTGGCAGGTGCCTGCATCGGAGGAAAGTCGATGGCCGTTTTCGCAAGCTCTGCCACCTTCTGTTGCACGGAGACGAAACGCCAGAACTCACGGGCATAGAAGTCATTCATGTATCCGCCACCGAGATTGTTCAACGTCTCGGCATTGATTGATGGCGTCCGCTCAAGCGGATCCTGTCGGATGTTGTAGATGAGCGGCATGTCGGTCGTGGTCTTAGGGCCAGGCCAGCCCAGCGGCTGCTGGTAGAACTGATACTTGAAGTCATCTATGCGCAGAGCGCCGAGCTTAGCACCGCCAAAATAGAACAGCTCGTGCCGAGCGGATGGTCCCTTGCCCGCCAAGAGGTCCATCTGATTGTAGCCGTCGAGGTGGTTCTTGTAGGTCTGGTCACCCAGTTTCACCCCCTTCAGGAGTTGGTCGGTGATGTCGGGGTTGCCGGCGGCAGCCGTCAAGGTCGGGAACCAATCTAGTCCCGAGAATATGCCGTTCTCGACGGTACCTGGCTTGACCGTGCCGGGCCAACGGATGATAGCCGGAACGCGGAAGCCGCCTTCGAACACGGTGCCCTTCGTGGCCTTAAACGGCGTCATCCCTCCGTCCGGCCAAGTGAAGACCTCCGCGCCATTGTCGGTAGTGAAGATCACAATGGTGTTGTCGGCCTCACCGATGTCATCCAAGTGCTTGAGCAGCGCACCGACGCTGTCGTCAAGCTGCGCCATGCCAGCTTCTTCGCGACCGTAGTTGGTCTGGCTATTCATGAGAGCCTGGTATTTGGGCGCGAGGAATGTCCAGACGTGCATACGTGTCGTGTTGTGCCACACGAAGAACGGTTTGCCGTCCTGCTTAGCCTTGTCCATAAAGTCGGTGGAAGCCTTGACCAGCACTTCGTCGAAGGTCGTCATGTCGTACTTGGCCTTCGGCGTGATGTCGTGCATGTCCGGCACGTTGGACATGTTGGGGAAAGGTGCCAAGGGACCCTCATCCACGATCCTCTGTTTGCCGACCACGCCCCAACGCGGCTGCTCGGTCGTGTCATCGGTGTCGGTCGCCCAACAGTGCACCAAATTGCGGGGACCGACTTTGTCACGGTACGCCGCATCATCCGGGAATGAATACCAATAGGGATCCGACATCGCGTCGAGGTGGTATAGATACCCGAAGAACTCGTCGAAGCCATGCACACAGGGCAGGTACTTGTTCCAATCGCCTAGGTGGTTCTTACCGAACTGCCCTGTCTCATACCCCAACGCCTTAAGCGCAGTAGCAAGCGTGACTGCTTGAGCCGGCAAACCCACGTCGGCTCCCGCCTGTCCGACCGTCGTCAAGCCAGTGCGGATCGGCAATTCGCCGGTAATGAAGTTCGCCCTTCCTGCGGTACAGCTCGCCTCGGCGTAATAGTCGGTGAACATCATGCCTTGCGAGGCAAGTTTGTCGAGATTGGGTGTCTTGCCCGACATCATGCCCCGATGATATGCGCCGATGTTCAACCAGCCGACATCATCGCCCATGATCACGAGGATGTTCGGCTGCTTTTGCGGCGCCTGCGCGCTGGCTGGCTCGGATACGGCGACAGATGCAAGAGCTGTCGCTCCCAACAGAATCGCGAGAGAAACCGGCCTCACGTCCGCGAGAGTGTTTCTCAGCCACGATGTTTTGTCTGGAGGCACGTCGTAAACTTCACTCAAGCCATCGCTGCTCATTGCGTTTACTCCTCTTTGCGACAAATCCGAAATTCCAAAGCTGGGTCGATCTGATTCTGTTCGGCAATACTACCCGGAGTGCGAAAACCGCCTACCACGTCATCCAAACGGAACAATGACAAGGGAAAGACGGGGCTCGATGGCGGAGCGCAAGAGACTGTAACGCTATCAACACGCCAAGCTCTTACTTCTGCCGAGCAGGACAAGCGGTACACCCCTTAGGGGTCAGGAGGATGCCGCTCTCGAACCCAGGCGGCCATTGCGACCTTAAACAATAATATATACCAAACCCGCACCACCTGGTGCCCCCTGTGACGCGTCGTCGTGGCGCAGACCGGTTGTTCCGCTGCTCGGTTGTTTCGCTGCTCTGCGTCTGCATACCGCGCCCAGTGGCTTTCGAATGATGCTGCAGTTTGGGCCGGGCTTCGCTCAATCCGCCCGCTGGGTTGAATTGAGGCGGTGCCTTCGCCGTCGGACTGATGTCCGCTATTGGCACTTAGCGGACATTCTGTTCGCTGAGCTGGATGTCCACTTCTGACCCGAAGCAGACTTTTTCCTGTGCCTACTCGCGCTCGAGGGGACTAGTTTCTCTGAAGTGTCTGCCCAGTCCCGTGCGGGGGATGCCCCCGTGTACGCCGCAACGTCCCTGGTTGGTGCCGCCCCAGGGCGCCTTGCCGGTAACAAACACACCGGACTTCAGGTTGCCCCATTCGCCACACGATGCCTCGACCGCTATAAATTCCGAGAGGTGCTGCGGCCGAGAATCTGTAGGAGGGACGTCGATGAAGGAAGAGTGGGAGGCTTCGGCCAGAGGCGCATATCGGACGAAGTGTGGAATTGACCAGGGGATTCTCGCGCCACTGGCGATTGCTTTGACGCTTCTGATCGGGGCAATCGTTCGATGCAGCGCCATGGAAGCCCATGCGGCCCTGTGGGACGTGCCGCTCACGGAGTTTGTTGAGAAGGCAATGGAGGAAGCCTCGATCCCGGGAGCCATCATCGGTATTTGGCAGGACGGAGAGTTTCCTTATGTGCGAGCTTTTGGCGTGCGCGACACGGCCACCGGCGAACCCATGGCTGCCGACCTCCATATGCGGATCGGCAGCGTGACCAAGACCTTCGTCACCACCGCCATCCTGCAGCTCGTGGATCAGGGCAAGGTCGGCCTCGACGATCCGATCAGCAAATACGTGCCCGGCGTCCCCAACGGGGATGCGGTCACCCTCCGCCAATTGGCGGGCATGCGCAGTGGGCTCTTCGATTATTCCGATGTTACGCAAGCCGCCATGCCCGACGATCCGAAGCGCCGGTACACTCCCCAAGACCTTCTCGAGATTGTCGTGCAGCATCCGCCGGAGTTTCCAGCCGACACAAAATTCGACTACAACAACAGCAACACCGTGCTTCTCGGGCTCGTGGTGGAGAAGGTTTCCGGACAGCCCTTGAATCGCTATATCGACGAGCACATCGTCCAAGCCGAGCATTTGCAGCATACCGTCTTCCCGGCCGATGCGACCCTGCCGTCGCCGCACGCCCACGGCTATACGAAGACGACCGACGGCAAGATTGTGGATGCGACTGACTGGAATCCCTCATGGGGATGGGCGGCGGGACAAATGGTCTCGACGGTCGATGATCTGCACATCTGGGCACGAGATCTGGCCACCGGCAAGTTGCTTACGCCGGCAGCTCAGCGCGAACGCGAGAAGTTTCAACTCGCCCCTTCGGAAGGTGACGGTGCGTTGTATGGGCTCGGAGTCGAGTACCAATTCGGTTGGATAGGCCACAACGGAAATATCACTGGCTACCAGACGTACGCCTACTACCTTCCCTCTGAGAAAGCCACGATGGTTGTCATGGTCAATTCCAACGCCGATGCGGTCGCCGTTTGGAACTTCGTCAGAGGCATCGTGAAGATCATCACGCCAGACCATCCATGGCCGGCGCCTCCGTCGGGTGAGTAGACGAGTTCCGCTTTTGGCACTTAGCAGACATCCATGCTGGCGCTCAGCATGTCCGCTCTGGGGGGGTAAAGCGGACATCTCTGATCCATTCTCCAATGTCTGCTAATGACCCAAAGCGGCATGCGTGTTGCGACCGCTGGCTATTAACCCCAAGACAGCTTCGCGCTGTCATTTTGGATCGACGTCTGAACTAGTTGAAAACGAGCGCGTTAAACCCGAGATAATGGCGGGGGCCGGGTAGGAGCCTGGCCATGAAGGGATTGTTGTTTTTAGGTCTCGTAGGCGCTGCCATCTACGGGGCCTTAATCTTAAGTTACGATGTCCTCTCGCGTGACGCCGCGAAGGATGCGTTCGTTAGGCAAAGCCTCCGCAGTCCGAGCGATCGCCAGTTGCGCTCGTGGGGCACTGACCTTCCTGCCTTAACAGGCTCGAACTCTCAAGCAGCGGCGCTCCCGTTGCGAACGCCAGCCGTGACGCCAGAATCAACTTCCGCGGCCAGCTTGCCGATGGCACAGGCTAAACCAACTTCCGCACAATACGACGGGAATACATACCAGCTAGCTGAATGGGCGAAGGTCGTGTTTGCCGCAAAAGTGCACGGTGAAGCCTCAATTTCCTCTCCAACGCTGCGCTTCTATCAACCGGGCACCACATTGCAGGTGGTCAGCCGACAAAATGGCTGGGTCCAGGTCACGGATCCCGCATCTGGACAAGGCGGCTGGGTATTCGAGCAATATCTTGCGCCGACAGACGGTCCGACCGTTGCGCGAACCGCGATGGAGACCCCTGCCAGCAATTTGGCGGCAGAGGCAACGCGGGTTAGACCAAGCGTAAAAAAGCGCGTCAAAGCCTCTAGGCCGGCAGCTCGGAGGCCAGACAGTTTCGCTTCTGCGCAATTCGACAGTCGGTGGGAGCGGCGCGCTGAACGCCGCGGCGGCTTCGGGCTGTTTTTCTTCGGTCGCCGCCTCGCCAGAGCTGAGTGAGACACGCTCCTTTAAACCACAGCTATTGACAACACCTCTAGAGCCTCGCGGTTCGGCACGGTTATGCAGCCTCGTCCTTTGCTCGAGTTCCCTGGCAGAGGCGATCTAGCTCTTCTTGCGTGGCTGGATGATGAAGCCACTCGCGTGCTTCCTGGTAGCCCGCCTCGAATCGCAGCTCGAAGGCAATCGGGCGCCATCCATAGAACTTGCCGGAGCGCGCCAATTCGCGAGCTTTGGCTTGGATTCGCTCAAGATTGGTCACTAACTGCCTCACAGCCCTCCACTAACGCCGCGGACGGAATATAGGAGCCTAAAAAGCAAATGTTAGGTGGGCTATGGAACACTTTTGCGTGCGTCCTCAGCTCAATCTGCAAGATCGCCTCGCGGTGCGCCCAATGCGCTATCTAACAAGATGTCTTTCAGCGTCTCTGGATCACTCACGCCATTTACGCGAGCGATCTCAACCAGCTCGCGGCGCAACTCAGCCTCAAGTTCCTCGTCGCTGTCAGCGTCAAAGTGTTGATGACTTCCCTTGATTGCTTCCCAGGTCGCATCAAATACCCTCTCCAAAATTTCCCTATCGAGAGGGTCCAATTCATTCTTCGGCGATTTGTAAAAGCACATTGCTTAGCTTCGGTCATTGTAGAGGCGCTTACCCATTGAGCAACGGTAAGGCGACAAATGCTGCGATCTGATCTCGCAGTGAAAAGTCCGCTATTGGCACTTAGCGGACATTGATGGTCAGGAGGATCATGTCCGCTATTGAGGGGTAGCGGACATCCCTGATGCGCCGGCCAATGTCCGCACATGTTATGGGTTGCCGAAGGCGCTCTTTAAGAAACCGCGGAAACCGCTCTCACGACCGTCTGCACGCTTCATACTGCCGAACAACCCGCGGGGCTGGTGCTTCACGACGCGTGCTGGCGCAGAGGTCGCTGGCGTTCCGATCTCGCTAACGGCCCGTTTCGTTTGCTTGACCGACTTGGACTGAGGATCAACCTTGGCGGCCTGGCTGTTGCGCCTGATAGGTTTAGACTCCGGATTGGCGGTTCGTATGGTGGAAGTTGCTTGGGTTCCGATCTCGCTAACGGCCGGTTTCTTATGCTTGACCGACTTGGACTGGGGATCAACCTTGGCGGCCTGGCTGTTGCGCCTGATAGGTTTAGACTCCAAATTGACCGAGGCGGTTCGTATGGTGGGAGAGCCCCTCGCGCCACTTTTCAAGTCCTCGATTTGGTAGATCACGCTTAGGCGTACGTCAGTCACGCCGGTGGGAATTAAGTCGAGTGCCTCGGCCGCCGCTTTCGACAGATCGATGATGCGGCCGGCGACAAAAGGCCCACGGTCATTGATTCGCACCACGACCGAGTGACCATTGGCGACATTCTCGATAAGGACTTTGGTGCCGAACGGCAGGAAATTGTGCGCAGCGGTGAGCGCGGCATCGTCCATCTTCTCGCCGCTCGCAGTGGGTGAGTCGAGAGTATACCAGGAGGCTCGCCCGATCTGCTGAAGCGCGCTCCCCGCGCCTTTGGTCCGCACCTCTTGGGGCGCTCGTTTAAGCAGAGGTGGGGGGTCCGATTTGGCAGATTGCGTATGCTTCGGTGCCGCGACGGGCAGCGCTGGCGCGGTAAAGGTGAGAATTGCGGATCCCTGCTTCGGCGCGGGGTGTGGTAGCGGCAGGGCCACTGCGGTCATCACTATCTTTGACCGGGACTCGGCTGCAGTTGTTTCCTCGGGTGGGGGCGCGGCGTCGCGCGGTTGAACCCACGCGCGGGCCGTTGCGCTCTTCGGCTTCGTCCTCTGCAATTCTGCGCGCGCCACTAAGCGAGCCGCAGGCTTGTCAGGCGTAGCTTCGGCGGTAGTTGCGGGATTGTCGGATTTAGGTGCGGTGGTGAGGGGGCCGATATGTGGCGCAGTCTTGAGGAAAACTGCGCCTGCGATCGTTAGCAGCGCGAACAATTCTAAGGGCGAGATATTGCCCGACCGCGTGCCCGCACGCTCGTGCATGATATTCCGCTGCTAACGCCCTCCGAGGCTAGAACGTCGGCCCGCAGCCGCCGGTTCCTGAAAAGATTGTCTGCGATCTCAAGAACTAGATTGAGGGTTGATCCGAAAAAGGCAAATTCGCGGCCTTGCGTAATGTCAGCTTATGGCACTAAGCGGACGTCGATGCTGACGCTCAGCATGTACGCTTTCAGGGGTAAAGCGGACATTGTGATACGGAGGCGCAGGACCATTGTCAGGATGCCCGCGTGATACCCACGCAATGCCCGAGAATTCGAGGACACTGCGCGGCATGTTGTTTGGAATCAGAGTTTCGCCTCCGACAGCCTGATGTTTGATCAGTGTGTCGCTTTCGGGAGCATTGACTGGGATGGTGTGTGACGACCCGAATCAGCTAACCTGCCACGCACCACAAAGGTGATTGCCCTTTCGAAAAAGGCAGTTTGTATGCCCGTCTTCGGCATCGATCTGGCTGCCGCTCGTGGTGTTCAACGCGCGAGACAGGACAAACCTGAGCTGTCATGTCGCGCGTGGTACAAATCTCCCGTTTGGAAAGCGATCAAGAGACATCGGTTGTCGCAGGAGCCTAATTGCCGGCAATGCGCCCAAGAAGGCTGCTTCATAACGGCAACGCACGTTGCTCACGTCGCGCCTCCAGGAGATGAGTGGTCGCAATTTATGGATTATGCGAACACGCAAAGCCTGTGCTCCTGGCACCACAACGCCCAAAGACGACCTCGATGACGAGTCCTATTGCACTGCGTCAGACGAGTTTGCATCGCACAGCGATAGCCTTGACTCAGAACTCAGCAACCCCTCGAATGAAGCTGGTCGAGAAAGTGGCCTTTGACGAGGGAGGTCACACATTGGCGGACCCAGAACAGTGCAAACGGCAGGCGCGAAAATATGTGCGTTTTGCGCAGAGAGCGAGGTCTGCTCAAGAGAAACGGGCATTGCTCAGACTCGCTCGAACCTGGTCTAGCCTCGCGGCACAAACTGAGGCTTACGAGGCCAGTCTGTGCAAATTTGATGAGCTTGCTGTTAATGACAAACAATCACGCCTTCAGTGATCGTCGCAGGTAGCGTCCAACTCGCGTGCCCTAGGTTGTGCACTTAAGTCATTTTTGTGGCGTTTGCCTTCCATTCTGGATTCCAGTGCGTATAAATTTTCGGCATGACGGGCACCATGTTGTTTGTATTGCCCTCGGGAAGACTCAATCATGCCCCTCAACGAAATTCCCTCTTATATCGGTCCTGAAACTCGGCGGTTGATTGATCTTGCCCTAGACGAAGCATGGCAGGAGCTAAAGAATGATCTTCCTGCCGACGCTTTGTTGGCGCGACGGAAAATGGCGGGAACGATTGTTGCCCTAACTTCGGTAGGAGAGACGGATCCTGCGAAACTTAAATTTTTTGCTCTGCATGCCCTCCGAGGAGCTCGGCGTTTCAAGAGCGTGTGACGGGACATGATCTAAGATACGTGTGGTTCCGCTGAGCGTCGAAAGATTATCTGGACTGATTGAGTCGAAAACGGATGCGACTCATGCCGTCACCGGTGAATAAAATCATGAGACAAGGACAACAGCATCGCAGGGGTGGCGGTCGCGGCCCGAAGCCCCAAAATGCATTATCTCGGTATTACGAATCAAATGGCCCCAACGTGAAGCTGAGGGGTACGGCGGCGCAAATCGCGGAGAAATATTTGTCGCTCGCGCGCGACGCGCTCGCGTCAGGCGACATGGTCGCTGCTGAAAGCTATTTCCAACATGCCGAGCACTACAATCGCATCATCATGGCGGCCCAGTCGCAGATGGGTGTCCCTAATTGCCATCAGAGCGCAGGACATAACGGCGGGGGCGGATTCCGCCCGCGGTGGAATGCTGACGTTTCAGATAGGTTCGGTAACCGCCGAGGCGAGGGAATCCAAAGCAGTGGTAATAACGGTGAGATCCGTGATCGCAGTGAGGGCGAAAGAAACATGCGGGGCCTCGGGCGCGAGCATGGACGTCCTGATGGAGGTAACCGGACCGAGCGCAATCACGATGTCAACGGCTCTGATCAGGCCGATTCCCCCAAGTCAGACGAGGATGGAGCCGATCCGTCGAGCTAATGCTGCCCGTGGATTTATGCTCTATCCACAAAGGCGAAACCTGAACTCGCAGGTTCGCTCCAGCTGATAGGGGCGCCTCCTCCTCAGTGAACGCTATCAGACTCTCGGTCGCCCCCTTCCTGCTCAATCTAGTTGAAGGTCACAAATGCTGGACGTTGCGCCGTGTGCGTTCCTGCACGGGGGGTGAGGGCTCGTCGTTCACCCTTAGCGCCCGACAACACTGCGTCGTTGCTATCGTCGCTTCGGTGAACCCATTCCAGTCGCGAACGTCACGATGATTGCCGGCTAACCGGCAAATAACCGGCAATGCAACACGTGAGGATTGCCGATAACTGGCAATTAACTGGCAATGGCAGGCCGACAAGCCGACACAATGCCGACAAATCGGTTACATGTCGGGTCGCTGCCCAAACCCGACGACGCGACAAATTGCATAGCATTTGTCGTGTCGGTCGGTCAGCGTGTGACATCGTATGTTTGACCGACTTGCTTTACCTGATTGCTCGCAATCAATGCTCGCCGCGCGCGTCGAAACGCAGCGCGCATCGACTCCGGGTTTTCCGATCGTGAGACGCCTAAGGCGTAAGCTCGTTCTGCCCAAACCGTCTCAGACACAGGCGCATCGTTATCAGCAACCGCGTCACGAAGCGCCCTCAACGCAACGCTTACTGCTTCACTCGTGCGGCTACTTCTGACGAAACGAGGCGTTTCCGTTGTTTCAACAATCACGCACGAAGTGATCATGTCTCCATCTTCATCCGCTCCGAGATCAATAGGAATTAAGCTGCTCACATAAACATCGCCTTCGCCGATACCGTCTTTCATGAACTCGATTCTGGCTACTACGTTGCGATTGTCATCGCGCACTACGGCTATTTGCGCATCAGCTGCACCCGATAAGCTGGTGTGACCCCGAGGTCGTGTTCCGACGATGCCGCAGTGATGGACGATAATCACAGCACAATTGAATTGTTCGCGTATCGCGTCTGCTGCAC
>Ga0207693_10005283_pt1 | contig 10796 bp, 12 predicted proteins | sample LARL81metaG_FD_184347 | JGI IMG/M metagenome (GOLD analysis project Ga0207693, IMG submission 184347) | Corn, switchgrass and miscanthus rhizosphere microbial communities from Kellogg Biological Station, Michigan, USA - LAR L8-1 metaG... | ecosystem: Host-associated > Plants > Roots >... | reverse complement strand
AGCCGGTCAATGTTGTTCTTGTAATCTTCCGGACGCTCACTATACTGCGCCTTCTCATTGTGTCCGCTGCCGCGAGTAAAGTACGCCGCCGCGTTGTGCTTTGTGCCGGGCAATGTGCGGTATGGAATGCCATCGCCGTCCACATCCTGGTAGCGGGCAAAGCCGCCGAGGCGGTCGAGATCAGCTTTGCTCAACACTTTGCCGCGCTTGATCGGCTTCTCCGGATATTTGAATGGATCCGCCATCCAGTTGTTCATGCCGAGATCAAGATCGGACATCACGAAAACCAGCGTTTGGAACTGCTCAGCCAGATCGAAGCACGCGGCCTGCCATAGCAGACTCGTTCTTCGCTTCAGACTTGGGTCACCGTCGCAGGATTTTCAGATTGAGGACAACCGGCGCGCTCAGTGCGCGCCGGTATCTTGAATCAGGCTGACTTGATCAGCCTGCTTCTATCAGGCGGCCTTGGCCGCGCGCAGGCGGCCCAGCACAGGCAGCAGCTCAGACGGATCGGGGCGCTGCGTATAGTCCGGGTTCACTTCCGCATAGGCGATGACACCGTCGGTACCGATCACATAGCGCGCCGGCATCGGCAGCACCCATGACGGATCATCGTTGAAGGTCGGCAGGTCGTTCTTGAAGCTCCTGTAGAGCCCGACCAATTCCTGCGGCAGCGCGAAGCGGATGCCGAAGGCGGCAGCGACTTCGCTTTTGACATCGCTCAGGATCGGAAAATCGAGCTTGTTCTCGCGCTGCGACTTGCGGCTGTTCGGCGCCGTCTGCGGTGAAATTGCAACCAGGCTCGCACCGCGCGCGGTGATCTCCGGCAACGCCGCCTGCAGCGCCTGCAGTTCGAGGTTACAATAGGGACACCAGACGCCGCGATAGAAAGAAACGACCAGCGGTCCTTGGGCGAGCAGGTCGCGCGAGGAAACGTCCTGGCCGACCGGATCTTTCAGCGTGAATTCCGGCGCGGTGTCACCCGCCTTCCTGGCGCGCTGGGCCTGGCCGGATTCGATCAGTTCGGCGGTAGCGCGATGCATGGTCTCAAGGGCTTCCTTGCTCGGCTTGAGAGGAAAGCGGCCAGCTTCGAAGTCGGCTTTGAGGGCATCGAGACGATCTTGCAGGGCCATGGAATATCTCCGTTGTTTGGTTGGCCCCGCTGATTTTGTTCATTCGCAAGAGAAGGGGTATACGGTAATTACGGACAACATCTATTTGGAATACAAATGAGCGACCGACTACAGGAACTGGCCGTTTTCGTCCGTGCCGCCGAGAGCAGCAGCTTTTCGCGCGCGGGCCGCGAGCTCAACCTCTCGCAGCCCTCGGTGTCCCGCATCGTCGGCGAGTTGGAGGCTCGGCTCGGGGTCAAGCTGTTGCTGCGCACCACGCGGCGCATCACGGTCACGGACGCCGGCGCGCTGTTTCTCGAACGCGCCCGCGATATCCTCGCCGAGCTGGAAGATGCCGAAGACGCGGCGCGCGGACTGGATTCGCTGCGCGGCATCATCCGTCTCGCGATCCCCGTGGTCTACGGCACGCGCGAGATCATTCCGCGACTGCCTAAATTTCTCGCGGCCCATCCCATGCTGCGGGTGGAGTTGTCGGTAGTCGATGCGCGGCAGGACCTGGTCGCTGAAGGCGCCGACGTCGCGATCCGCCTCGGCGAGCTCGACGATTCGGCCTTTGGCGCCCGCAAGCTTGCGACGCTGCCGACGCTGCTGGTCGCCTCGCCCGTCTATCTCAAGGCGCGCGGCACGCCGAAGACGCCTGCCGATCTCGCCAACCATGACTGCATCTTCGGCCCCGGCAATTTCGGCCGTGAGAGCTGGTCGTTCAACCGCAACGGCGCCGAGATCTCGGTCGACGTGCGCGGCCGCATCTCCACCGATTCGGGCTCCGGCCTGCTCGCAAGTGTGGTGGCTGGACTTGGCATCACGCGTGCATCGACCGTCATGGCGGGCGACGAGCTCAAGGCGGGCCTGCTGGTATCGCTCCTACGCGGTTACAAGCTGGCCCCGGTCCATGTACATGCGGTGTTTCCGGGTGGCCCGCATCCTTCGGTCAAGGTTCGCGCGCTGGTCGACTATCTGGCGAACGAGGGAAATAGCCGATGATCGCGATCTGACGTTCATTTAACCTGGAGCCGCTCGCCAACCCGCCGCGCAGCTTGTTCGGCGGGTTGGCGGTGCGCAGCGTTTCAAGCCCAGGCCTCAGCCGCCATGGGCTTCCACGACCTGGCGGCAAGGCGTGGAGAGCTTCGCCTTGTTCTGCGCCAGGCACGCGCGCATCTGCGGCTGCTTGCCGATGAATTGAGAGCAGAGCGTTTCGGCATCAGTGCGACAGGCCATCTTCTCCTGCATGCTCGGGCCGGAGTCCGCCATCGCTTGCGATGCGCCCGCGATCACGAGGGCGAACGCGACGAGTATGGAGGGAAGTTTGGTTGAGTTGGTCTTCGCTGATTTGTTCATGGGATCACCTTTCGACGAGTTGGGTTGGTGTTGAAAACGCCGAGAACCTCGTCGAAGTGAGTTTCGTTTTCTATGCCATGTTCATGGGGGGACGCCGTTTTCGACCGGGGAAACAGCCTTGCAGGTCTCAAGAAGATCGCACGAAAACAATGCGTTGGGAGGCGATCATGACGCCCCGCGATCATCTCTGAGCGCGCGAAAAGCACCCCGAAATACCGCGCCCGCAGCCACCTCCCATCTTCATGGGATGTTGGAGGCGCTCGCTTGGGTCCATGTAGCTCCCCGTCGGCTGCGGTGACCAACCGGTTCACCGCAAGTCCGAGATGCTCAAAACAGGAGAGAGACCATGTTGACCAAATCGAAATCGATCGCCGCCATTGCCGCTGTTGTTACGACCATTGCGGCGGTTTCGCTGACTGCCGCGCCCGCGCAGGCTGCGGTGGTCTATTGCAAGACGGCCGGCGTGCCGCAGGGTTGCGTCGTTCGCCCAACCGCTCCGGCTCCCGTCGTCGTAGCGCCCGCCGCGCCGGTCGCCGCTGTCGGCGTCGCGCGTGTCGGCTACCGTGCTCCGGTCGGCGTGACGCATGCCGGCTACACCCGCGTGACGCCCTATGGCGTGCGGCATGTCGGCGTCACCCGCGTGTGGCGCTAAAACATGATCCGGAAAGTGCGTAGCGGCTTTCCGAAAAGATCATGCCAATCAAGACCTAGAGCGCGGCGCTTCAACTCAACTCCGGCGCGCTCCAGCAACAACTCAACCGGCTACGGCGTCACTTTCAGGGAAGCGGCGAGGCAGCGTCAGCGTTACGCTGGTGCCGCCGGGGCCGGAGTTGAGATCCAGTGCGGCGCCGCAACGTGCGGCGCGGCTTTTCATGTTGCGCAGGCCGCGCGCCGCTGCACGCGCGTCGATTGCTCCACCATCCGCCGCAAGTGCGAACCCCTTGCCGTCATCGGCGACGGTAATTGAGCCGCAAGCCCCACCCGACGCATCGGTCAGCGTCTTGACGCTGACCGTGATGCGGCTCGCCTCGGCATGCTTGACCGCATTGGTCACGGCCTCGTCCAGCAGTCGCACGATCTGAATGACGTGCCAGGGCCGCAGTTCGGGATGGACCGGCAGGCCCGGCGGCGAAACCTTCCAATCCATCGCGATATCGTGCGGGCGCAATTGCGCGGCGGCCCGTTCGCGCCACGACCCCAACGCCAGCATCAGGTCGCCGCCGATATCATCGAGCGAATCGATCACGGTGCGAAGGTCCTTCAGCGCAGCACGCGCGGCGTCGCCGACCGGAGCGCCCGCCTCGCCCCGCTCGCTCAGCGCGACGATGCTGACGAGCTGGCCGCCAAGTCCGTCATGCAGATCGCGCATCAGGCGCGTGCGTTCGCGCGCAAGCGCCACGGCGCGGGCCTGCTCCTGCTCACGCGCGAAACTGGCTTTGAGTTTTTCCTCGGCCTCGCGCAGCTGTATCACCAGATGCGCGGCGAAACCGTCGACGCGGTTGAGTGCCCGCGCAAAGCGCCAGGTCAATCCCGCGCCGATCGCGACCAGCATCGCGGAATAAGAGAGACGCGCGAAGAAGACGCGCCGGTCGGGCAGGATCTGAAGCACCTCGAGCAGGTCGTGCGCGAGGCAGGTCAGGACAATGGTGACGGCGCAGCCGAGCAGCAGGCTCGGCACGTCCTGCCGCCGCAACTCCGACCATCCTGCTACAAATGCCAGCAGCAGAAGATTAAGGGTCGCCGCAGGGATGCCGACAAAAAGGTAGACGGCGCGAAAGGTATCGAGATCCCCGAATAATCCGACAAGGGCAAGGACGGCGCTGGGGACGAAGATCAAATAGGCATAGCGCGGCCACCTCCGGATAAAGAACAGGATCGCGAAGGCGAGCACAAGGCCGCTCTCGAGCGGCGTGGAAGCGATCAGGATCGCGTTGAGTTTGGGATGCCTGGGCTGGTCCACGGCCGCCAGCAGGAACGCCTGAGCAGCGCCGAGCGCCATCGCCGCGGCGAGCGCGCCATAGGCCGGCTCGTGCCGCCGCACCGCCCACAACACGATCAGGATGACGGCGAGGATTCCCTGCCATGCCGAGAACACCGTGGGCAGCGTGACGAAGAGCAGCGTACGCCGTTCGTAATAGGGACGCAGCACCTCGTCGGGCCCGACAAAGGGATGGTCGAGAAAGCCCGAGATCGGGCCCCAGACATACAACTTGATCACAAGGTCGTTCGCACCGTCGCGCAGCAGCTCAGTCGGAATCACGGCGATTTCCGGCGTGTCGCGATCGGGCCGGTTGGCCGAGGGATCACGCCGGCTGTCCAGGATATCGACGCCGTTGACGGCGATCTCGATGCCATTGGTGAAGCGCGGCACATAGACCGACCACGCGCCGGCTGCCTCGTTGCGCGTCCAGTTGAACCTCGCGCTGTAGAGCGCGGGATCGTTCATCGACAAGCGTGACGGCACGAAATCAGGCAGCGTGACCGCGCGCGTGGCGCCGCGATCATTCAGCATGAAGGCCGTGACAAGATAGCCGGACGGCGGGTCGGCAAGCGGATGGCTCAGCGCGATGATGCAGAACATCGCGATCACTGCCTGCAGCAGGATATATTGAGAGAGACGCCACGCAAAGCTGCGCGAGCGGCTTGCTTGCGCGCCGGATGAGGCCGGCTTCGCAAGCTCCGTCACAGCTTGATCAGACCCTGCTGCAGTGCTTCGAACACCGCCTCACCCCGGGTATGGACCTCGAGCTTTCGATAGATGCTCTTGATGTGGCCGGGCACGGTCTGGCGCGACATGCCGAGATGGCTCGCGATCTCGGCATAGCTGAAGCCCTTGGCGATGCCCCAGAGGATGTCGATCTCCCGTGGCGTCAGCTTGGTCGTGTTGAGCGGCGGACCGGGCGGCGGTTCGGCACTCGCCTGCGTTCTGCGCACGATGAAGCGCGCGATCGATGCGGAGATCGGCGAATGCCCCGCGACGAGCTCGCGCACGGTCGCCGCGATGTCGGTCGGAAACGCGTCCTTCAAAATATAGCCGGTCGCGCCGACCGTGATGGCCGAGATCACGCTTTCCTCGTCGCCGAGAATGGAAACGACCATGATCTCGGTTTCGGGAAACCGCTGCCGCGTCTCGCGGATCAGCTCGACGCCATGACCGTCAGGCAGCTGCAGATCGGTGAGCAGCACGCGCGGCGGGGCTTGTGCAAGGCTTGCGCGGGCCTCGCCGAGCGTCATCGCGGCGGTGACCTGAAAACCCGCGCTGGCCAGCGCATCCCGCAGCCGCAAGCAGGTCGGCGGATCGTCCTCGACCAGCAGGATCGTGATGTCCCGCGAAGAAATCTCGTCGGCCGCTGCAGTCATTGTTCGTCCCGCCCGCCGTTTGAAGCAATCCGCGCCAGCTTAATCAGGGGACCGCACTTTGCTACCCCATAATCATGGGACCGAGGACGGTGACCCATGGTGAAGGAGCCGGCTCCCGGAGTCCGGCTGCTAGAGTCTGGCTGCGCGGCACTGGCAGCTGGTGCCGGATTGATCAGTCAAGGCGAGTCCATTACGCCCAAATCGTGCGGGACGAAACGCCTCGCGAGCTCCAGCCGGCCCTGAAAGTACACCCGAAATGATGGCTTGGAAAAGCGTGGACGTGGTGGCTAGCTGCGGGCTGCCGATCGAGGAATGATCGGGCGGCACTACGGACATAGCCGACCCATCACCAGAGGCTGCAGACTGCTCGCCTCAACACGGGTAGAGGTTACTGCGTGTCAACAAAATCATCGAACGATCTTTTGTGCACCGAAAGCGCGGTCCTGTTCGCAGCGGCTGATAAACTGCCGCCCGGTAGCCAACGTGATAAAGTGTTGCAGAAGGCATTGGAGACGGAAATCACGTCGATCATGCAACGATGGATCAAGCCGCCCGAACTGCATCCACCGAGCCCGGTGTGAGCGGTGTCGGCAAGTGGACCGGTTGCGCGCTGGTGAACCGCACCTCACCGAGTTCAAGCAGCGCCGGGCCACCGCCATGAGGCTGGCGTTGCTCGCAACGGCCACGCTGCCGCTGCTCGCATCGTCGGCTCACGCGCGGCCAGTTGACTGGCAGGCCGAGCTCGATCGCTGCCACGCGCTGCGCCAAAACATCTCGCCGCTGTTAAGGGCGGGCATAGGCCAGTCCGCCATTGCCCGCTCTGGTGCCGCCTTGCGCCGTTGCGTCTGGATCGAACGGCGCGCTGCGAAGCACGACGCCCGCTAGCTAAAGCGTGATGAGATTAGGTCGAATCGTCATCGCGCTTTATGTCTTTGATTGAGCATGATCTTTCGGAAAACCGCTACGCACTCTTCCGGATCATGCTTCAGGTGCGATCGTCGCAGATTCACGCCCCGCGCCAAACGTGCAGCACCGCTTCGCGGAAGCCGCCAACAAACTGGTCTGATGTGTCCAGCGGCAGCATTTGGCTGAAGTCGTCGAAAGAACCGTTCGCCATCGCGGCAAGCTTGTCCGGCGCAACGCTCCGAGCCCAGCGGCGGCCCGCCTCCAGACCACGTTGACGCTCGCGCTCGACTTCCATGCAGTGCGCTCGGATTTGGGGAGATCAGACGGCCCCGGCAGGGGAACTGGGGCGCGCCGGGGCCGCCTGCCTTCCGCCGATCGCCCGCGATTGCGAGGGGAGAGCTGGGAGGTAACCGGCAGTATAGGTAGTGTTATACTAAAACACAACCAAAGCGGCTAGCAAGCCCAGCTTGCCGTCGGCGCCCTTGGTGCGCTTTCAAGTCATCAACGCTCATGAACCGCTCACTCGATTGTCGCGAGTGAGGAGCAGCGGTTTGCGTTAAGTCTTCACTCCAGGATGCTTCGTCATAGTCGACGGGCACACGAGCCACGCACAGATTCAGAAGGAGCGGCGCGCGACGCTTCGCTTGGGGCAAAGGCCGACCTCCTTGCAATGAGGAGCGCCGCTCTGGGTCTGTCCTGGAAGGGCCGATCGCTACGCGGATAGGCCCTTCTGCCAAGGCTTAAAACGCGCCTTTCATCGGCTGCCAATTTCCCTGCGGTTGCGGCGGAGGTGCTTGTGTGGTCTCAACCGACGGCTGTAGCGCCGTACCTGCAAACGGAGCCGGGAACATTGCCCCTGGATACGGGGCTTGAGCCGTGCTTTCCGCCTGCATGGCCCGGCCAAGATGCATGGCGCATCCACCTATCTTCCCACTGAGCATCGCGTCCTGCGCCTGCGCAATCTCCCTTTCCGCGACGAACTTGCCGGGGCCGTCGGCCATAGCCTCGACTCCTCCTTCAGCTTTGGCGAAGTTGTCGCCGCTACATCCGACGCCGACATGCGCGGCATGATGGTGCGCGGCGTATGCGGGCACAAAAGTATAGGCAGTTGCAGCCATGGCGGCCGCACCTAGCAACTTCCTGAGCATTGTTCTTTCCCTTTTTTTGTTTGCAAGCCGGCATCATTGCCGGACCACCCAAACAAAACACCGCCTGCGTCCAATCGACGCAGGCAATCGGAATGAACTTCCCGCGATTTTTCGCGATCAAAATGTGATCATCGGTGGCTGCAATGCCATTATGCGCTCACCGCAGGCTCCGGCCGCTCGAGCTGCCGTCCACCACTCCCCGAGGCCGTATTTCGCAATTCCCGTGAAGCGCGACAGCCAGTCATTCGCTGAGCCGGCGTGCCGCGACCAAAGGTTGGCGAACATCTGCACCACTTGCCAATCGGCCGGATGTTGCTGCGCTTGATAATCTGGCACGGGACCAAGCTGGTCACCATGGCCCATGAACCCTCTCGCTCGGTTTTTCGCGAGCGTAGGACGGCGGCAATGCTTTTGCACTAACTGATCAATTTAATAGACACGGCGGTCGTCGGGGATGGACGGCGCAACGCGCCCAATGGCAGCGTCGAATACGGACAAAAAAATCGGCGCATCACAGATGCGCCTCCCGGCGACGCGCTGGCCCGCCACGCGTCGCCGCTTGTCCGGCAAAACCTACTGGCAATTCCAGGTGGTGGCTTGCGCACAAGCCGCATACGGGCTGTCACCACCGTAACGCTGATAGGGATAGTTGCCATGAGTATAGCCGCCGTAATAGGCCGGGCCGCCATAATAGGCTGGCCCGCCGTAGTAGACTGGACCACCACCATAGTAGACCGGCCCGCCATCATCGTAGGCATAGGCGTCGCGGGCTGCAGCGATCGCAAGACCGGTGCCCACCACTCCGGCGACAGCGGCAGCGGCTGCCGCACCCCCGCCATGCCAACGCAACGGCCTCGCATCGACACTTGTCGGCGCCAGTGCGCCGAGCGTAAGGGCTATCATTGGGGCGAAAACGGCCGTTCGGCTGAGTAACCGAGCTTTTCGAGTGAACATTTAAAGACCTCCGATGTTTTGACCTGCATTTAGAACCCTTGCTCCTGCCCGGGGTTCCACACACGACGTTGCATCAGGCACGTCCCGCGAGGCAGCAACCGGCATGCAGTCAAATTCGTAATCATCGAGCGGCGCCCGGTGAAGGTTGATCCGGGCGACGCGCACCTTTTAAAGCAGCCGATCCGCTTGAGGAGGAGACGGCCAACCGGCCGCCGGACTAACCGCCGCCGGCCGCACGCATGACCGAATCCACCGGATGCTGGCGCGCGCGGGTCGGATTGCAAGCCGTTCCTTATCCACACGGCCTCGTCAACGTCGTCATCGTGCGCCGCAAAGGAAGGAAAGGTGCATGATCGGCTGGAGGTGTGCGTGCTGAAGCGCAGTGTCCATATCGAGCCCACCTCGACGCTCAGGGCTTGGTCGCTCGCGTGGTCAAATGGCCAGTTCGGCGAGGTGTTCGACGTTGCTCCAAGATTGGCAGAAGAACGGGAAGGCGTACCCGCCCGTGGGCGTCGGTGGCTGAGAGACCAATCGCATCTTACGCGATCAGCGGTACTGCGCATTGGCATCCATTGGTGACTGGATGAAGCCTGCACCGGCCTTGTATTGGCTCTGGGCATCGAGCGACGCTATAAGCCAATCACGCAGACCAGCGCTTCCCGAGTAGATGCCGGGGTCAAAATAGGCAACGCCGCAATCCGGACCCGGATTGCCTTGTGCGCTCTCTTCGTCAGCCGGAGGATTGGGCCGATCCTGCGGTGGACCGAGTTGGCAATCCGATCCATTGCAATCATCGGGAAGTGCAATCGCCCAAACTGGCTGACCAGCTTGGCGGTTCACCTCACATGCAACGGCGCCGTGAACCATCAATGTAAGAGCCACGGCTGAAAGAAACATCCTACGCATGGCGAAGCTCCTCGTGAACCTGCAAGCTCACATCCTACACGCGGCGCGTTTCCGCTCCGCTTCACCGCCTGTTTCATTTTGGTTTCGCCGGTCACATCAGAGCGAGCGCAGTCTTCGCTTTTGCACGAAGCGAGAACGAGAGCGCTCGATCGCCTCAAAGAAAACCCCGCAACTCATTGAGGAACGATAGGTCAACGTTTGCGGGCGGAGCAGTTCGACAGTTGTCGAATTGAACGAGGACATGCCGCTAGGTTTCTTGATCCATGTCAACGGACGGTCTGGTTGGCTGTCCTTTCCTTTTCCCAAAAAGGAATAAGCCAATGAAACGCCTGATCCTCACTTCCGCCACTATGCTTGCGGCATCAACATCGGTATTCGCCCAGAATACCGAGCAGGAAAACGATGCGGCGATGGCTGCCGTGATCTACATGACTGCGCAGAAGCGCTGCAACCTGACCACAGTGGAAGACGGCAAGCTTCGCGGAATGACCATCTCCGAGATCGAGCGCCACGGCCTCACATGGGAGCAAGTGGTCTACGGCGAGAAGCCGATGATTCGTCAGTTCCTGAAAGAGAATCCGGTCTATGAGAAGGCTAGCAACAACGACCGTGCTGCCGTCAGGACCGTTTGCAATGACGCGCGCGCCATGCTTGGCAAGAAATAGACCCCAGCCGAACGTACCGTGGTGGTTGTTTCCACCTGACGATTTTTAGCGATCACCGGCTCCGGCCTAGCCAGCTCGCGAGCAAGTCCTCGATCGCGGCGTTGTCGCGGGCTTCGAGCCGCTATCATGTCTGTAAGAATTGTGTTTTCTGCGACGATCCTTTCTTCGCGCGGATCGCCGCCGAGCTCGCGAAGGTAGTTGGCAACATTGGCGTATCTCAATGTCACTGCAAGTCCGGATTCATGACACACAATGCATCGCCGAATCGTGCCTGCATCGAGCCGGTGGCAGCCTGACCAAACGGCGACCCTTGCACGCCCAACAGCTCCCCGCCGCACAGGGCGTGACAAATCGTTGATACATACCCTTGGGGGATGGTTTCAGAT
>Ga0207693_10005282_pt1 | contig 10797 bp, 9 predicted proteins | sample LARL81metaG_FD_184347 | JGI IMG/M metagenome (GOLD analysis project Ga0207693, IMG submission 184347) | Corn, switchgrass and miscanthus rhizosphere microbial communities from Kellogg Biological Station, Michigan, USA - LAR L8-1 metaG... | ecosystem: Host-associated > Plants > Roots >... | reverse complement strand
CGGGAGACGGTGAGGCGCGGAAATCGCCGCCGTACCGAGGCCTCGACGCGCTCGGCGTCCCAGCCGAACGGCTGGAGCTTGTGCCCGCCGCAGCTCGGGCAGCGCTCGGGCAGGGCCTCTGCCATCGCGCAGAGCCGGCAGGCCAGCGAGCGACGGTCGCGTCGTATGGCGAGGGCGACGCCGCAGTCGGGGCAGCGCAGGACGGCGCCGCAGTCGTTACAGCCGAGAGCGCCCGCGGCGCGGCTCACCACGAGGAGGACGGCGCGGCCGGTCCGCGACATGGTCTCGATGGCCCGGGTGAGGGGCAGGGTCAGGGGATGGTTGCGGAGAATGCCCCGCGTGTCCGCGGTGACGATCTCGGGCCATGCGGCCGGCCGGCCGGCCACCCGGGCGAGGGCGCCCGCTTCCGCTCGCTGCCAGCTCTCGACCGATGGGGCGCCCGCGAGCATGAGGAGGCGGCTGCCTTCCAGCTCGGCTCGATGAAGGAGGATGTCGCGAGAGTGAAGGCGCGGCGGCCCCGGAGGCTTGTGGGCGGAGTCCTGCTCGTCGAGCAGCACCAGAGTGGCTGGCGCGGTCAGCGGCACGAGCAGCGCGCCGCGTGTGCCGACCACCACGCGCGCCCGGCCGCGCGCGGAGGCAAACCACGCGGCGCGCCGCTCCCCCGGCCTCGCGCCGCTATCGAGGCGGGCCGCGTCGAGGCGGCGGGCCCACTCCGCCGCGCCCTCCGTATCGGGGGCGATCACGAGGGCGCCCCCGGGCGTATTAGCCAACTCGACGAGGAGCCGCTCGTGCCGATCCGCATCTGTCCACAGCTCCGCCGCCTGTCGGGAGGTGGCCGTGGCCTGATCGGTGACCGGCGCGACGACTTCCGCGCGTCTCGTGCGGGGTGGGGGCGGGAGCAAGGCCGAGAGCGTCGAGCCCCACGAGGAAAGGCTCTCGTCGGCGATCCACCGTCCCAGGGCGACTCCGGCGCGGGAAACGATGGCCGCGGGCTCGACCAGCGACTGTATCGGCTTCAGGGTGTGGTCGACGACGTCAGGTCGCAGCGCCACCACCACCCCGACTCGCGGGCGCCCTCCAAGCGGCGCGCTCACGCGCTGGCCCACCGTCACTCGCAGCGTGTCGGGAACCTGGTAGGAGAAGGGGCGATCGAGAGGTAGATCGAAGACTATGTCCGCGGTCATCTAGGTGCGGGGGCCTCGAAATGGCCCCCGCACTCCCCCATTTTCGCGCCGGCGCGCCCGGAGCGGGCGCGCCACAGCTCCGGATACGCGCGGTGGTTGCAGATGGTCACAGCATCCAGTAGGTCGAGCAAAAGGGCGGCGGAAGAGGTCAGGTGGTGCCCGTGGTCAGGCGTTCCCACTCGCGGCGGGCGAGCTTGAGATCGTCCCAGGCCATGCGCTTGTACTGGTCGCCGGGGTTCCGCAGGAGAAACGCGGGATGGAACGTGGGCACGAGCACGATATCCCGGTAGAGATAGGCTCGGCCGCGCAGCTTGGTGATGCCGTCCCTGGTGCCGAGGAGGGTCTGGGCGGCAAAGTTGCCGAGGGCGAGGATCACCGCGGGCTGGAGGGCGTCGAGCTGGGCGAGCAGGAAGGGATTGCAGGCGGCCACCTCGTCGGGCTCCGGATTGCGGTTTCGCTCCGGATGACACTTCACGACATTGCAGATGTAGCAGTCGCGATCGCGGTCGAACTTCACCGCGGCGAGCATCTTGGTCAGGAGCTGCCCGGCCCGGCCCACGAAGGGCTTGCCCTGCTTGTCCTCTTCCTCTCCCGGTCCCTCACCGATCACCACCAGCTTTGCCTTCGGATTGCCCGAGCCGAAGACGACAGTCTTGCGGCTCTGACAGAGCTTGCAGAGCGTGCAGCCCTGGAGCGCGCGCTCCTGCGCCGCGAGGGCGACCGAGGCATCCGGCGGCTCGGGACGGTTGCGTGCCACTTCCGTCAGTCCAAGCGCGCGGTGGTGGCGCAAGGTGTCGGCCACGGCCGCGAACGCCTCTCCGAGGGCCGCGCGCGGATCCTCCATCGCGCTCAGCGGGAGGAGGTGCGGCGGGGCTCGGGCGTCAGGCGCAGGGCGAGGACCCGGTCGAGGATGGCGTGGGCCACCTGGATCTTGGTCATGCGCGGGAGCTCCTGGGCACCGCCCCAGCGGTCGAGGAGGATGACCTGGTTGTCGTCGGCCTCGAAGCCGATGTCCTGGCGGCTCACGTCATTGGCCACGAGGAGATCGATGGCCTTGGCGCGAAGCTTCTCGGCGGCGTGCGCGCGCAGGTCATTGGTCTCGGCGGCGAAACCCACGAGGAAGGCGCCGCCCTTCTTCTGCGCCAGCTCTTTCAGGATGTCGGGATTCGGCACGAGCGAGAGGGTGAGACCGTCGTTCTTTCCGCCGGACTTGATCTTGGTCGCACTGGGTTTCTCCACGCGGTAGTCGGCCACCGCGGCGGCCTTGATCACCACTGTGGCCGCGGCCAGATGCTGGAGCGCCGCCTCGCGCATCTCCTCCGCCGTCTGCACGGGCACGTACACGGCGCCCGCGGGAGGCTTGAGGGTGGTGGGCCCGGAGATGAGCACGACCTCGGCCCCGCGCCGGAGGGCCGCGGTGGCCACGGCATGGCCCATCTTGCCCGAGGACCGGTTAGATAGGTACCGCACGGGATCGATGGGCTCTCGAGTAGGCCCCGAGGTGACGAGGACACGCTCCCCCGTCAGGTCACGTCGCGGGGTGAGCGCCCGCTCCACCGCTTCGACCAGCGTCTCCGTCTCGGGCAGCCGCCCCTTGCCGCTGAGCCCCGAGGCGAGCGCGCCCGCTTCCGGCTCCAGCACGGTCACCCCGCGCTCGCGGAGGGTCTCCACGTTCGCCTGGACCGCGGCGTGGTCCCACATGCCGCCGTCCATGGCGGGGGCGATCAGGATGGGACAGCGGGCGGCGAGGAGGAGCGTGGTGAGGAAATCGTCCGCGATGCCGTGGGCGGCCTTGGCGAGGAGATTGGCGGTAGCGGGGGCCACCACGAAGGCCTGCGCCCGCTCGGCGAGCGCCACGTGCTCCACCGCGTCCTCGCTCTGCGGGTCGAAGAGGCTCGAGAGCACGGGCCGGCCCGACAGCGTCCGGAAGGTGAGGGGAGCGACGAAGTGCTCGGCGTTGCCGGACATCACCACCGTCACCACCGCCCCCCGCGCCGTGAGCTCGCGGAGGAGCAGCACGGCCTTGTAGGCCGCGATGCTGCCGGTGACTCCGAGGATGATGTGCTGGCCCGCCAGGCTCATGGCTCGCCCCCGCCCGTGGCGCTACTCCTTGGGGGCGTCTTCTTCGCGAACGCGATAGCCGACCTTGGCGTCGGCGATCTCTTCCAGGGCCATGCTCGTCGGCTTCTTGTGCTTGCTGTCGACCTGGGCGGCCGCGCCGCGGTTCAGCTGGCGGGCGCGCTTGGCGGCGAGGACGACGAGCAGGTAGCGGTTGGACACCTTGTCGAGGGACTGCTCCAGCGAGGGGAATGCCATCACTCTGGGACCTCCACGTCGGGGAATTTGAGAGTGAGACGGCTCGTGCGCCGGCGCTCCGCCTCGATGACGGTGGCGAGCTGGTCCACGGCCTCCTTCACGTCCCGGTTGATGATCAGATAGTCGTACTGCCGCCACGCGGTAATCTCCTCGCGGGCGCGGGAGAGGCGCCGGGCGATCTCCCCCGGCGCATCGCTTCGCCGCTCCCGCAGGCGCGCCTCCAGCTCCTTCATCGAGGGTGCCATGATGAATATCGACACCGCCTCCGGGTAGCGCTGGCGGAGCTGACGCGCGCCGTGGGTGTCGATGTCGAGCAGGACATCGAGCCCACGGGAGAGCGCCCCTTCGAGAGCCCGTACGGGGGTGCCGTAGTAGTGGTCGTGAACTGACGCCCATTCCGCGAAGGCGTCCCGGTCTCGCATGTCGAGAAACTCGGCCTCGGTCACGAAATGGAAGTCCGTGCCGTTCACTTCGCCGGGCCGCGGCGCTCGGGTGGTGTGCGAGACCGAGTAGAAGAGATCGGGTACGAGCTGCTTGACTTCGTGACAGAGCGTGGTCTTCCCGGCTCCCGAGGGGGCCGAGACCACGATCAGCGCGCCGCGCCGCTTGATCAGCTCCATCGGACCGGATTACTCAATATTCTGGACCTGCTCCCGGAGCTTCTCCAGCGTGGACTTGGCGGCGATGGCGGCCTGGGACAGCTCGAGGTCGTCCGCCTTGGAGCCCACCGTGTTCACTTCGCGGTTGAGCTCCTGGATGAGGAAGTCGAGGGTGCGCCCCACCGGCCCGCCCTCGTCGAGGAGCCGGGCGAACTCGCCGAGATGCGCGTGCAGCCTCGCCAGCTCCTCGGAGATGTCGCTCTTCTCCGCCCACATCGCGACCTCGGTGGCGAGACGCCCTTCGTCGAGCGGCTGGGCGCCCAGGAGCGTCTGCACCCGCTCCCGGAGCCGCTGCTCCTTGCGCTCGAGCGCGGCGGGAGCCCGGCCACCCATGACGGCGACATGCTCGCCCAGCGTGGCGAGGAGGGCGAGCAGCTCCTTGCCGAGCGCCGCGCCTTCCGCCTCACGCCGCGCGCAGAGCTCTCCCAGCGACTTGCTGAGCGCGTCGTGAAGGAGCGGCCAGCCGTCTTCCGGTGACGGCGCCTCCTGGTCGTCGCGCGAGAGCACGCCCGGCCGCTCGAGCACCCACTGGAGATCGAGCCGGTCACCGAGCTTGAGATCGTCGCCCACCCGGCGCGCCATCGCCACGTAGGCGCGCGCCTGGGCCATGTCCACCGAGAGCCCCATGGCTGGCGTGCCCTCGACCGGCGCCGCACTCACTCCGACTTCCACCCGGCCGCGCTGAACCGCCCCCTGTATCACCCGGCGGGCGTCGAGCTCCAGCGCCGAGAAAGCGCGCGGCAGCTTGACCACGATGTCGAGGTGCCGGTGATTGAGGGACTTGCACTCCACGGTGAGACTCAGGCGGGTGCCCGCGACTTCGGCGCGGCCGTACCCGGTCATGCTGCGGATCATGGAAGCCTCTGGCTGCGTGCGGAGGGGGAGGGCAGCACCGATTCCACCCACGGACAATAGCCCAAAAAACCTTTGCTGTCAACGTGTTTGGGCCAATGTGCGATTGACACTCGCCGCGCCCCCGTGTACATTTTCGCCCGTTCCCCGGCCGCGCTCCCGACCCCCACGGAGGGTACTCGATGTCACCGACGCCACCCCCGGCGCCCTGGTCGCGCCGCGATTTCATCAAGACCGCCGGGCTTTTCGGCGCCGCGGCGGTGGCCGGCTGGCCGGCCGGCGCGCGGGCCCAGATCCCCAAGCCCATCAGCGCTTCCCACAGCATCTCGACCTTCGTCTACGGCCAGCACCTCGTGGCGGCCCAGAAGAAATTCTTCGAGGCCGAAGGTCTCCTCACCCCGGATTTCGTCGTGCCGGGCGGCGGGGCCAAGGTGGTCCAGGCCCTCGCCGCGGGGCAGGTGCTCTTCGCCCTGGGCGACTCGAATCATCCGCTCAAGATCACGGAGAAGGGCAAGGACGCCCTGATGATCTTCGCCACCGACACGCGCTGCTCCTACGCCAACATCGTCGTGCGCAAGGATCTGTTCGACAAGGGCGTGAAGAGCGTGGAGGCGCTGGCCGACCAGAAGCTCGTGGGCCGCAAGGCGGTGATCGCGGCTACCGCCATCGGCTCCGGCACCTACGTCTACGGCGTTTACGTGCTCAAGAACACCAAGGGGGCCGACGGCAAGCCCGTGAACGATTCCGTGGAGTGGGTCGGCGGCGGCGGCGACCTGACCATGCTCGCCGGCCTCAAGGGCGCCAAGTTCGACGCCATCATGGCCGTGCCGGAATGGCAGTCGAAGGCGGTGGCCCAGGGCTTCGGCCATCCCATCTACGACGTGCAGGACGAGAAGTCGTGGAACCGCGTGTTCGGCGGACCCATCCCCGTGACCGTGGGGTACGTCTTGAAGGAGACGATCGAGAAGTCCCCCGATCTCGTGCAGGGCTATGTCAACGCCTGCTATCGGGCTCAGCAGTGGATCAAGAAGGCCACGGACGAGGAAGTGGTCGAGCTCCTCCAGAAGCCGTACATGTCCACGTACAGCCGGGAGGAGATCCTGGAGTCCGTGCGCTACTACCGGACTATTTTCGACTGGGACTTCGTCATCGACGAGAAGGACTACGACCGGGGCATGAAGGTGTGGGTACCCCTCGCCGTCGAGAAGCCCATCCCCTTCAAGCAGGCGGTGGACATGTCGTTCGTCAAGAAGGCCCAGGCCAAGTTCAAGTAGTGTCGCGCGTCCGCATCGCCATCCGGGAGCTCTCGAAGACCTTCGTCCAGGGTCCTCGCGAGGTCCCCGCCGTCTCCGCCGTCTCCTTCGACGTGCAGGACCGGGAATTCGTGGCGGTGGTCGGGCCTTCGGGCTGCGGCAAGTCCACCATCCTCAACATGATCGGCTCCCTCATCGCGCCCACGAGCGGAGAGATCCTCGTGGACGGCACGCGGGTCGGGGCCCGCCCCGCGCCCCAGATCGGCTATGTCTTCCAGAAGGACACCGTGTTTCCCTGGCGCACTGTCGAGCGGAACATCGCCCTCGGCCTCGAGTACCGAGGGCTGGGCCGGGCCGAGGTCGTCGCCCGCGTGAAGGAAGCGGTCAAGCTCGCCGGTCTCGAGGGCTTCGAGGAGGCGTTCCCCGCCACCCTGTCGGGGGGCATGCGGCAGCGGGTGGCTCTCATGCGCTCGCTCGTCGTCAATCCCGAGATTCTCCTCATGGACGAGCCCTTCGGCGCGCTCGACACCCATACCAAGCTCAACCTGCACGCTGAGCTGCTCGGTCTGTGGGGCTCCCGTCAGCAGACGGTGGTCTTCGTCACCCACGATCTGTCGGAAGCCATCACCCTCGCCGACCGCATCGTGGTCATGACGCGGCGGCCGGGACGGATCAAGCTGGTCTACGACGTGAAGCTGCCGCGCCCGCGGGACGTGATCGCGCTGCGGGAGAGCGCGGAGTACCTGCGCGAGTACGGCGAGATCTGGCACGCGCTGGGGGAAGAGTTCCAGGAGCGGCTCGGGTGAAGCAGGGTCACGGGAGCGTGTGGGCGTGGCGGCTGGGCATCCTGGTCGCCTTCCTCGTGGCGTGGGAATACCTCACGGGCATCAAGGCCATCTCGAAGATGCCGGGACTCTACTGGATCGATCCGTTCTTCATCAGCCGGCCGTCCGCCATCGCGCATCGATTCGTCTTTCTGATGTCGGACCAGGTGCGCCTGCCCCTGTGGCGCATGGCGCTCTCCACCGTGCAGTCCACCCTATGGGGCTTCATGGTGGGCATCACCTCGGGCTTCGTGGCCGGGCTGCTCCTTGGACGAAACGACAGGATCGCCCGCATCTTCGATCCCTTCATCGTGGCCTTCAACTCGCTGCCCCGCATCGCCCTCGTCCCTCTCATCACCATGGTGTTCGGGTTCGGACTGCTCGCCAAGATCGTGCTCGCGTGGAGCATCGTGTTCTTCATCGTCTTCTTCAACACCTTCCAGGGCGCGCGCAGCGTGGACGCCGACCTGATCTCGAGCGCGCGCTTCCTCGGGGCGGGCGAGCGCCAGATCCTCCGCACGGTCATCGTCCCCTCCACCCTCGCCTGGACCTTCGCCTCCCTCACGCCGTCCATCTCCTTCGCCCTCATCGGGGTGGTAGTCGGGGAATTCATCGGCGGGGAGTCGGGCGGGGGGCTCGGTTATCTCATCATCCAGTCGCTGGGCACGCTCAATGCCGCCGACATGATGGTGGCTCTGTTCGTCCTCGGGGCCATCGGCATCGTGATGGCCCTCGGCATCCGTCAGATCGAGGTGCGTCTCCTCCGCTGGCGCCCCGAATACCAGAAGCGCTGACGTGCGGGAGGAGCCACCGGTCCTCCGCCCGTCATTCACCGCATCTCGGGCGCCCTCGCTCTGATATCCTCACGCGATGACGCGCAACCTCGTGCCGCACTCCTCTCACTGGGGCGCCTTCGAGGCCGAGGTCGCCGACGGCACGGTGGTGGCCATCCGCCCCTACCGGAACGATCCCGACCCTTCGCCCCTCCTCGGCAACATCGTCGATAGCCTCCGTCACCCGGCCCGCGTGACCCAGCCGATGATCCGGGCGGGCTGGCTCGACCGCGGCCCCGGCGCGGATCCGCGACGCGGCGCCGAGCCGTTCGTGCCGGTGAGCTGGCCCACGGCCGTCGACCTCCTCGCGGGCGAGCTACGCCGCGTGTACGCCGAGACCGGGGGCGCGGGCGTCTACGGCGGCTCGTACGGCTGGAGCAGCGCCGGCCGCTTCCACCATGCCCAGAGCCAGCTCCATCGCTTCCTCAACTGCCTCGGCGGCTACGTGCGCGGCGAGCACAGCTACAGCAACGGCGCGCAGTCGGTCATCATGCCGCACGTCGTCGGATCAATGCGGGAGTTCCTGGACCGGGCCACCGCGTGGTCGGTGCTGGAGCGGCACACCGAGCTCTTCATCTGCTTCGGCGGCATCCCACTCAAGAACACCATGGTAAGCCCGGGCGGGGCCAGCCGGCATCCGGCGCGCGACCACCTCCGCGCCGCGCGCGCCCGCGGCGCCGAGTTCGTGCTGGTGAGCCCGCTGCGCGGCGACCTGCCCGAGTTCGTGGGCGCCGAGTGGCTCCCCATCGTCCCGGGCAGCGATGTCGCCGTGATGCTCGCCCTTGCCCACACCCTCATCGCCGAGCGGCTCCACGATCGCGACTTCCTTCAGCGCTACTGCGCCGGGTTCGACCGCTTCGAGAGCTACGTGCTCGGCACGACCGACGGCCGTCCGAAGACGCCGGAGTGGGCGGCCGGGCTGTCCGAGATTCCCGCGCCGACCATCCGCGCTCTGGCCCGGCGCATGGCCGCGAAGCGGACCCTGATCAACGTGAACTACTCGCTCCAGCGTGTCGAGCACGGCGAGCAGGCGCCGTGGCTCGCGGTGACCCTGGCGGCCATGCTCGGTCAGATCGGGCTGCCCGGCGGGGGCTTCGGCCAGGGCTACGGCTCCCTCGGCTACGTCGGCCGAGCCCCCCTTCGCGTGGGCCCGCCCACTCTGCCGCAGGGGCAAAACCCGGTTGATACCTTCATTCCCTTCGCCCGCCTCGCCGACATGCTGCTGCATCCGGGCGAGGCGTTCGATTTCGACGGCACCCGGCTCACCTATCCGGATATCCGCCTCGTCTACTGGTGCGGCGGCAATCCGTTCCATCACCATCAACACCTCTCGCGGCTGCGTCGGGCCCTGGCGCGACCGGCCACGATCGTCGTGCACGATTCGTTCTGGACGCCCATGGCCCGCCACGCCGACATCGTGCTGCCTGCCACCATGACGCTCGAGCGAAACGACATCGGCGGCTCCCCGCACGACGCCTGCCTCATTGCGATGCGGCAGGCGGTCGAGCCGTGGGGCGAGGCGCGAAGCGACTTCGCCATCTTCGTCGATCTCGCGGCCGCCCTCGGCATGGGCGAGCGCTTCACCGAGGGCCGGGACGAGATGGCGTGGCTTCGGTACCTCTACGACGGCTGGCGCGCCCGGGCGGCTGTCTCCTCGGCGCCGACGTTCGACGAGTTCTGGGCCTCCGGATTCCTCGAGCTGCCCGAGGGCGACGAGGACCTCGTGCTGTTCAAGCAGTTCCGCGCCGACCCCGAGGGGACCCCGCTCGGCACGCCGAGCGGGAAGATCGAGATCTTCTCGGCGACCATCGACGGATTCGGCTACGAGGACTGCCCCGGGCATCCGACGTGGCTCCCGCCTACGGAGTGGCTGGGCGCGGAGCTGGCCGGGCGCTTCCCCCTGCACCTCGTCGCGAACAATCCGACGGCGCGCCTGCACAGCCAGCTCGACGTGGGTGGGTTCAGCCAGTCGACCAAGGTGCGAGGTCGCGAGCCGATCCGGATCTACCCCGCCGATGCCGCAGCCCGCAGCATCGAGAGCGGCGACACGGTGCGCGTGTTCAACGACCGCGGGAGCTGTCTCGCCGGCGCCGTGGTGACCGACACCGTGCGCCCGCGCGTGGTGCAGCTCTCGACGGGGGCCTGGTACGATCCGCTCGACCCGTCCGATCCCGACAGCATGTGCGTGCACGGCAACCCCAACGTGCTCACCTTCGATCGCGGTACCTCGAAGCTCGCCCAGGGCTGCTCGGGCCAGCACGCCCTCGTGCAGGTGGAGCGCTGGACGGGACCGCTGCCCCCGATCCGCGCCTACGATCCGCCGCCGACCGATCGCCGCGCCCGCGCGTAGCCCGTGCTCTTGATATTCGTGGAGCTTCGTGAGAAAAGCAGAGGCCAACCCGCACTGGAGGCTAGCCCATGAGTGGTGCACCGGGTTTCCGCTCGGCGCTGTTCGTCTTTCTCTCCATCCTGGCCGGCGCGCTCGTCGCGCTGGCCGGCGCGGATGCCCAGCCCACGACCCTCGTGGTCACCGGCTATGGCGGCCGCTGGTCGGACGTGATGAAGAAGGCGCTCGTGGAGCCCTTCGAGAAGAAGCACGGGGTGAAGGTGGAGATCGTCACCGGCATCACCACCGAGTGGGTGGCCAAGCTTCTCGCCGCCGGTCCTGACAACCCGCCCTATGACGTCGTCTTCGGCAACGAACCGGCCTTCCCCATCCCGCGCGAGCGCGGCTTCTTCGAGAAGCGCAACGAGGCGCTCGCTCCCAACATCAAGGACCTCTACCCCAAGGCCCTCATCGGCGACACGAGCCTCGCCATGTTCTGGGGACGGATCGGCCTCGCCTACCGGACGGACATGGGCCTCAAGCGGCCCGT
>Ga0207693_10005281_pt1 | contig 10797 bp, 9 predicted proteins | sample LARL81metaG_FD_184347 | JGI IMG/M metagenome (GOLD analysis project Ga0207693, IMG submission 184347) | Corn, switchgrass and miscanthus rhizosphere microbial communities from Kellogg Biological Station, Michigan, USA - LAR L8-1 metaG... | ecosystem: Host-associated > Plants > Roots >... | reverse complement strand
ACGCGCCGTCCGGCACCGCGCTGCTGCTCGGGCGGGCCGCGGCCGAGGGTCGCGGCATCGAGCTCGGCGCGCATTCGGTGCGCGCGCGCGACGGCCATACCGGCGTGCGCAAAGCGGGCGACATCGGCTTTGCCGCGCTGCGCGGCGGCAGCGTGGTCGGCGAGCACAGCGTGATCTTCGCCGGCCCGGCCGAGCGGATCGAGCTCGTGCATAAGGCCGAGGACCGCATGATCTTCGCGCGTGGCGCGCTGCACGCCGCGGCCTGGGCGCGCGGCCAGAAGCCGGGGCTTTATTCGATGATCGACGTGCTGGGACTGAAGGACTTCTGAGCATGACCGACCGGCTTCTCGTGCTCGTGCGCCACGGCCAGAGCGAATGGAACCTGAAGAACCTGTTCACCGGCTGGCGCGACGTCGGCCTGAGCGAGCAGGGCGTTACGGAAGCGCGCGAGGCCGGCCGCAAACTGCAGGCGCAGGGGCTCGCCTTCGACGTCGCCTTCACCTCCGCGCTCAAGCGCGCGCAGGACACGCTCGATTTGATGCTGGCCGAACTCGGCCAAAGCAAATTGCCGGTGTTCAAGGACCAGGCGCTGAACGAGCGCGACTACGGCGACCTGGTCGGACTCAACAAAGACGACGCGCGCCAGAAATGGGGCGAGGAGCAGGTGCACATCTGGCGCCGCTCCTACGACGTGGCGCCGCCCGGCGGCGAGAGCCTGCGCGACACCGCCGCGCGCGTGCTGCCCTATTACATCCAGGAAATGCTGCCGCGCGTGCTGCGCGGCGAGCGCGTGCTGGTGTCGGCGCACGGCAATTCGCTGCGCGCGCTGGTGATGGTGCTGGAAAAGCTCGACAAGACCAGCATCCTCAAGCGCGAGATCGCAACCGGCGTGCCGATCATTTATCGGCTCGACGCCGATTCCACAGTGAAGTCGAAGCTCGATTTGGCGGCGTAATTTACGCCGCCGCCATGCCGGCTTCCCAGCCGAGCATGGCGCGCTTGCGCGTCAGGCCCCAGTGATAGCCGGTGAGCTCGCCGCTCTTGCCGATGACGCGGTGGCACGGCACCACAAAGCAGATCGGGTTCTTGCCGACCGCGGCGCCGACCGCGCGCGCGGCTTTCGGCGCGCCGGCTTTGGCGGCGAGATCGGAATAGGTGGTGAGCTTGCCCATCGGGATGTCGAGCAGCCTCTCCCACACCCGCACTTCGAAATCGGTGCCGATCAGCACGACGCGCAGCGGTTGATCCTGGCGCCAGAGCGCGGCGTCGAAGATGCGGCGTGCGGTCGGCGCGGTGGCGGCGAAATCCTCGAGGTATTTTGCGCGCGGCCAGCGCGCCTTCATGTCGCGCAGCGCGGCGCGCTCCTTGCCGGCATCGGCGAGCGCCAGCCCGGCGAGCCCGCGCGGCGTTACCATCACCAGCGCCATGCCGAACGGGCAGGGATGGAAGCCGTAGGTGACGGTGAGGCCTTCGCCGCCCGCCTTCCATTCACCCGGTGACATCGCCTCATGCGTGACGAACAGATCGTGCAGCCGGCCCGGGCCGGACAGCCCGACCTCGTAGGCGGTGTCGAGCACGCTCGCCGAGGCGCGCAGCAAGTCGCGCGCGTGGCTGAGCGTGAGCGCCTGCAGGAAGGCTTTCGGCGTCAGCCCGCACCAGCGCCGGAACAGATGATGCAGGTCGGTGGCCGAGACGCCGGCGGCGTGCGCGACCGCGTCGATCTCGGGCTGCGCGCGCCAATTGCCGCGGATATGGGCGATGGCGCGGCGCACGATGGCGTAATCGGCCGCCGCGGTCGACAGCGGGGCGAAGGTGGCGAAACGGTCGGTCAAAGCCGACTGCATCTGGGTCATGGTCATGGACGCTATCTAGGACGAACCAGGCGGCGGGACCACCCGATTTCTGGTTAGGTCAAGACCGTGCGCGTCGGTCCGCGTTTGGCCTCCGCCAGCGCGCGCCCGAGCGCCTTGGCGAAGCTCGCCTTCTCCTCCGGCCCGAGGAAACTGGCGATCGCCAATTCCTTGCCGCGCGAGACCAGCGACAGCCGCTCGATGCCGAATTCCTCGTGCACGACTTTGTCGAGCCGGACCCAGAGCGGGTTGAGCACCCATTCGCGCGCCCGCCCGCGATGGCTCACTTGGCGCAGCGTCAGCGCGGAAGGCGTCACCTTGACCTCCTCGTAGGCGCGCGCGTGGCGGTAGTTGAGCCGGAGTGCCCAGTACAGCAGCAGCACGTCGAGCCCGAAGAAGCCGAACACCGGCCAGGCGCCCATCAGCAGAAAGGCGATGCCGGCGATGAAGCTGACCGCGCCATAGGCGCCGATCAGGATCCAGAAGCCGACGCGGTTGAGCGAGCGGTGCGGCGTGAGCACCGCGGAATAAAGGGTCGGCTCGAGTTCGGCGTTGTCGGCGGTCATGGCGCTCATTATACCGAAATGATGGCGAAAAAACCGACCCGCAAGAAGGCGCCGCGCAAGAAGCCCAAGCAGGCATTGGCGAAAGCGCGCAAGGGCAAGGCGGCGCGGCGCAAGCCGGCGCGCCAGCAGGCCGCCGCCGATGTGAAGGCCGCCCACGGCGAGCTGCCGTCCTGGACAACGGCGGAGATCGCGGAGGCGTTCCGCCGCTTCCAGGAGGCCGTGCCGGCGCCCGAGACCGAGCTGAAATACCGCAACCCGTTCACGCTGCTGGTCGCCGTGGTGCTGTCGGCGCAGGCGACCGATGCCGGCGTCAACAAGGCGACGCCGGCACTGTTTGCGCTCGCCGACACGCCGGAAAAAATGGCCGCGCTCGGCGAGGCGCGCGTGCGCGACCTGATCAAGACCATCGGGCTGTTTCGCACCAAGGCGAAAAACGTGGTGGCGCTGTCGGAGAGGCTGGTCGCCGAGCATGGCGGGCAGGTGCCGCGCACACGCGAAGCGCTGGAGGCGCTGCCCGGCGTCGGCCGCAAGACCGCCAACGTGGTGTTGAACGTCGCCTTCGGCGAGCCGACCATCGCGGTCGACACCCATATTTTCCGCGTCGGCAACCGCACCGGCTTGGCCACCGGCAAGAATCCGCTGGAGGTCGAGCAGAAGCTCGAGCAGGTGGTGCCGGCGCAATACAAGCGCCACGCGCACCATTGGCTTATTCTGCACGGGCGCTACACTTGTCTCGCGCGCAAGCCGCTGTGCGAAAGATGCGTCATCGCCGACTTGTGCAAATGGCCGGGCAAGACGGCGCTGTAAGGTCGGGGAGTTGGCGTTATGGAAGGCTCGGCCGGCAAAGCCAATCAAAGCGATCCCAAAATGTCTCTCGGCGCCGCCGGCCTGCCGGAGAAAACGGCCGCCGCCTGGCTGAAGGCGCAGCCCCGTTTCACCGGAAACTTCAAGCGCGATGCCGCCGCCGGCACGAAATTCTGGCGCGCCGGCGCCGACCTGCTGGCCAAGCTGCCCGGGAAGCCGGCGCGCACGCCGGCGCAGAAACTGGCGGCGGAACGCATCCTGTCCGATTGCCGGCAGGCGCGCGAAGCGTTTCTGAAACGGCACGCCGAGGCGGTCTATCGCAAATTGACCCGCAATCTCGGGGCTTTCCGGCGCGTCGAGGACCTGGTCGATGACGCCGCCAAACTGATCCCGGGGCTGACGCCGACGCGACGGCAGGTCGCCGCCGAGGCCGAACATCTGCAAAGCGAGAAAGACGGCGTCGAAGTCGACCAGGGCATTTTCCTCGCGCAAGTGCTGGCGCTGCCCGAACCCGGCATGCATTTGTGCGAGGCGATGCTGCGGCCGAAGCCGGCAGCCTTCGAGCGGCTCGGCGAATTCATCGAGCGCGGCGCGGTCGATTTCGGTCCGGCGCGCGTCGAGCGCCAGGGCAAGGCCGCGGTCGTGACCGTGCACAACCCGCGTTTCCTCAACGCCGAGGACGACGACACGCTGTCCGACACCGAGACCGCCGCCGACATCGCGCTGCTCGATCCCGACAGCGAGATCTGCGTGCTGCGCGGCGACGCCGTCGAGCATCCGAAATACAAAGGCCGCCGGATTTTTTCGAGCGGCATCAATCTCACCCACATCTATCGCGGCAGGATTCCCTATCTCTGGTACATCCGCCGCGACATGGGCGTGGTCAACAAGATGATGCGCGGGCTGGCGATGGGCGTCGCCAGCCCGGACGAGGTCTATGCCGGCACGCGCGAGAAGCCGTGGATCGCCGGCGTCGACGCCTGGGCGATCGGCGGCGGCTGCCAGTATTTGCTGGCGATGGATTACGTGGTGGCGGCGAGCGACGCCTATATGACGCTGCCGGCGCGCAAGGAAGGCATCATCCCGGGCGCCGCCAATCTGCGCATGCCGCGCTTCGTCGGCGACCGCATCACGCGGCAGGCGATCTTGATGGGACGGCGGCTCGATTGCGACACGCCGGAAGGCCGCATGATCTGCGACCTGATCGTGCCGCCCGGCGAGATCGACGCGGCGATCGCGCGCGTGGTCGACGACTTCACCGGCTCGGGCGTGGTGAGCGCCGCCGGCAACCGGCGCGCCATCCGCGTCGGCGAGGAGCCGCTCGACCTGTTTCGCCGTTACATGGCGGTCTATTGCCGCGAGCAGGCTTATTGCCATTTCAGCCCGGCGCTGATCGCCAATCTCGAAAAGCACTGGAACGCGGCGCAGCGGAAGATTTAGCATGGCCAAGCCGACCGCCGCCCAACTGGCGCCGCAGCGAAGCGAACTCGAGCCGATCGAGACCGCTTCGCGCGACGAGATCGCCGCCTTGCAGCTCGGCCGCCTGCAATGGTCGGTCAAGCACGCCTACGACAATGTCGCGCATTACCGCGCCGCCTTCGACCAGGCCGGCGCGCATCCCGACGACATCAAGCAGCTTGCCGATATCGCCAAGCTGCCGTTCACCGCCAAAGACGACCTGCGCAAGAATTATCCGTTCGGCATGTTCGCGGTGCCGCGCGAACAGGTCAGCCGCATCCACGCCTCCTCCGGCACCACCGGCAAGGCGACGGTGGTCGGCTACACGGCGCGCGACATCGACATGTGGGCGAACGTCATCATGCGCTCGATGCGCGCGAGCGGCATGCGGCCCGGCATGCTGGTGCACATCGGCTACGGCTACGGGCTGTTCACCGGCGGGCTCGGCGTGCACTACGGCGCCGAGCGGCTGGGCTGCACGGTGGTGCCGGTCTCGGGCGGCATGACCGAACGGCAGGTGCGGCTGATCGACGAATTCAAGCCCGACGTCGTCATGGTCACCCCAAGCTATATGCTTGCGATACTTGATGAATTTCGCACGCAAAAGCTCGACCCACGGCGCTCTTCGATCAAGATCGGCCTGTTCGGCGCCGAGCCTTGGAGCAACGCCATGCGCGCGGAAATCGAACAGGCCTTCGACATGCATGCGCTCGATCTTTACGGCCTGTCGGAGGTGATCGGTCCCGGCGTCGCCTGCGAATGCATCGAGAGCAAAGACGGCCCGCACATTTGGGAAGATCATTTCTATCCCGAGGTAATCGATCCGGCGACCGGCGCGGTGCTGCCCGACGGCGAGATGGGCGAACTGGTATTCACCTCGCTCAGCAAGGAAGCGATGCCGGTCATCCGTTACCGCACCCGCGACCTGTCACGGCTGCTGCCGGGCAGCGCGCGCAGCTTCCGGCGCATGGAGAAGGTCAGCGGCCGCTCCGACGACATGCTGATCGTGCGCGGGGTCAATCTGTTTCCGAGCCAGATCGAGGAAATCATTTTGGCCGACAAGCGCCTATCGGCGCATTTCGTCATCGAGCTGCGGCGCGTCGAGCGGCTCGACGCCATCACCGTCGTTGTGGAGACGCGTCCCGAGGCGGGCGACGCCACGGTGCGCGCCGCCTGCAACCGCGATCTCGCGGCCCACATCAAGGCGCGCATCGGCGTCACTGCCGACGTCAACACGGTCGCCCCCAACACCATCGAGCGCTCGATAGGGAAGGCCAAGCGCGTGATCGACCTGCGGCGGAAAGATTGACGTTACGACGCTGCAGCCGGTCCTCACGGGGCTTGTCCGCTTATATGAGCACAGTGCCGGCCCAAGCGAGATGGCCGGGACAGGCCCGGCCATGACAACAGAAAAACCGCGCGAGAAATTCTAGCGCGCCGGCTCGATCAGTTCGATCCGCCGGCCGCTCAATTGCTTATGGATGTGCACCATGAACGCCATGGCGAAGATCGGCGTCGCCAAATTGAGCACCGGGATCGAGACGAACAGCGCGATCACCATGCCGGCGAGGAAAACATAAGCGCCGTTGGCGCGCCGCATGGCCTTGGCTTCGAACGGCGGGCGAAAGCGCATGGCGGCGAGCTCGAAATACATGCGCCCGAGCAAATACGAATTGGCCAAAAACAGCATGACCACGCCGAGCCCGGCCCACAGCATGAAGGGCAGCGCGCAGAGATAGACCAGGATGGCGAGCAGGCCGATCTTCACGCCTTCAATGAGCGCGCGCAGAAACGACAGCGCGCTGCCGGTAGGCTCGGCCGGGTAATAGGCGCGCTCGACCGCGTCGGCGGTCTCGTCGACGAAGAAGCTGCCGACAAAGGAGGTCACCGCCGGCATCAGGAACACCGCGCCGGTGACGATGCCGAGCCCGGCCATGATCGAGAGCACCCAGGCGAGCGCGCTCCAGGCCGCGTGGTTGGCGTAACCGGAAGCCTGTTCGGCCCAGTCGGCGCCGGCTTGCGCCAGCGCGAACAGCAGCCGGTGCAGCAGGAAGCCGATCAGGATGATGAGCGCAAGCGAAAGCCCGACGGCCTTCATCAGCACCGCGCGCAACGCGGGCGTGAACAATTGCGACAAGGCTTTGCCGACGGCGTCGAACATGCGGATGGAGGTAGTAGTGATTTGAGAAGTGGCAAGAGCAAGCCGCGTATTCTGAGCGGCCATCGCCGGGCTGTCCCGGTGGTCTCGCTGAGCCAGGCAGTGCCTTTCTGGGCGAGACGGCCGGACGAGCCGGCCAGGACGTTCACTTAGTGCGCGGCTTCCATCATTCCGCTCTCGGCCGGCACCAGGCTGACCAGCTCGTCGGCATCGAGCGCCGGCACGTCCGCCCAGGCCATGGCCTTGTAGTCGAAGCCCTTGGCGATGGTCGGCTTGACCACCTCGAAATAAGGCGAGATGTCGAAGTCGCGCGGCGCGAACAGCGAGGAATGGCGGATCTCGAGAATCTCCTGACGCGCGGCCTCGCTCTCGACCAGCGTCACCTTGGGCAGGATCGGATAGCGCACGTTCTCGAAGGCCTGCGCGATCAGCGCCGAGCAGATGATGCGGGTCGGGTGGCCGGAGCCGAGCGACATCATGCGCCGGCGCCAGCGCTGCGGCACCGGCAGCGGCAGCAGATAGCGCAACAGGTCGACGATGTTCTTGAGGTCGTAGTCGAAGCCGATGCGCTCGGCCGCGTAGGCGCAGACGCGCGCGCGGTCGTCGTCGGTCAGGCCGGTCGGCCGGCAGATGCGGGTGTGGTAGCGCGCATATTTCGACAGCGCCGCCGCCACCACGCCCTGCCCGATATTGGCCTCGACCAGCACCAGCGGCTCGCCGTCTTCGGTGGCGCGGTCGCCGATCGGCCCGACGTAGAGCGCGGCGTGCGACCAGGTGGATTGCGTGAGGTACTTGATGACGCCGGAGATGTGGTTGTTGCCTTCGACCAGCAGCACGTCGCCGGGGCGCAGCACCGCGCGCAACGCGTCGGCGTCGCTCGGCGTGAAAGGCTCGTAGCCTTCGACCGGCTTTTCCAGATAGTGCGCGAGCATGCGCCCGACGCGATCGACCATCAACCCCATGGCGCAGTCCTTGGCGCAGTCCCGGGCGCCGATTCTTGGCGCCGACGATGACTCAAGGTTTCAGCCCGCGGCGCGGCGTTGCGCGCCTTTGTTCTTTGCGCCGAATTTAACGACGACTCGTTGCAAATTAGTTCATTGACGCGTGCTGCGCGGTTACCGATCATTAGCCATGCCGCGGCGGCAGCGTGGAATTGCCGCGCAAACGCCGCCGCGCCGCGGCCGTCAACCACTTGGACACCATGCCGGGCATTCGCCGCAAAGCGCTGATCGCCTGGTCGAGCGGCAAGGACAGCGCCTGGGCGCTGCACGAGGCGCGCCGCGCCGGCGATTACGACATCGTCGGCGCGCTCACCACGGTGACGGACGAATTCGCGCGCGTCAGCATGCATGGCGTGCGCGAGGAATTGCTGCGCGCCCAGCTCGACGCCGCCGGGCTGCCGGCGCGCATCGTGCGCATTCCCTATCCGTGCCCGAACGAGATCTACGAGCGCGCAATGGCGGCGGCGATCGCCGCAGCCAAAGCCGACGGCGTCACGCACATGATCTTCGGCGACCTGTTCTTGCAGGACATCCGCGACTATCGCGAGCGCCAACTTGCCGGCAGCGGTGTTACCCCGGTGTTTCCGCTCTGGCTGAAGCCGACCGCGGCCTTGGCGCGCGCGATGATCGAGGGCGGCATCGAGGCGCACCTGACCGTGGTCGATCTTAAAAAATTGCCGGCCGATTTCGCCGGCCGGCGCTTCGACGCCGACCTGCTCGCCGCCTTACCCGCGGGCGTCGATCCGTGCGGGGAGAACGGCGAATTCCACACTTTCGTGTCGGCCGGACCGATGCTGACGCGCAAGATCGCGGTCAGCGTCGGCGCGACGGTGGAGCGCGACGGCTTCGCCTTTGCGGATTTGGTGCCGGCTTGAATTTCTTGTCGCCCGGCCATGACAGAAGCAAATCTACCCCCGCAGCACGCCGCCGGTGCGCTTGTTCACTTCCGCGACGATGCGCTGGCCGAGCGCATCGATCTCGGCGTCGGTCATGGTCTTGTCGCGCGGCTGCAAGGTGACGGCGATGGCGATCGACTTCTTGCCGGTCTCGATGCCCTTGCCCTCGTAGACGTCGAATACGGTGACGCCCGCGACCAGCCTGCGGTCGACGCTCTGCGCCGCGCGCACCAGGTCGGCGGCCTTCACGCCGGCCTCGACCACGAAGGCGAAATCGCGCTCCACCGGCTGGAATGGCGACAGCTCGAGCACGGGCTTGGCGCGCGTCGCCTTGGCCTTCGGCGTGGGGATCGCTTCCAGGATCACTTCGAAGCCGACGAGCGGACCGTCGGCTTTCAACGCGGCAAGGACGCGCGGGTGCAGTTCGCCGAAATGGCCGATGATGGTCTTCGGCCCCATCTGGATGGCGCCGCTGCGGCCGGGGTGAAACCAGGCCGGCCCGCCCGGCACCACTTGCAGCGCCGCCATCGGCGCGCCGGCGGCCGCCAGCACCGCGAAGGCGTCGGCCTTGGCGTCGAAGGCATCGACGGGCTTGGCCGCGCTCGACCAGTGCCGGCCGGCGCCCTCGGGCTTGGCCAGCGCGCGGCGCAGGGCGGCGGCGGCGGTCAGCTGATCCTCCGGCCGGTCGCCCTTGAACACCTGCCCGACCTCGAACAGCGCCACGTCGGCAAAGCCGCGGTCGGCATTTTTCTGCGCGGCGATGAGCAGACCGGGAATGAGGCTCGGCCGCATGTCGGAGAGCTCGGCGGCGATCGGATTGGCGAGCGCGAGCGCCGCGCTGCCGCCGCCGAACAACTCGGCCTCGCGCTTGGAAATGAACGACCAGGTCACCGCCTCGGTCATGCCGCGGGCGGCGAGCGCGCGCTTGGCCGCGCGCGTGCGCAGCTGGATGGTGGTGAGCACCGGCTTGCGGGCGTCGGCGCCGCGCGGAAACGGCGTCGCCGGCACTTGCTCGACGCCGACGATGCGCACCAGCTCCTCGACGATGTCGGCGCGGCCCTGCACATCCGGCCGCCACGACGGCACCGCGACTTTGACCTTTTCGCCCTGGCCGGCGGCGAAGAAGCCGAGCTTCTCCAGCACGCGGCGCACCTCGGGGAGCGGCAGTTTGAGGCCGGCGAGCCGCGGCAATTCGCTCAACGGGAAATCGATGATCTTCTCCTTGGCCGCCGGGTCGCCGGCAACCACGATCTCGGATGGCTCGCCGCCGCACAGATCGAGCACCAACCGCGTCGCCAGCTCGAGCCCGGGCAGCATGAAATTCGGGTCGACGCCGCGCTCGAAGCGATAGCGCGCGTCGGAATTGATGCCGAGCTTGCGCCCGGTCTGCGCGATGTTGACTTCGTTCCACAGCGCCGACTCGATCAGCACGTCGGTGGTCGCCTCCGAGCAGCCGCTCGCCTCGCCGCCCATGATGCCGGACAGCGACTCGACTTCCTTCTCGTCGGCGATCACGCAGACCGCTTGGTCGAGCGCGTAGGTCTTGCCGTCGAGCGCGCGCAGGCTCTCGCCGTTCTCGGCCCGGCGCACCGTGAGGTTGCCGCGCACTTTGTTGGCGTCGAACACATGCAGCGGCCGGCCGCGGTCGTAGGTGACGAAGTTGGTGATGTCGACCAGCGCGTTGATCGGGCGCAGGCCGATGGCGGTGAGCTTCTTCTGCAGCCAGTCGGGCGAGGGGCCGTTCTTGACGCCGCGCACCAGCCGCAAGCCGAAGGCCGGGCACAGCTCGGGCGCCGCGATCGTCACCTTGACCGGGCAGGGGAAGGCGCCCTTCACGGGCTTGGGCGCGTTGTCCTTGTAATCGCCGATCAGCGTGGCGCCGAGGTCGCGCGCGATGCCGTTGACGCCGGTGCAGTCCGGCCGGTTGGGCGTCAGGTTGATCTCGATCACGGGGTCGGCCGCGCCGGCATAGTCGGCATAGCTTTTGCCGACCGGCGCGTCGGCCGGCAGGTCGATGATGCCGTCATGGTCGTCGGAGATCATCAACTCGGCCTCCGACAGCAA
>Ga0207693_10005277_pt1 | contig 10803 bp, 15 predicted proteins | sample LARL81metaG_FD_184347 | JGI IMG/M metagenome (GOLD analysis project Ga0207693, IMG submission 184347) | Corn, switchgrass and miscanthus rhizosphere microbial communities from Kellogg Biological Station, Michigan, USA - LAR L8-1 metaG... | ecosystem: Host-associated > Plants > Roots >... | reverse complement strand
CGACAACACCGCACGCGCCATCAAGGGCGCCCGGCACCAGACCGTCGAAAAGCACATCGCGAACTGCACCCACGCCGACCCGCCTATGGCGAAGGCGTGCGCAAGGCCTGCGAGGCCCTCGGCGCGCTGTAACAGCCAACCAACCAGCATGGAGTCGAGATGACCAATCACGTCGTTGACGGTCCAGGGGCCACCCTCGATACCGAGGTCCTGGACCTGGCGTCACGCTTGTTCGATTGGGCTCGCAGCGGCGACGCCGCAATGTTGGCCGCATACGTCGACGCGGGCGTACCGGTGAACCTCACCAACACCAACGGGGACACCCTGGTGATGCTCGCCAGTTATTACGGACACGAGTCCGCTGTCGCGGCGTTGATCGCGCGCGGGGCCGACGTTAATCGACACAACATTCGAGGACAAACTCCGTTGGCAGGCGCCGTCTTCAAGAACGACACAACGATCATCGAACTGCTGCTGCGAGCGGATGCCGATCCGCTGGCAGGCTCGCCGTCCGCGCTTGAGACCGCGCGGTTCTTCGGCAAGGAGCAATTTGCGCGGCAGCTGCTGCAACACATGCAGCGGCGAATTAACCAGACCGCTATGTTCGACCGCCAGGCCGGCCCATGTCCGAAGTAATTGTCCGCCAACAGCTTTCATGCTGGTTCATGGATAGTCTCTGCTACCCATGAATTTGTGATGACCAACAACGCCGCGATGCCACGGTCTCTGCCGCTCCTCCTCCGGACACCGCTTCCCCGCCTCCTCGTCGTGACGAGGACCTCCTGTCCCCAGATGATTGGTATTGCGCGCTCGAACTCACGGATATCAAGGATGTGGGCTCTTCATGAACTGAGCTGAGGTCGGCGACATGTTAGCGCTGAGCCAGCTCCGTCACTTGCCGCCGAGTGGGATGCTGATGTGCACTGACGTTCCGCTCCCCGGGGGACTTGCGATTTCCATGTGGCCGCCCAGGACCTCAACGCGGTCCTGTAGCCCGATGAGCCCAGACCCTTTGCCGAAATCGGCGCCGCCGATGCCGTCGTCCCGAATCAGTAGTCGTAGGGTCGCATCGTGGGTGTCGACACACACGTTCACCAGCGAGGCCGCCGCGTGCTTGGCGGCGTTGGTCAGCGCCTCGGCCACCACGTAGTAAGCGGCGACCTCTGTGGAGTCGGGCAACCGGCGGTCAAGGGTCAGGTCGAGGTCCACCGGAACGCTCGAGCGGCGCGCTAGCGTCTTCAGCGCCGGGCCAAGCCCTCCCCTGGACAGAATGGCGGGGTGAATTCCGCGGGATATCTCCTGGAGATCTGCTGAGACGCCGGTCAATTCGGCCAGCACCTGGGCAAGCTGGCCTCTGAGCTTACCGAGTTCGGGGGGCACCGCCTCCTCGGCTACGCGCAGTTGCAGTCCCAGTGACACCAGCCGTTGCTGGGCCCCGTCATGCAGGTCGCGTTCCAGACGGCGGCGCGCTTCATCGCCCGCTGTGACGATGCGCGCGCGCGAGGCAACGAGTTCGGCGCGGGTGGCGGCATTGGCGATCGCGGTAGCGACCAGGTCGGCGAAATCACTGATGCGCGCCTCGGTGTCTGGTGGCAGCGGGTCGGGCGCCGCCGAGCCGACGGCCGCCATCCCCCAGACCCGTTTGTCGACGATGATCGGTACTGCCACCGTGCACCGAAGGCCCATCTCACGTAGCCGTTCGGCGATGGAGCCAGCAGCGCGCTGTAACTCCGAACTGTCCAGGCGTGCGGGCCGACCGGTATGTAACACCCGCGATGCGATGCTGTCGCCCTCCAATGTGTGGCGCTCGCCGACAACCGGCTTGTGCTCCATCGCCGGCTCAATGCGAGCCAGGGCGAGAACGGTCACCGTGTCACCATCGAAGCGGTTCACCGACGCGTTGCCGGCATGCAGGCAACGGGCCATTGCTTCTGCCACCGCCGCGAACACCTCTGATGGAGATGTTCCGCGCGCCACCAGCGTGGCGACTCGCCGCAAAGCCGCCTGCTGCTCGGCCAGCATCCTCAACTCATCTTGACTCGCCTGCAGTTCCGATCGAGTGGCGGCGTTGGCGATCGCGGTTGCGACCAGATCGGCGAAGTCGCCGATTCGCGCCTCGGTGTCGGGCGGCATGGGCTCGAGGCCCCTCGACCCGACGATTGCCGCGCCCCAAAGGCGGCCGTCGACAATAACCGGTACTCCGACGATCGAGTGGATGCCCGATTCACGTATGCGTTCGGCTTCCGGGCCGGGGGCGCGTGCGTGGTTGTCAATCCTGGCGGGGCGGCCGGTGTGTAACACGCGAGCTCCGACGTCGTCTCCCGCCAACGGAATCCGCTCGCCAGTGACGGGCATTTGTGTGATTCCCGCCTCGTACTGCACGGCCACTACGAGACCTGTGGCGTCGGGCTCGAAGCGCAGCAGGCCGGCGTTGACCACGTGCAGAACACGTGCCAATTCGTTGGACACTGCGGCGAATACCTCCGACGGGCTCGCTCCGCGCGCCACCAGGGTGGCCACGCGCCGCAACGCGGCTTGTTGGTCGGCGAGCTCGAGGTTGCGTTGCTGGGCCGCCCGTGACTCGGCGGCACGAATTTCGGCTGCGTCGCGCTCCCGTATCGCCTTTTCGGAGGCGAGACGCTCGGTGATGTCGGTGAAGGCCAAGACCGCCCCGCGCCCGCCCGGCGTGTCGATCGGTGCCGACCACCACGCGATCGGGAACATGGACCCATCGCGGCGGACGAACCACTCGTCGTCGCTGTGCACCGTTTCACCGGTCTGCCGGGGCCGCAACATCGGGCATTCCGCCACCGGGTAGGGGGTGCCGTCTTGGCGCTTGTAGTGGACTGTCTCGTGGCTGGGCTTGCCCCGCAGCTCCCCGGGATCGCGGTAGCCCAGGGCGGTGCTCGCGGCCGGATTGGCGAACACAATGAAGCCCAGGTGATCGACAACCCACACCGGCTGCGGGACCTGTTCCAGGATCCGGGCCAGCAGTGCTTCCGGCGATGACAACTCACCCTCCCGGCCTTGGCGTCACACCACTTGACAGATCGCCAGGCAGGTCCAGCTTACCGATGCCCGTAGGTGCGTTCCTAGTGCTCGCGCACGTGTTCGTCCCGCCGGGGGTAAGCGCGTCAGCGGCATGGTGGCTGGAAGCCAGTCCGTAGATCGGTACAACGACCGAGCACCCGAGTTGTGTGGCGAGGTCGGTGATGAGTTTCCAGTGTGCGGATTGGATTTCGTTGACGTAGGCGCCAACGTGCACGCCACCGGGCTCCGGTCGGAACCGAGCGTGGCAGACGATCCGGAGTCGTCATCCGGCCGACGGTTTGCCACCCGTGAGCACGCCGTGGCGGAGCGCACGACCAATGTTGGCCATGACCCGGTGCAGTAACGCGTCGCAGGCGGCCCCATCGTTGGCGACGTGCATGAGCCGGTGATGCATGTGGTAAGCGTTCCCGCGCCGGTCGATCGGCCAGTTGGCGTAGAGCTCTCCGGTGAATTCAGAACCGAGAAACTGCCCTGCGATAGCGTCCAACTCCTGCTCTGTCAGCTCAACGTGACCGGCCAATGTCATCACCACTGGCGATTGACGTTCTCGTGCCGCCCCGGTTTCCATCGTTTCTGCTGCGTTCGTGCTGCTCCCGCTCGTGTTCGTGTCGACGGGCGCGGCGTGCATTTCCAGATCCTCGGCACGGTAACGCTGAGCCGGGCGGCGTTGGGTGTTCATGGCGATGAACGCGAATGAGTCAACCAGCGCCCAGACCGCCGCCAGCACCAGCGCAGCGGCGCGAATAGCTGGCGATCCGGGCAGCAGCAGCGCGACTCCGGCGTACACCGCCAGGAACGCAAGCATCGAGCGCACAAGGTGCCCCGGTGTCGCGGCGCTGCTGGTCAGGTCGTTTCGGATCCGGTCCCGGATGGATTCCGGCAAGGGTCGGTCGACGCCGTTGGCGATGTAGCGCAGGCTGCCGGGTCGCGTCATCGGTCCAGCTCGGCGTCGAGGATGCCGGCGGCCAGCGCGGCGGCGTTGATGCCGGTGAGGACGTCGTGCAGCTGCTCGAGCTCGTCGAGGCCGACGCCGAGCCGCTCGACCACCGCGGGCGGAATCTTTAGCGCCTGGCGGCGCAGGGTGCGGCCGTTGGTGGTCAGCTCCACCTGCATGGTGCGTTCGTCGGTGGCGCTGCGCAATCGGGTGATCAAGCCGAGCGCCTGGAGCCGTTTGAGCATCGGCGACAATGTGGCCGAATTCATTTGCAGCAGTGCCGCTATCTGCTTCACCGAAAGCGGTGGCGAGCTGGATTTCTCGTTGTCCCAGAGCGCCAGCATCACCAGGTATTGGGGATGGGTCAGCCCGAGCGGCTCGAGCAGCGGCCGATACACGGCCAGCACTGCCCGGTTGGTGATCGCCAGCGCGAAACACACCTGGCGTTGCAGCGACAGCGGATCGACGTCCGCAGCGACTGTTTTGGTGGTCATGCTGCCACTGTAGGCCTCCATTCAGTCCCCTAACTATTTGGGTGCGAAGTTTTTACCGCTAGCGGGTATGCCACATTGCCGCCAGCGGTAGCGACAGTTGCTAGATCGAGTGCAATCGTTGCTGGTGTGGCTGCGGTCACAACGGTCGCACTCCCACCCGGGTTTGACAGCCCAGAGTCCGACCCCCGGTAACGAATGACGAAAGCCACTATGTGGCAGACACTTCCGAAGGGAGATTATCGTGGTTTCTTCTCAGGCGATGATGGCACTGGCACGACCGGTCGATCTGTCGGCGGCAAGCGCCGCGCTGTGGTTGTCAGCCACAACTTTGCTGGCGCTGCTGGTGATCTATTTTGTCGGTATCGATCAGGGCGCGGTGTCGGTGTTCGGCGCCGACATGCACGTGCACGAGTTCACCCACGATGCGCGCCATCTGCTCGCATTCCCCTGCCACTGACCGGACATCGCAACGGAGAAGCGACTGATTGCCCGGGGCGTGCTGGCCGGTGCGTTCGGCGGCGTGTGTGCCGTTGTATTCACGCGGATCTTCGTCGAGCCGGTGATCGGTCGGGCGGTCGCGTTCGAAGACGCCCGCATCCAGGCCGCACACGAGCATGGAGTCGATGAACACGGCGCCGAGTTGTTCAGCCCGGGCGTGCAGGCCAACATCGGCATGGGTTTCGGCGTGCTGGCGTTCGGTGTCGCGATCGGCGCCCTGCTGGCGGTGGTGTTTGTCGTGGCGCAGGGCCGCGTCGGCTCGATTCGACCGCGCGCCACTGCGATGCTGATCGCGGTGGCCGGGTTCGCGGCGGTGTACGTGGTGCCGCTGGTGAAGTACCCGGCCAACCCGCCCGCGGTGGGTCATGCGGAGACCATCCGCGAGCGCACCGGCTTGTACCTGCTGATGGTGGTCCTATCGATCGTGCTGGCGATCGGCGGCGTCTGGCTGGGACGCCGGCTCGCCGGGCGGTTGGGCAGCTGGAACGCCACCCTGGTCGGCGCCGGTGCCTACCTTGCCGGCATCGCGGCTGCGCTGTGGCTGCTTCCGGCCGTGGATGAGACCCCGGCGGGTTTCCCCGCCGACGACTTGTATGCCTTCCGGCTCACCGCACTGGGGACCCAGCTGGTGCTGTGGACCACCATCGCGGTGGTGTTCGCGCGGCTGGCCGACCGGCTCTTGGATCGCACCCCATCGGCAGGGCTGCTGCAGCGCAACGAGCGCGCCGACACCGGCTTGAGGGCTGCGCGCTGAAGACAGCGCAAGCCCAAGTGCAGGAAAACCGTTATGCACCAACAAGAGTGGAAGGATGGACATTGTCTGACTTCGAAGGCAGGCTGGCCTGTGTCATTGGCGCCGACGGCACAATCGCCCGTGGCTACCGGATCGTCAAGTGTGAACGCACCGGCATCGGCGACTACACCATTTCATGGGAGGACCAGCTTCAGGGCTCTGCCAAGACCAACTTCTCCTGTGTCGTTGGTAGCGAAATGTACGAGGACGTCGATCCGGGAATTTGTACCGTCGGACTCCTGCCCGACGCGCACGAGATGCGGGTGCGCACCTATGCCCCAAATGGCGAACCCGCCGATCGCCCCTTCCATCTCGCCGTCTTCCGCGACTGAATGCCGCAATCACCCGATGTCCACAACCGCTAGCTCGCAGGGGCACGCCACCAAATGCCCACAACGAACGGAGTTCTCATGACCACACCGCGCGACCGGGTATCCCATCTCGATCTGATAGCCCGGCTCAAGTCGGCTTTCACCGACCTTCCCGACGCACCCTCTCCCGACCTCATCGACCACGAGCGGTTCACCGCATATGTGAAGACGCCCCACGACGTCGGCGGCGAACCCGATGCGCCCATCAAATTCGAGAACAAGCAATACGAAGCGTGGGAAGAAAACACCTACGTCTTATGCGAGGTTCTCGGCTGGCGCGGAATCTGGCACACAGAGGAACGTCGCCGCATCGGCAACGTCGACGTCGGACGCACAATCTATTTAGGGCTTCCCTACTACGGTCGTTGGGTACTGGCAGCCGCGCGCATCCTCGTGGAGAAGCATCACATCACTTTGGGCGAGTTGACCGACCGCCTGGTTGAGGTCAAGGGGCGCTATGACGGCGGCCTTGACGGAAAGACCTTGGAGGCCAAGCCGAAATTCGAAGGCGACGGTTCCCGGGTCACTCGCAACCTTCACCACACCCACGCGGTCGGCAAGGGCGACCCACAAGTCTTCGCCGGCCAGGCCGGGCAACCAAAGTTTCAGGTCGGCGACACGGTCCTGGTGCGCGAGCTGCCCGCCCTGTTCTACACCCGCACACCGGAATACGTACGCGGCGCAACAGGTGAGATCGCGACTCTCGCCTACGAGAGCCTTTCACCCGAGGACGAGGCGTGGGACCGACATGACCAGAAGCCGGAGTGGTTCTACATCGTCCGGTTCAACCTCTCCCAGCTATGGCACGGCTACACCGGGACCGACACTGACACCCTGCAGACCGAGATCCCGGAGCGCTGGCTCGAAGCGGTCACCTAGCTCCGAGCCCGGAGCCGGCTCCGTTCAGTAACTCCTCCCAAAGAAAAGGAACCCGCAATGTCCGAACACGATCACGATCGCACCGTTGCACCCATGGTGGACGAGATCACCGACTTCGAAGTCCTTGAAATCGCGCTCCGCGAGCTATGTATCGAAAAGGGGCTGTTCACCGTCGAGGATCATCGCCGCTTCACCGAGTTCGCCGAACACATCGGCCCGACCCCGGCCGCCCACATGGTGGCCCGGGCCTGGCTTGATCCCGAATTCAAGAAGCTGGTTCTTGCCGACGCGATCGCCGCCAGCCGAGAAGTCGGTGTCGATTGGTTGGAGCCCACCGGCTTCGGGACGCCCAGCGACTTCACCGCGCTGCATGTGCTCGAGGACACCCCAACCCTTCACCACGTGATTGTGTGCGCCCTGTGTTCGTGCTATCCGCGACCGATTCTGGGCAATTCCCCCGAGTGGTACCGCACCCCCAACTATCGCCGTCGCCTCGTGCGGTGGCCACGCCAGGTGCTCGCGGAGTTCGGGCTGTATCTACCGGAAGACGTCGCGATCCGTGTGGAGGATTCCAATCAGAAACACCGCTTCATGGTGATGCCGGTGCGCCCGGAGGGAACCGAGGACTGGGACGAGGACCAGCTGGCCGCCATCCTCACTCGTGATTGCTTGATCGGTGTCGCTTTGCCCAAGGTTGGTGTGACCACCAACGCCATCACCGACACCCGTCCGGCCATTCACCCGGTCCAGGACTGATCGACGGGAAGTGAAAATGAGCACCTCGGAAAACATCCGCCCGGTCGAGCAGGTCACTGTAGCGCCGTTGGCGAACATCGTTGAACGCCAGCAGGTCTGGAGCCGCATGGCGGCCAAGTACGGAGTGGAGAATCCGGTCCCGCCGTGGAAGTCAAGTCTCGACGGCATCTGTGACGCACTCGACCACGGCGGCTGCGGCCCAGAAATACTCAGCTTCGTCGACCGCCGAAACGAAGAGGACACCCTGTCGGCAACCGTCTACTCCACCCTGCCCTACCCGGAAAACCAGCTGGTTTCGCTGGCGCACTCCCTGGTGGCCCGTGGAGTCATCGATGAAACAGAGCTCCAGCACCGCCTGGCCGGCATCCGGTCCCGACTGCAAGCCGGCTGAGACCTTGACCAGTGTCCTCCGGTTGTCGCTCAAGATCGATGAAATCCGGGACCGATTAGAGAAAAAGACGCCATGAAAAAAGCATTCGCGATCGGTGACCGGGTCACCGTCAAAAACGCCACCACAACGTTCTACACCCGCAACCAGGCGTTCATAAGCGGCAAGACCGGCGTCATCGTCGAGCACCGGCCCGACTGGGTCATCCCCGAAGATGAGGCCATCGGACGTGGCACACCCGAACGCGGCGGTCGCATGGAGCCGTTCTACGTCGTGCGATTCAACCAAATAGACCTGTGGCCCAACTACACCGGATCCGACGCCGACACGTTGGAAACCCAGATAGCACAAGGATGGCTGCAACCCGCCAAGGACGAATCGCTATGAGCCAGACGCATGAACACGACGTGCCCCCATCGAAACAACCAGGGACAACAGCGAATTCGAGGTCGGGAAGTTGGCGGTCCGCGAACTGGCCATCCAGAAGGGGCTGTTCTCCCACGAGGACCACCGGCGTTTCTCGGAGTGGGCCGAGACGATCGGCCCGTCCCGCGGCTCCAAGCTGGTGGCCAAGGTTTGGACCGCCTTGCGGTGTCGCCATCGCAGAGCCGGCCGCTGATAATCGCTCGGCCACCGCAACCCTGGCTTGAAAGGTAAAGGAATGGAACAGGATCGGCGACGTCGCCCCGATCCGCTGCGCTGGATCTGGTACGCGTTCGGTGGTGGACTCGGCCCGCGCTACCGCGCATGGGTGTTGCACGACGTAACATGCCGGACCCGTTGGGAGCGCCAACTCGCCCGCGCCGTGGTGCAGGTGGCGCCGCTCGCAGCTGTGGTTCTACTCGCGCTGGGATTCGGCTGGATCGCCTGGGTGGGTGTGGGCTGCGGGCTGGTGTTGGCGCTGATCTACTCGGCCGCCTACTTCGACCCGGCCGCAGACCACCGCCTCGTCAAGCACGGCTACCCACCCGGCACAGCCCAGCGGATCCTCACTGAGCGTGACAAGGCTAAGCATCCGGATCGCATGCGCCGCTACATGCAGACCTATCGCAACAACGCACTCGAAGAACCCGCCGCGGGTCCTCGAGAGGAGACTCCATGACAACCATGGAGGCTGACCCGAATACCTCGCGGTTGGCCGCGATGCGCGGTTCGCTGACCGGTGCGGAGTGGACTCGCGTCGCCGCCATGGTGGGGGTAATCGTGGCCCTGCACCTGTTCGGTTCTGCCGTTGTCGAGTCATACCTTCATCGAGGCCAGCGCGCACACGATGGCGTCCTCACCAACCGCATCCGGGTTCGAGTATCTCGACCTGGCCGGGGCCGTCCTAACCGAGTCCTTGGTGCCGAACAAAGGCAAAGTCGTTCCCCGAGGACCCGGCCTTGGTCTCGAATGGGACGAGAAGGCGGTTCACAAATATGCGCTTGAATGACGTGACTCAGAATGGCCTGCGCGCACCATCGATGACGGAGGCGTCATGACCGGTTCACCCTTCGATCGTGTTCATCTGAGCCGGCGAGCGTTCGTCGCCGCCGCCGTCGCGGGCGGGTTCGCGCTGGCCGGTTGCGCTCGTTCGAGCGGCTCAGCGGCGAGTCCACCGACGTCCCGGGAGGCCGCCATCGTCGCTACCGAGGCAGCGCGTCCGCACACCGGGCGCACCGTCACTGCCTCGCTGACGCCGCAGCCGGCCACCATCGACCTGGGCGGCACCCTGGCGCGGACCCTGGCCTACGGCAATGCCATCCCGGCCCCGCTGATCCGGGCCAACGTCGGCGACGAACTCGCGGTTACCGTCGCCAACCGGCTCAATCACCCCACCTCGGTGCACTGGCACGGCATCGCGCTGCGCAACGACATGGACGGCGTCCAACCCGCCACCCCAAACATCAACGCCGGTGCCGACTTCACCTACCGGTTCTCCTCACCCCATCCGGGCACCTACTGGGCGCATCCGCACACCGGTCTGGACGCCGACTATGGGCTGTATCTACCGGTGATCATCGACGACCCCACCGAGCCGGGCCGCTACGACGCCGAGTGGATCGTCATGCTCGACGACTGGACCGACGGGATCGGCAAAACACCCAAACAGCTCTACGACGACCTGACCGGTCAGCACAAGCCCGGCATGGACAACATGCCCGGCATGTCCGGGATGGCGATGAGCGGCGTTGGCAAAAGCGACCTGCTTGGCGGGGACGCCGGGGATGTCAGCTACCCGTACTACCTGATCAACGGGCGCATCCCGGCAGCGCCGACCACCTTCACCGCCAAACCCGGTCAGCGGATCCGGATCCGGATCATCAACGCCGGTTCCGACACCGCGTTCCGGGTCGCGCTCGCCGGGCACTCGATGACCGTCACCCACACCGACGGATACCCTGTGCTGCCCACCGAGGTCGACGCCCTACTGATGGGCATGGGAGAACGCTACGACGTCATCGTCACCGCCGCCGACGGCGTCCTCCCGCTGGTCGCCGTCGCCCAAGGCAAAAACGCGCTCGCGCGGGCGCTGCTATCCACCGGCGCCGGTACGGCCCCCGACCCGGGCTTTCAGCCCCCCGAACTCAACAAGCGGGTGGGCACCGTCGACATGTTCACCGCCACACCGGCAGTGGACCTCGGATCCGCCCAACCCG
>Ga0207693_10005275_pt1 | contig 10809 bp, 16 predicted proteins | sample LARL81metaG_FD_184347 | JGI IMG/M metagenome (GOLD analysis project Ga0207693, IMG submission 184347) | Corn, switchgrass and miscanthus rhizosphere microbial communities from Kellogg Biological Station, Michigan, USA - LAR L8-1 metaG... | ecosystem: Host-associated > Plants > Roots >... | reverse complement strand
CTCTCGATCACCTCGACCAATGCCGAGGCAGAACAATGGATGGCAGATCTGTATGACGCGAGGTGGATGGACGCTGGCACCGGAGCGCTGCCGGCGGCGATCTACGCCGCTGCGGCGCAAGCTGCCCAGTCCAACGAGTCCCAAAACGAGACAGCGGCCGTCACGCGCCTGCGGACCCGCAACGGTGTCTGGCTAGCCGTTCACGTAAGCCGGCTTGGTGGGCCGACCAGCCGACAAACAGCAGTTGTCGTCGAGAGTGCTCGACCGATGCAGATGGCATCGCTGTACCTCGACGCCCAAGGACTCACCCCCGCCCAAAAGCGCGTTACTTCCCTCGTCTTGCAGGGCCGTTCGACCAAGGAGATCGTCAAAGAGCTGCACATCTCCGCCTACACGGTTCAAGAACACCTCAGCTCCGTATTCGACAAATTCGGCGTCGGCAGCCGACGCGAACTCGTCGCCGCCCTGCTCGGCCCTCCAACCTGACAGCGCCCAGGAGGCCGCCGAAATCGGGCCACGAGGCCGCCCGGCAGTCATCCGCAACTACGAGCTCACGCTGTCGGTCGCGTTGTCGGACCCGTCAGCCAGACTGGGGCCGTGGTAACCGCAGACCAGGTACGAGCCCTGGCGCTGGGTCTGCCCCGCGCCTACGAGGCGTGGGTGCGGGACCGGGCGAAGTTCCGCGTCGGCCGGCTGGTATTCCTCTCGATCGCACCGGACGAACGCTCGATCGGCTTCGGCTACCCGAAGGACGCACGCGCCTCACTCGTTGCGGCGGAGCCGGAGAAGTTCTTTCTGCCGATAGCCTCGGACATGCGGTACCACTGGGTCCGCGCCTGGCTGGACGCGTTGGACGAGGACGAGATGCAGGAGCTCGTCACTGAGGCGTGGGCGATGGTCGTACCCAAGCGAGTCGCGGCGGAATACTTCGCTCGTTCCAGGTCGAGCTGAATCGAGTCGGCAGCGGAGATTGCGCATCGACTCCGCCAGTCGCTTGGAGCGACTCGCCCGCGCCGAGTCGGATGTGCTCTGCTTGACGGACGAGTGCCGGTCTGGAAGGAGTACCGATGATCATCGGTGCACACGTCATCGTGTACAGCACTGCGGCGGAGGCCGATCGCGCCTTCCTGCTCGAGCTGCTGGGGACACGTCATGTCGACGCCGGGGGTGGCTGGCTCATAGCGGCCTTGCCGCCAGCCGAGATCGCGGTGCATCCGACCGATGGCGCACCGATACAGGAGCTACACCTCATGTGCGACGACATCGACAAGACGGTCGCGGACCTCGCGGCGCGAGGAGTGACCTTCGACGGAGGTGTGCACGATCGGGGCTGGGGGCTGTGGACGTCAATTCAGCTGCCGAGCGGCGGAACTCTCGGACTCTACCAACCGCGACATCCGATCGCGGCCGACGCGATCAACTAACGCGTCAGCTCGCTTGGCGATAGCGGTCGAGTATGGCCGCTCGCAAGACCTTCGGCGAAGTGCCGAGCGCCGCCAGGATGCGTGGCACCAGGCCGCCGTCTATCGCGAGCAAGCCAAGCGCGATGTGCTGCACGCCGATGTGCGTATCGCGCTCCGTCTGCGCTTCGCGCACCGCGAGCTCCAAGGTTTTCTTCGCCCGCGAGGTAAACGGGAGGTGCCCACGTGGAACGGCGCCGGTCCGGTAGCGGCCCGTGGCCGCCGGTCGCGGGGCCTGGGGTTGCGTTTGTTGTCTGCCGTCTCGTCGCGCGCAGCGCCAGCGTCGGAAGCGACGCCTCAGGCGGGGCGACAGAGCGCGACTGGGATTGAGCCGGAAGCGACGGCGCCGTTGGGATCGGCTGACATGAGCGGCGCGGTCCAGGGCATCCAGGCCGAAGCGGGCCTCGATCCGAGCCCGCACTACGTCGAGATCGATACCGATCGCCGCTAATGCCTCTCGGTCGAGGTCGGCGAACATGTCGGTTCCGGTGCCAAGTCCAATCAGCCGAACGATCTGCTGCTCGACGTACGGAGGTGTGACACCGCTGTCCCGCATCACCTCGGCTGCGGGCTGCTCCATGCCGACGACCGCCAGCAAGAGATGCTCACAGCCGATGTATCGGTGACCCATGCGCCGCGCGTGCTGCTGGGCGTCGCTGACCACGGTCCGGGCGTCGGTAGTGAACCGTTCGAACATCACCGTCTCCCGATCCGCCGCCCGTACTTGCGATGCACGGTCTGCTTGGTGACACCGAGCCGGTCAGCGATCTCCTGCCAGGACCAGCCGGCCAGCCGCGCGCTCTCGACCTGCAGAATCTCCAACCGTTCAGTCAGGGCGCGCAGCGCCGCAACCGCTCGTAGCCCGACGTCCGGATCGCGGCTGGCCGCGCCTTCAGCGATCTCCAGTGTTGTTTCCATGGTGTCAGCATATGCTGACACCGCCGGTGCGTCAACATATGCTGACGGCGGTTTCGTCTGGCCTGAAAAGTCAGCGCGTCAGATCCGGGTCGTCACCCCGGTGTGTGTAATGGTCACGAACGTGATCGACGAAGCCCTCGACCAGGCTGGCGACCTTGTTCAACCGAGGTGAGGACGGAGCGATCGAACGCGGTCGGGTGGGTGCAAGTTGCTCGGCACCCGACACCTCGTCGCCGAGATGGGCGAGTCGTACCGGCGAGCAAGCGGACTCCAAAGCAGCAAAGATCGGGTCCTGTCGCTCAACGTGTGCCGCGAACCCGGAGCGAAGTTCAGTCCAGACGGCTGTCAGCAGTTCGGCCGTCAGATCAGGGTCCTCGAGTTTTCGGAGCTTCGCCTCTATCGCCCGATCAGCAGTGAGGTGCTCCTCGGCGATCTCGTCTCCATGATCAAGGACGTCCCGAACCTCGGGGTAGAGATACTGCTCCTCCGCGACGAAATGCCGGACAAGGTTCATGACAACTAGCTCCCGCTCAGCGGTGGCTTCGTCGGTATGGCTCAGGGCGCCGTCTCCGGCTAGCCATCCCGCGATCGCGTGATGATCGCTGCGCAATGCATCGGTCATCGATTGAGACTGGGAATCGGTCACGCTGGTGTCCTTCCGCCGCTAGGCGGCCAGCCTAACCAGGTTGTATCTGGCCGGTGCTTCGCGGATCCGCTTACGAGGCGCCGGCCGTGCCTACGAGAGCGTTCGCTATCCGCTCGTCGCGTGGATGGCCTGGTCAATGACGCGGACTACCGCATTGGGACGCGTAATGAGCCCCAAGTGACCGGCCTTGACGTAGGAGATGTGCGCACCCGCGTTGGTCGACATCTGCTCCTGTAGCGACGGCGGCACCGCATGATCCTCGGTTCCGATCAAGGACCACGACGGGATATCGGCCCAGGCCGGCGGGCCGGACGGCTCGCCCAGTTGCGCGGCGGCGGCCGGCCGCTGTACTGCCGAAAGCACGGCGGCCTGGTTCGGCGGCACACCGTTGGCGAAGCATTGGTTGAAACCGGTGTACGGCGGATTGGGCGGGATGCGCAGATAGAGGTCAACGCCGCCGCTGAACGGCACCACATTGAACGCCGTCGCCGGATCGAGGCAGGACTCGGGCGACGACAGGTCCGCCAGAGTCTGGTTGGCATCCGGGATGAACGCGTCGATGTACACGAGAGCCTTCACATTGGCGTTGCCCGTTGCCGCGTTCGTGATCACAAACCCGCCGTACGAGTGACCGACCAGGATGATCGGGCCCGAGATCGTCTGCAAGTAGCTGGCCAGGTAAGGATCGTCGACCGATGGCCCCCGGAGCTGGTTCGGCGGTGCGACCACGGTGTAGCCCTGACGTTGCAGGCGCGGTATCACGGCACTCCAGGACGAGCCGTCCGCCCAGTCCCCGTGCACAAGCACGATCGTGGGCTTGGCACCGGCCCCGTTCGATTCATGAGCAGCTGCAGAGCCCGTGACACTCAACGAACAGCCCCACGACCGCAGCGAGGACGGCCGCGAAGAGCCAGAAGCGCCTGCGCTTCGAGTCCTGTGTCGTCATGGCAGTCCTTTCTCCGCGTATCGCCTCATGTCGAAGGACGCCGACCTGGCGCATGAGCCGCCGGCAGGCCGCCCACGTCAAGGAGTCCTCAGCGTATCGGCACCGGCGGACCGAAATAGAGTTCAACGACCGAACGAACGATCACGATCGCCGATCAGCTGGCCGTCGATACGATGGGGTGGACGGATAGGTAGGCGATCGGATGGCTGCTCGGTCGCACAGCGGTCTGTGGCGGTGGATCGCTGTCGGCGCAGGTGCTGCGCTTTGTGCCGCGGTACTGGCTGGATCGACCACCGGCAGCGCGGCGGTGGGTGCACGGTTGCGGGTGCTTCAGCTGAACCTGTGCAATAGCGGAATTGCGAGTTGCTACACGGGCCACTCGGTGGCCAGAGCCGCGGCCGTGATCGGCGGCGTTGGGCCCAACCTGGTCACCCTCAACGAAGTATGCCGAGAGGACGTGTCCGATCTCGCACAGGTGTTGGCCGAAGGTGCTCGGGACGGCGATGTCGTGTCGGCTTTCCAACCGGCCGGTGATCGCCGAACCGCAGCGGCGTTCCGGTGCCGGAACGGCCAGTCGTACGGCATTGGCCTGCTGGCGAGGTTTCCCTCGCTTGACCACGGATACTCCATCCACGCGGGCATCTATCCGACCCAGGACACCAGCGATCCGGAGGAGCGGGCCTGGCTGTGCCTCGACACGAGCGACTTGGTCGCTTGCACGACACACTTGGCCAACACCAAGGCGACCGTGGCCCTCGCGCAGTGCCGCTACCTGTTCGACACGGCGATGCCGGCGCTGCCGCGCCGAGGCCGGGCCGAACCCACCGTGCTGGGCGCGGACCTCAACCTCAAACCCCACCACCTACCGGACGTGCGGTCCTGTCTGCCTTCCGGCTATGTGCAGACCTACGACGGCGGCACGCAATACATCGTCGGCAGTCGGGATCTTCGGGTTAGTTCTGGCACTACCATCGGCATGAGCAAGACAACCGACCACCCCGGATTGTTGGGCACGCTCTCGACGACCGCTGGTTGACGTCAAGTAGCCAAGCTTGTACGAGGGGCAGCCGCGCGGCTGCCCCTCCACTCCCCCAGCGCCAGGCGAAGGATCAGCGACAGGACGGTGTGCCGAGCGGAATGTGAACCGCATCGCGATGAACAAACCCGGTCTGCCCATCCGAATTGATGCGCGCCCAGTAACTGTTGCCGTTGACCAACTGGCCCTCGGCAACGCACACAACATCGACCGGCGTTCCACGGCTGAGGTTCGCGTGTACCGGTGTCGACTGGTTGGAGGGACTGGTGTACGACATCGTCGGCTGCTTGATCATGCCGCCGTCGCCGCCGTCGCTCGCGTTGGCCGTACAGGCCAAGGCGACCAGGCTCGCCGCAGCGACGGTGATGCCGCCTGCTAGTAGGACAGTTTTGCGCATTGTTCTACGCCTTTCTCGCGTGATTGGGCCCACGGCAGGCCCGGGTCGGCCCGTTGCCGATGCCCACTACGACCATGACGAAAGGTTGCGCATGCCAGCATCCGGCGATCAGCGGGTTGGCTGGTGGACAGCGTCTCGACCAGTTGGCGGACGTTGCCGCAGGTTCCACCGCTTCGGTTGCGCTAGCCGCCTCAAGTGCGGTACTCCGCTTCGCTCGCGCTACGCCGCTTTCGCTGCGCCCTCACCGCTTCTATTGGCGACGATCTTGGGCTGAACCGTCGCCTGAGTGCATCAACGCCAAGATCACGACCGATTCGACCGGACGGATCAAGAGGAACCGGTGATGATCCTGGAACTACGGTCGCGAGTAGGCGCGTCGGTCATCCAGTGACGTCGAAGATCCTAAAACCGGCCGGCACGTCCGGCTCGTGGTGACCGTGGACACGCGCTACTGCCGGTTGAATGACGTCGCGGTGGAACCGGTCGGCGGCGTCCTTTGACTCCCAAACGTTAACGATCCGAAAACCGCCCGCGACCGGCCCGGCGACGTGCACTACGAGCCCGGCGGCCTCCTTTTCGGCCCCGCCCAGGTTGGCCATCAGCTCGGCATAATCCTCCGCCGATACACCGGGCATGTCCTGACACCACGCGTACATGCTTCCTCCTAGAATTGGGCAGAACGATAATCTAGTAGAATGAGGTTCTACTCAATGAGTGAGCTTGTCAAGACTCGAAGACGGTATGACTCCTCGAGTCGCCGGACTGCCGCCGCCGAAACGCGAGCTCGCATCGTGACTGCAGCCCGCAACCTGTTCCTCACCCGTGGCTTCGCGGCCACTGCCATGACGGATGTCGCCGAGCAGGCCGGGGTCGCGGTCCAGACCGTATACACGGCCGTGGGTGGCAAGGCCGCTCTGTTGCAGCGGGTCATGGACTTCGCCATCGCCGGCGACGACGCCCCGATCCCGGTCCGGGACCGGCCGGACATTCTGGCAGTGCAAGCCGAGCCAGACGGACGCCGCAAACTCGCCAAGTACGTTCGCCATCTACGCGTGGTCCACGAACGCAGTGCCGAATTAGAGCAAGTGATTCGAGCCGCGGCCGACGCCGACCCGGAGATCCGGCAGTTGCTCCATAACCTTGACTCACAACGTGTTTTCGGCATGCGGCGGTTCGCCGAACACCTCGCCACTTCACGGCTACTACGTCGCGGAATGACCGTCACCAAGGCCGCCGACGTGCTCGCAACCCACATGGACTCGCGCATCTACCTCTGGCTCGTGCACGACCGTAAGTGGAGCAGTCGGGATTACGAAAACTGGTACGTCCAGGTCACCGCTGCGATGCTGCTGCGGCCCACTGGGTGAACACTCGTAGCTCGGCTTGCGGAGACTTGAGCGGAGGTGATCAGGTGGCGCTGGCGGTGTGCTTGTTGTTCGATGCCAGAGGCGAACGGGCCATCCGGGCACTGTGGGACCAGCTGGAGACGCTCGGTGTGCCGAGCCTGCGCTCGCATACTCACGGTCGCCACGTGCCGCACTTGTCATACGCCGTGCTGCGTTCCTGGGATCTCGCCCGCGTGACTGCTGCGCTCAGTGAGCTCGAGGCTGGTGAACCGTTAGACGTCAGTTTCGACGGTATCGGCCTGTTCCGCCGCGGTCGGGCGTGGCTGCTGGCCGGCGTGGCGGCCGACCTGGCCACCCGCCAGGAACGCATTGTTCGCACTGTTACTGCCACCGGCGCTGAGCTGCACAAGCACTACCTCCCTGGGCGGTGGCTCCCGCACTGCTCGCTGGCACCGCGGGCCCCGTTGGCACAACTCCCGATTCTGGCAGCGGCGGTCTACGACGTGCTGCCGTTGTCTGCTCGGCTGAGCCGAGCCGCACTCATCAACAGCGCCACCGGCGACCTGTGGCCACTCGCGACACTGCCATGAGCAGCGGCTGGGCAAGCCCGGGCTTGGCGTCCGGAACCGGACAGGCAACCAACCGTCTTCAGGTGGCGACCGGCGTCACTGTGCCTTCCTGGGCGGCCCGGACAACGGCCTCCTCGACCTGCAGATTGTGCAGCCCATCGGCGAACGACGCATTGCGTGGCAATTCGTCGAGGCCGGCGATGTCGTCGAGGAATGCCCGAGTCTGGTAGACGAAGCTGTCGTTGTGCCCGAAGCCGATCCCGGTGGCTGCCATCGCCAATCCGCCGGCGACGTAGGGGTGGTCAATGCCCACGATCACGCGCCGGAATCCGTTCGAGTCGCCGGGCAGGCCGCCGGTCGCGATCGCAAACTCACCCCGGTCGGCTCACATCGAACGCCAGCGCGCCCTGCTCGAAGAAGACCTCGAACTTCAACGTGTTCGGGTGGCCGAACGCGATGCGAGATGCGCTGAGGTTGCCCGTGGCCCCGTTGGCAAAGTGCACCGCGTAGCTGGCCCAATCATCGTTCTCGACCCTTTCCCGTTGGTCGCTCACTTCGGCGTAGGCATGCCCCACTACGGGTCCGAGCGGACCGTCCGGTCGGCAATCACGGTCGTGAGCGCAGCGCCACGCACTGAGTCGATCGGTCCGAGCATGAACTCGGCGACATCGGTGAGGTGACTGCCGAGGTCCGCGAGCGCCCCGGATCCGGGGTCGCCGCGGTAACGCCAGCTCATCGGGGCTTGCTGGTCGCAGGCGTAGTCGGTCCAGTACTGCCCGCTGAAGTAGAGGGGCCGGCCGAGCTGACCCCGTATCAGCTGTTCCCGGACGGCGCCGATCCCCGGGCTCCAGCTGATAGGTGAATCCGATCCGAGCCACGACGCCTGCGGCGTCAACGGCGTCGATCATGGCGCGGGCGTCGGTCGAGCTGGGGGCCAGCGGCTTCTCGCAGAGGACGTGCTTGCCCGCGGCGGCGAGCTCAATGACCATCTCCCGGTGCAAGTGGTTCGCCACGACCACACTGACCACGTTGATGTCCTCCGTCTTGACGATGGCCTCCCGGCTCGTGTCGTGGCGCTCGAAGCCATAACGCCGCGCCGTGTCGCGCGCCAGGTCTTCATTGATGTCCGCCACCGACACGAGCCGGACGGGTGGCAGGCCGGCAGAGAACACTGTCCCGGCCGACCTATACCCGTGTGCATGAGCGCGGCCGGCCATGCCAGTGCCTATGACGGCGACGCCCAAGGCATTGGTCATCAGGACTTCGTGAAGTTGATCAATGCTGAAATCCGCTCACCGGATCGGCCTCTGACTCTGCCCGATCTCCAACAAACGTCGGCCATGGGCCACCCGCCTTTCCCATCGACCGGTCGAGCATCCCGCGAAAGGCAATGACCGGCACCACCTCGTCGAGGCGATCAACCGCCCTAGACCGTGAGGCAGAACGGGTGACCGGCCGGGTCGGCGAAAACCCGGAACGTCTTGCCGCCACCGCTCAACCGCGATGCCCCCAACTGGAGAGCTCGCGCCTCGCCCGCGTCGAGGTCGTCGACGATGATGTCCAGGTGCGCCTGCTGTGGGTAGGCCGGATCCGGCCATCGCGGCGGGTTGTACCCGGTGACTTGCTGAAAGAGCACGCTCTTTCCGTCTCCGGTTATGAACGCGCCTTCCGGCCCGTCGTAGGTGACCTCCATGCCCAGCAGGTCGGCGTAGAAGCGAGCCAACGCCGCCGCATTGGGCGCATCGATGGTCACCGCGAAAAGCTGCATCCCAGGCCCAATCCCGTCCTTCTGGCATAGGTCGAACGGATGGCCAGCCGGGTCGGCCAGCGTGACCCAGCTCGGGCCCTCGGCAAGTCGGGTTGCGCCGAGACCAACCGCCAGTTCGGCCGCCGCCTCCGTGTCATCGACCTGCAGGTCTATGTGGAACTGCTGCGGGCGCTCTTGCCCCGGCCACTGCGGCGGCACGTGATCGGGGGCCAACTGGAACGCCACCTCCAGGCCGTCCCCCGCCCTCAGCGTGATCCAGTCGGATTCCCTCCGCTCGACCTCCCAGCCGGCCAGCTCGGCGTAGAAGGAGGCAATGCGGTCGATGTTCGGCGCGTCGAACGCGACCAGTTCCAAACGTCCTGTCACTGTCATGGCGACGATCCTGCTCTCCCCCTCTGACAACGGGCGCGCTCATCAACAGCACGGCCCAGAACATCCCGCAATCGTCATTGCGGGAGTGCTGCCCGGGTAGTGCTGATGGCCTGCAAGGCGTCCTGGGTCTGCCGCTGAACTGCTCGCTGATCGGCTTTCTCGAGCACGTCGACCGCCGTGTCGGCCCAGTCAGCCCAGCGGTACAGGGTCTCGTGGAGGTCGGTGATCAGGCGCATGGAGAGCACGTTGGTTGCGTTGCGCTCCGCGAATTCGTATTCGCCGGCTGCCATCGCGCCTAGTCGCTGAAGGGCGTTGGCCGCGTCATCCCGGATGCCGGTGATCGTCGCCCGCAGCTCAGTGATGCCGGCTTGGTCAGCGAAGAACACCTTGAGCGCGGCCTCGGATTCGATCTGCGTGGGCTCACTTGGCTCGGCGAGCCAGTTGCGCAGCGCCTGCTGCCCAGCCGGGGTGATGCGATACACGGTGCTCGTTCGTCGCCCAGTCGACGTCTTCTTGGCCCGGGCCCAGCGAAGCGCAACGAGCCGCTTGGCCTCCTGGTAAACGGCCCGTTCGGCTCGCGGGAAAAACCATCGGAGGCTCCGCTCCGATTGCCGGGCCAACTCGTATGTGGTCCAGGAGCGGAGCGCGAGCAGTCCGAGGACGGCGTAGGAGGTGTGGGTGGGCTTTGTCTCCCGCATACGGTTGACGATACTGCATAGTGCAGTATATTTTCGAATACTGCATAGTGCAGTATTCGACTAGGAGGCAACATGCAATCCACGACGACAATGGCATTCTCCGACTCCGGGACCGGAGAACCAGCCCTGTTGTATCTGCCTGGGTGGTGCGGTGGCCGCGAGGTCTTCTCGCCGCTGCTCGCCCGTACGGCCGAAACTCGCCGATCAGTGTCCGTCGACTGGCGCGGCCATGGCGAGTCGCCCGGCACGGGCCTCGACTTTGGTACAGACGAGTTGATCGAGGATGCGATCGAGCTGATCAACAAACTCCAACTGGACCAGGTTGTGCCCGTGGCGCTGTCTCACGCCGGATGGGTTGCGCTTGAACTGCGACGCAAGCTCGGCGCGGAACGGATTCCTGCGGTGGTGCTACTGGACTGGATGCCTCTTGGCACTCCGCCTGGCTTTGCTGAGGCGCTGCAAGCGCTGCAAGATCCGGAGGAGTGGTCGACGACGCGAGCTCAGCTGTTCGGCCTGTGGCGTGCCGGGGTCGACCGTCCCGACGTACTCCAGTACATCGAGTCGATGAGCGCCTATGGTTTCCCCATGTGGTCCCGTGCCGGCCGGGAGATCCTCCAGTCGTTCGCGGCCCAGCCCATGCCGCTCGCCGAATT
>Ga0207693_10005273_pt1 | contig 10812 bp, 12 predicted proteins | sample LARL81metaG_FD_184347 | JGI IMG/M metagenome (GOLD analysis project Ga0207693, IMG submission 184347) | Corn, switchgrass and miscanthus rhizosphere microbial communities from Kellogg Biological Station, Michigan, USA - LAR L8-1 metaG... | ecosystem: Host-associated > Plants > Roots >... | reverse complement strand
GCACGCGCGCCAATATGCATCTATCTTGCGAAGCTCATCGGCAGATAGCCGGTGCGTGGTACTTGAGATAACACCGCCCGTCTTTCGTGCGTTCACATCCGGCAGTGTTGTTTCCATAACTCCTCCAACTGGCTCCGCTACCGGTTTAGCGATGCCGCCGTTTGACGTTCAACTGTGCAAGTGAGCGAGCTAAGGCTGCGTTTACGGATGCAAGCTCTTCGGAAGAAAGTTTTTCGCGCAGGCGGGCGGCGGCGCGCTGCCGCGCTTCCTCAGCCACTGCTTCATCGATTTTGTCGAGCGCAATCGCCATGTTCGTCACGATGGACACGCGTTCATTTGTTATTTCGACAAGCCCCTCTCCCACGGCCATGAAATCGTCGTGTCCGCCCTTGTTCACAATCAGTTCACCCGGCACCAATTGCGTCATCAGCCGGGCGTGTTGAGGCAGAATGCCCATTTGGCCCTCCACTCCCGGCAACGTGACCATGTTCACATCTTCGGAGTACAAGGCCGCCTCCGGCGTCACAATCTCCAGTCTTATGGTGTTGTTCATTTGCCCTACCTGTTGCGCAAAGCCCTCTCTCGCTCTCGACACACCACTTTTAGCTCTGTCGGATCTCCTCGATCGCACCTTTCATATAGAAGTTGCCTTCTGCCACGTCATCATGTTTGCCTTCCAGGATTTCCTTAAAACCACGAACCGTTTCCTCTACGGGAACCTGTTTACCCTCTCGTCCGGTGAAGACTTGCGCCACGCTGAAGGGCTGGCTCAGAAAGCGCTGAATCTTGCGTGCACGAAATACAGTTAGCCTGTCTTCGGGCGAAAGTTCATCCATCCCCAGAATCGCGATGATGTCCTGCAAGTCTTTGTAGCGCTGAAGCACCTTCTGCACTCCACGCGCTGTATCGTAGTGTTCCTCGCCTACGATTTCTGCCGCCAGGGCGCGGGAGGTCGAGGCCAGGGGATCCACCGCTGGGTAGATGCCCAATTCGGCGATCGAGCGCTCCAGTACGATAGTCGCGTCCAAGTGCGCGAAGGTTGTGGCTGGCGCCGGGTCTGTCAGGTCATCAGCTGGAACGTACACTGCCTGGAAGGAGGTAATGGAGCCCTGTTTGGTGGAAGTAATCCGTTCCTGAAGGGCCCCCATCTCAGCCGCGAGGGTGGGTTGGTAACCGACGGCGCTGGCGGTGCGCCCGAGCAAAGCCGAAACCTCGGAGCCGGCCTGAGAAAAGCGGAAAATATTATCAATGAAGAGCAGCACGTCCTGCTTCTTTTCGTCACGGAAATACTCCGTGATGGCAAGCCCAGACAAGGCTACGCGCAAGCGGGCACCCGGAGGTTCATTCATTTGGCCATAAACGAGGGCGATTTTTGACTGGCGAAGGTCGTCCTGTCTGATTACCCCGGCTTCGGACATTTCGTGGTAAAGATCGTTGCCTTCGCGGGTTCGTTCGCCGACACCCGCGAACACAGAAACGCCGCCATGGAGCTTGGCAATATTGTTGATCAACTCCATGATGACGACGGTCTTGCCCACCCCGGCGCCACCGAAAGCGCCAACCTTGCCGCCCTTCAAAAAAGGGCAGATCAAGTCGATGACCTTGATCCCAGTCTGCAGCACTTGGGGAGAAGTGGATTGATCGACAAGCGGCGGCGGCGGCCGATGGATCGGATAGTACTTTTCCGCTTCAACCGGTCCGCGCTCATCGACCGGGTTTCCAGTCACGTCGAACACTCTCCCCATGACGCCTTCGCCGACTGGCATAGATATAGGACCGCCGCAATCCGTAACCTCGAAGCCCCGCTTGAGGCCCTCGGTGCCAGACATGGAGATCGCCCGGATCCAGTTGTCTCCGAGGTGCTGTTGCACTTCGAGCGTGACTTTGGCGGGCTGGTTGTCAACCATGTACTCGACGGTCAGGGCGTTATAGATCCCCGGCAGGGCCTCCGGAAATTCGACGTCTACTACCGGACCGAGAACCTTTACAATCTTTCCCTTACTACCAACTTGCAGAAATGTGCTTGCCATCGATCTGCCTCATTCGGATTGCCCACCGGCAATCTCCAGCAATTCCTTGGTGATATTGCCCTGCCGCAGCTTGTTGTATTCGAGAGTCAAGTCCTTGATCAGGCTCTCGGCGTTCTCCGTGGCGTTCTTCATAGAAACCATGCGGGCGCTTTGCTCACTGGCCTTGGCATTCAATAGGACCTGATAAACGCCGATGTCGAGATAGTGCGAAAGGAGATAGCTCAGAACAAATTCCGGATTGGGCTCGAATAAGGACTCAGTAGTATCGGCTGCGAGTTCTTCTTCGGACCTAACGCCCGTTATTTTCATTGCCTTAAGCTCTCCCACCGGAAGAAATTCCAGACAGATTGCATTCTGAGTCAGTGTGTTGATGAAACGCGTAGCGATGATTCGCACCTCGTCCACCTCCCGCTTCAAGAAGAGATTGCGGGCAAACGCAGCAATCGCCCTGGCTTCCGCGAACTGCGGCGAGTCCGAGTAGGCGAACTCGGCGATCAGCTGCCGGCGAGTGCGAGCGATGAACTGCGCCGCTCTGCGTCCGGCCGTGATGAAGACCGTGGACTGGGGATCAAACTCGGCCGCCAGGCGGAAGAGATTCGCGTTGAGCGCTCCACATAAGCCCTTATCTGCGGCGATCAGGATGATGGCGCGTTGGTGGACTTCACGCACCTCGAACAAAGGATGGCTGAAGTCGCCTATTCTCGTCGCTGCTTCACGCTGGATGCGGTACAACGCCTGGACGAATGGGCGTCCAGCAAGGGCGGTTTGTTGCGCCTTGCGCATCTTCGATGCCGCTACCATCTGCATCGCTTTGGTGATCTGAGCGGTGCTGCTGATTGAGCGGATCCGGCGGCGCAAATCGCGTGGACTATGCATGACTAGTCGGTCCAGGTCCGGAAATTCGGGACCAAAATTAAAAATATCTAAAGACAGCAACCCGCCTGCAGAGAAGATGGTGCGTGCTCCATCATCTCCATGTCTCCTTGAACTGGTCCGCTGTAATCTTTAACTCGGTGGCCAGCGCGGGGCTCATCGCCTGTTTCTGTGCAATTGTCCCCAGGAGTTCGGCTTTCCTTGCGCTTAGGAACTCTGTCAACTTTGCCTGGAACTCCTTGACCCGATTTACTGGTACGTCGTCCATATATCCGTTCTGCACCGCCCAGATCACAGCTATCTGCAACTCAATGGGAATGGGGTGGTACTGTGGCTGTTTGAAGATTTCGACGATGCGCTTGCCACGATCGATCTTTGCTTGCGTCGTGACGTCCAATTCCGAACCGAATTGAGCGAATGCGGCGAGTTCCCGGAACTGCGCGAGGTCTCCCTTGAGCTGCCCGGCGACCTGTTTCATGGCCTTGAGCTGAGCCGCTGAACCAACCCGGGAGACCGACAGACCCACGGAAATCGCGGGGCGTACGCCCTGGTAAAACAAATCCGTCTCCAGGTAAATCTGTCCGTCAGTGATCGAGATGACGTTGGTGGGGATGTATGCCGAAACGTCGCCTGCCTGGGTCTCAATGATGGGCAGCGCAGTCAGAGAACCGTCACCATATTTTTCTCCGACCCGCGCCGCCCGTTCGAGCAATCGACTATGGAGGTAAAACACATCGCCAGGATAGGCTTCACGACCTGACGGCCTTTTCAGCACCAGAGAGACCTGCCGGTAGGCCACGGCGTGCTTCGACAGATCGTCGAAGATAATCAACGCATCCATGCCATTGTCCATGAACCACTCGCCCATCGCGGCCCCTGCGAAGGGCGCCAGATATTGATTGGTTGCCGAGTCAGAAGCCGGGGAAGCAACGATGATGCTGTAGGGCATTGCTCCGGCCTGCTCGAGAGTGGTGATGATGCGCGCGACGTTCGATTGCTTTTGACCGATCGCAACATAGATGCAATAAAGTAGGCGATAGTTCGTGTCGCCCGCAGTTTCTGCCGCCCGATTTAGACGAGCTTGACTGATAATGGTATCGATGCAAATTGTTGTTTTACCGGTGGACCGGTCGCCGATGATCAATTCGCGCTGGCCACGGCCGATCGGAATCATCGCGTCAATTGCCATAATGCCGGTTTGCACTGGCTGCCTGACGGGACTACGCCGAATAATTCCAGGAGCGATTTTCTCAACCGGATAGTAGACATTGCTCTCGACCGGTCCCCTCCCATCCAAGGGCTCTCCTAGAGTGTTCACAACTCGCCCTAGGAGACCCTTGCCCACCGGTACCCGCAACAGCTTGCCCGTGGTCCGGACCTCGTCGCCCTCCTCAAGCTGGGTGTAGTCGCCTAGAACGATTACTCCAACTTCTGTCTCTTCCAGGTTCAACGCAAGCCCGGTGATGCCGTGGCCCAGATCGAGCATCTCGTTGAGCATGGCATCGGTAAGACCCTCGACCTTAGCTACGCCGTCCCCTACTTCACGGATGACACCGACATTCTGTCGGTCGGCTGCCACCCTGGCACCTGCGATTTGAGCTTCAATTTCCTTAAGTAGGTCAGGCATACGGTCGTCACCTAAGTTCACAAAATGCGAAGTTCCCATTGGCATCAGGTCAATACGTTCCTTCCATTCGTACTTTTAATTCCAAAGCTCTTCTCCAGTGCAGCCAACCCAGACTGCACGCTCCCGTCGTAGACGTCACTACCAACGTGAATGCGGATCCCCCCAATCAACGCCGGATTGTTTACGAACAATGTGCTTGTTTGCGGACCGTATACATCTCGGAGTCCAGCCTGGAGCTTGATTTCCAAGTCAGCGGGCAACGGAACAGCGCTTTGTATCTCAGCTGTATGTTGAGCTTGGTCCAGCTTTAACAGGCGCTGAAAAGAGCCCAGTAAAGCCAAGTGACCACGGCGCCTGAATCGCAGGACACTCTGGACGACCTTGCGGACACGATCTTCATCTACAGCTCCGTTGACGACACACAAGCGGAATAGTTGCGTGGCCTGGCGCCGGGTCTGCTTGGTAGTTATCATGTGGACGTCGATACGCCTCTTTCACTAGGCGGCCAACCGCCTGCTGGTTTCCTCCGCGAGGCGCCGCTGATCATCTGCAGTCAAGATCTTGCCGGTGATTTTGGCGGTGGCTTGCACAACTAATCGGCCTACCTCGAGCTTCAGTTCGGTGAGCATGCGGGCATGGTCCAGCATGGCGGTCTCACGCGACTTGATGATGATCTGTTCGGCGACAGCTATGGCCTCCCGGGTCTCCTGCTCCTTCATGCGAGCGGCGGCAGCGTGAGCTCCTTCGATCAACTTGGTCGCCTGGGCGTCGGCCTTCAGTATGGTTTCCCGACGCAGGGTTTCGGTTTGGGCGAGTTCGGCCTTTATCTTTTCCGACTCTACAATTCCCGTTGCGATCTGTTGGCGCCGCTCTTCCAGCATCTTGAGAATTGGCTTGTAGGCAAACCGGTGAAGAAGAAGACAGACAATGGAGAAACTGATGATCTGAGCAACCAGATGAGACCAGTCCACACCAAACGTCCTGGCAATCTGTTCGACTTGGCCACCACTCTCCGCTTCGGCCAACAAAACCAGAGGATTCATAGTTGCTTCTCACCTTGCTTAGGCACCGGATACTCTTCAGCATCGTGCCCAGCAGTTCTCTCCTACTTGACCAGGAACAGGGCGTAGAAGACGATCGCTTCGGCAAAGGCAATCGACAAGATCGACTGGACTAGCACCTTTGTTGCGGCTACTGGATTGCGCCCCACCGCTTCTGAAGCCTTCATGCCAATCAGACCCACGCTAAGAGCTGCCCCTAATGCCGCCAGACCTACATGGATGCTTCCGTTCATACGGTCTTCCCCTCTGCTTTCTCGCTGGCTCCCGCGATTAGACACGGTCGAGTCATTATTTAATTTAGTCCATCAGACATTCGCAGGCACGGGTCTCTCCGTCTCGTGCTGGCAAATCAGCATTGTGAAGACAGCTGTCAATAACATGAAGACCATTGCCTGAACCAAACCCATCAGTAATTCCAAGAAATAAAAGGGGATCGATACCAGCCATCCAAAACCAGGGACCAGCTTGGCCATGGCCTCCAGCAAATTCTCCCCCGCAAAGATGTTGCCGTAGAGACGAAAACTAAGCGAGACCGGCCGAAATAAAATGGAAACGACCTCAAGGCAGCCGGCTGCAAAAAACACGAGCACCATCAGCAGCTTCATCGATCCTTCGCTCTCCCCCTTGGGTGCGAACAACTCCTTGAAAAATCCCACCGGACCAACCTCCCGAAAGGCCCAGACAATCCAGCAGGCAAAAAACACGAGAGCCATGGCCAGGGTCATGTTTACGTCAGCGTTGGCGCCGCGAAACAAGGGTTGGTCGATCTTGAACCCGTGAGCCGTGTGATAACCCCAGCCCATCGAACCGACTCCCGGAATCAGCCCCACCCAATTGGCGGAAAGAATGAAAATAAAAACCGTTGCAAAGTACCAGAATGTCCGGTCGGCTAAATGGGTTCCGATAATATCGGCTATAAAGTTGTAGAGACCACCAACGAGCCACTCCATAAAATTTTGTGCGCCTGAGGGAACAGGCTTCATGTTCCGCGTAGCGAACTGCGCGAATGTGATCAGACCTAAAGCCACGATCCAACTGACCACCATGGAATTCGTGATGGGAAAGTTGAAGGGGCGGGCGAGCTCCACGGCCTTAGCAGAGAGGCCGTGTTCCTCGGTTTCAGCGACTACAGCCGACCCAGGTGATGGCGTCGATATCATTGTCGCAAGCTGCGATGCCGCATCGATTCCTAAGCTGAAGTTCGCGCTGAGACATAGGAACGATGCGAGAAGCAGTCCCAACACCACGCCGCGTTGTTGAACGGCCATTCTCATAGACCTACCCTTGCGCCAACGCTATTGATGCAGAGAGCTCGTTTCTGCCGGCTTTCTGATAACCAAGCAGAGTGAAGTACAAAATGCGGTCAAAAAAACGGTTGAGCGAATGCAGTAACATCACGCCGCCCCAGAATTCAACCGGCTCCTCCAGGAGACACTCCTGCTGCATGTACTCCCAGAGATACTCTCGGGCAATACACACAGCCCAGAACACGTTGCTGAACGGCACACCCTGATTCGCGACTTCAATTCCCAAATCTGAGTAGCGGAATTCAAAGGCAGCATTGGTTTCCCCCGCCAGCCAGTCCGTGAGGTCTCGATAAATTTCCAACGCTCGTTGTTTGTGGTCCGCGATGGGCACTCTCGATAACAGCTCCGCGCATCGGTCGGCGCCCCTAATCTTCTGGACCAATCCTTCCGACATGCGATCCGCATTGGCTTTCATGTGTTGAACTAACTTGAGAGCCCGCATCTGTAGTCCCTATCGGTATCTATATGATTGCGATCAGGTGAACGGTCGGCCTAACACAGCGGCTGCGACTTCGAACAGAGTTCACGTCCTCGCATCAACGAGCAAAGGTTAGCGGCCGTGCCGCAGTCTGCATACTGGCAAAATCAACAGGGTTTTGGAAGCATCCGAGCCGATTTTTGTCGGTGATCAAAGCGAACTCTACGAGCCAGAAGTCGAACTCTATCTCGTTCGAGTGGCTGATCCTGTTTGCGGAATAATTCGAACGCCGAAGTTTCTCCGAGAAACCTAGGCGCGGGTCCTCCGGTCACTGCATTTATCGCCCGGCGCGCACGCGCCTGGTTGAGGTGTAGGGCAAAGGCGCTTGGCGTGGTAGTCGTCGAAAGAGATGGGAAAACAGAGGCTACATTTCCCCGTCTCGTTCGATTAAGCCTACTTCTTCACCGGTGGAGGAAAATTCTTCAAGAGCTTCGTCACTGCCTTTTTCAGATTCTTCTCTTGTTTTTCGGGTTTGGCCTTCTGATCGAGGGTCTTGCTTACGACGCCGCGCCACGCCAAGTCGCGGTTTGTTGAATCGTACATGTCCAGGGCCAACTGACCGACATAGATTGTTGAGGTCTGCCCAGTGGTTGTACTCATTCCACCCCCGCCGCCGTACCATCCGCCGCGGTACCATCCGCCACCATAACCCCAGTCGCTGTTGTAGGACGTGAATTCCTTCTCCTGGCCAATTCCAGCCTGGTATCCGACGTAGAGGTCAGCATTGTCTCCATCGACTTTGGAAAGTCCTTTTGCCGCCAGTTCTGAATCCACGGCTGCAACGATCTGCTTGTCGATCAGTTCATTCGGCTTCGCGGCGTCCTTGAGGGCTACCCATTTATAAGTCTTGAACTTAGAAAAATCGGCGTTCTTATCGAAGTTGTATCGAGTGTCCTGGGCGATCGCTGCACTCGCCACGAGCAGGATTGTTGCTACTAGCAGTGAGATTCGTTTCACGATGTCCTCCGATCCACATCAGCTTGCTCGGGAGCCAAGCGAACTTGTATTCGGGTTCCCATTCGTAGCGACTATGGGTGCCTACATCAGGAACTGAACAATGCTAAGAGCAAGGTGCCGGACACAGAAACTGTCAGAACTGACAGACAATCTTCCAAGTACTGGAAGCAGAAATACGCATACGTAGCGATACCGATAGCTGATAGAACTGCCAGTTCCTCCGCCTGTGGCTACCTTGCAAACTACCCGCGTGGCTCCAGATTTGTCAGGAGCTATCATCTTGCACCGGAGACGACGTGCCCGGAAAAACAAAAAATAACCAAGACCACGCAACGGTTCCTCTGAAGAACAAAGAGTATGAGCGGGAACTGCGCAAACTGCAGACCAATCTAGTCAAAATGCAAGAATGGGTGAAAGCCACGGGTGCCAAAGTCGTAGTTGTGTTTGAGGGCCGCGATGCCGCGGGCAAAGGTGGGGTCATTCACCGCATTATGGAGCGCGTGAGCCCGCGTGTCTTTCGCCACGTTGCTCTGCCTGCCCCGACAGAGCGCGAGAAATCACAAATGTATGCCCAACGCTACCTCGTCCATATGCCGGCTGCGGGTGAGATAATTCTGTTTGATCGCAGTTGGTACAACCGTGCTCTGGTGGAACATGTGATGAGTTTTTGCACAGACAAGCAGTACGCAGATTTCCTACGTCTTTGCCCGGGATTTGAGTCTCTCATCAAAAGCAACGGCATTATTCTCGTCAAGTACTGGTTCGAGGTTAGTGAGAAGGAGCAGCACAGGCGCTTCCTCAGGCGAATTGAGGATCCAATGCGAACATGGAAGCTCAGCCCCATGGACCTGGAATCGCATCGTCGCTGGTATGACTATTCGCGAGCTCGAGACGCAATGTTTGCCGCGACTGACACGCCACAGTCTCCGTGGTACGTGGTCCAAACTGACGACAAAGCGCGGGCTCGACTAAACTGCATTTCCCATTTGCTTGGCGTGGTGCCATGGAAGGAAATTCCACAGGGGAAGATTAAATTGCCGAACCGACAGAAGCCAAAGGGTTACAAAGCTCCTGACTGGAACTATCGTTGGATTCCCGAGAACTACTGACGCTGCGAAACTCAGACTCTCTTCTTCGATCGGTCACCTCTCACTCGCTTTTTCTGTGTATTCGCTAAACCACGGGACTGTTCTCCCTTTTCGTGCTAAAAGCAACCAGTGTCGGTAGCTAGTTAAAATGTCCGGTTTTCGTAGCACATCAAATGTCCGGTTCTAGTACAAGCCAGCCGTCGCGCCGGCTTTTCCGTGGTCGTCAAGTTCGCACCCTGGGCCGTGTAGCGTCCTAGCAAATGTGGGCCGTGGGTCAGGCTAATGGTCCCGTTCAGATGTTGGTACACCACCACGCTGCAGCCTGCCAGTGTGGCTTTCCAGCGCACCGCTTCGATCTGTAGATGCAGATTCTGAAAGCAGACGGTGTTGTCGCGCTCCACCGTGCGCTCGAACTGCAGCGAGAAGATCAGATCCAGATCGCGGCTTGGGCGGGGCACAAAGGCATGGCCCTTCTGCGCCGCCGGAAACTGAAAACCGCGATTGAAGGCCGCGATGTAATGTTCTCGCAAAAACCGGTTGGCCGCTTCCAGGGTGTGGATTTGATGCAGCCGCAACTCCTGCGGCAATCGTCCTTGCCAGGTGCCGAAGTTGCGTTCGCTGCGCCCACGCGCCTGCGGTGAGTAAGCCGGAATCATCTGGATGCCCAGCTCGCGCAGGGCTCGTCCCACCTGCGTCAGACGATGGACGTTGACCTGGCCGCCCACCTTCGGAGTCTGCCAGAAATGGCTGCCGCGATCGCTATAGAGGGCACAGAACACCCCCTGGTTAGCAACTACTTCCCGCAGTCCCGCCATCACCGTGGTGGTCGACTCCTCCTCCACCAACTGGGCGTAATAGATTTCGTTGGTGGCGTCGTCCAGAATCACAATCAGGTGGTACCAGCGTTCATCCTGAAACCAACCATGACGGCTGCCATCGATAGGCAGCAGCATCCCCGGCAGAGGGCGACGGGGACGGCGCTTGCGGTGCGCTCCACGTTTGCGTCCGCGCGTCACCAGCCCCGCTCCCTGCAGGGCCAGCTTGACCCAGGTGTAGCTCATCTCGATCTGGTGTTCCTGCTGCAGTTTTTGGTGAAAATGTTTGACGTTCAGATCGAAATAGCGTTCCCGATACAGGGCCAACACTTTTCCATGGTAGCCATCGGCACCCGTCGGGGAGACGGTTTTCCCCGCCGGTGGTCAAACAACCCGTCGTAGCCAAACTCTTCGTAGCGTTCTCGCCAGCGCCGCATGTGCCGGTCACTGATCCCGATGATCTCGGCTGCTTGCCACCAGGTGATCTTCTTTGCCATGGCTCGCAAAATAACTTCTTGTACTTTCATGGCCCGCTCCATTGCGGCCTTCGAGTAAGAGTCCATGCTCTGCATGGTC
>Ga0207693_10005270_pt1 | contig 10814 bp, 14 predicted proteins | sample LARL81metaG_FD_184347 | JGI IMG/M metagenome (GOLD analysis project Ga0207693, IMG submission 184347) | Corn, switchgrass and miscanthus rhizosphere microbial communities from Kellogg Biological Station, Michigan, USA - LAR L8-1 metaG... | ecosystem: Host-associated > Plants > Roots >... | reverse complement strand
GCCAACGGGCGCGTCGGCGTCCAACTGGCGAAGAAAGAAAAGCCCGACCTTATTCTCTGCGATGTGATGATGACTGAACTGGACGGGTACGGCGTCATCGCGGCGCTCCGTGCCGACGCCGAGACCGTCACCATCCCGTTTATCTTCCTCACTGCGAAAGGTGAGAAGCCCGACATACGCGCTGGAATGAACCTCGGAGCTGATGACTATCTGACCAAGCCAGTCGCCAAAGTCGACCTTCTTGCCGCCATCCGCTCACGCCTGGAACGAGCCGTTCAAGCGGTCGATTTCGGCAATATCGCCGGCGGTCGCAGCTTCGGTTTCCGGTCGCGGGAACGGTAAGGCTTCTCCGTCCCGTGGGTCGCTGTCCGACAGCTTTCCTTTCCAGTCCGCCGGGACCCGGTAACGCTCCAAAGCGCCTAAATTCCTAGCTGGGAACATCTCACCAACGGAGCATTGCCGCCATCGGACCGATCGAAGCCATCAAGCGCCGCGCTGCGCTGCTGCGCACGATCTCCAACGCCGACTTTTCTTCGAGTGCGTGCTCGATCGCGAGCTCGACTACGTCCACCACAGCCTCGATCGCCTCACTGCCGCAGACCGGACACTTTGGCACCTTGTCCGCACGCAGCGAGCCGCAATTCATGCAATGGGAGCCGGGTTTGCAGAACGCATCGTCGACGGCAAGCGTCATCACCCGCCCTTCCCAAAGCGCGTCGAGGGTCGGCTGTTCACCCCAGGCGGAACGTTGAGGGCCGAGATCGACTACTTTCTCGATCGTCGCGACTTCCTCGCCCGCTTCGATCGCGCGCTGCGCCGGTTCAGCCGCCGCGGCGACAGCTACAGGCTGCGCGTGGATCTCAGCCGGGAATTCATTGCCAACGCTTTGCTGGACATGCTTCGGCAAGCATTGCAACACCGCCTTGCGCAGCTCCAAGCTTCCTGACAGCAACAGGTACCGGCCTTCGAATTGCGCTAAGACCAGTTCGGCGGCGCGAGCAAGTACGCGCGCCTCGTTCTTCATCAGTTCGGTCGCCATCACGTGGGGACGGTCTTTCGGCCCGCCGTCAGTGAGTGCCTTGTGCGGCTTGTCGGCCTTTATTTCCAGCACCCCCTCCACCTGCCCAATCTGGCTGATAAAAAATCGGCTCAATTCCTCTGACAGTAACCCAAGGATAAAGCGGTCGTGCTCATCTCGCGTCCGCACCAGCGGCCTGAGATAGGGTCGTGGGCTCATCCATACACCGTCGGGCAGAGGCACCGATACGACGATCTGCCGCCACAAGCCCAACTTCTGGCTCGAGAAGAACGCAACGCCACGACCGAGCGCCGGAAGCTCGGCATCGAGAGCGTGCTCGATGCGTTCCAATTCGCCCCGCATTTCCTCACGCTGACGCCGGTCTTCGATCGGCTTCAGGGTCGCGTCGCAGAGACTCGAAAAGAATGTGCGCCAAGCACCGCCCAGCCTTCGGTCGGGGCCCAGCTGCATGTAGAGGCTAGCCACTGTCGCGTCGGTCGCCTCGATCTCGGCGAGGGCCCGCAGACGCGCGGGTGTCAGCATGTGGTACGCCGTCTGGTCGAAGGGCGCCGCACGCAGCTTCTCGAGGAGCCTATCGCGGAGCTCCGGGGTGTAATGGTCGTGCCCGCCGAGCGATAAACTAGGAATGCTCATATCAAGTTCTTGTCCCCGTCGATCGCCGCGTAGTGCCGCTCTCCGGGCCTGCTCGATCCCGCCCCGCAGCTCAATCGCGGGCCATCGTCGGCGATGGCGACGGCAGCATCAGCGGTTGGCGGAGCTTGATGATTTGCGAGACGCCCCGATCGTCGATCACCTCGAAACTTATCATTTCTCCGACGTTCAGGTCAGCCCACACTTCGCGCGGGCCGTAGATCAGATGGTCAACTCCCTCGAGCGCAATCTCGACAACATCGTCTTTGTGATCGTAGGTAATACCGAAGAGCGGCAGCCACTCCGCCTCGATCTGATCGCCGAGGTCGAGCGAGGCGACCTCTATTTCGGCCCGCGCGCCGAGGAGGCCTTGCGACAGCCAATCGAAGAATGCCCGCCATTCCGGCTTATCGATCTTCCGTACAGCCATCGATCCTCTCCCATACTGGTTTGCTCGCCCAAAGGGCGAAGGCACCCAGCATGCACAAAGCCCAATGCCACCACCTTGACGGCCATCAATTGCCCAACGTCGGCCTACGAGCAGAACCATTCTTGACGGGTGTCAAGGTGGCCGCGCGCGGCTGTTCCCATATTCGCCGCCGTTGGATCAGCGGGAGCACCTCATGTCCCAACTTCTGGCAACTGGAATTATGGCGCCCGATTTCAGGCTCCGCGTCACGCCCGACCAAGATCTGTCGCTCAGCGAACTACGAGGCCAGCGGGTCATTCTTTCTTTTTATCCGGCCGACTGGAGCCCGGTTTGCGGCGATCAGATCACACTTTACAACCAGGTCCGCCCTGAATTTCAGAACTATAGTGCCGAGATTCTCGGCATTTCGGTGGACGGCGCGTGGTGCCATCAGGCCTATGCAAAACATAATCATATTCACTTCCCGCTGCTCGCCGACTTTCATCCAAAAGGTGCTGCTGCGCAGAAGTACGGCGCGTATCGCGAGCAGGATGGGGTGTGCGAACGCGCCCTCTTCGTAATCGATCGGAAGGGGCTGATTTTCTGGAGCTATCTCTCGCCGATCGCCGTCAATCCGGGCGCGGATGGCATTCTCGATGCCCTGGAAAGCTTGCAGAACCAGGAGAAATGAGATGTCGTTTTTGCGCGTCCCGGTCAATTCCAGCGACCATGTCCAAGGTCCGGATAACGCCCCGGTGACGCTCCTCGAATACGGCGATTACGAGTGCCCGCATTGCGGCCGCATGCACCCCGCTGTCCAACGGGTGCAGCGGTATTTCGGCCTACGCGTTCGACTGGCCTACCGGCATTTCCCGCTGACGGAGATCCACGAACATGCCGAAGCAGCAGCGGAGACCGCCGAGTATGCCGGGTTCTACGGCCGCTTCTGGGAAGCGCATGACATGCTGTTTGAAAACCAGGATCGCCTGGGCTTGCCCCTGTTTCTGGCAATTGTGCGATACTTCGGGTTGTCCGAGCAGGGGCTTCGCGACGCTCTGGCGCACGGCACGTTCGCCGACAAGGTGCGGCGCGATTTCCTCACCGGCGTGCGCAGTGGCGTGAACGGCACGCCGACATTCTTCATCAACAATCTCCGCTACGACGGACCCGCGAGCTACGAGGCGTTGGTGGACGCTACTGCCGCTCAGCTCGAATACGTTATGACGCCGGCCTGAGGAGACGGATCTCAATGGAAGTCGGATTTATTGGCCTCGGACGAATGGGGCGGGCAATGGCGCGCAACCTACTGAAGGCGGGCCATCGCGTGTTTGTCTTCAACCGCACCCGGAGCCGCGCCGAAGAATTGCGAGACGAGGGTGCCGAAGTCGCGGATAGCCCGGCCGGCGCGTGCAAGAGCGACATAGTGATCACGATGCTGGCGGACGACAATGCGGTGGAGGAGATCGTTCTCGGCAGTGGGGGCATCATCAAGGCGTTGCGTGAGAACGCCATCCACCTGTCAATGAGCACGATCACTGTGGCGCTGTCCGAGGCACTGACCGAGGCCCATTATGCGGTGGGGCAGCATTTTGTCGCCGCTCCGGTGTTCGGGCGTCCGGAAGCCGCAGCCGCGGCAAAGCTCTTCATCGTCGCCGCCGGCGAACCGGAACCGCTCGACCGCTGCGAGCCGCTATTCGACGACCTCGGTCAGAAGACATTTGTTGTCGATCAGTTCCCTCCGAAGGCCAATTTAGTGAAGCTGAGCGGGAATTTTCTGGTCGCCTCGGTCATCGAGTGCCTCGGCGAGGCCGTCGCGCTGATCCGCAAAGCGGGCGTCGACCCGACGCAGTTTCTTGGGATCCTGACGTGCAGCCTCTTTGCCGCCCCCGTGTACGAGACCTACGGCGAACTCATCCTCGAGGACAGATTTCGCCCGGCTGGGTTCACAATGCCGCTCGGACTCAAGGACATGCGAGGAGTGCTGGCTGCAGCAGAGGCGAAGAACGTCCCAATGCCGGTTGCGAGCCTCCTGCGCGATCACTTCATCACCGGTATAGCCCGGGGCAAAGCCGATCTCGACTGGTCGGCACTGGCACGGCTGACCGCCGAGAATGCCGGCCTTTAACAGGCCAGCTGACGGAGGCCTACCGCCGATCTCGAATTCCCCGCCGAGCGCATACGAACGGAACACCCGCGCCAAACGCAATTCCCGCTTTCCGTCGAGCCGGGAACTTCGTCGCATTCGCTGCGAAAACTCCATTTCTGCCGAGGTAGAGCCCCGCCGATTTCCGGTCGCAAAAAAAGAGAATTGTAATACAAACCGTCATGGCAGGATTGCCGAACCTTGCTCCGGGCCTTAACCCAGATCAGGTGTACGGCAATCCGAGTGATGGAGACTTGCGACTAGGAAAGCAAAAATGGCGGATGTAGTAGGAGTTAAGATTATCGATTTGACGGCGGCCGGATCGTCCGACGACGGCGAGCACGTCTGGATTACGCATCGATTGGGCGACGGGAGCGAGTACCCGCTCGTCTATCCCTACGAGGCGGTAGGCTATCTGATTACGGTGTTGACCGACGCGGCTCGGTCGGCCTCCAGACGGCGCATCGCTCAAAACCCGACAGAAGCCGGCGAGGGGCTGAACACCAACGTGATAGCGGTCGAGGAGGCAAGAGTTGGCACCTCGCCGGAGACGTCGGGCGCAATTCTGCATTTGACGACAGCCGACAACATTCCGATCGCGGTAGAGCTACCGCTCGCGATCCTGGGAGATGTCGTCGAGCAGCTCCAACATGTGCTGAAGCGAGTACAAGAGGGATCGACCGGCGCGAAGCGCCTCCATTAGCATAACATCGGCGAATTGACGCCGGTCAAGGCGAACTTCGCCCGGAAGCGTCACGGTTTCGTGCCGAAATCATGTTTCGGTGGGAGGTGCCCTGATGCCGCTGATGGGGATCGCTAAATTCGAGCGCTTCTTCCGTTTGGCTGCGGGTCTCGACGTCGATAAGTCTGACCTGAAGCGCTACAGCGACTTTGTGAACGGGAAGATCCACGACCTGCTCCTTCGCGGCCAGGCAGCGGCGAAGGCTAATGGCCGCGTCATCATCGAGCCCTTTGATCCGCCCATCACCAAGGGGCTCCAGGAAAGCATCCATGATTTTCGGAATATCGACGAGCAGATCGACCTGAAGCCGATCCTCGATCACCTGGCCGCACTGCCGCCCCTCGACTTGGCCTATAGTTCGGAAACCGAAACCCGGCTGCCGGAGATCGCCGGCGGCATCAGCGTCGCGCTCGCGCGCTCGTTCAAGATCATCGATCCCGAGTTGAAGAACCCGCAGACGGAGCACTGGGAGCGGTCGCAGAGGATCTTCGACCTGCTGTTGTAGTCGGACTTCCGCTTCGCGCCGTGCCGGCTGCCGATAATTCAAGGATTCCACATAGTCGGCGTAGCTCGGACGCTGTGCCTTCGGTTCGCAGGTCAACCGCATTATTGTCTACCCGACATAGCCGCCGTCGCTGAACAGCTTATCGAATGCCCGAGGACCTGGAGCAGCGGCGCGACACGAGCATAAATGGATTCCTGGCGAGGCTTGACAGCCGTCAAGGCAATATGCGTCGAGCTCACCGATCTTCCGCGACGGTAACGGCTTACAGGACACCACGAGATGAACGATACAACAACCGTCGCCGCGGGCGGCCTTGCAACCGACGAGACCGACCGTCTGATCTCCTCTGACAAGGTGGAAGGCACCCCCGTCTATAATCCGAAAGGTGAGCGCCTGGGCAAGGTGCATCACTTGATGATCGACAAATACACCGGCCAGGTCGCCTATGCGGTGATGGCCTTCGGCGGCTTTCTTGGCATCGGCGAGAAGTACCATCCCCTGCCTTGGAAAATGCTCACCTACGACACCCGTTTGGGCGGCTATGTAGTGGATCTGGACCGCAGCAAGCTCGAGAACGCGCCGAGCTACGCCTCGACTGAGGCCCCGGATTGGTCGGACCGATCGTACACCGCGCGAATCGACGAGTATTGGCTGGTGATTTACTGACTTGAAGGGCGCCGCGGCTGGTGGACCCCCCACCCCGCGGCTCGCTTCCCTCAGATACGCGTGGCGGCGACCTACCGGCGATTCCCAGCCTGTCTGCTATTCTTGGGAGGGGTGGGCCGATGTCGACTACCCCTCCAGGAGATGACCGAAGGCGCGGAACGGTCGCAGTCGATCGCAAACAATCTTGATGATCGCCAGCATTGGCACCGCCAAGATCGCTCCCGGAACGCCCCACACCCAGTACCAGAAGATCAGGGATAGGATCACTGCCACAGGATTGATGGTGAATCGGTTTGCCAGCAGCATCGGCGTGACTATCTTCCCTTCTAGCACGTGGATGCCAAAGTAGAGGGCTGCCGGCAACAAGGCTGCCCAGGCAGGTCCTTTGCTGATCAACCCTACTCCCAGGAAGAGAACGATTCCGCAGAACGGGCCGAGGATCGGGACGAAATTCAAACAAAATGCCACTACACCCCAAAGCACTGGTCCGGGCACGTCACACAGCCACATCACCCCCGCCGTGGCGCACCCGACGGCAGTATTGATGACCGTAATGGTCAGCAAATACGCCGATAGATCACGCTCGACACGCAGCGAGATCTCCACCGCCTCCCGCTTGTCGGCGAATCTGGGCAGAACTTCGACTAGCCGGCGCAGGAAAATCTCTCCGAAGACGAGGAAATAGAATAGGACGAGGAGCGTCTCAAGTAGGTGTGCGGCTAGGGTACCCGTGCCGCCTAGGACCGCCGTCACCATGCCGATAGGGTTGGATAGCAGTGATGATGGGCTGCCGAGCCGGACTCCCATCTGGTCGAGCGTGTGCTGCACGTGCGCGACCGGGTCCTGAATAAAGGCGAACTTCTGCTGCAACTGCGGCCACGTCTCGGGTAGTTCGGACACCCATCGTGCTGCCGGGCTGGAGAGCAGCATGCCAAGGCCGACGAAGACCGACAGCAACACGGCAATTGCAACCAGGGCCCCAGCTGCTTTTGGCACGTGGAGTCGCTCCAACAGCGTGACCAGAGGTTGGAGCAGCAGCTTCAGCACCAGCGCCAGGACGACGGGCAGCACGATATCCTGTGCGATGTAAAGACAGGCAAGCACGGCGATTAGGCAGAGGATGCCCAGGAAGATCGTCCGCGCGTCCGGCGCCAGCGGCATCTCCAGACGGTCTTCGACCCGTTGAATGCCTGCTTCGAGGCAATCCGGGGGCAAATCCTCCCTCAGCCGACCATGATCCCCGCCGGGCACGGTCTCTATGGGGATCCTAGCCTCCCTCATAGTAAATAATTGCCGATCTGGAATACTATCGATGGTTTATGCCGCTTGGATGCGCCCCGAGCGTAGCGCCCTCTACTTGGGCAAGAGGTTCGTCGCCGAGCCACGGGTCGCCCCGCATTGAATGCAAGGGCAGGTGCTCCAAGCGCTTGTCGATTGTGATCTCATGTGGGCGCACCGCTTGCGCGCCATGGCCAAGAAGTATTTGCGTCGCCTTTTCCTCTTCTTCGGCCGAGCGAACGCGGACCAGCAAGATGAGCTCGCGGGTGATCAACTGCGCTTCAAGGTGCCTGATACGCTTGCGTGCAAAGCCGCGAGCCAGCTGTGCTCCGAGCCACCCGGCAGCAAGGGCCGCTACGGCCGCGGATACACCGGCCCATATCAGCCCTCCCCCAGACTTGACGACGAGCCAAGCGCCAAATCCGGCGCCCGCAAAGATCACGATCGACAGTACGAGCGACCAGACCAAGACGATGTCCTCGCGGGCTATGACGGGCTGCCGACGAGCCGCCGGCACCTCCGGCAACTCCTCCGCGGCGATCTTTACGCCTCCGAGTCTTTCGCGTGCGTCTGCGCCGACCATGATATCGATATCCGCGCGGTCGAAACCCGAGCTCAGCAGAGCACTTACCGCTGTGTCCAGCACGTCGCGCGAGCGCAACACACTCGCGACCTCGCGTACTTTCACTCGCTCAAGGACCTTAGTATCCGTCGCCATGCCCGGTCCTCCAGACGGCTTAACCGGTCCATTCAGCACATCTTCGGTCAACCCGCTTTGAGGGTTGTCAATTCGCACTGGCGGAGCGCTGTTTGTCGACCGTCTGTGCTTTCGCCCAGGACACGATACCGCGCGTGTCGCTTGCCCCGGCGCGGCGGGCGACCTCGCGGCCATTCAGAAACAACATCAGTGTCGGAATGCTGCGAATGCCATAGCGTGCCGCCACCGACTGCTCCTCTTCGGTGTTGACCTTCAGGAGCCGATAATCGGGTTCGAGCTCGGCGGCGGCTCGCTCGTAAGCCGGCGCCATGGCAAGGCACGGACCGCACCAAGGAGCCCAGAAATCCACGACTACCGGAATGTCGTTGCGGGTGATGTGTCGCTCGAAGGTTGCGGCATTGGCCGCGATCGGTTTCCCGGAAAACAGCTTATGGTGACAGGTCCCGCAGTTGGCTTGCTTCGCCGGCCGGTCCGGGGGAATCCGGTTGATGGCGCTGCATGAAGGGCAGACGACGTGAACACCTGAACCGGTCATCGTAAGAACTCCATTATTCGCGCTCCCGTCTGTCTTGGTCCCTGACGAGCCAATAGACCCCGCCGAGCGACAGGGTCGCCACCGCGAGCGCCAATAGCTGCGGCGCATCGCCGGGCGAGATGTCGAGAATGATCAGCTTGCGGACGATGGCCAACAGCGCGATCAGGATCACGGCGCGGACTTGTACGACGCTCTCTGTTCGCTCGGTCACGAGCAGAAGGGTTCGCTTGAACTCGAGCGCAATAATGACCGTGAAGATCATGCCGAACACGCTTTGGAACGCCGCGAGATCGGTCAGGTCGAATGTGTCGGATAGAACCAGACTGTACAGGATTTTGATCGCCAGTTTCCAAATGGCCGAGACGATGATGATGGAGATCAAAGCGGTCAGGACCAGGACAACGGCGTGCTCGAATTTGAGGTAGACGGTCAGCCGGCGCCATCTCGCCTGGCCTGCTTTTAGCTCCTCCCTCAGCGCCATCATCCGCTCCGTCGGCGGAGGCTCCCCAAGCGGCTCGGCAAGATGCCTGCATTGCCGACTACAGCGGCATCGGCGTCGGTTCCTTCTGCCGCGGTATCGGCAGGTATTCGACCCCACCTGGCTGAGTATGGACGGGTTGCGGGTAGAGCGCCATCAGCTCGAGCACCCGGTCCGGCATCTCGGTGCTGACCGGCAGGCCGAGCTCTCGCGCCTCCTCCGCAGCGATCGGATAGTCGTGCGTCCATGTCCCGGCGGACAGCTTCTCCGCCAAAGCCTCGGCCTGCTCGGCCGAAAGACGCCGGACTAAAAGCTTCTTGGCCGCGTCTTTTAACTGGCCAATCGCTTTTCGTCCGACATCGGCGAGGATCAACGTCTTGTCGTCGATCTCGGAGATAGGCTTCTGTTCTACTACCTTGAGCAAAGAAGCGGCGGGCGATTGCTCGAGCTGCGGGTCAATCGGACCAAGAACTGCATGTCGAGACATGACGATCTCGTCGGCGGCCAACGCAATCAAGGTTCCGCCCGACATCGCATAATGGGGTACGAGCACGGTGACCTTTGCCTTGTGGCCGCGGATCGCGCGGGCAATCTGCAACGCCGCGAGGACGAGCCCCCCGGGTGTGTGGAGAACGATGTCCAAGGGTACGTCATCACCGGTCATCTGGATCGCGCGCAGCACCTCTTCCGAGTCATTCACATCGATATAACGCATGACCGGAAATCCCAGGAGCTTCATCGTCTCCTGACGGTGGACGAGCAGGATGACCCGCGAGTTCCGCTCTCGCTCGAGCTGCGCGATCTTCCGCATGCGCATGGCGTCCAGCATGCGCTGCCGGATGACCGGCTGCAGCGCCGACAGCATGAAAAAGATCCAAAAGATGTCGAGCACCGTCATGAGATCCTCCTGGTTATGATTATTCGCCTTAGGCAATCCCGGAGAGAGCAAAACCCGGGATGCCTCCATCGACGTCGCGCGGCCATTGCCGGCGGCGCGGAGGCCGCAACGGACCCGCGAGAATGACGCCGGCGATGAAGCCCCCGATGTGGGCCCACCAGGCTATACCGCCGCTGGCAAGCGGTGTGGACCAATCCACGACGGCGCCTAATGTCTGAAAGAGGAACCAGAGGCCGGCGAACAGCATCGCCGGAACCTCGAAGAAGAGCGGTATGAAGAGAATCGGGATCAGGACAACGATACGAGAGAACGGGAAAAATCGCATGTAACAACCGAGTATCCCGGCAATCGCCCCCGAGGCGCCCAGCGCCGGAACAGTGGAGTTCGGGTTCAGTACCGCGTAGGTTACCGACGCCAATATCCCGCAGGCGAAATAAAACGCGAGATAACGTCCCGAGCCGAGTTGGTCCTCGACCGCTCTCCCGAACAGCCACAAGGTCCACATATTGACGATCAGGTGCAGCCAACCGCCATGCAAAAACATATTGCTGACGAAGGGCAGATAATCGGTCAGCGACAACGAGCTGTCGAACATACCGGAGTCGAAGTACCGTGCCGGGACCAGGGCGAAGCTGTACAGGAACTCGTTGAGCTCCGATGGACTAAGGCTTACCTCGAACAGAAAGACGACAGCGTTCGTTGCGATCAGCGCCCAAGTGGCGATCGGGAGGTAGCGCAACGGAACGCCGTTTGCGACAGGAAACATCACGTGG
>Ga0207693_10005269_pt1 | contig 10816 bp, 10 predicted proteins | sample LARL81metaG_FD_184347 | JGI IMG/M metagenome (GOLD analysis project Ga0207693, IMG submission 184347) | Corn, switchgrass and miscanthus rhizosphere microbial communities from Kellogg Biological Station, Michigan, USA - LAR L8-1 metaG... | ecosystem: Host-associated > Plants > Roots >... | reverse complement strand
CCCATCGCCATTGGCCGGTTCAGTTCCAGCGTGAGTTCGGTCCCTGCGGGCATGGTGGCCGAACGATGCTTCGCGAGCCAATGCACCGTGGTTGCGGTCGCGCCGACGGCGCCCCCGATTAACACGCCGGGGCCTCCGCCGATCAATCCTCCGATGAGCATGCCTCCGGCGGTGCCTCCACCAGTCTCGAGCAAGTCGCGCTTGTCGTGGCCCTGTCCCTTGAACTGGCCCTCGGAACTCACGTCGGTGCCGTGGATGCTGGTGTCAATCAGGGTTGCATCGAGGTAGTAACGCTCTCCACTGGGAAGAATCACAGCCTCGGGCAGAATGCCGATGGTGGGCTTGCCTGAGATGCGGCGAGGTTCGCTGACCTTGGTGACGCGGCCTTCTACCGTCGCTCCCACGGGAATCAGAGTATTGCCGTTGACGACCACAGCCTGCGTGACCTTGGCTTGAAATTGATCGCCGACCCGGGTGCTGAAAGTTGCGAGAGTAGTATCGAGCCGCACCATCAGGGCTGTGCCTGCGGGGACGGGTGTACTTGTCTGGGCCGCGAGCATGCCGGCCAAGAGCAGGATAACGGGCAGAGCGATCCACTTCTTCATGGGAAATCTCCTCAAGGTCCAGAACAATATTCTAGTCCTGACTCTAGTCTTTGGGGATGGCCGCGACAACACGCTGAGAGGACAGGGGAACCATAGGAGATAAGGGCATTGTGGCAGTGGCCAGATGGACCTCCCGAAGGCGGAAAAACCTGGCTACAGAATATTTCGCGAGTGACACGGCGTCGATTTCGATCCGATATAATCGTTGGTTTCGCAACATCGCATGGGCAGGACTTATACGGGTACGGGCTACCTGACGGAACGCCCGATCGCGGTAAACAGTGACCATCCTAACCGGGTTTACAGCCCGGAACGCGCTACTGAAATCATAAAGTCGAGGAAAGAGAAAACACCTATGTCAAACATTGCAGCGATTCATGCACGCGAAGTTCTGGACTCCCGAGGCAATCCTACGGTGGAAGCGGAAGTGTTTTTGACTGACGGATCGATGGGCCGGGCGATTGTACCGAGCGGAGCGTCGACGGGCGAACACGAGGCGGTTGAGTTGCGCGATGACGACACCAACCGGTTCCTGGGCAAGGGCGTGCTCAAGGCCGTGGAGAATGTGAACGGGGAGATTTCCGAGGCCCTGGCGAACTGGGACGCGTTCGATCAACGTGGACTTGATGCCAGGATGATTGAGTTGGATGGCACTGAGAACAAGGGGCGCTTGGGCGCGAATGCACTGTTGGCGGTTTCAATGGCAACGGCGCGGGCGTCGAGTGTTTCGTTGGACATTCCTCTTTATCGCTATCTCGGCGGTGCCGGAGCGAACACGTTGCCTACGCCGATGATGAACATCCTGAACGGGGGAGCGCACGCCGATAACAACGTGGACTTCCAGGAATTCATGGTGATGCCTGTGGGCGCGCCTTCATTCTCAGAAGCGCTGCGCTGGGGCGTGGAAGTTTTCCATACGCTCAAAGGAGTTTTGAAGAAGCGCGGCTACAACACCGCGGTCGGCGATGAAGGCGGATTCGCTCCGTCGGTGAAGTCGAACGTCGAGGCGATTGAAGTCGTGCTGGAAGCGATCACCAAGGCGGGATATAAGCCCGGAGAAGAGATCTCGATCGCGCTCGATCCGGCGGCCAGCGAGTTCTTTCAGGATGGCAAGTACGTGTTCAAGAAATCCGACAAATCGGCGAAAAGCTCCGACGAGATGGTTGCGTTCTGGTCGAAGTGGGTGAAGGACTATCCCATTGTGTCACTGGAAGACGGATTGGCCGAGAACGATTGGGATGGCTGGGCAAAGCTGACCAAGGAACTTGGCGGGAAGATTCAACTGGTGGGCGACGATCTCTTCGTGACGAACGTCCAGTTCCTGCAAGAGGGAATCGACAAGGGCGTGGCCAACTCGATACTGGTAAAGGTCAACCAGATTGGAACCGTGAGCGAGACGCTGGATGCGATCGATCTGGCGCGACGCAACGGATATACATCGGTGATCTCGCACCGGTCGGGTGAAACGGAAGATACGTTCATTGCGGACCTCGCGGTGGCAACGGGTGCGGGGCAGATCAAGACGGGATCGGCGTCGCGAACGGACCGCATCGCGAAATATAATCAACTGCTGCGGATCGAGGAAGAACTGGCGGGGACGTCGCGGTTCCTGGGATTGAAGGCGTTGAACTACCGGGGCTGAGCCGGTAATTCTTACTGTTGGGACGTCTTGAAGTCTTGACGACTTCCGATTGGCTCAGCCCTTCGCAAACGCGAGATCAGAATCCCATCTTGTCATCTGCCGAAGGACCGTAGGTGGCGGGCACCATGTTATCGGTCAAGCGCAGGTAGACGCCGAGTTGGGCGCGATGATGCACCAGATGGTTCAGGAACATTTCGCGATAAGCTAGAAATCTCTGGCCTTCAAAGATGGTCTTTCCCTGAAAGCTGAGCTTCCAGTTTTCTTTCCATGCTTGATCCGGCGTGGACTCGAGGGCCTGGCGAGCCTTGGCGGCGCCTTCGTCAAGAGCCTTGACAAGTTGCGCTCCCGATTCGAAGGGCACCGGGGTGATGCTACCGGTCGAGAAGTCATAGGAAGGCGTCGTCAGAATCGTGAGGCCGAAACCTGCAAGCTGCGCTACATGAGGTGCCAGCTTTCCCAAGGGCGTCGACTTGGGATGCGGTGCAAAGTCCTTCTGGTCGGCGGGGACGCGCTCCAGGGTAGTGCGGGTCTTCTTCATCTCCTCGTCGAATTCGGTGAGAAGCAGTTCGCTGATCGCCATAATTCCTCCGTTAGTTCGAGTATAACCGCGAGCATGGTGCGGAAGGGGCGGCAGAAAGAATCCCATCCGAAAGGCGGTTGGAGCATCTAATTTTCATGCGACTTCGTAGCGGCTTGATCGGTTTCATTGCAGTGATTCAGACTGTTCTTTTTCTGGCGCATTTTCTGCTCTACCAGACGTGGACGTATGCGCTGCCTTCAGACGCTCGGAGTTGGTGGGTCCAGGTGATTGTAGGTATTTTGTCGGTGAGTTTTGTCACCGCCTCACTTCTTGCGTTCCGCTATACAAATGGAGCCATTCGAATTTTTTACCGGGCGGCAGCGATCTGGCTGGGCCTGCTGACTTTTCTTGTCTCCGCGGCTGGGGGCGCGTGGATCCTCTTGGGAGTAACGCACGCGGCGGGGATGGAACTGAATTTCCATCGGATGGTAGAGGTCTTGTTTGCCGCGGCGGCGGGTGTGGGTTTAGTCGGAGTTTTCAATGCCAGTTGGACGCGAGTCACACGAGCGACGGTGCGGCTCGCGAACCTGCCGGAAGCGTGGCGCGGACGAAAGGCTGCGCTCATCAGCGACTTGCATTTAGGTCACGTGCGCAACGGCAGTTTCCTGCGCCGCATGGTGGCGAAGATTCTGAGCGAAGAGCCCGATGCGATTTTTATTGCCGGTGATTTGTATGATGGCACCGCCATCGACGCCGGGCGGGCCGCCGAGCCGCTGAACAAGTTGACGGCGCCGCACGGCGTATATTTTGTCGCGGGAAATCACGAACAGTTTGGGGACGACAGCAAATATCTGCGGGCGGTAGCCGCGGCAGGAGTCCGCGTGCTCCATAACGAGAAAGTTGAGGTCGACGGCCTGCAGATTGTCGGGGTGCCGTACCGCAATGCGACCCAGCAAGGGCACCTGGAGTCTGTGCTGGAAGGTGTGCGTCTCGATCGCGAGCGGGCCAGTATCCTGCTGATTCATGCCCCGGATCATCCCGCGGTGGCGGAGGCTGCTGGAGTTTCGCTGCAATTGTCGGGACACACGCATTTGGGACAGTTCATTCCCTGGAGTTGGATGGCGCGACGCATGTACCGCCAGTTCGTCTACGGATTAAGCCGGATCGGAAACATGCAGGTCTTCACGTCGAGCGGAGCGGGAACTTGGGGGCCACCGCTACGATTGGGATCGAATCCGGAAATCGTGATGCTTCAGTTCGAGTAAACCCGATTGCATCGCGTTTTTGCTCTGAGCCGCATTGACTTAGTCCACGACTTAGCTATAATCAGTTCATGGAAGTAAACATCCACGAGGCTAAGACTCACCTGTCCCGGTTACTCGAAAAAGTGGCGATGGGGGAAGAAGTAGTCATCGCTAAGGCCGGAAAGCCCCTTGCGAAGCTGGTTCCAATTTCCTCGGAGCGACCACGATTCAAGCTGGGCTCGGCCAAAGGGGAATTCGTAGTACCAGACGATTTCAACGATCCCCTACCAAAAGAAGTCGAAGATCTTTTCTGGTAATGAGAGTCCTAATCGATACACATGTATTCCTATGGGGGTTGCAGGACGAGGGAAAGCTGTCTCGCCGAGTGCGAACGCTGTTGCCTGTGGCCGACGTCTGGATCAGTGTCGCAAGCCTTTGGGAAATCATCGCCAAAGTGCAGGTTAGAAAGCTCGTTCTCCCCTGCCCTGTCGGCGAATACCTGACAACCAAACTGACCGCAAATGGTGTGTTTGTGCTTCCCCTTACCTTCGATCATGTGAAGCGTCTGGAAAACTTGCCACTATTCCATCGCGACCCCTTTGACCGAATTCTCATCGCACAGAGCCTGAATGAATCAGTGCCGCTCGTTAGCGCAGATCCGCAATTCGAAAAGTATCCGGTTGAACTGATATGGTGACCGATCCCATTATCCTGAGAACCTCAGACTTGCCAGAAGAAGCCAGGAGCTAGAAGCTGACTTATGTCCCGTCCGAAACCGCTCATTCTTACCATTCTTGACGGCTGGGGATACCGAGCCGAAACCAAAGCCAACGCCATCGCTCTCGCTCGCAAGCCCACCTATGACCGCCTGCTGCGGGAGTATCCCAACACTCTCATTCATACCAGCGGGCCGTTTGTGGGACTCCCGGAGGGGCAGATGGGCAACAGCGAGGTTGGGCATCTGAACATTGGCGCCGGCCGCATCGTGCACATGGACATTACGCGCATCGATTTGATGATCCAGAACGGGGAATTGTTTTCGCATCCCGTGCTCTTGGATGCAATGAAGCATGCACGCTCGGGAGAGCGGCGACTGCATCTGTTCGGATTGCTTTCTGATGGAGGAGTGCACTCACAGCAGGCGCATCTCTATGCGCTACTGAAGATGGCGAAGCAGAACGGGCTTGACCGCGTGTTCGTGCATGCTTTCATGGATGGGCGTGACACTCTGCCCACGAATGGGGCGGGATATCTGGAGCAACTGCAGCAGAAGATGCGCGAGTTTAACTGCGGCAAGATTGCAACGGTAAATGGCCGCTACTACGCCATGGATCGCGACCGGCGCTGGGAGCGCATTGCCAAAGCCTATAACGCGATGGTCTTCGCCGACGCGGAAGGCGGTAAGTGTGCCGATCCCGTGCAGGGGATGAAGGACTCGTACAACAAGGGAGTCACCGACGAATTCGTGATTCCTTTTGTCTGCACCGACAGCCGCGGACAACCCTTGACCACCATTCGCGATGAAGATTCGTGCATCTGCTTCAACTTCCGCGCCGACCGCGTTCGCCAGATTACGCGCGCATTAGCACGCAACAGCGGCCTGAATGACAAAGGCGGCAGCGATCTTCCAGGGGCGGCCGATCTGGATGCGACGATTCCGCGCGACCGGGCGCCGAAGAATCTGAAATATGTTTGCATGACGCGGTACGACAAGAATTTCAGTTTGCCGGTGGTAATTCCGCCGGAGTCGATGGCGAACATTCTCGCGAACGTGATGGGTGGGATGAACATGCGCAACCTGCGCGTGGCCGAGACGGAGAAGTATGCGCACGTAACTTACTTTTTCAATGGCGGCGTGGAGCAGCCATTTCCCGGGGAAGAGCGCGTGATGGTGCAATCGCCCAAGGTCGCGACTTACGATCTGAAACCGGAGATGAGTGCGGCAGGTATTGCAGATGCCGTGGTGAAGGCGACGGAAGATCGTACCTTCGATGTGATGATCGTGAACTTCGCCAACGCCGACATGGTAGGTCACTCGGGCAAGATCGAGCCGACGGTGAAAGCTGTCGAGGTCGTCGACGCTTGCCTGGGCCGCATCGAGGCTGCCATCCGCGCCAAGGGCGGAGCCATGCTGATCACAGCCGATCACGGCAACGCGGAGCTGATGATCGATCCGGTGACGGGCGGCCCGCACACCGCGCACACAACAAATCCAGTGCCGTTTATCGTGGTTTCGGAGAATGCCAAGACGTTCACGCTGAAGCCGAATGGATCCTTGCGCGACATCTCGCCTACCCTACTTGCGATGCTGGGTGTCGACGAACCGAAAGAGATGACGGGGAGTGATCTTCGGGTTCCGGTGAAAGCATAACAATGGCCTCTGGATGGAATTTTCAGAGGCCATCGTGATCACGATTGATGGATGCGCGCCGACTAGTTTGCCAGCAGCGCAGGGGCCGTTGCCAACAGCCCAGCGGCCAATTCGAGGTCGTGCAAGTCTTCGCGGCTGAAATCCTTGGCATGCTTCGCGTCAAGGCCTTTGCGGGAGATCTGGATGACGCCGACCACCGCTGAGTCTCGGCCCATGATGGGCACCGACATGAGTTTTTGAATGGGCGCCGGCGCTGCCAGTTCCTCTGCCTTCGCGGCGTCGGGTTTGATCATTTCAAAGATGCTGGCGTGCTTGACCCGTGCGAAGTTGTTGAAGATTTCGGCCTTCTTGCTCAAGGCCGTATGGGCCGCCACCGCTTTGCTGGACAAGGGAATCGCGCCCGTGGTCCGCAAATGTTCGGGAAACACAAAGCGCAGTAACCCGCTTTCCAGCCTCAACAATGCGACTTCGTTGTATTGCACCTGAAAAATCTTGGCCAGGACCATGCACAAGTCCATGGCAGAGACGCCTTGGCCGAGCACGGATCCGATGGGAAGCAGATGCTCTGGGAGTACTACTTCTTCCATCATCGCTTGATCAGTATTTTGGGTCATAGAGTAAGCCCACGGCGTTTCCGTTTCACGCAGCAACACAAACTCTATCGCACTTTGCGCGCCAAAAGGTACTTCCCAAAGTAACCAGCGAATCAGAGGTAAGTCGATTGTTTTCAATCGGTCATCGCCCGTGAGGACGGAGATGGGGCAAGCCCGGTTACCGTTTCGGCCGCCGTAAACCATCAACCGCCTGACACTTTCTGTCACATGCACCCCGATTGCGACATTCAGACGCCATTGTGTGGCCCCGTTCCTTCTTGGCGCCAAACTCATTTACACTTCCGGCTATGAGCAATCCGACTCAACCTAACGTGAAGTTAACCAACGGGCCCGATTACCGCGAAAATTATGCCAACAGCGTGCAGATGCGGGTGAACATCTGGGACTTCTTCCTGGTTTTCGGTACCCTGCAGGGACAAACCGAGACCCATGTGGATATCAAGAATTTTCAGGGCGTGTATTTGAGCCCTCAGCAAGCCAAGGCGCTGCTGGGACTCTTGCAGCAGAACGTTTCCGGATACGAGACAGCGTTCGGCGAGATCAAACTCGATCCGCGGATGGGCGCCCAGGGCCCAGTTCACTAAGCGACAGCGGCAAGCAGCCATCGAAGAGAGGAAGCTTGCCACGTCTCCGCCGAGAGCGTTCGAGCCGTGGTGATTTGAGACGTTGCAAGCAACGTCTCTACGATGAGACGTCCTACCCACAGAATGATTTCTCCCATCCGATCTTCTGGTTTCCAGCCGGCTCTGGTGTTCGCCGTCATCTTTGGTGGCGTCTTCCTGCTGCATGTGCCGCTGCTGCAACTACCGTATTTTTGGGACGAAGCCGGATACTACGTCCCGGCCGCCCGTGACCTTCTGCTCACCGGTAGCCTGATTCCGCACACGACGGTTTCAAACGCGCACCCGCCGCTGGTGATGGCTTGGGTTGCTCTGTGGTGGAAGTGCGTAGGGTACGCGCCGCTTGTGACGCGGTCTGCCATGCTGGTGATCGCCGCATTCTCACTGCGGGGAGTGTTTCGCCTCGCTTCAAGGGTAGCCAATGCGCAGGTGGCGATTGCTTCGACCTTGTGTACGGCTCTGTATCCCGTGTTCTTCGCGCAGAGTTCGCTGGCCCAAGTGGATCTCGCAGCGGCTGGTCTTACGTTCTGGGGATTAACTGCTTATCTGGAGAAGCGTCCACGGGCGACGGCGATCTGGTTTTCTCTGGCGGTGCTGGCAAAAGAGACTGCAATTCTCGCGCCTGTGGCTTTGGCGTGCTGGGAGGTTCTGCGATTCGTTGCGCCACGGCAGGGATGGATGCGCGGGCTATGGATCGACTCTTCTGCTGAACGAGACACAGGCGCGGGGAAAAGGATTCTACCGCTGCTCGTTCCTCTGGCGCCGCTCGCGCTCTGGTATTTCTACCATTGGTCACACACGGGATATGTTTTCGGCAATCCGGAATTCTTCCGCTATAACGTGGCGGCCACGTTGAATCCTGTGCGATTCCTGTTGGCCCTGGTTCTTCGGCTGTGGCAAGCCTTCGGATACATGCACCTGTGGCTGCTGACGCTCGGTATGTTGCTGGCCATGCTTCGTCCGCCAGTAAAGGATGGCGGTATCGAGCGATCGCGCATCGCGATTCCGGTGCAGATGATTTTTCTGGTCGTCGTGAAGGTGTATGTGGTTGCCATGGCATTGATAGGCGGGGCAGAGCTCGCACGCTACATGTTGCCGGCGGTGCCGCTCGTGATTATTGTCGGGGTATCGACGCTGCGACGTCGGTTGCGCGATTGGTCCATGGCCGTTGCCGTGGTGGCGGTGGCTTTCGTCGTCGCGTGGTTCTGGAATCCTCCTTACGGATTCTCGCCGGAAGATAACCTGGCTTATCGCGATTACATTGTCTTGCATCAGGACGCGGAACGATTTCTCGAGGCACGTTATCCGATGGCGCATGTGTTGACGGCATGGCCGGCTTCGGATGAATTGGCGCGTCCGTGGCTCGGTTACACGACTCGACCGATGCAGGTCGTGCAAATCGAAAATTTCTCGCTGGAACAAGTTGTTTCGGCGGCGGAGTTCCGCTCGCATTTCGAAGTTGCGCTCGTGTTCTCCACGAAATACGAGCCGCCGCACCCTGTATTGGAGCGATGGAAGACCTGGGAAGGGTTGAAGCGGAGGTTCTTCGACTTTCACCGTGACTTGCCGCCCGCGGCCGCGGCGCAGATTCTTGGCGGGCGCGTGGTGTACTCGCAGGAGCGCAAGGGGCAGTGGGTAGCAGTGATTGAGATGGAGCAGAGCGAAATCGAGAATGCGAAGTTATCTTGCGGTCCCAGGGGAGCCCCTCGGTTCTATTCACCATTTCTTGGCCCAAGCCGGTGACGGCAAGGGCTCTGGTCGGGATGAATTAAAATTTGCAAGCTCTGCTTCGGTCCAGCAGCCATCGTTATTTTGTTTGCCAGTAAAAATCTTGCCGTCCCTTGCAAAAGTCAACCTCCCATTTTGGTCCCAATCGACCCAGCTTGCGCGAGCGATTGAATGTACGTGCGATCGCCGTCGATCAGTCACTGTGTACTCCTCTGAATAATCCAAACGACTAATCGAGCGTGTCATTTGAAGAACATAGTTTCTATTGCGGTTCCACTTTTCCCGAACCTCCGGCTGGGTCGTTCGGTACCAATTGGGATGGCCTCGGAATTCCACCTGCCAAGCTTGTTTCAGGCTCCAGCCATCCCGCTTGAGACGCTCCGAGAAGATTGGATCGTCTTCACCTCTTGGGCTGGTTTTCGGGGACACGTGCAGCCATCCCGGTGGCTTGTGATCAGGATGAGCCTTAGCGCCACGTGCGTGGTTTAGGTGGATGGACTTGGGACTGAGAAATAACCCGCCGCCATCCCAGCAATCGGCTTTCGGCCAAAGGGCAAGAGCAGTCAAGTAGGGCGGCTTGCTGATTGCCGTCCAAGCGTACGTGTACTCTTTGTCTTTCAGGGTACGAGCTGAGATTTTTTGCGCGAAGTAGACAAGAAGTGAACCATCGGGGCTAAGATCGCCACGCTTTTCATAGATTCTGCCATGAAACCATTGACCGGGTTCGAAAGTGTCGCTTCCTGTGTCCCACCTGATCAATTGAACCCACTTCGAGGGGCCACGCCGAAAGATTACCGCCGTCTTGGATTTTCTGGCCATGATTACGAACAATCGTGCTGGTATAGGCCCCCCTTTCTCCCTTGCAAGTGACTAGCACGTTCTGCATTAGAGTCCCCTACTTCTGCATTAAGTGACACGAATGCGTCTTGATCACCAGCCAGACCTCCTGGCCCGGTGCCAACCTTAGCGAATCGCGTGCCGCCATGGTGAGGTGGACCTCCATCTCAATTCTGTACTTCACCCGCGCCGAGACGATTACATCGCGCTGCACGAGTGCCGTGATGCGACCCGGGATGATGTTGCGCGCGCTCAGTCCAACCGGGGCCGATGTCGCGAGCAGGATATCGCCCGCTCGGATTCCCACGCGCAGGGCCGTGCCTGCGCCTCCGCGCACCAGAGGAGTTTCGAGCAAAACCGGTCCGCCGTCGCCGGCAATACGGCATGTCATGGTGCCACGCTCGGGGCGGACTGCCTCCACCACGGCGTCGAACACGTTTTCAAAGCCCACCAACTGGGCCACCGTTTCCTGCTGTGGCGCTGCGATTACTTCGTGCGGGGTCCCTTGGGCCACGATTTTTCCGGCGTCGAGTACAAGCAGTTGCTCGCCGAGCGCGAAGACCTCTTCGCGGCTATGGGTGACGTACAGAATGGGAATGCGATGAGCCTGGTTCCAGGTGCGCAGGTCGTCAATG